>Ga0210247_102531_pt1 | contig 10662 bp, 13 predicted proteins | sample ChrtobMetP3_16mM_FD_155449 | JGI IMG/M metagenome (GOLD analysis project Ga0210247, IMG submission 155449) | Chrysochromulina tobin associated microbial communities from unialgal haptophyte culture, Seattle, Washington, United States - P3_16mM | ecosystem: Host-associated > Algae > Haptophytes >...
AGCTCCGCCTCGGCAGCCGCAATGTCCGCCTCCACTTCGGCCGCCGCGGCCTCGGCCGCCCCTCGCAGCAAAGCCCTCGAGCGCTGTGCCGAGCGCTGTGCGTGGCCACAGTGCAAGCAGAAGCGGCGGCTCGAGCCAAATGGCGTCGAGCAGTTCGGGCAAGCAAGAGGCGCTAGTAGCCCTCCCCCTTCGGCGCCGTCGGCCGCCTCGGCATCGCTGCCCTCCACCGCAACGCGCGTTGCGGCGGCTGCGGTCGCGGCGGCAGTGGTCGCGGCGGCAGCGGCCACGGCAGCCGCCGCGGCTACCGCCACCTCTTTACGCTCTCGCTCTGAGTGCGCCGCCCGTCTCTCGTCGCGCTCTCCTGTCGACTGCGTCGACTGCGACGACGCCATTGAGGGCGCGACCTTCGCGTGCGACGTGACCCCAGCCCATGTGCGGAGGATGAGCGGGGCAATTTGGTGCGTGAGCAGCGCGCGGAGCAGCTTCGCCTCGGCGGTATGGAACAGCATCGGCGGCGTCGGCGGCAGCAGCGTCGGCGCCCAAGCGCACCTGCAGCAGCGGCAGCGGCTCGCCGATCGTGCCGAGCTGCTTGGCAGCCGCGGTGCCTCCGAGGTACGTGAGCAGCAATGACACGCGCGCCGTCTCAAGCCCGCTGCCCGCCACCGCGACCGCCAGGTCGGTGTCCGCGGGCGAAGCGGCGAGAAAAGGCGGGAAGATGGTTCTCGACTTCGCGCGGGCGGCGGCGGCGAGCGAGCTGGTGGCGTCTGCCAGGTCACGCAGCACAGCAGCGAAGTCCTCGTCGGAGGCGAGCAAGGGAGTGGGCGCCTCCCCGGCACCCGCGCCGTCACTCATCCGCATCCCACGTGGTGGAACATCCTCGTCATCGGAGGCGCCTTCCCATCGCCATCAACGGCGTTCCGCATGCAGTCACCGGAACATGAGTTGTGCGCCTTCCCATCGCAATCAAGCGCAATCAGCTGGGGCGCGAGGCCCATCTCGCCCACTTGAGTTTGCTGAGCTTCAGCGGAACTCAGCGACAATCAAGCGCAATCAAGCGACATCAACGGCCCTCACCTTGAGCTTGCGGAGCGAACCGTTGTTATGAACGAGCCCGCGCCCAAGAGCGAAGGTCTCCTCCTCGCGCATGGCCGAGCCCGTCAGATCGAGATCTCGCAGCCAGCACCGCTCCGAGCCCAGCATCTCGGCGAGCACGTGCAAGCAGCCAGGCTGGTACATGCCATTCCCGTCCTTGGCGCGCCCGCAAAGCGCCACGTCCACTAGGTACAGCTCCTGCAGCTGGCACGGCCCGGTCAACCAGGCTGCGAGCGCTTCGATGCACCGAGTGTCGTACTCTTGGCGCCCACCGTCGAGCGCCTCCTCGACACCGCAGATTGGATTGTGGCTCAAGTCGAGCACCTGATGAGGAGTGCAATCATCGGCCATTGAGTGTGCCATCAAGTCGCAATCAACGGCAATCCGTTGCACGCAGAGGCTCGAGTCGAGAACCCGACGCTGACTCACCCCACTTTGAGCGCCATCAGTAGCCATCAGTGGCCATCAGTGGTCATCCATCAATGGCCATCAATGGCCACCAATGGCCATCGGTGGCCATCGGTGGCCATCAGTGGCCATCGGTGGCCATCGGTGGCAATCAGTGGCAATCACTTGGAGCTGCCTCGCCCCCTTTTGGAGCGAGTGCACGAGAGTTTGCCCTTGGATGGCCGAGATGCCGTTGTTGGCGAGCAGCAGCTTGACGAGTGGCATGCGCCCTTCCCGGATCGTCTGTGACATCCACACAAGCTCATGACGAACGCGCGCGCCCGTGAAGCAGATCTCCTCGAGCACCTCGTTGGCGCCTAGGAGGTCGACGAGCACGCGCAGCTCGGTCGGAAGGAGCACGTGCTTGTCGCAGTCGAGCCGGCTCTTCCCCACAGGCGCATTCGTCTTGCCGAACCCGACCATGCGATCCGGCTCGACCACGTATCCGAGCAGCGTCGACACCGGGATCACGAACTCTTCCACGACGAGGGCATCGAGCATGGGCCTTTCGTGACGCAGGGACCGATGCACCGCCGCGGCAATCTTGCGTGCCTCTGCCTCCCGCATCTTGCTATGCTCGAGCCGGAGAACCTGTGGGTAATGCAATCAAAAGTCATCAGTGTCCCATCAGTGCCCATCAGTGACCATCAGTGGCCCTCCACTCACCTTGAGCACGCAATTCTCGCTCTCGATGGCATTGCACAGTAGCTCGATGCTATCCGAAAGATACTCGCCGGTGAGCTTGGGTTTGCCCGCCGGATCCAGCCCACAGAGCGCAACACCTGATAGGTCCAGTGTGTGCAGCCGATTGCCCGGCATCATGATGAGCTGTGCAATCGCGCCGAGCGCGCCGGAGCGATAGACAATCTCCTTCTGGGGCTGTGGCGCAGTCACCATCTCCCACAGCTGGTGTAGCTGCTCGTCGGTGAGACTCGAGAGATGACGTGGCAGGGGCAGCAGCATGCGCTCAGGCAGGTCGTGTTGATCTCGCGCTGAGCTCGCGCCGGCGCCGGCGCGCGCCGAGCGCCCCGGCGTCGTAGCATGCAAGTGCTTTCCACCGCGCCCCGGCGTCGAGGCATGGTGCGTCCAGCCATACATGGTGCGTCCAGCCATACAACCCCCCAAGATCCTGCCAACGGCCGAGGGCGCGCGCTGTGGTGAGCACTGGCAATCAACGAACCTGCCAACGATCCTGACGTAACTCCCTAGGGAGTCGCAGCACCGCCGCAAAGTCCTCCTGTTGGAGCGCCGTGGCGGGCACGCTCTGCGCCGTCCGTTCCGCGAGTGCCTGGCGCGTCTGCAGCTGCACCTTGGCCCACTCGGATGCGGGTGTCGATCGCGACGCGTTCGCTTGCTTCTTGAGGTCCGCATCGAGCTCCTACTCGAGCTTCTGCTTGCGCACGACCGAGCTGCTCAGGCAGATGGGGTTGTCGATGAACGAGATCTCTTCGATGGGAGAGCTGCCGAGCATCAGGCCCTCGACTATCGACTGAGCGCCCTCCGCACAGACGTGATTGCTTTGCATGCGCAGTGCGCGGATGGGCAGCCTGCCGGCGCTGATAGCGCGGCCGAGGGCGTTCGCGCCAAAGTCACCGATGGCATTCTTCTTGAGATGGATGAGGGGTTGAGCAAGAGGAGCTCGGAAAGGAGCATGAGCTCGGCATCTCCGAAGAACTCGTGGCACATCTCGAGCATCGAGCGCACCTGTGTGGAGGCGCGGGGCGCCGTGGTGAGCACTCGCATGCAGGGCTCGTGGCGCATCTCGAGCAATCAAGAGCGCACCTCATGAAGCTTAATGGAGTAGTGCTCGGTGGTCGCGACCGTCTTGCGGCTGCCCGATTTGGATTCCTTGACGTGTGTGCTCACCACAATCTCCTTGAGGCCGCACCGCTCATGCCGCACCGCCGCACCAACGGCTGCGTACCCTTCGGCGTCGATGTCGTTGTAGTGGAGCACGAGCTTGCTTAGCGGCAGCGGCGTGTCGCCGTCCTCGACGGCGAGCAGCTGCGCAAAGAGCTTGGCACCAGCTGAGGTCATGTGGGTGTTCGACAGGTCCAACAACTCGAGGGGCGCCGTCATACTCCGCAGCACCTGATGAGGGAGGCCATCCGCGGTCATCGACGCCCATCCAACCATCAGTGGCAAAGAGTGGCCACCAGAGGCAAACAAGAAGGCAAACAAGAGAGCAATCAGGGAGCAACCAGAGAGCATCTGTGGCCATCGGTGACACTCACTTTGACGAGCTTGCCAATGCCTTCATCGTAGAGATGGTTGTTCGAGACGGAGAGCGAGACCCACTTGGCCGCCCCGCCTCGCAACTGCTTCTCAAGCCGGTCGACGTCGTCAGGTCTAGCTCACGCAATCCGTGCCACTCCTCGCCCCAGCTGCCTGGCGGCTTCCACACCTTGACCATCTTCTCGATGCCGCTCGAGAAGAGCGTTCCTTCGGGCGTGAGGCACAGGTTGGCCACCGTCTCGCGGTGGCCGTGCATCGTGCCCAGGCACGTGCCGTCCTTCCAATCCCACACCTTGATGATGTTGTCCACGGCGCACGAGTAGAAGACGTTTGCCTGCACGGAGAAGGAACAGACGGAGGAGGTGTGCTTGTAGAGCTGCCGGATAAGCTCTCGCGTGCGCGGATCCCACAGCTTGACCATCCCATCCAGCCCGCCCGAGACGAGCGCGAAGGTTGCCATGTGCAGCCCCCACACAGAGCCTTCATGCCCCTTCCAACTGGAGACGACTTCCCGCCGCCCAATGTCCCACTGGTAGACGGCGCCGGTCAAGTCGCCCGCGAAGAGCATGCCGCCTTCGGGGGTTAGCCGATCGTTGAGGAAGATCCTCGGGTGTTCCGAAGTTTTGCGACGCATGTTTGATTCATACATCCAAATCAGGTATGTTATGTATGTCCTTGGTCCCGTTGATCCGGGGGATGGTGGAAACATATCCCAATTTAGCCGGGGGTCAGAAAGCGATCACTAACTTCCTTGGGGCTAGAATCACTGTTTCGTCCATGACGACCTCCGGCACCCGCTCTCAGCCCATGAAGACAATCTATTCGGCCCGCAAATGTTCGTTTACAATGTTCGTCTTCCTGGGCCAACCCGATCGCGCCCTTTGCGCCCACGAACGAGACAGCCTCTCGCGTGCTCAGCCTGCACCACCTCCCACTTTGCAACTAGGCCGACTTAAAACTTACATCGCCAACCACAACAATAAACACGATGGTGGCATTGATGGGTGTGATGGGGATGCTTGCGAAGAGCAGCTCCATACTGGGCGGCAGGGAGCGGCGCAGCCGTCTCTACCATTGACAGGAACAGCTGATGCGAGCATGCCGCAGGCACCACGGGCGGAGGGCCAAGTCGTGGAGGCAGTAGAGAAGACGTGGAGCCTCAAACGCAAGAAGCATCAGCAGCAAAAGCGAAAACAGAAGAAGAAGCAGAACCCGTCTGCAGACAGCACCGAAGGAGTTGAAGGCGCTGCTGCTGTGTCACAGACGTCAACACCACCTCTGTTCGGTGAAACTGTCCAATCACCGCCGCCGCCGCCTACGAGCGAAGCTGATCAGGCCACACGCAAGGGCCGGACACGTCGAGCCAAGGCGGGCCGCCGCCGCCGCCGGAACGCGCCAGCAGCTGCAGAGAATCAGGCTCCTTTGTCTACTACAACCACTGGGAGCGTCGCATCTACGCTCTCGAGCGAGAGCTCCGCGTCGGAAGAAACGGCCGCCGCCAAGCGTGAAGAGAATGACAATGACAGTGGGCACAAGGGCAGGCGTCGACAACGGCGCCGCCGTGCACAACGCAGCGAAGTGCAGGCGCGCGAGCCCGAGGCGCAGCCGCGCCCCGAGCGGCAGGGAGCGGCGCAGCCGTCTCTACCATTGACAGGAACAGCTGATGCGAGCATGCCGCAGGCACCACGGGCGGAGGGCCAAGTCGTGGAGGCAGTAGAGAAGACGTGGAGCCTCAAACGCAAGAAGCATCAGCAGCAAAAGCGAAAACAGAAGAAGAAGCAGAACCCGTCTGCAGACAGCACCGAAGGAGTTGAAGGCGCTGCTGCTGTGTCACAGACGTCAACACCACCTCTGTTCGGTGAAACTGTCCAATCACCGCCGCCGCCGCCTACGAGCGAAGCTGATCAGGCCACACGCAAGGGCCGGACACGTCGAGCCAAGGCGGGCCGCCGCCGCCGCCGGAACGAGCCAGCAGCTGCAGAGAATCAGGCTCCTTTGTCTACTACAACCGCTGAGAGCGTCGCTTCTACGCTGTCGAGCGAGAGCTCCGCGTCGGAAGAAACGGCCGCCGCCAAGCGTGAAGAGAATGACAATGACAGTGGGCACAAGGGCAGGCGTCGACAACGGCGCCGCCGTGCACAGCGCAGCGAAGTGCAGGCGCGCCAGCCCGAGGCACAGCCGCGCCCCGAATCCTTGAGCACTGCAGTTCAGGGCCTGGGTACGGCCGTGTACGCCGCAGTCTACGCCAGGGGTGGAGCCACGCAACTGAGCAGTGCTATAGGCGCCTCACTCACCCTGGTTGTGATCCTCGGGTGCTTTTGCTGCCGCCACTGCGGCAAGGCCGCCGAAGCTGCCTGAAAGCCTCTATGGAAAAGCTGACTGAGAGCCTTCCATATTAGGTGGCAGAGCCGCCCGCTCATTCTATCTTGCCATCCCACGGCCCCAACGCATGCGGTTTTGCATACGAGCCAGCAGAGTCCGAGTCACACGATCATCCTAGCGGCACGGTGCGCGCCGCAAGACCGCAGACGGCGGCAGGTGGCACCGCTGGGTGTCTATACGACCGCGCGCGTGGCGGGGATGCGGCGGGGCACCGGGTCGGCGAGCCCGCCCCCCGGGGCGGTCCGCCCGGTCCGCGCGTCGTGTAGGTGACGATCTGACGAAAACGACAGACCGTAAATCTACGCGTTATGCGCGCTTCCGGATTAAAGGCGGGTGCGGCGGGTGCGGCGGCGGTCGCGTATGCGCGCGAGAGCCGCAAGACGCCGGCGCGCGCGTGTCCGACCCAGGGAGGTGTGCGCGCAGCTCCACCGGCTGCGCGCACGAGCGGCCGGGCGGTTCGCGCGCTCAGGACTCTTCGACTTACCGCTCACGAGCCAGGTGACGCGGGCCGCGGAAACGCGGTTCCGGCTTCCGGGCGCTACCCGTTCTGGCGCCGATTCTGGGCCGGCACGGTTCTCGGGGCCCGTCGCCCAGACGCCACACAATCCACAATGGCCCCTGAAAGAAGTGAGAGCGAACCCCAGTGAGAGAGCGCCGGGGAGAGCCCCGCCCGCGCACAGGCGGCGCAGGCGCTAAATCGCTAATATTATTACGCAACCGGATCGTGACGACGAACAACGTTCGACTATCTTGTTGTACACAGACGCACAATCTCATGCGTCCGATGCGCTCTAAGAAACCCCGCAGATACGCGCGCCGGACATACGTAGCGACTGTGCGGACACGGGAACCGCGTACCGACTGACCGACGCCATATTGTGCTGCCATAATTATCTCACCGGAAAGAGTTCTCAGCAGAGCTCAGCCAGCCTACGTCTCACTCAAACTCTAGGCTCAGAGCCGGCAGCACGACTGTTCGCCAGCCTTGCTCGAAGCCTCGACGGCGAGCCACATCGTCGGAGCTCTGCGAGAATTGCCACGTGATGATGAAGAAGATGCATGCAACGATCACAACCAAGAGCATCTGTGTCACAGAGTCCGATAGTACGCCTTGCGCGAGTACCCTGAGCTCGCGCTCGACATGAGCAAATTGCACATTCTGAGCATCGACGCTCCCTCGTATCCGATGTAGCTGCCCATGCTGCTGCTCCATCGTGGCGAGAGTCTGCGCACCGACATACTTACTGGCCTCAATCGATTGCGTCATTCGCGCTACGGCGAGCTGGCTCTCTGCCTGAATCTGCATTCCCAGCGCGATGAGTTGAGCAGGGGTCGCTTTGTCTCCATCCTTTTGACACATCAGAGCCTCTCTCTGCCGCGTCTTCCGTAGAAATTCGAGAGTGCCGTTGTGCCTCTGTAATCGACGTGCCATACTGTCGTACTCCTGGGTCATGCGTGCAATCTCGGCGGACGGCAACGTCGCACCTTGCAACTCCACTTGGAAGTCACGACAAGCTTGTCTGGTCCGCTCAGCATGAATGGAACACTGGCGCACGTACTCTAGCGCCTTATGCGGTTCCAGTTCGGCCTCAATGGCTACAAGAGCAGTTGCAAACGCACCCAACGCCGTTTCTGCATCTGCAGCGGCGTTGTACAGCTCGTCGTCCAGCGGGGCATACCCGTGCGCCGAAATCATCGTGTCAAACTGTGTTCCGCGCGTTCACGGCCGTGGCAAAAATACATTCATTTCACGGTCCGTTCACGCGTGAATGACGGTTTTATGACTCGGAATCTACGCTGGGCACGCAGGATCAGGTGTTTTAGGAGGGGGGTGGGCCTCCAGATGCCACGCAGGCATGAACTCCACATTCTCAAGAATTATTTTCGAGATACATCGGATCATCGGTCCCCACACAGGGCGCTGCTGTGGGTAACCATGGTCGATCGGAGTCCTGTCGTGGTGTTTCGATGCTTAGTCGCTCTCCTTACCCGTATGATTTGAAGGCCACGCCACCGCTTGCAGCAGAGGGCGGGCAATGGACGGACCGCGAGACGGCTCGCCGTTTGCTCTCGTCGACCATGTCCTGGTCGACGTTGGCAACCAGTCCCTGTTGCCGCCCTGAGACTACCACGTCCACCACCTCCCGGGGTGCACGCTTGGTCATACGCGTCGTGACGGCGCACCAGAGGACGAAGCACGACAAGACAAGGAAGATCAGCACGGGCAGCAGCCACACCAGGTGCACGCCTTGAACGTGCCTCCAGCTGGCCTCGAAGGTGGCCACGGGCGGGGACGGGGGCGCAGACGGTGTCGAAGGCGTCGACCCGTCGGCCAGGGAAAGGGCGCGCTTCGCGTCATTTGGCGCCGCTCCCGCTGGGTGCATAAGCGACGCGAGCCAGGATACCGATGGCCCCCAGGCAGGCCACGCGGTGAGCCGCGTGGTCGCTGACACTTTGGTGATCGTCTTCGAGCTTCTGAGCTCTTGAACCCAAATTGTGGGCGTCTCGGTCGCATCCAGATCCATCCAGATCTGAACCTTCGTGGGCGTGGCCAAGTGCGGGCGAATCTCGCTGAGCACATTGTTGGCAAACGCCATGCTCGGCTGGTCCACCTCCATCAGGACGCTCACTGTGTCGTCTGACGTCTGCGAGACGCGGACCGTAACGAGCGTCTTCCAGACGTCGGCGGCGATGGCCACGGTCTCTTGGAGGTTGCTGTTCTTCTCGGTCGTGAATTCGTCGAGCGTGCCCTCTGCAACGATGCGGATCACCACCTTATGCGTGGCTGGCTCCATATCATTGCCGTTGCCGGTGCCGCATATCGCGCTGATTGGCAGATCACAATAAGCGCCGTCGGCTTTGGCAGCTTCATCTGAGGTGGCGTCCGGCGGCTTTGGCGCGTCCACCACCGTGGCGGCCGACCCGGCGTGCAACATCGCCACGGCTGTAACGGCCGAGGAGTTGAAGTAGATATCAGGTGGGAACGGTGGCGGGAACGGTGGCGGCGGCGGCGGTTGCGGCGGCGGCGGCGGCGGCGGCGGCGGCGGCGATGGAGGTGAGAGGGGTGGGGACAGTGGGGTCGAGCCCGAATGAGGAGAAGCATGCGCTGACGGCGGGTGCGGCAGCGGTGGCGAAGGCGGTGCGGGCGGTGGATCAGTCGGAATGGCAAGGTTGAGCTGAAGGGCAATGACGAGCTGGCATGCCTTGCGCGCGTTGCGCGACGCCATCACCTCCTTATTGAAGATGTTGGCAGCGGCGCACATGCGCTGCGCTTCCATGGGACAGTAGCGGAGCATCATCGCTGCTTCGCCGGTCTCAACAGACGCGCGATTGTCGGCCATCGTCGGGGCAGGAAACTCAATGAGCGCATGCTGCGTGCGCGTAAATGCTGCCATCGTCTCCGATGTCTTGCGCCCCCCGAAGGACCCGAGCAGAGACTCGGCGTGCAAAGCGACGGACGGAGCGGCGAGCGTTCGGACCTGTCGAGCATGCCGCTGCACCGTCGACATTGGGCACAAGGCCGCGGCCGTGGGCACAAAGGAAGCCGCGCAAAGAACCTCGAGCGCCGTCTCGTTCACGAGGGCGGGCGCGCGCTCGAAGAGATGCAGGCTGAACTGCGGGCAGACGCCCTTGCCACCAGACTCGGGAAGAACGCGGAGAAGCGCGCCGCCCACGGTGCGCGGAATGGCTCCCTCGATCGCGAGCGCCAGCGCCTCTTCCGCATCATCACTCGGCTCGCCTACGTACGCATTGACGGCCTCGCGTACGTTCTCCACCTCCGGGTAGCATACCACCGCCCTCCCTGTTGGGTCGGCAGGGCCGTCCAGCTCGACAAAACCAACAGACGCGTCGATGGACGCCTTCAAGCTGCCGGCGCTCGCGTTGGCAGCTTGAAAAGCCAAGTCGCAGGCCAGCTCGTTGGCGGCAAGCCTCACGGCGAGGGTGCCTGTCTCCACGCTCGCCGAGCTGCGGACTAGGTGGAAGATGAAGGCCGTCGCCATCGGGGACGGGTCCTCATTCAGCGCCTTGCTCAGGACGGTTGCCCTGCTACTGCTGCGCTTGGCGTTCTGGTAGGCAACGACCGCTATTTGCGGGGCTGTCACGTTGACTCGGTGCCCCGGACTGAGGTAGCTCTCGAGCTCACCGCGCCACGCATCAGCCAACTCGACCGTGTGCGCATCGTGGAGAATCGACCTATCATCCTCGGGCTTTGTGCCCAAGAGCACAAGCGCATACTGCTTGGTGATGAGGTGTGGCGGTGGCGAGGGCGGCGAGGGCGGCGGAGGTGGAGGGGATGGCGGGAGCGGCGGGGGAGGCGGAGGAGGCGGAGGTGGCGGAGGTGGCGAGGGCGGCGGCGACGACAACAGGGAGGGTGGCGGCGAGGGTGGCGGCGATGGTGGCGGCGGAGATGGTGGAGGAGGTGTGGGCGCCAGGAACACCTGCGAACCCGTACCCACGTTGGTGACCGAGGTGATGGTCACGCCGAGGCTGATGGAGAGCTGGGCC
>Ga0210247_102532_pt1 | contig 10662 bp, 8 predicted proteins | sample ChrtobMetP3_16mM_FD_155449 | JGI IMG/M metagenome (GOLD analysis project Ga0210247, IMG submission 155449) | Chrysochromulina tobin associated microbial communities from unialgal haptophyte culture, Seattle, Washington, United States - P3_16mM | ecosystem: Host-associated > Algae > Haptophytes >...
AGCGAGGGACGCTGCTGCAAGTCCCTCGCTTGCGGTCAATATCTCGCCCGCTTCAGCATCAGGGCCATCCTGCGCGCTCGCGCTCTCGCTCGCGGCAGCGGAAGCAGCAGCGTCGTCAGCCGGCACCCCTCCTTCCTCCGGGTCATCCTCGCGGGCGCGCTTGCTCGCGCCTTCGGGCTGCTCGTCATTTACTGCAGCAGACTGCGACTGCTTTGGGACGACCGTCACCAGCATCTTTTTAGCCTCTCCCTCCATCTCCTTTTTTGTCCAGAAACTTGAAATGTCAAGGCGGGCCAGGAGGAAAAAGGTTCGAGACCTAACTAATGGGCGACACAACCGGCGCGTCTGGCGGCGAGCGGGCAGGGCGGGCGGGCGCGCCGGTTCTGTCGCCCGCCCGTCGTGCGACAAGTTTGCTTTGGGAGTTTGTCATGGAGAGTTTGTGTACTATTGTGAATGTGATCTGTCTCTATACGGATACACGACTCACGAGTAACTCTATATAAGCTTTCGACGCGACTATTATCGACATACTAATAAACCGCGAACCGCGAGAACCATGACGAGGACACGAGCGAAAGACGACTCGGTTAATAGCCCCGCCCATACTCTCCGCACGCACGCTCATCAAGATCCTCTTCATGCGTCGCCACCGGCGTGCTTTAGAATGCGTCTTCAGAATGCGTCGCCACCGGCGTGCTTTAGCGAGCCGATGCCCTGAGGGTCGTGCGAGATGAACGCGGTGAAGAAGGCCCCGAGCGAGGCGGGCGGCTCGCAGGACGCACCATCCAGCGACGGCGGCGGCGCCGTCACGGGCATCCCTTCCGGCGGCGGCGGCGTCGCTCCACTCGCGCGCGCCGATTCCGGCGCCGTGTTGAGCACTACCGTGGGCTTCTTGGTCAGCAGCCCGCCGAAGAAGCTACCGGCCTTGGCTGCCGCAGCGCCCGCGAGCACGCCTGCTTGCCCCTTAGCCAGCGCCGCCTGCGACGCGAGCTGGTTGAGCCCTACCAAGGCCTTATCCACCGTCCTATGCGGCCGCTCGCCGCTGAATTGCTCGCCGATCAGGAGGAGGGCCTCGGCCCGCGCCGCAAACTCCTCAGGCGAGATGGAGGCCGAGATCGAGGCCAAGGTGGGCGATGTGGCAGTGGCTAGCGTCGGCGCCTCCGCGGCGGCGCCCGCATCGGCGTCCGTACCCAGATCTCCCGTACCCAGATCTCCCGTACCCAGATCTCCCGTACCCAGATCGTCCGCCGCGCGGCCTGTCGCCTCGGCCGAGCTATTGGCCGAGCTATTGGCCGAGCTATTGGCCGAGCTATTGGCCGAGCTATGGACGGCGCTATTCGGCTCGCCGTTCGGCGCGCTGGCGGCGTTGCCCCGTCCGAGCAGCTCGTCGACCACTGCGCGGGCGGTGTGCTCGATCTCGCGCTTCGTGATCGCCCACGCGAGGTCCATCGTGCGCTGCTTGACCTGATGAGGGGTGCCATCTGGAGGCAATCAGAGTGCCATCAGAGGGGCCATCAGAGGGGCCATCAGAGTTGCAATCAGAGGTGCACTTAGACGCAAAGAGTGAGGTGCGTGATTGTCCCTTGCTCCTCGAGGGCGGCGCTTAATCAGAGACGCAATCAGAGGCCATCAGAAGAGGCAATCATCGACAATCGCCTGCTCCTCCAGGGCGGCGCTCAATCAGACGCAATCAGAGGCGCAATCAAGAGGCAATTAACGACACTCGCCTGCTCCTCGAGGGCGGCGCGCTGGCTGTCCGAGAGCCTCTTCTCTGGAGGCGTCTCCGGCTTCGCATCTTTGGCAAGCTTCCAGGCGGCGCTCGCCATGCGTGCCGCACTTCCCACAGCGGCGACTCCCTCGCTCACGTCATGAGCGCCTTGGAGCATGCGCTCGTACAGTCCGCCCAGCTTGGCGGCGCCCTCGGCCTGCTGGCCACGCACCTTCTGCGTCTGTCGCACGTAAGCGTACCCAAGCGCCTGCAGCATCGGCTTGCCCATCGAGCACAAGCCCAACTTCGTCGCCTCCTCCGCCACGGACGCCTCGAACGCACTCAGGGCGAGTCGCTTCGCAGCCGGATCGACGACGTCGGCCCCAGCAAGCTGGGCCGAGACGTAAGGAGCGATGCGCGACTCCAGGTGCGCCGCGCATGCCTGCACGTTTTGCCGGTGCAGCTCGGCCGCGGCGTCGGTCACAGCTTTGAGGGCGAGGTCCTCGACTGCGTTGAGTGACTTTTGGACCTCGCGCGTCGCGCTGATCTCGTCTTGAGGCGCATGCGCCTTGATGAGGGCGAGCAGCTTCGCGTGGTTGGCATTAGAGCGCTCCTGTGCAGTCTTCACGTCTGCCTGCAGCTTCTCGTCCACTGAGGCGCCCAGCACGCCAACCCACGGCTCAAACTCGGGCCCGCCGAAGACGGCAGCAAAGACCTGCCGCGGGTCGACGTTGACATCGCCCCGCAACCCTTCGGGCCCGAAGGCGTCGTACACCGCGCGTCGCTCGCTGTCGACGAGGGTCTGGTACGCCTCCGACAGCTCTTTGAACGCAGCCTCCTTCGCCTCGTCGCCGGGATGTTTGTCGGGGTGGCACTCACGCGCCTTGACGTAATAGGCCTTCTTGATCTGCGCCGCCGTCGCGTCGGGCGGTAGGCCGAAGATGTCGTAGTAAGAGGTGTCGATCACGCTGACCGCAGACATCAGTTGCAAACACGTGAACCAGCGCCAAAGGGAGGAGGGTGAGCGCGAATGGATAGGCCCTCCACAGGTGCCTGGGTCCGTGAATTTCAGTCCGTGAATTTCAATTCAAGCCAAGTCCACGTCGCGGTCCCCCCGCAAGACAAGTCTAGCTGACTTCCGAAGCACATTTCATTCGATGCTGGTCCGTATGGTTGCCTGTTGTTTTTGTATAGACTTGACTTTCCGTTTTTAATCAACACGGCGCGGCTCTCGCGGCCAAGGACACCCGCAGCATGGCGTGACACAGAGTCTCGAACAGAGTCGGTACACACGATTTCGCAGCCCTCGTCTCTCTCTCTCACTTCACGGGATACCTTCACGATACACGGATTGTACAGCGTGTTCTCGTGCGTCGTGGCTCGGCGGCTCAGTTGCATCATGAGTTGCATGCTCAGTTGCCACTCCCGCTGCGACCCCACTCCTCCAGCACCCGGGCCGTGTGCTCGCAGAGGGGAGGCTGGGTGACGTTGGCGTAGAGACGGCCGCCAAAGGGCCAGATCGTCTCGCGAAGCAGCAGGTCGGCACGCCGACGCGCATTGCATCCGCCCTTGAGCGCGTCGACCGAGGGAAGGAGTAGCCCAGAGCGCTCAAGCAGCGCAGCAAATTCGGCGTCCTGGGGCGACGCGACGCGCTCCAGTCGAGAGGATTGCGGCGATGGCCACGCGCGCCGAAAGCCGAGGACGGAGGCGAAGCCCTGGTCGCGCAGGAACTCCAGTAGTAAGGGCGCGCTGACGCGGGAGTCGTTCCCCAGGGACGGCAAGAACGGCCGGTGCAGCTCATCGACCTCGTCGACGGGCGTGAGCACGTGCGACATTCCGAGCATCATCGAGGCGTACAGGCCGAGCGCGTTGCCGCGATCGACGAGCCATTGGCGCCAGTGGGCAGGGCGCTTCCACGTGGGTAGCAAATGCGAGTCGTACACCCACGCCTTTCCGTCGGAGCCAAAGGCCACGTCCACGCTAAAGGGCGACTGCCAGCGCGAGAGCGAGCTGCCGTTGGCCTCTTGCGCAAACGCACGCTGCTGCATCATGAGGAATCTCACAATCGCATCGTCGGCGTTGCGCCACAGCACGCCTGGGGCGATGCCATTCTGCCGAGCAATCTGCTCCACCTTGCGCAACGTACCCGTCGTGGCGAAGCCTCGTTCGCCGTGCTCGGTGTCAAGTCGGTCCGCCACTTGCAAACAGATGCAGCAGCCTTCGGCAGGCATGGTTTCGCCCTTGCGCCGGCCCTCGCGGCCGGCCTTACAGGCCTCGTACCGCTCCGCGCTGAGCCACGGTGGGCGCGGGCGAGGGAGGGCCGAGAGGCACGCAGGATCAGGTGCGAAGCTCAGCTCCCACATCGCGCGATTGGACTCGTCGAGGGTGGTCGCCGTCGAGTAATTCCACCAAGGGCTGCCCGAACGTGCAAAGCCGTGTCCGCTGATCCACACGCGCAGCGGCTGCCACTGCACGAGGCCGTGTATGCGTGCCTCGAAGCGCGTGGCTACGGGCGTGCCCAGGTACACGCCGCGCTGCAACAGCGGCGGATCGAGGAAGCGCAGCAGCAGAGACTTGCCCGCCTGCAATCGCGCCGGCTGCACACGGCTCGTTGGCAGCACCTCAAAGCGCATACCTGCGCCAGCAGCGATCACTCTATTGCGCCCGCGTAGCGTGCGCACGAGCCAAAGCGGCGGGGCGTTGGCCGGATGGGCTTCGTTGCCGCTCGCAGACACGGCGATGGGCACCGCTTCCTCCGCCTGCAGGAGCTGCTCGTAGTCCGGCACGAACACGCCCGGCGTCGCCTCGCCCATAGCGCAAGGCAGGCTGTAGCGCAGTGAGCGATCGCCATGGGTGCGCGCAAGCTGCTCTGACCAACGGCAAAAGTTCTTTTTGCGAATCGCCTCTTCGGTGTAGAATCCAGGTGGCCCGATCAATCGCATGGCGCCGGTGGCGCCCAAAGCGTGTTCTGGCGCCTGCGTCGAGCGCTCCCACCGCAGCGTTGCATCGTGCGCACGCTCGGTCGATGGCAGGTGATCGTTGGTGAGCGTCATGTACGTAAACGGTGCGCCCGCGGATTGCAGTCGCCGCGCTGCGTCAAGCCCACGTAGCGGAGCCTTTAGGCCGAGTGCGGTGCTGAATATCTCTGCAAGCTCCATGTGGCCCGGACCAGCTTTGTTCATGACAAAGGACGGGCGCGATGATGACGCCGCCAGCTGCGGCGGCGCGAGCACGAAGCGCGCGTAGTCGATGTTCGCGAGCTGTGTGGCTTTGGCGTCGGGCATGATGGTAGGCAAAATGACGAGAGTGGTGCCGCCGCGTCGCTTGTTGTTCCAGGCAGGCGCAGCGCACGCGCGCACACACCGCGTCTTCGATCTTCGCCGCAACGCGAGCAACCGCTCCGTGAGCATACAGTAGAGTCTCGGTGTGCGCCGTGCAACACAATGGGTCTTTGCCGTCGGCCGAATTTGAACCAACACGGCGCTGATTTGGACCCCAAAACGTCCATTCAGAGTACATCGGCATGGCATCCTCTTCGACGGACGACATCGTCGTCGAAGATCTCGAAGCGCCGAGCCAGGGGATGGTCGGCGGCATTCCAATTGGCTTGTTCAAGAAGCTGGAGATCGCACAGAAGAATCGCAATTTGGCGGATGAAGTACGCAAGGATAAGGAGGAGCTCGCACGGTTAAAGCAGAAGCGCAATGAGGAAGCCGTGGCGCGGGCGGCGCGGCTAAAGGAGAAGCGCGCCACGCGCCACGCGGAAGCTAAGGCGGAGCATATGTCAACCGTGCAGAGCATCGCCAACGAGGTGAAAGCGATGGCGAAGGAGGCGGAGGCGCAGCGGAAGGCGCAGGACCAGGAGCATCATCGGCAGGCGCGCGTGCGCGTGGAGCACGCCAACAACCTGGACGCGCGGCTCGACGCGGCGGAGGAGGCGCAGGACGTGAAGGAGCGTCGGGAGGCGGCCGAAGCGCGCGCTCTGCTCAAGCAGCGCGCGGCCAAGGCGAAGGAGAAGGAGGACGCCAAGAAGGCGATGCTGACAGATAAGATCAAGAAAGGACGCCAGACGCTGGATGAGTCGAAGGCTTCGTTCTCTCAGGCAAAGCGTGAGAAGACGAATGCGACCAAGGAGGCCAAGGCCGCCTGGGCCTCCACCTCGAACCAAAAGAAGGAGCAGCACTTGGAGGAGGCGAGGCAGCGAGCGCGCATACGAGCCGCAGAAAAGGCGACAGCACGCGAAGCGAACGAGGAGCGCGCGCGGCAGCGGCGCGAGGCGGCGCGGGAGGAGAAGGCGAATGACGCCGTCGCCAGCAAGGCGCTCGAGGACGAGGTGCAGCGCAACCGCGACAAGCGCGCGCAGACATATAAGGCGCGCTACGTGCCTACGTCGGCAGTCGAACACATGGAAGCGAGCGACACCTTCCGTCGGCTGTACGGGCTGCCGGATGCGGATGGCAAGATCAAGAGCGTATCACGCCCGCTGCCGCCGCAGAAGCCGACGGTGCCGCTAACATAGCACATCCTGCCACATTGCACTATGTACCTGTGGACTCGTTGTCTCCCATGACGAGCTTAACGCGTGTCAGTCTGGACTCATCTGGTGTCAGAGGACACGAGCGTCTGCGTCGAGTGCGCGTTCTCCGGGTTCTGTCACTCACGGCTGCGCCCTCTCATCTGTGTCCGTCTTTAGAACTAGAGCCGGTACCGTGTTCAAATAACATGAAACATCCCAGCCGCCCGGCGGGCCGGGGAACACACACGCATCACGCTTTGTGGAACTGTGCCGTCTGACCTCACATACACATACCCGATTATGTCACATAGCAGGGCCAGGGGCACGCCGACCGCCGTGGAGACCTAAACGCGTAGCGCCGCCCACCCCGCGACCCCCCGCGAGCCGCTCGTCGTCCATAGGGCATAGCTTCACCGCGTTTATTCGACCGGACGTGACTGCAGTTCCTCGAACGACCAAGACTACAAAATACTGGTGGCCATTGCCGGGTGGCAAGGGGGAAGGGCGAAGGGGCCGAGGCGGCGAGGGCCGCGGGAAGGGCAAGTGAGGCGCCACGACGGGCTCCTCGTGCCGGTGGCCTCATGTGTGGCCTCTCTTCCCTGGAGTCGGCCGCCGAGTGGGCCGAGGAACGCAGGTGGGTTTGCTTGTGCGTGGTCCGTGAGTCGCAGTCGGACGGCCGCGCCGCCGCGGTGCCGGTCCATGCCGGTCATGTGTGAACCTGCGTGAGTCTGCGCCCTCCACGCTGTGTCTCCACAGGACCAGTGGTCGTGTGAGACGTTCAGTTATTAACGTGACGTCAACGTGGACACGAGTGAAGAGCGCGCGCGTTGTGTGTTTCACAGCAGCAGCAGTGAACAACTGCATGAACAACAACGCGCCTCGCGAGGTTTGCCCGGTAGGAATTCTAGCTTTCACGTTGTGTGCGAACCGAACAAGGCAGGCGAGGTGAACGAGCTCTACGGTATACCCTGAGCGAGTCGGATTCCCCATGATGTCGGAACCCATGATGACGCCTCCTACGGATGCGGCCGCGGTCACGATCCAGCGACAGTTCCTCTTGAGAAAGTCCAAGAAAGGTGTAAGCACGAAGAGCCTTCTCCCAAAGACGTTCTTCGTCGCGCTCGATGGCTCCAAGCTGAGCTTCCGCGCTGCTAAGCTGGCCGCGTGTCTCTGTGACGTCAGAGTGGGTGACAAGGTCAAATGCGTCTCCGTGTGTGCCGGGAACATCAATGCCGAGCAGGCCCTCGCGCTCATCAATCGCGCCGAGAACATTCTGAAGGACGGCGGCTTTCCTCCATTGCGCCTCGAAGCTGGGGAGGTGCTCGAGGTTGACAGTAAAAGAAACCTGGCCGAGACGCTTTGCCACGTGGCGGCGAAGGACGCGGATGGAATCCTCGTCATGGGCGCAGGTGGGATGCGCCACGAGGAGGAATGGAAGCAGAAGAAGAAAACATCCCCCACTGCGGCGACAGGCTCCGTAGTTCTCGAGTGCATGTCCAAGTGCAGGGGTCCTGTCATCGTCACCAAGCCAAAGGCATATCAACTCCTCGACCACGACGACTTTTACAGACTACGGAGTGGCAAGCTGGGTCAGGGTGCCATGTCGGTCACCATGTCGGTCGTGGCAGCCGTCAGCCACCCAGCTTCCATGGGCTCCCACCAAACGATGGACATCGCGGTGCGCCTCCTTCAAAGCGGGATTGAGGGTGACGCCGACAAGTGTACCCTGCTCAACATCCGCGGCGACACGTGCACTGAGTCGCAGTCAGCCAAAATGAGCACGTATTGGAACTCGGAGGCTGCGAAGCAAGGGCCCGCATACTCCTTTGTGCTGGAGCAGGCCAACAGGCGCTCGATCGAGAAGGCAATCATCGAGTTCTGCGACAAGCAGGGCGACAAGGGCGAACTGCTCGTCGACATGGTCATCCTCAACTCGGCAGAGCTCTACAAGCCCCACGGTTCGGCGCTCGGCTCAGTCTCCATGGCCGTCGCCAAGGCTACTAATGCGAATGTGCTCGTCGCCAAGCACCATTTGATGTTGTGAGAGATTCCGGACTCAGTCTGGACTCTTGCTCAACCAGTCTTTCCCAGGGCACAGAGGCGAGTGCTTTGCGATCCAGATTTATCCAGATGAGAGATTACTACGACTACCCGCGACAAAGTCGCGGCACGCGCTTAAGACGGCGTTTCATGGCGTTTGCATACATTGATTTGATGAAGTGTCAGAAGTGTCTTCTACGTTGACTCAGTCAACTGAACTGAACTACGTTGACTAGCCAGCTGGTGTGCCGCCGACAAGTAATCATATAAATTTTTTTCTTTCGTTTCTTACGGTGCGAAGATGTCGGCGAGAGGGCGAGGCCTCGCCGCTGGACGCGGACGCGGTGTCGGCCTTGTCGGCCTGCTGGACGCGACTGACTCTGCAGACGTCACGGCAGCGGATCCAGCAGCTGATCGAGTCGTCGTGGGCAGCGCGCCGAGGCCAGCTGCCTTGAGGCAAGCCGCCACCACTGTTCGACTAGGTGCGGTCCCTCGCGGAAAAAGTGGGGAACGTGCGGCAGTGCAACCGATGCAGAAGCACAGCATCGAGCCGGAGACAGTGTCCCAGGGCCAGACCGAGCACGCTCGAGCACAGCATGGAGCGCCAGCTGCATCTCTGCCAGGTCGCGGCGCCTCCAGCAGGGGGCTCGGTGTCTCTCGTGGACGCGGCCTCAGCCGCATCCTTGGCACGGGTGCGCTGGCGGTGCCGTCCGTCTCTTCAGCGGACGGGTACCCAGCAACGGCTGCGGGGGCTTTGGCTGATGAAGCAACTTCGCAGCCGGCGTTGAGAGGGGGCGCGCGAGCGTTGGCGCCAGGCAGGAGCAAGGGCAGGGGCAAAGGCGTCGCAGCGCTCTGTGTAGACGGAGCGTTAGTGGCGATGACTGCAGCAGAAGCAGCAGCAGACGCACAAGCACCGGGGGCATCGCCAGCTGCATCAGCGCCAGCGCCGGCGGCAGCGGTGACGGTGGAAGCGTCTGCGGCCGCCGCCTCAGCCCCTACCGCCACGGGTCGACCGAGCTCCAGCCGCCGGAGCTTGGTCACGCCCACTACAACGCTCAGCTTGGTCACGCCCAGTGCGGCCACTACAACGCTCAGCGCCGCCGCCGCCGCCGCCTCGGCCGCCAGGGTTGCCGGCGATGCGGCGTCGACGGCGCGCACGACGGCGACCGCAGAGTGCGCGAACGACGCCCATGACGACGCTGCCGACGCCCGTGACGACGCCAATGTGCTCCGAGGGGCGACTGACGACGCCCAGTACGACGCCTCGTTTGATCCCGCTTTCGACGTGCCGCCGCCGCCGAGCGAAGAGCGCCCTAGCGACCTCAGTTGCGTGCCGACTGAGGTGATCCGCGCCGCGTGCGGACGGGCAGCGAGTGGACGAGGCAAGGGCGCGGGGCGCGCGAATGCCATGTTCACAGCGAATGCCGTGTTCAGCGAGCCGGAGCCGCCGTCGCCGCAGCTCAACTTGGCTCAGAATGGTATGCCCTCCCTGCGGCCACCGGCGCAATCGGCTTTGTCGCGGCCGACCCCACCCGATACCGCTCCAGCCGTCTCGGCCAACGAGGCGGCGTCAATAGAGTTGTGGGGCCACAGGCCACCAACACTGCCGCTGCGGCCAGAGACGACTCTTGGTAGCGGTTACAGCAGCGGTGAGCGACGGCGGTATGGGCGCGCGCCCACCGCGGAGGAGGCGGCGGCAGCGCTGGCGGCGTTCGCGCAGGCACGAGAGGCCTCCCTTGCGGCAGCAGTGGCGGCCGGCGCCGCCTCCTGCAGCGATGCGATGCCGCCCGATGCGAGGGCGGCGGACAGTATGCATCTAACGCCCGAGGAGATGCTCGAGCAAATGCATGACGATGCACGCAGGCGCCAATGCATGCACGGGGGCGCGAGCTCGTCATCTGGAGCGCGAGCTCAGGCGGAGCTCGAGCAGCAGCAGCAGCAGCAGCAGCAGCAGCAGCAGCAGCAGCAGGGCGGTGGATATCACAGCGAGGGGCAAGCCGACTGGCAAGGTCACATGCAGCCCCATCACTTACGATGGGCGAGCGCGCCAGGCGAGGCGGTGGGTGTGCCTGGACATCCAGCACTGCCGCCGCTGCCGTCGCCTCTGCCGCCGACTACTGGGTCTGCGTGGGAGGAGTGGGAGACGACAGCGCTGGGTCCCATCGACGGCGCCATGAACAGGAGCTCAAGCGACCACCACAACCAGCAGCAGCAGCAGCAGCAGCAGCAGCAGCAGCAGCAGCAGCAGCAGCAGTGGCAACAGCAGCAGCACCAGTGGCAGCAGCAGCAGCAGCAGCAGCAGCAGCAGCAGCAGCAGCAGTGGCAGCAGCAGCAGCAGCACCAGCAGTGGCAACAGCAGTGGCAACAGCAACAGCAGCAGCAGCAGGAGCAGCAGCAG
>Ga0210247_102540_pt1 | contig 10633 bp, 6 predicted proteins | sample ChrtobMetP3_16mM_FD_155449 | JGI IMG/M metagenome (GOLD analysis project Ga0210247, IMG submission 155449) | Chrysochromulina tobin associated microbial communities from unialgal haptophyte culture, Seattle, Washington, United States - P3_16mM | ecosystem: Host-associated > Algae > Haptophytes >...
GCGGCGGACACGGTGGAGCAGTCGCTCGTCTTCTGCGGGCGCGAAGACGGCAAGCTCGTCGCGCTGCGCCAGATGGTGCGCGTGGGGCTGGCTGCGGCCGCCGTTGCTCATCTTCGTCCAGTCCGTCGAGCGGGCGATGCAGCTCTTCCACGCGCTCGTGTACGACGGGCTGCACGAGGGCGTGCTGCACGCGGAGCGCACGGCCGCGCGAGGCCGGCGGCGGCGGCGGACGCGGCGAGCGGCGGTGGCGCGGCGCCCGACGACGCCGAGGACGTCCCGAGTTGACCCTCGCCGCCCTTTTCCTCGCCCGAGCGCCCGCGACTGTCCCACGAATGGCGGCCTCACGAATGCCGCCCCGCCCGAGCCGATCGACGGGAGACGCGCCGCGACGCAGCCCACCGACGATCCGGCGGTGCGCGCACGCCGCCCACCACACCGCCCGCCGCCACGCACCGTCACCGCGCCCCCGACGCGACCCGCCTTTTTGTTCCTCCGAGCTGCCGCACGAATGCCTCACGTGCCCATGCCGCCCGAGCCAATCGACGGGAGACGCGCCGCGACGTAGCCCACCGACGATCCGGCGTGCGCACTTTTTGTTCCTCCGAGCTGCCGCACGAATGCCGCACGAATGCCTCACGAGCCAATGCCGCCCGAACCAATCGACAGGAGACGCACCGCGACGGAGCCCACCGACGATCCGGCGTGCGCGCGTGCCGCCACGCACCGTCACCGCGCCCCCGACGCGACCCCCACGTCCACCCACGCCACGACGAGACCACGCCCGCTTCCGAGCACACGGCGGCGCTCCGCGCGCTCCGGACGAGCCGCCGCCTCACGCTAGGCCATCAGACCCACGCTAGGCCATCAGACCGCCGGGCCGATGCACTGGTGCACTCGGCTGCACCCGTCGCCGCACCCCGCCCCTGCTAGAGCACCCTAACGTTAAGGACCAAACATTGTTGAAGTGTTTAACACTAACAACATAACAACAATAGGAACCATTAACAACAACTCGTTAACGTTAAGGGTTTTCCGTTAACATTAACAACTCCCGTAGATCTTTGACCCTTTTTGACCTCCTTTTCGACCCATTTTGGGTAAGACCTCCTTTTCGGTAAGATTTTTTACCCTATTCGACCTGCGTTTTGACCCATACGCGATCTATGGTAAGATTTTTGACCCCTGTTGACCTCCTTTTTGACCCATTTTGGTAATTTTCGGGGCCTTTTTGACCTCCTTTTTGACAAGAAAAAGTGCAAAACAGTGTTATTAACGTTCAACAACAACAAGCCTTTCATCATTAACATTAACATGAAACAACGTTAAGGAAAAAAATTAACGCTTCCTTAACGTTAGAACTCGAATCTAACGTTAGGGTGCTCTAGCCCCTGCTCAGCCCCGTGGGTGCCGGCGCTCGGCCGAGGCGCTCGGCACGCCTCGCCGGCGTGCTCTTGAGCGCCTCGGCCGAGCGCCTTGGTTTGCGTCCTTCAAAAACTCGCGTCCTAGAGTGCTATACACGCCCATGCTATGACTCGATCCTCTCTATGTTTTTACTGCTCGCCCCTCTGCGCCGCGCGCTCTCGTCCCGTGGTCCGCTTGCGCTTCCGTGGCCGTGCCGCCTCGCCCTCGTCGGCCGCCTCGGCGTCATCCGGCGGCGCGCCACCGCCGCTCGCCGCGTCCGGCGCCGCCGCCGCGCGCGGGCGCTTCGCGATCGGCTTGCGCGCAATGGGCGCCACCGCGCGCCGCCGGCGCTCGTCCTTGGCCATCGGCTTGAGCTTGAGCATCCAGTCGGCGACCGGGCAGCCGCTCGCCTTCATCACGTTCGCAATCGAGCGCAGCTGCTCCACGTCCGCCTCGGTGAAGAACGTCACCGCCTTGCCCGCGCGCCCCGCGCGCCCCGTGCGCCCGATCCGGTGGATGTACGAGGTCGTCGTCTGCGGGAAGTCGTAGTTGATCACGAGCGAGACGCCCTTGAAGTCCATGCCGCGCGCCACGAGCTCCGTCGCGATGAGCACCCACACCTGGCCGGCGCGGAACTTGCTCACCGTCGCCTCACGCTGCGCGGCCGTACGCTCCGCGTGCAGCACGTCCACGCGCAGCCCATCGTACACGAGCGCGTGGAAGAGCTGCATCGCCCGCTCGACGGACTGCACGAAGATGAGCACCGGCGGCCGCAGCCCCTCGCGCACCATCTGGCGCAGCGCGACAAGCTTGCCGTCCTCGCGCCCGCAGAAGACGAGCGACTGATCCACCGTGTCCGCCGCCGCGTTTTTCTCGCCCACAACCACCTTGACCGGCTGCCGCAGCACCGAGTGCACCAGGTCCTCGACCGCGGGCGGCATCGTCGCCGAGAAGAGGCAGCGCTGCACCGTCGCGCCATCGCACGCGGCGAGCACCTCGTCGCACTGCTCGAGGAACCCGAGCTCGAGCAGCTTGTCTGCCTCGTCCAGCACCAGGTACTCGAGCGACGCGAGCGTCAGCGCGCCCTTGCGCAGCAGCGACACCAGCCGCAGAGGCGTGCACACCATCACGTCGTACCGGCGCCACACGCCGGCGGACGCGCCGCCGCCACCGCCGCCACCGCCGCCGCCGCCGCCGCCGCCGCCGCCGCCGCCGCCGCCGCCGCCGCCGCCGCCGCCGCCGCGCTCGGCGTGAGCGCACGCGGCCGCCGCGAGCTTCTTGGTGAGCACGCACGTGCCCAAGCCCGAGCCGGCCGCCAGCTTGAGCAGTTCCCGATGCGTCTGGCGCGCGAGCTCCTGCGTGGGCGCGATGGCGAGCGCGCGCAGCCCGCGCCGCTGCGGCGCGCCGAGCCGCGCGAGCATCGGGATCAGGAACGCCGCCGTCTTGCCTGAGCCCGTCGGCGCGCACGCGAGCACCTCGCGCCCGCCGATGAGCAGCGGAACCGCCTGCATCTGCACGCGTGTCAGCTCGTGGTAGCCCGCCTCGAGAACGTTGTGCCGGAGCCACGCCGGCAGCCGATGACGCTCGGCCATGTCCTCGGCGCTCTCCACGGGCGCGGGCACGCCCGTCCCGTACACGTGGATGCGCAGCGAGCGGCGCAGCGCGTTGGCCTCCGCCAGCTCGCGCTCGGTCGGCACACCCTCGGCGGCGGGTGCCTCGGACAGACCGCTCGCGCTGCCGGCGCTGCCGGCGCTGCCGGCGCTGCTGGCGCGCGGCGACGGGCGCATCCTCCTCTGCTGGCGGCCACCGTTGCTCGCAGCTGCCACGTCGGCCGTCGAGGCCGCCGCCGGCCGGCCAGCGCCTGAGGGCGGCCCGCCGCCGCCAAAGAAGTCGAGCGCGCCGAGGCCGGAACCAATCGGCGCGGGCGCAGCGGCCGCATCGTCCGCCGCCGACGCAAACAGCCGCCGCTCGGCGCGATGCCGGCCCTTGTCGAAGCGCGCGCCAGCCGCAAGCGCCGCGAAGTGCGCCATCGCCCTTGGCAGAGTTTCGGCGGCGACGTCGCCGTTATAAATTTCATTCCACATGAATTCTGTTTCACAAAGATTCCAATATGAGACGATTCAACACAGCTGCGCATCGATAGGCTCCAGCACGTCGCAGGGAGGGCCGCCCCGCCCAGACTCGCCGCGCGCCGCACCGCTCAGCGACTCCCACGTGGATTGAATTGGAAACGTGTCTTCGTGTGTCGACTCGCGCCGGTACCGAGGCGACGGTAGCCAGCGCTAGCCAGCGCCACCGACGCACGAAGACGTGCCGCCCGGAGCCTGCCATGAACTTAGGGACTCGAGCCTGCCCTCTTTGAACTTAGGGACTCGAGATAGCTCTGTATCCTTTCCTGGACCTCTGCGCGCGTGAGCATCGTGACCATCTCGTCCAGGTCCTCTGCCTGGCTGGTGCGGAGCGCTTCGGCGGCTCCGCGCCGCAGCTGCGCCTTGGCGCGCACGCGCGCGTCGCCGGGCACGGCGAGCAGCGCGGCCAGACGTGCCGTCGCCTCATCGGAAAGCGATGAGAGCGGTACCGTCACGTCGACAATGCCGGCCAAGAGCGCCTGCGCGGGCGGGAGAAGCACGCCACGCATGATCATATCCTCGGCCTTGCGCTGGCCGGCGACGCCGATGAGCATGCCCGAGAGCCACGGTGGCGGAATCAGTCCGAATGCAGCCTCGTTCAGACCGATCGTGCCCTTGTTCTCAACCATCACACGTGCGTCACACGAGAGCGCGAGCAGGCAGCCGCCCGCAGGGCAGGCGCCGGGGATCGCGGCTACCGTCGCAAGGGGCGTAGTATAGAGCTTGAGCCAGGTCTCCTGAAGCAGCGTCCAGAATGTGGCGACACCTTCAGTGCTGCCGTCGTGGTCAACGAGCATCTCAGGAAGGTGTATGCCCGCCGAGAAGATCTTGGGTACCGCTGAGCCGAGAATAAAGCCGCGCACTTTCGGGTTTTCTTCGAGCTCGCTGATGACATCCATGAGCTCCTGGAGTAGACGTTTGGTGAGCGCATTCACGGGTGGCGATGAGAGGTACACTGACGCCATGCCATGGTCTCCAATCTGGACCACGACGGTAGATGATGGCTCAGCCGCCGAGGCCTTGCTGCGTGTGAGAATGGTGGGGACGGCGCCGGTGGCGCGAAGATGGGCGAGCGAGGTGACTTGTCTTGCTGAGATGCGGCGGAGCGAGAAGCGAGCTTTGTGCCACATGAGTGGGAACCAGAAAGTTCATTCACGACACACCAACACGCACACCAAACTCAAAAGCGTGAAGGGCAACACCTCGCACGAAACTGTTCACAGGCTTTGTGCCGCACTGTGAACAGATTAAAATCGATGCGATTGATCCACAAAATATCACGCAACAAACCTGGTCTCGCTTCGCTTCCCCCACGGGCCGACGGACACTTGCGATCTCTGACTCTGCAGTCTGCACTCAGACGTCTCTACTGGGCCCGGATGCCCCGTCGTGCGCTTTCTCCTACTCGACACCTCTCCCCTCAACGCTCAAGCCCGCAGAGGCGGCGCCACAATCGTGTGGTGCTGCACCTGCGGCGCATCGGCCACCGTCAGTTCGAGAAGCGTCTCGCCCGGCTCATAGCCCTCGCTGCGGCGGCGCACAATCCACCGCTCGCCTGCCACCGAGCTGACGCGGATCGTGCGCGCGCCGCCCGGCGCGCTCGTCAACTCCGCCTGGAAGTGCTCGCGTCCGACGCTGCCGATGTTGCCGGTGCCGATGGTGGCGCCGTCAGCCGCTTTCTCTTCGTCCGGCGCTGTGTCGGTATCGTCGATCCAGTACACATGCACGGCCACGTCCGCGGAGACTGAGGGCGCGAGCTCAAGGTCGATCGTGCGTTTGAGCGCTGAGGTGAGTTCATAATGCTGTTCTTCCTCGTACCCCGCCGCCACTTCGAGCAGCAGCCTGCGCGCGCCGTCGTACGCCTTGTACCGACTCCCTGCTGTCCCCTTGAGATGGAGGGTCTCGCCCTTGCGCACCGTGCCCACGAGCTCGTCGAGAGTTTGGGTCTCGCCCATGGCACGTAGCTTGTACACGTTCGCGCTTGGTGGAGCTTGGCGTGATGGCGGGAAATGGAAGGCGAGCGATACCTGCTCCTTGGGCACGATGGTCACGTACTGCTTTAGCTCGGAGGTTGCGCAGTACGTGACGAGGGTCTGGCTGTGGAAGAAGCTGGAATTGGAAGCTGTTCGGGCGCGCCAGCACTGATTTGGCTGAGGATCCGAGCGAATCGAGTTGTTGTTGTTGGCGATGCGCTTAAAGCTCGGTGTGAACCACGGCTCGGCTCATCAGAGAGGCAATCCATGACCATCAGAGAGGCAATCGAAGAAATCAGCCTCTCACCTGCGTCAACTCCTCGACGCGCTGGCCCGCCGGAATGGTCGCGTACAGCCTCTCCGTTTTATTCGCCGCGAGCCAGAATAGGTCGACCGAGGCACCGAGCTTGTCGCTGGCGTCGTAGATGAACCAGACGGTCACGAATGGCGAGGGCCTCCTCGTTGCTTGCGCCGGCACTGGCTTTGCAATCGGCTCGTGGTGCAAGAGCGAGCCACGAAGCTCGGTCACCTCCTTCTCTAGGCGTGCGAACGCGTTGGTGAGCGTTGCAACCTCCTTCTCGAGTTGGGCGTGACCACCGTTGAGTGTGACCACCGCAGACGTGAGCGCGGCGACCTCCAAAGACGGCACTTTCGCGACCTCGTCGAGCTCTCGAGAATCAGCGTGGCTGAGCTTTCTTGGCCCACTCGCCGTAGCACGGTGCGACACGTTGCTATTGCTCAGAGCGGCAGCGCACACGACCGTCGTCACAATGACAATCGAGAGCAGCACTGGCCCTCGCGACTTGAGCCACTGCTTGCTCCCGACTGCAGGGGGCGGCGAGGAGGGCGCCATCATGCGGCGCAGGAGCCCGGGAGTGCCCTCAGCGAGTGTTCCTTCTGGCGAACCATCCTCGATGGTCGCTTTGCGACGCGCAAAAAAGGGTAGTGGTGTCCCGAACTCGATGGCGACGGAGGTCATCCTTTGGCAATCGCCGAAGCCAGTAAAAGGAAGAGAGGGCGCTTGACTTCTTCCCGGCATTTTGAGTTGTGTTCACACACGCGACACTAGCCACTTCCAAGTTCAAGTTAAGTTCAAGTCCTTTAGGAGCTGTTGTTTATGTAGTAACTTGAACACTAGCCTTTCTGGGAGACCCAGCACACACAGCGCCGCGCCGGGAACGCGCGCCGGGAGCGCATGGCGTTCCGTTCACACAAGAACAAGTTCACGCTGATGACACACTTTAATTCGGTTTATTCGGTGGGAGCTGAGCTGAGATACAGGCTTCGTCGGCAAAAGCATGCAACGCAGCAACTTTTGCCAACAATCAAGCACAAAACAAAATAGCCGTACAAAAAGGCCGCGCTGATGGGGGCCATCAAGCGACCATCTGTCATGAACCACCATTCGTACTCGTTGTCGCGAACCAGAACCATTCGTACACATGTCGCATTCGTACTTGCTGGCAGGGTCCACTCGCGCAGCGGACGCTGAGGCCGCTATAAAGGCCGCTACATGTATGGCCGTTGGTGGAATTGGTCACTTCTCTGCGCCGGCCGCGGTGCGCTTTGAGGGCAACGCGGAGCATTGTAACGCGGATTGCACGGGTCTTCGGCATGGTGAGGTGCCGCAAGAGCGGCGTCTCTGGCAATCTCTTGCGCGCGCATATAATTGTGACGGCAAAACCAAGGTCATGGAGATGAAATACCCCATGCATTGCATGAAGATGTCTGACTTCTTGCAACTCACGATGCTGGAGGCGCACAACGGCCTGGTCGAGCGCGATCTCGTGGTTCCGCTCAACTTCGACGGTGAGCACGCAGGCGTGGAAATCCAGTTTGTGTCTCATCAGTGGTTGGGCTACACAGTCGCCGATCCCAACGGCGATCACCTCAAGACGATGCAGGCCGCATTTCGGATCGCTATCGACGAAGGCAAAGGGCTCTTTAAGAGTCATGAAGACTGGAAGGCTTATGCCGAGGGTATCACGACAACAAACGCGAAGAGCGTCCGCGCGTTTGGTGCAGACGAGGAGAGTGCAGCTCTCGGCGCTGGCGCCTCGGGCCTTGAGATGGACGAGGAGAGGCGCCTTGCCCTCAGACACGAGACCTTCAAAGCCAGCGTAGCGGAGAGTTGGGTCTGGATGGACTATCTGTCTGTGCCGCAGACTGTGGGACTCTCGGATGTCGAGGCTGTCAAAGAGACCATCAGCAAGCAGGCGGATGCCATCCGCTCCATCCCTTCTTACATCTGCCACGCCACCACCTTCTGGATCTGCACGCCGCAGGACGCCAAGCACGAGAGCGGCGAGCTGTGCTCGTATGCCACTTGGAACGCTCGCGGGTGGTGCCGGCTCGAGGAGACCACTATTTCCCTTCTCAATCTGGCGCAGCACGCAAGGCTCATCATGCTCACTGACCCAGTCGGCGCTCGGCCATTGGCGGTGACCCATGACAGCATCGACCGCCTGTCAATTCACGTGCAACGGCGCAATTCGGTGTGTATACCTCACAGGCGCCTTCTTGATTGCCACAATGACCTGCCTTGAATGATGACGCTCACAAAGATGCCACCTCACTCCTCGAGAAGGTGCTCACAGGCGCCTTCTCGTGCTGCCGGTTGAGGCACCAGGTGCAAACGCTCGACGGCAACTACGCGCCGATCCCGTGCGACAAGATCATCCTGCGCCAGGTGCTTGCGGAGGTTTACGAAGAGGGCTTGAGCAGAGCGCGTGAGGTGTGGCAGCGCGACAAGGAGCACGACACGCGCGACATGGGTGGGATGGGCACGTTCTGGTCGAGCATTCTGGCTGGCTTCACTGGCCACACGGATCTGAGTTTTTTGCGCTGGTACTCCAATATGAGTCTGCGGCAAGCTTACTTCGCCGAGAGCGTCGACGAGCCTGACTTTGTGGCGCTGGGCTGGTCAAAACCGCTCGAGGAGCTCACGGCCAAGGATTGCAAGCGCTACTGTGCGCGCTGGGGGATGGAGTGGTGGCCCGACCACTCTGTGGAGAAGGCGGCGGGATGCTTCTGGCCTGCGCAAGAGGGCAACGTGCCCATGCTGCGCTACTTTGTGGAAGTGCTCGAAATTGACCCAATGCCGCCCAATCCTATCGGTGTCTCAGCGCTGCACTGCGCGGCGCGCCAGGGCTTCAACAAGATCATCCGATACCTCGTAGCGAAGGCTGGTGAGCGACTGAGCGTGTAGGTCATGACACGCCTGAGCTGCGCGCGTGGCTCAATCTGCGCACGAATGGCTTGCTCAAGCTTGTGCCCATCGACGGAGCTGCTGTGAGCGGCCACTCCAGTACCATCAAGTTGCTCGCTTCGCTCGGCGCTGATATCCACGCGCGCCGCTCCAATGGGCGCACGCCGCTGCACTCGGCAGCCGCATATGGGCACGCGGACTGTGTGCGTGAGCTGCTAGCGCTCGGCGCGGACCCTGAAGCGCAAGCTGACGACGGTAGCAAGCCTGCCGATCTCCTGACACGCTCGTGCTCTCTCTTCGCCATGCCGACGACACAACATGACGAGTGTCTCGCGCTTCTCGATGCAGCCGTCAGTGAGAAGAAGAAGACAGCACCACAGCATGACGCGGCTGAGAGCAGCTCGCGCCAACAGGGCAGGACGGGCCGATTTGATGAGGCCGCGCCACATAACGCCATGGATAGAAATGCCAGTGGTCATGTGGGGAAGACGCTGTGATGCATGCAATCCTGCAAGCTCCCTATGGAGCTCTACGGCACAGGAAAGTGAGTGAATATGCCCTCTCGGGCGGCCGGTGGGTAACAGATGTCAGATCTCTTGTCCCTACCGGAAGATCTGTCCCCGCCCGAGGAACGGAAGGCCGGCGGGGGTGACGGTCGTGCTTGTGGATCGGTTTTGGGGTGGGTTTGTCTTAACAGAAATGTATCTCGCATGATTGTATCCAGCACATGTACGCAAAGCGCGAATAATAACACGCACAGCAGACACATGTCCATTCTACATCAGTACATGCAGTGACACGCTTCGAGGCGAACCACCACTGAGACCTCCTCTGTCCGCAGTCCGGCCATTGAGACCAAAAACCACCAAGAACCAAGGCCAAAGAGTGCACCCGTCAACGTCGACACAAATACTCAGCAGAGATTCGGATATTGCACGGCCACGTTGCCTTTTGGCTCAGTCAAAGAGGCGGACCCGATCACCGTCTACTCATCTTAAGGTGACGCAGCATCTCGTCACGGTTGTCGTCATAATGCGCCGTCTCGTCCAGACGATGTTCGGTCGCCTGCATGCCGACCGTTGCGCCCTGGAGCGCGCTCTCGAGCTTCACATCGAGCTCCGTCCGCTGCTCCGCCTCATTCTCCAACCGCATGTGTGTCGGCTGCGCCGTTGCGCTCGACACCTCGATCGTCGTGGGCAGCAGCTTGATCAGCCGCTCGAGCTTGAGCAGGCGCGTCTTCAGAGACATGTCGCGTGTGATCTCGAACTGCACACCGATGCATAAGCGGTACACGCCGTTCGAGTCGTGCACCGGGCGCATCGTGAGCAGGTTCTCAAAGATCTCGCCGCTCTTGCGGTAGTTGGTGATCTTCACATGGCAGTCGACGCCGCGACGCAGCGTGTCCTGGATCACAGCGACCGACTGCGGCTCCGTCTTGGGGCCCTGCAAGAAGCGGCAGTTGCGGCCCTGCGCCTCATCCTTCGCGTATCCTGTCACGCGCGCGAACTCGCGGTTGACGAAGAACATTGGGTTGCCGGGAATCGACATGTCCGACAACACGATGCACGCCGGGTACGTCTCGGCCACCTGCACGAACGAGTGCACCCATCCCGCCAAGTCCGGAGGCACCTCGTACTCGTCCCAGATCAGCTTCTTCGCGCTGCGCAGGCTGCCCGCCGCTGAGCCCACGAGCGACTCCACCAGCGGCAAGCACGCCTTCGACTGCACAAACTTCGGGAACGACGTAGACGCGATCGACGTCAGCGCCGCGCCCGCCTGTGCCGCAAGCTCGGCGAACGCCGCAGCCCCGTCCGTGTGCTGCTTCTGCAGGTACCGCTCACACAGAGCGATCGCCTGCTGCTGCTGCTGCGCGGGTGGCAGCTTTGACAGCTGCGCGGTGAGCACGAGCAGCTCGAGATGCA
>Ga0210247_102544_pt1 | contig 10615 bp, 2 predicted proteins | sample ChrtobMetP3_16mM_FD_155449 | JGI IMG/M metagenome (GOLD analysis project Ga0210247, IMG submission 155449) | Chrysochromulina tobin associated microbial communities from unialgal haptophyte culture, Seattle, Washington, United States - P3_16mM | ecosystem: Host-associated > Algae > Haptophytes >...
TGATGACCTCGACCTCCTTGATGACCTCAACCTCCTTGATGACCTCAAAGGGCACCTCCTTGATCACCTCAACCTCCTTGATGACCTCGAAGGGCACCTCCCTGATGATCTCCTTGATGACCTCGAAGGGCACCTCCTTGATCACCTCAACCTCCTTGATGACGTCGAAGGGCACCTCCTTGATGATCTCCTTGATCACCTCAATCTCCTTGATGACCTCGATCTCCTTGATGACCTCAACCTCCTTGATGACCTCAAAGGGCACCTCCTTGATCACCTCAACCTCCTTGATGACCTCGAAGGGCACCTCCTTGATGATCTCCTTGATGACCTCGACCTCCTTGATGACCTCGATCTCCTTGATGACCTCGAAGGGCACCTCCCTGATGATCTCCTTGATCACCTCAACCTCCTTGATGACCTCGATCTCCTTGATGACCTCAACCTCCTTGATCACTTCAACCTCCTTGATGACCTCGACCTCCTTGATGACCTCAACCTCCTTGATGACCTCAAAGGGCACCTCCTTGATCACCTCAACCTCCTTGATAACCTCGAAGGGCACCTCCTTGATGATCTCCTTGATGACCTCGACCTCCTTGATGACCTCGATCTCCTTGATGACCTCAACCTCCTTGATCACTTCAACCTCCTTGATGACCTCGAAGGGCACCTCCCTGATGATCTCCTTGATGACCTCGAAAGGCACCTCCTTGATCACCTCAACCTCCTTGATGACCTCGAAGGGCACCTCCTTGATGATCTCCTTGATCACCTCAATCTCCTTGATGACCTCGATCTCCTTGATGACCTCGAAGGGCACCTCCCTGATGATCTCCTTGATCACCTCAACCTCCTTGATGACCTCAACCTCCTTGATGACCTCGACCTCCTTGATGACCTCGATCTCCTTGATGATTTCGAAAGGCACCTCCTTGATTACCTCAACCTCCTTGATCACTTCGACCTCCTTGATGACCTCAACCTCCTTGATGACCTCGATCTCCTTGATGACTTCGAAGGGCACCTCCTTGATCACCTCGACCGCCTTGATCACCTCGAAGGGCACCTCCCTGATGATCTCCTTGATGACCTCAACCTCCTTGATGACCTCGATCTCCTTGATGACCTCAACCTCCTTGATCACTTCAACCTCCTTGATGACCTCGAAGGGCATCTCCTTGATGACCTCGACCTCCTTGATGATCTCGAGCGTTGCCGTCGCCTCCATCTCTGCTGTTGCAGCCGTTGCGGCTGCTTCGAAAGCTGTCGCACGCTCGATTGCCGAAGTCATCTTGGCTTGCACTGCGCACAGCTCGGCCGCATGCTCAATGCGTGCCGCCTCAAGGCACCGCTGAGCATCTGCTTGCACTGCGCTCAGCTCGGCCGCAGCTGTCTCCAGTCGCGAGCGGAGTGCTTGTGTGGCTGCCTCATGCTCCGCGGCCGCCGCCAGCTGAGCTTCCAAGATGGCTGTCGCCGCCTCCTCGCGCACTGTCGCCGCGGCCGCCTGTGCCTCTGAGACGGCCGCTGCGACTGCAATCTCCTGCGCTGAGCGAGCTGCTTGCCTGGCCGCCGCTACCGCCTCCTCCTGCGCTGCCTGCGCCGCCGCGAGCACTTGTCGAACGCGCTCCGTTGCCTCTCCCTGTGCCTCATCCTTGGCTACCTGCACCTCCGCCCACGCCGCCTCCGCCTCCGCCCACGCCGCCTCCGCCTCCGCCCGCGCCGCCTCCGCCTCCGCCCGCGCCGCCTCCGCATCCTGCTGGGCGACGCTCCGTTCCTTTTCGAGCCTCTGGTGCTCATCGAGCAGCTTGCGCATCTGCTCCCGTGCCTTCTCCTTGAGGCTCTCGCGTTCCTGCACCGAGGATGCCTGGAGGCTCTCATGCTGCTGGCGAAGCTCGACGTGCAGCCGCCTCTCCTCGATCACTGCCGCCTCAAGGTTGTCACTACGCTGCTGCACTCGTTCGAGCTGCTCGTGCAACGTGGCATGCTCCGTCTGCCACGACGCCCTCAGCTCCTCAAGCGCAGCCTCGCGCTGCTGCGAGGCTGCCTCAGCCTCCGCCCTCGCCGCATGCATGGCGGCCTCATGATCGGCTGCAATCGCCGTCACTGCCGCCTCGTGCTCCGACTTCATGGCATCAACCGCCGCCAACGCAGCGGCTAACTCGTCTGATGCATCCGCCTTGGCCGCCGCCAACGCCTCCTGAAGCTGCGACTGCGCTGTCGCCACCGCAATCTCCTGCGCTGAGCGAGCTGCTTGCCTGGCCGCCGCTACCGCCTCCTCCTGTGCTAGCTTGGCTGCCTCAGTCGCCGCCGCTACCGCCTCCTCCTGCGCTAGCTTGGCTGCCTCAGCCGCCGCCATCAGCGCCGCCTGCAGATCCGATACCGCCGCCGCCTGTGCCTCTGAGACGGCCGCCGCTACTGCCTCCTCCTGCGCCGCCTGCGCCGCCGCGAGCACTTGTCGAACGCGCTCCGTTGCCTCTCCCTGTGCCTCATCCTTGGCTACCTGCACCTCCGCCCACGCCGCCTCCGCCTCCGCCCGCGCCGCCTCCGCCTCTGCCCGCGCCGCCACCGCCTCCGCCCGCGCCGCCTCCGCATCCTGCTGGGCGACGCTCCGTTCCTTTTCGAGCCTCTGGTGCTCATCGAGCAGTTTGCGCATCTGCCCCCGCGCCTTCTCCTTGAGGCTCTCGCGTTCCTGCACCAAGGATGCCTGGAGGCTCTCATGCTGCTGGCGAAGCTCGACGTGCAGCCGCCTCTCCTCGATCACTGCCGCCTGGTGGCTCTCCGCCTCTCCCCGCGCCGCCTCAAGCTGCGCCTGCACCTGCGCCAGCGCGAGCTCCGCGCCGTGTTGGGCGGCGCTGAGCTGCCTCTTGAGCATCGACATGGCGCCGCGCTCCGCCTGCCAACCCGCCCTCAGCTCTTCAAGTGCAGCCTCATGCTGCCACGAGGCAGCTGCACGCTCGGCCTGCCAGCCTGCTTCCAAGGCCTGCCGCTGTTGCTCCTGCTGCTCGATCATCTGCTCGGTCCGCGCAGCGAGAGATGCCTCATGCTCGACCTTCATTTTTGCGACTGCCGCCTCATGCTCGGCTGTCTTCGCTGTGAATGCCGCCTCGTGCTCTGACTGCATCGCCGCAATCGCAGCCTCATGCTCTGAAATCATCGCTCGAAGAGCTGCCTCATGTGCTGCCCCCGTCAAGGCGAAAAGGGTCTCCTGTTGCCGGTGTGACGCTTCGAGCGCCGCCATTGAAGCCTCTAGACTCGCTTGCCTATTTTGGGCCTCTAGACTCGCTTGCCTATTTTGGGCCTCTAGACACGCCTGCGTCGCCGCTTGAGCCTCGAGTGCTAGTGCTCTCGCCTCTGACACCTTGTGAACCGCCTGCGCCTGCGCCGCCGACTGAGCCACCTCCGCGGCCACCCGCGCCGCCTCAGTCACCTGGATAGTGCTTGTCGACTCGGCCAACCGCGCCTCGAGCTCCTGCACGTGTGCCTGCGCTACCTCCATCTCAGCTTGCGCCGCCTCCATCTCAGCTATCGCCTTCTCTGCATCGGCTTTCGCGGCCTTCAACTCTGCTTTCGCCTTCTCCGCCTCGACTTTCGCCTTCTGCTCATCGGCTTTCGCGGCCTCTGCCTCTGCTTTGGCCTTCTGCTCGGCCTCATGCGCCACTTGCTTGGTGCTCTGGATTGCAGACTCAAGCTCCGCGATGCGCTCCTTGGCCTTCTCCTTGAGCCGAATGATCGTTTCGTCAGCCTTCATGCGCGCCGTGCTGAACTCCTTCGCCGCCGCCGCCGCCGCCACCGCCGCCGCATCTCGCTCGCATCTCGCTCGCATCTCGCCGCATCTCGCCGCATCTCGCTCGGCCGTCGCCGCGGCCGTGGCTGCCTGCGCCTCTGCGCGCGAGGCCTCCGCCTCTGCCCTTGCCTGCTGCGCCTCTGCCCTCGCTGCCGCGTCCGGCACCTCGATTGGCACCTCCTTGATGACCTCCTTGATGACCTCCACCTCCTTGATCACTTCAATCTCCTTGATGACCTCGAAGGGCACCTCCTTGATGACCTCGACTTCCTTGATCACTTCAACCTCCTTGATGACCTCGAAGGGCACCTCCTTGATGATCTCGACCTCCTTGATGACTTCAACCTCCTTGATGACCTCAAAGGGCACCTCCTTGATGACCTCGACCTCCTTGATGACTTCAACCTCCTTGATGACCTCAAAGGGCACCTCCTTGATGACCTCGACCTCCTTGATCACTTCAACCTCCTTGATCACTTCAATCTCCTTGAAGACCTCGATCTCCTTGAAGACCTCGATCTCCTTGATGACCTCGATCTCCTTGATGACCTCGAAGGGCACCTCTTTGATGACTTCCACCTCCTTGACGACCTCCTTGAAGACCTCGATCTCTTTGATGACCTCCAACTCCCTCACCACCTCCACAGCCTCCCTCGCCGTCGGCGAGGCTCTAGCAGGCGACCCCGCCGCAGAGTTCGCTCTCGAGACGCTCGAGTCGCAAAAGCGCCGACTTGAGCGCCCGCCGCAGCGCGCAGCGTGCGCCCGAGTGCCACTCACGCCCGAGTTCACAGCGAGTTCACAGCGAGACAGGCTTCGTCGCGAGGGCTCGAGTGCAAACACTGACGCGACGGTCACCGTCGCGCCAATCTCCGAGTCTTGCGACGCCGTCTCATCTCCGTCTGACTCTGCCTCGAGCACAGGCGCGGAGGTAGCTTCACAGCTGCTCGCCGTGTTCACAGCGAGTCGTGTGCTCAGAGCCGATGCGGCCTTCACCTCCTCGAGCGCCACCGCCTGTGCTGCAGCTCGTGCGGCCATCTCCGCCATCGCCGTCTCCGCCGTCAAAGCACGCCTGACCGCGATTGTCACCTCGTCTTGCGCCACCACCAGTTTCTCTTCTGCGTGCGCTCGCGCCGTGTTGAGCTGCTCCTCGGCGTGTGCTCGCGCCGTGTTGAGCTGCTCCTCGGCGTGTGCTCGCGCTGTGCTGAGCTGCTCCTCGGCGTGTACTCGCGCTGTGTTGAGCTGCTCCTCGGCGTGTACTCGCGCTGTGTTGAGCTGCTCCTCGAGCTCAGCCCGGAGTGCATGCAGCTCGACACCTAGCCGCCGAGTGAACTCAGCTGCCAACTCGGCGCGCGCGCCGCCCAGCACGCTCATGTGCTTGGCATGAGCTGCGCACAGCTCGGCCGCATGCTCAATGCGTGCCGCCTCAAGGCACCTCTGAGTATCGGCTTGCACTGTGCTCAGCTCGGCCGCAGCTGTCTCCAGTCGCGAGCGGAGTGCTTGTGTGGCTGCCTCATGCTCCGCGGCCGCCGCCAGCTGAGCTTCCAAGATGGCTGTCGCCGCCTCCTCGCGCACTGTCGCCGCCGCCAGCTGTGCCTCTGAGACGGCCGCTGCGACTGCAATCTCCTGCGCTGAGCGAGCTGTTTGCCTGGCCGCCGCTACCGCCTCCTCCTGCGCCAGCGTGGCTGCCTCAGCCGCCGCCATCAGCGCCGCCTGCAGCTCCGATACCGCCGCCGCCTGTGCCTCTGAGACGGCCGCCGCTACTGCCTCCTCCTGCGCTGCCTGCGCCGCCGCCTTAGCTGCGGCCAGAGCCTGCTGATGTGCCATCTGGGCAGCTGCGGCCTCTGCCCTGGTGGTCACTGCGTCTGCCCGTGCCAGGGCCATCTCAGCCCGCGCCTGGGCCGCCTCGGCCCTGGCTGCCTCGTCTTCCTCCATCTCCCTGACCACCACCTTCTCAATCTCCTTGATCACCTCAACGGGCACCTCCTTGATCACTTCGACAAGCACCTCCTTGATGACCTCCACCTCCTTGATCACTTCGACCTCCTTGATGACCTCAATTTCCTTGATGACCTCGAAGGGCACCTCCTTGATGACCTCGACCTCCTTGATGACCTCGAAGGGCACCTCCTTGATGACCTCCACCTTGACTTCTTTGATCACCGTCTCGGGCACCACCTTCACCACATCGCCCGCCACCGCGCTGTCGTCCCGGACGCGCGCCGCACCGACTGCTGCGCTCGCCATCAGCGACAACACCCACACGGACGCTGCGAACAGCAGCAGGGAGGGCGAGGGCGGCCACATCTGCAAGCTGCCGCTATGGGTCGTACTCGCAGGCGCGGCGCCGGCAGCGCCGTCGGCTGCCTCGTCGACGCGACGCGATGCGTGCTGTGTAGCCTCGAGCGCCGCCAGGCACTCGGCGAGGGAAACCTGTGTGGCGACGATCTCCGTCTGGGCAGCCTCGGCGGCCACAGTCGCGTTCGCCACGCGCTGCCATGCAGTCTGCTGTGCAATCTCGCATGCGTCCAGAGCGATCTCGCATGCGACCTCCCTTGATCTCCCTTGACCTCCCTTGATCTCGCATGCGACCAAGCTCTCTCGGGTGGTGACGAGCGCCTCCGTGCACTCGGCGTGCTGTGCGCCTGCCGTTGCGATCGTCACCTTGTGCGCGCTCTCCAAAGCCAGGAGCTGCGCCTCGAGGGCCTCGTTTTGCTGCTGCTGCTGCTGCTGCTGCTGCTGCTGCTGCTGCTGCTGCTGCTGCTGCTGCTGCTGCTGCTGCTGCTGCTGCTGCTGCTGCTGCTGCTGCTGCTTCTGCTGCTGCTGCTGCTGCTGCTGCTGCTGCTGCTGCTGCTGCTGCTGCTGCTGCTGCTGCTGCTGCTGCTGCTGCTGCTGCTGCTGCTGCTGCTGCTGCTGCTGCTCCTGGCACTGCTGCACCTGCGATCGGCTTTGATTTAGCTCAACACGCAGAGCCTCAGCGTCTCCTCGCAGCGCAGCTGCTGCCTGCTCGCTCGCGGTCGCGCTCACGTTGGCCCGCGACACAGCCTCATGGCATTGGTTGGTCGGAAAGTCGGACGGATAGGTCGGGAGCTCGATCGCTCTCGTTGCCAATAGCATGGTGCCTTGCGGCACGTGCACCAGAAGCAGGCTGCCGAAGCGGCTGCTGGGCATGCTGACCACGGCGGTCAAAGCCACGGAAGAGGCGTCGACGGGCTCGTACGTTGTGCGCCCGAATGAGCGCACGCACAGTGGAATAATGGTGCAGAGCAGGACTGCTCGATTGGGCATTGTGGGGCGCTGGTCAAGAACTCGCAAATGGCGGCCGGATATGACGGAAGAAGGGACCTTCGAACGCAATCGGCCGATCCCCCGGCCGCCCACAACAGCGCTCGTCGACACACACTTTTACGCTCGACAGAATATTCGTAAGGATTGGCTGGATTCGAGAATTTCATGGATGCAGTGCGATTGCGCATGCGAAAAGCTCATTTCCCCTCGTGATCTTCTCGCGAGTTCAAAATCAGGTGGTGGGGATAGTGTGTGAAACTGTGAATGCCTGAATCCAGAAAAAAAAACCCCTACCCCTTTGGGTCAATCACTGAGTTCAAAATCTGGTGGTGGGGGTAGTGTGTGAATCCAGAAAGAATACCTCCCCCTACCCCTTTGGGTCAATGTCGTTGCCAGTGCTCGTTGCGCGTCGTGTATGGGAACGGTCCGCCCCTCCACTGTCGGCCTCACCCCTCCTGGAGCCTCACAACGAAGAAGCATCCCCTTTGCTTTCCACTTTTTATTGTATTTGAACAGCTGAGACGACCCAGCACCCACTACGCACTGATCTTTCGTTCACAGAGAAGGGTAACGCGATCACCGCGTGCCGGAACACCCTCAGTGCTTTCACCATCCGAGAGCCCGGCGTGCAACAGCAGGACACCAGTCGTCGCTGGCCGGGGCATCATCGCGCCAGTCGTCGCCGGCCGCAGCATCATCGACGCAGGCAGCTCACGACTGACACGAGGCGTTGTCGGTGGACGTGGCGCTGCGGCGTCCTTGATGCTGCGGAGAGCGACCGCATCATCGCGCCCCAGCGGCGCTGGTGCGGCGAGGTCGTCCTTTTCAGCCAGTGCGAGGGGGTTCCTCGCAAGCCTCAGATGGCCGCCCCCGACCGCCGCGCGCGCCGAGTGTGGCGCTGCCGTCGCCGCTGCCGTCTCGAAGGGCGAGCGCGGGCAGCTGCCCTGTGCCTCGAATGAGAGGCCACGTACCACGCGCTTCCGCTGCTGGTGCGCCGTCTTGCTGTAACTCAGCTGAGGTAGCTCCACGCGGATGACCATTTCGTTGGGAAGCCCTCGAACTTGCCAGTATTCGGGCTGCGGCTCGAAGGCCGTCGCCGTCAGCTCCTTTGGCGGCATCTCCTTGCCAGGGGCGGTTTTCGGACGCTTGTGCCCGTCTCCCTCCGAGCCAGGTACCTCGCGCAGTCCACTCAGCGCCTTGATGAGATGCGAGCGCAGATGGCGCAGCGACTCTAGGGCACTCGTGACGAGGGCTGCGCGCTTCTGCTGCTCCTCAAGCTTGACCTGCGCCACCTTTGCGTTGCCAATATCGTCAGCGGAGCCCATTTGCGTTTGCAGTGCCTTGAAGGCGCTTCGTGCTGCCCCAAGCGCGTCAGCCGTCAACGCCAGGTCTGTGCGCACCTGTCCGAGCAGCAGCACCACCTGTTCCACACGGCGCGCGAGCTCCGCGGGGGGCCACGACTCGTCGTCGTCCGCTATCCCATCCGCTGCCGCGTCCGCCGCGGCCTGCCTGCCGGCGGCCGCAGCTGCGCCGTCAGCAGGAGGCAGCACAGCGTCCAGCTTGGTGCAGCAGAGGCGCATCTCCATACGCAGCTTGGCCACCTCCGCCTTTCCAAACGCGAGCTTTGAGTTGAGCCCTGCGCCACCCGCCGTGGCCGCGTCGAGCTTCTTCTGCACCTCGTCGAGCTTGGACTGCCTCTCGACGAGCTGCTGGCTGAGGTCCGTCGCCGCGCGCTCGTGCCTAGCGCACGTGGCTGAGAGCGCCTTGTTACGCTGCTCGAGCTCGGCGTGTGCGGTGCGCGAGGCGGCGAGGTCCGCCATACTTTGCTCGAGAGTGGCCATCATGGTCACGCAATACGACGTCAGCACCTCCACGCGCGCCTCCAGATTCGGGGGGGCCTCCGCAGGATCGCCTTCCCCTTCGAATGGCTCCCGTATCTGCACCGTGCGGCCCGCTTTACCCTTGCTTCCGGGCGCGGGCGCGTTCAGCCCGAGCCGCTTGAATCCGTCCTCTAGCGAGGCCATGGCACTGTTGATGATGCCCCATAAGTTACCCGTCATTGTTTGAAGCTGCTCAAGCCGCTGGCCTTCACCGCCAGCAGCGCGCCGCATTTCCACCAGCTCTGCCGCAACCGCATGGTGCCGCGCCTCCGCCTGCGTCAACTCCCTATGCCTTTCGGCCAGCTGCACACGTGCTTTTGTGAGCTCGGCCGGCATGCTGCGGAGCGTCACGAGCTCGGCATTCGCGGCGTCGAGTTGGGCAGCGCGCTCCTGTTGGGCCGCATCCAGCTTGGCGAGGGCACCCTGCAGCATTCTTGCCTTCTCACTGAGTGCGTCGCGCTCCCGGCGCACCGCCTCGCCATCGCCCGTCTGGGCCACCAGTATCGTGATCTGCTCGGATAGCGTCATGTTCTCCTCGATCTTAATCCCAAGTTCGGTGAGCGCGTCGTCCAGCTGAGCGTGCGCCTCGAGGTTCTCTCGCCGCAGCCCATGTGAATCCACCTGCAATGCCGCCTCCGTCTCGGCGAGCGCGTCGTGCTTGCTCTTCCAGTCCGAAGCCGTATTCTCGCTTGTGCGCAGCATCTCCTTAAGCACGCCCATAGCCTCGTCGACATTGCTGCTCTTGAGCTTCAGCTTCGCCAACTCTTGCCGCACCGCCTCAAGCTCGGCGTGCGTCTGCGTGAGCAGCGAACCTTCGGCCATCGCCAAGAGCGCTTCCTCGAGCTTGCGGTGCATATCCGCTTCCAACTCAGTCGCCCGCGCCTCGAGCGTCACCGCCGCCGCCGTCCGCGACGTTTCCAGCTTCAAAGCAAAAGTCACCGCCTGCGCCTTCAACGCCTGCCGCGAACTCTGTTGCGCGGCCTCGATGACATTTTCGAGCTCTTGGGCAACGTTGCGCGCGAGCGTCTCGAACGTGCTGTGCACGCTGCCGGTAAGTGCATAGAGTTCCACATCGCTCAATTTGTCGCGGTGCATCGCTGAAATGCAGTTGTCCACGGCCCCGTGCATGGCTAGGGTGATCTTGCCCAGGCTCTTCTCGAGGAGCTCGGAGTATCGCACCTCGGCAGCATCCTCGGTCGAAGGCTGCTTGGCTCGACTCCGCATGGCTCAGAAAGCGAAGGTCACAGAAGCGGTCTGAGTGCGTTTTTGCGAGTTCCGGCATCGTATTACAAAACCACACAAACTGTTCAGGATTAGGGCAAAACTTGAAAGCCCATCGCCCAGTGAACTTAGAGCCGCCGCCGAGCGCCCACCATCCGAAACCGCATCGCTCATGTGGTTTGCGGGTGAGCTATTGAAGAAGCCACCAGCACAGCGCGCGCGTGTTCACAGCTTCCGGCTCGGCTCGGCCTGGAGTCACCGCGGACGCGCGGTCGTCGGTGTGTCGCGAGCTAGACCTGGTCCTCGTGCCGGGCTAGCAGTGTGGGTGCAAGCCCGGGCGACACAGCAGACGAGGGCATGAGCGCTCTCGACTGTCCCGTGTGCCTCGAACCCTTCGACGAGGGTGAACGCGAGCCCAAGATCATTCCTTGCGGCGGCAGCC
>Ga0210247_102551_pt1 | contig 10573 bp, 6 predicted proteins | sample ChrtobMetP3_16mM_FD_155449 | JGI IMG/M metagenome (GOLD analysis project Ga0210247, IMG submission 155449) | Chrysochromulina tobin associated microbial communities from unialgal haptophyte culture, Seattle, Washington, United States - P3_16mM | ecosystem: Host-associated > Algae > Haptophytes >...
CAGGGTCGCCTGCTTGTGCCGGGCCGTCTTGTACTCCAGAATCATGAACCCGCTTCCGTGCTCCGCCGCGCGTCTGCATGATCGCGTGCGGGCGGCTCGTTCGAGACGTCCGGAAGCTTGGTTTTTTTGGTTGCAGGGGGGACGGGGAATTCCGTGTAACGGTATGTGTGCTGCCACGTGTCCCGTGCATGCACCACCACTGTTTGCGGTAGAGGGTCGGTGATTCGTACTCGGCGTACGTATCCCTCGCCCCTCTTCTGACTTCTGAAACGACGGGTGCCTCGGCCGATCGATACGTTGCGGGCCCAAGCCCCCCAAACACAGGCTCCACGATACAGTACCGATTCCTGGGCCACATCGCGATGGCGGGAGAGATACAAAATCACGCCGCGGTGCCGACGGGGGCACCCACGTCTCATGACGCATTCAAGTGGGGCCCTTGCGACATCCAGACAGGCTGCACGCTTGGCAAATGGCATAAAGAGCCCATGTGCTGCGTGCAGTTTACCGAAGATCGGCCGAAGAGACAAAAGATGGACGCCCTCGCGGCGGCGGCGGCGGCTTCGGTGGCTCGCATCATGGAGGCCGGGGCCGCAGATTGGAGGGCGGTGCTGCGGCTGCCTGCCGACCGGAGGCTAACATCGGCTAGCATCAAACAGGCGTGGAAGGCAGTGATCTTCGAGGTGCACCCTGATCGCTGCCATGCGCCCGATGCAGAAGACGCCTCCAAGCGTGTCGAAGAGGCACGTGATGCCCTCTTACAGGAAATCGAAAAGGAGGAGAAGGTGGCCAATGGCGCTGCAGCCAAGCCGAAGGCGTCCGCGGCGGCTGAGGCTAAGGCCGACGACGCCAAGGCCGACGACGCCAAGGCCGACGCCAAGAGCAAGCGGCCACGTGCTGTGAGGACAGAGGGAGTTGGGTCGGAGAAGCCGCCGCTTCGTCGGGCCTCCTCGATGGACGTCGGACCGGCGGCTCCATCCAAAGTTGGCTCGGCGGCGTCCGCTGAAGCGCCCGCGAACGCGCCCGCTGACGCGCCCGCTGATGCGCCCGCTGACGCGCCCGCTGATGCGCCCGCCGCCAAGCGCCATGCCGAGCGCGATGCCAAGCGCCATGCGAAACGTCGCAGACTGCCGAGCGCCGGACCGAGCGCCGGACCGAGCGCCGGACCGAGCGCCGTACCGAGCGCCGTACCGAGCGCCGTACCGAGCGCGGCGGCGAGTGCGGCAGCGGATGCGCCCGCGGCGGCGCCGGCGGGGAAGAAGAAGCACCAACACCTAAGCGCCATCCCGAGCGCCATCCCGAGCGCCGTACCGAGCGCAGGAACGAGCGCCGTACCGAGCGCGGTGAGGAAGAAGAAGCACCAACACCTCATCAACAAGTGCCCGAACTGCGACGAGGTCGCCAAGAGCAACGGCACAGGGCGCGCGGGCAAGTACCGCTTCAAGTGTGTCAACCCGGACTGTGCGCACCGAATCGAGAGCGGTCAGCCGTACACGTTCCGCGCGCTGCCCGTGTACTCGGAGGCCGCGAGGCTGCCTCTAGCCGCTCCGTGGGCCAAGCGCGCCCGCGTCGCCGACGCTGAAGAAGAAGCTGAAGAAGTGGAGGCGGAGAAGGAGGCGGAGAAGGAAGCGGGGAAGGAGGCGGCGGCGGCGGAGGCGGCGGCAGCGGAGGCGGAGGCGGCGGCGGCGGCGGAGGCGGAGGTGGAGGCGGAGGCGGAGGCGGAGGCGGAGGCGGAGGCGGCGAGCCCGCTCACGTCGACGTGGCGCGAGCGCATGCACCGAACGCCGTGGCGGGCACCCGTTGGCCCTCTGTGGCGCCCGTTTGCTAGCTTCCACCTCTGCCGACACGAGACGCTCACGAGCGAGCACGGGCCGCTCAGCACCCTCAGTTGCACGCTCGAGGGTCCGCGAGCCGAACGGGTGCCTTCGCTCTGGTCGGGCGAGGCTGAGGAGCAGGTGCGTCGAGATCGAGATCGAGATCGAGATCGAGGTCGAGGTCGATTGGCGGCGCTCACGACGGCGCCGCCGCCTCTCAGCATGCATTGGTTCACCGAGGTGCCTTCTGGCGTACACAAGGTGATTGCTATTGATGAACATTGATGAACATTGATGAACATTGATTACCGTCGATGGCCATTGCGAACTCGGCTGCTGGTGCGCCACCATATGACGAAACCGCGCCCACCATGTGACGAAACCGCGCCCACCATGTGACGTAACCGCGCACACCATGTGACGAAACCGCGTTCACCATGTGACGAAACCGCGTTCACCATGTGACGAAACCAGGTGGTCAATGATCGTTGGCTTGATTGGAGAGCTCATCTGAAGCGCGTCGCGGCAGACGCGGCGACGGCAGCGGCGGGTGGGCGGCGGCGCGCGCCGTCTTGGGCGATGTGCGCCGACCGCGGCGGCCTCGGCGCCGTCTTGGGCGGCCTCGGCGGCGGCGACGGCGACGACGACGACGACGAGGACGACGAGGAGGAGGAGGACGACACGACGCACTTTGAGTCCACGCCAAATGTGTGGGACTCGCTCGATCCCCTAGTTTGGGACTCGCTTGAGGACCTTCACACCCCGAGTGACCTTCACACCTCCAGTGAGCGCGTGGCCGCGGGGGTGCTCGGGACAGCGCGCGATGGCGGCGGTGCGCACCGATCCCCACAAGCGCCGTCCCGGGCGTCCTTCCCAGCGCCGTACCGGGCGCCTATTGAGCCGAAGGAGGCCAACGGTTTGCTCCAGGGCGCCCTCTCCATGTACACGTGGCACGCCGTGTCGAGCGCCACCCCCGCGCCCGGTACGGCGCCATCGGCACCGCCGGCGGCGGCAGCGGCAGGCGCGCCGGCGCAGGGCTGGTTGGGGGCCTGGTTGGGGCCCGCCGGCGATGGCAATGCAAGGCTGACCTCCGGCGGCCCCGTTGGCGCCGTCCCGGGCGCTGCCTTGGCGCTGCACCCTTCCGACGCGGCGATGGATGGCGCCGTACCGGGCGCTGCCTTGGCGCTGCACCCTTTCGACGCGTCCGGCGCGCGCGTCTATGACCGCGCGCTGCCGCCGCCGGCGGGCGCAGGGTGGTTCGAGAGCGCGTGCCTTCGCAAGGGAGGCGTGATCTGGCGCATCCTCGACGAGCTGAATGACGAAACTGCTGATGAGCGATCTAATCGACTCGTGCGAGATCGCATCGAGCTCGAGCGCGCCCGGCTGCAGGCGCGCCGCGCGGCGGTCGTGCGCGCGGTCAACGGCGACGCGGGGCTCTTGGGCGTCGTCCCGGGCGCGGAGGGAGAGGGTGGGTTCGCGGGCGAGGGTGAGGGCGAGGGCGGCGGCGAGGGCGGCGGCGGCGAGGGCGGCGGCGGCGAGGGCGAGGGCGGCGGCGAGGGCGATACCGAGGGTGCCCACCACGCGAACGAGGACGACGAGGGTGCCCACGACGGCGCAGACGAGGACGACGGCGCAGACGAGGACGACGAAGGTGCCCATGACGGCGCGCATCCGGACGAGCGCACGTACGGCCGTTGGAGCGGTTACGTGGCGAATCTCGTGACGCTCGAGATCCCGACGAGCGCCGTTGCGGGCGAGTCCCTCGTCGTGCCTTCCGAGCTCAGCGACACGGGCTACGTCGAGGTGACGAGATGCGATGAGATGCGACGAGATGCGATGAGATGCGACGAGATACTAATCTCGGGATGCCTCTGATTACCTCTGAGAGACCACCGCGGCCCTCTGATGACCTCCGATTGCCTGCCTCATCAGGTGCGCGTGCCCAGGAGCTACCGAGGGCAAGGGTCGGTCCGATTGCCGGTGGCAAGGCTGCGCTGTCTCTCGCATGACGACGCCGAGGCCGAGCGCCGTCTTGAGCGCCGGCTGCAGGCGGAGGCCTGCGAGAAGGGAGCGAGGGAGGCGGCGGAGGCGAAGGAGAAGCGGACGCTGAACAGGCTGCTCTGTGAAGGTATGTGTTTCGAGCGCCGTTTCGAGCACGGCTGGGCGAGCGCGTGTGCCCAGTGCCCTCTGAGTGCCTCTGATGACCTCTTCTGATCGCCTCCCTCATCAGGTGCGTACGAGGCTGGCTGGCGGCGCGTGCGGGAACCTACTGAAGTGGTGACCTGCTCTCGCAGCGGTCAATTGCGGAGCGAGGTTCGTCAAATCGGCTACTTCGACCCGAACGGCAAGTACTATAACAATCTCGCGAAGGCCAGATCGGAGGCGAGTGGCGTGCCGATGCTCCAAATTAGGCAGGAGCGGTCGACTTCCAAATTAGGCAAGACGCGCGCGGCGGCCGCGTCGTCGGCAGCGGAGCCGTCGGCAGCGGAGCCGTCGGCCCCTGGCCTGGCGGCAGAGGAGGAGGTGCGATTGCTGATGGCACCTGATGAGGGGAGCAATCAAGAGAGGTCATCAGAGGAGGAGGTGCGATTGCTGATGGCACCTTCTTTTGAGGCCGCCGCGGCGGAGACGGAGGCGGAGGCGGGGGCGGCGACGTCGGCGCCGGCGCCGGCGCCAGCGGCGGCCGCCACGGCGGAGGCGGCAGTGACGGCAGTTACTGCCGTTACGGCGGAGGCGGCAGTTAGGCAAACGGACTTGGGGGCGGTGGAGGCGGAGGCGGCAGCGCAGGCGCCCGGAGCGGCGGCGAGAAGGGACGAGATCGCTCGAGATGCGTCCGCAACTTCTGAGTCTCCGTCAACCTCCACAAGTATCGGACACGTGCCTCAATTGGACCTACAGAAGTCCCATGGGGCAGAAGTCTCAGAAGTCTCAGAAGTCTCCACAGAGACGCTTGGCGCTGCCGTGGGCGCCAACCTACACCACTGCCAAGCGGCCGTTGGCGCCAAGGGTCGAGTAGGCTGTGAGCGTGAAGGCGCTGCCGTGGGCGCCAAGGGTCGAGTAGGCTGTGAGCGTGAAGGCGCTGCCGTGGGCGCCAAGCGTCGAGTGGGCAGGGAGCGTGAAGGCAGTCGGCTTAGCCAGCGCCAGCGAATAGCTGGTGGAAACAACACGCTGGCAGGGGCGGAGGTGGAGTTGTCGGTGGCGGAGGAGGCGGTGGCGGAGCCGGAGGTGGAGGCGGCGGAGGTGGCGGCGTCCTCGGCGGGAGCGCAGAAGAAGAGTGCGAGAATGCCATCTCGGCGGGGGATGGCAAACTCGGCGGGAGCGCAGAAGGAGAGTGCGATGGACGTTGGCGGTGCTTTACCATCCCGATCCGAGCCTCAGCCCGAGATGGCAATCCCGGAGAGGGGCAGGAATCTCGTCAGATCTAGATCTAGATCTCGATCTCGATCTGGGTCTCCGCCGCCCCCCACGTCGTTTGATGAGGGCGCGTCGGAGGCGGCGCTGGACGAGGCCACTGTGAACCACATGGACGACGCTGTGAATGAGGACGGGGCGTGGCCTCGCCCCCTCTCACCCGCATCACTCGCTCGTCAGCTGGACGACCTCGCCTCTGCCCTTGACGGCCGCACCTGCGTGTGGGTACGCCCCCCCCCCGGCACCTGCCCAGGAGGCTGCTTTCGCGTCAGCGTCGGCTCGTACATGCTCACGCTACGTACGAAGCCCGACTGGTCGGGCGGCCCGCTGTGGGTCTCGGCGCCGCGCCAACGGCTCCTGATGGCCATCCCGCATGCAACGGCTCCGGAGGGCCAACGGCTCCGGCTGGCCATCCCGCATGCAACGGCTCCGGGGGGCCAACGGCTCCGGAGGGCCGATGGCGGCGGTGCAGGCACGGCGGCCAGGCCTCCGTCATCAGCCGCCGTCATCCGCCGTCGTCAGCCACTTGCGCTGCACGCCCCCCCCGAGATCGCGAGCTCCGCCTCGGAGATTGCGAGCTCCGCCCCGGAGATTGAGAGTTCCGCCCCTGCATGCATGCTTGCATGCGGCCTCGCGTACCCGGCGCTCGACTTCGAAAAAGACCCCGGCGCACCTGCCGAGGCTGCGGCCGCGGGGCCTGTGTGGGAAATGCTCCTGCCCGCGACGGCGCGGCGCGGCCAGTTCGTCCTGGCGCAGCTGCCCGCCACGGCGCCCTATGTGCCCGCCACGGCGCCCTCGTCGGCCGTCGGCGACTCACGCGATGGCGTGAATGATGGCGTGAATGCTGGCGTGAACGCTGGCGTGAATGCTGGCGTGAATGCTCGTGCCTCCGACGCCGACGAGTTGGTCGCGCTTTATGTGCCCGAGGACGTGCGTGGAGGCGAGCGCGTGCGCTTTCGCGTGCTGCCGCCATCGCCGCCGCCCGCTCCCGGCGCGTCGCTTGGGCCGGTGCTCACGACAACGCGCATCTCGCAAGCCGGCCAGCGGCGCTACACCGTCACAGTGCCCGAGCCGGTGCCGCCCTCGCGCTTGCTGGCTGTGGAATTGGAGGGTAAGCGGTGCATACTCGAGCTGCCGATGGCTTGCGGGCCTGGGCAGACGCTCGCGTGTGCGCCGGCGCTCACCGCGGCGCTCACGGCCGATGCAGGCGGCGAAGGCGAAGGCGAAGGCGAAGGCGAAGGCCGCACTCCGGAGTTGCCATCTTTGGAGTTGAGTGTGGTGCCCTTCGGCACGGCGCTCGGGACGGCGCCATTCGACGCCACAGCCGAGGAGTTTGACGTGCCTTTGCCCGCGGAGGTCATGGCAGGGCAGGTGCTCTATGCGCACACACCATCTGGGGAGCTGGTGAGCTTTGCCGTGCCGGAGCCGATCCCTCCGAGCCGCTCCCTCCGAGTCTGCCTGCGCGCAGCTGCACGCCGGCGGCGCCAAGCGCACAGTGCCGCTCCTAGTGCCGCCGCCGCCGCCGCCACTGTGCGCTTGGAGGCCACCCAGCCCACTGCCGCCTTTTGGGGGCGCTCGGCGCATGATGTACGCGCGGCGGCTACATTCGTAGGGCTCGGGCTAGGGCTCGGCACCGGCAACGGCACCGGCGCCGGCGGCCTCGGCCTCGGCCTCGGCCTCGGTACCGGCACCGGCACCGGCACCGGCCTCGGCCACGGCACCGGCCTCGGCACCGGCCTCGTTCCGTTTGTGGGCGGCGGAGCTGGGCGCCGGGCGTCCGGGCGGCGTGCAGGCGGAGCGGCGGCGGCGGTTTGGGGAGGCGACTAGGCGCATTGGGCGCTCGAGGAGTCGAAAGGCTAAAGCGCAGTGCGTACGGCGCGCAGTGCGTACGGCTGTACGAAGCTGACTATTGTGCACAATAGGATCAGAAGTAAACGACCACCCTTTCAGATAAGCCCGGCCGTTGTGTGGTTATAATCCTGGGGCTTTTGGTGGGGGACCTACTCCTACACTGGACAATTGGAAGCGTGACCTACACTGATCAGACACGCACCCAGCTGTCGGCGTGCACGCCGCCGGCCCGCCCGCCGGCGCGGCCGCTGGGCCCCTCAACCATCCAGAGCCTGCGCGCGGCCAAAGCCCCGCCCAAGCAGTGGGATCCCCACGTGATCTTAGGACCCTCACGTGATCAGCTAAGCAATCCCAACTCGTTTCACAGGAGTTAGTTCTCAAGAGAGGCGTCGTTGGCGCTCGGTAGCGCCTTCTCGTCCGTTTCTCTTGACGGTCGATGTTGATGTCGTGTACCTTGCACGATGGAAGGCACTACGAGGTAGGTGAGCTCTCCCCTCTCTGAATAGTGAATTATACTGGACTCTGGAGAACAGAACCCCAGCGCGGCTTTTTGAGCGGAACTGTAAACTCTCTACTCTGCTGCTCATGTATCTGGGGCGCGCGCGCCGTGCTTCGTTTGCTCATTGCTGGCGCGGGCCGCCACGAGAGTGAGTCCCAGGACCTCAATCGTCAGTGTTGCCCTCCGCTCGTCACACGTTTAAAGATTTACTCGTAGCGTAGCGGACACGTTTCCAGCCCACCACACACCACAGATCTGCTGCCCTCCCTGAACGAGGCCGCCACGATGGCCACCTCCTCCCCTCCCTCACACGTCAACAGATTCACACGTAGCGGACACGTTTCCAGCCCGCCACACGCCGCAGATCTGCTGCCCTCCCTGAGCGAGGCCGCCACGATGGCCACCTCCTCCCCTCCGTCACACGTCAACAGATTCACACGTAGCGGACACGTTTCCAGCCCGCCACACGCCGCAGATCTGCTGCCCTCCCTGAGCGAGGCCGCCACGATGGCCACCTCCTCCCCTCTCTCCCTCACACGGCCATTCGATGGATCACGATCTCGGACTCAGCGGACGAGATCACGATCTCGGACTCGGCCGGCGAGATCACGATCTCGGACCTTCGGCGGGCGAGATCACGATCTCGGATTAGGCAGGCGAGATCGTGAACTTCTCCCAGCCTCCGACATTGCCACGATCGCAGATCATCTTGCTGGGCTCGTCGGCGCAGTACTTGTTGTTGCGGCCTCCCTTGATTCCGTACGTGCCGTCTGGCTGCTGCTCGATCCTGAACTTCTCCCAGGCGCCGGCCGAGTTACGATCGCAGATGACCTTTTGGGACTCGTCGGCGCAGTACTTGTTGGCGCGGCCTCCCTGGAGGGCGAACGAGTACGTGCTGTCGCTCAGCTTCGTGAGACGGAACTTTTCCCAGCCCTGGGCCTCATTACGGTTGCAAACGATCTGGTTGTTCTCGTCCGCGCAGTACTTGTTGTCGCGGCCTCCCTTAATGCTGTAAACGCCGTCGGGGAGGTTGTAAGTGCCGTGCGGAATCGACCAGAGGGCCTTGTCGCTTGGGTCGTACTGGACGAGCATGCCATCGTCCTGCATCTGGAGATATCCTGTGAATGCGTGAGGAGAGGATTGGTGATTGGCCCAGAGATACTTGTTTGGCTGACCCGGGGTCAACCTGTAAAGGACGAGATTCTTGTCGGATTGCATGCACAGCTCATAATCCGCCGTGACTGAGGGGGCGCTTGTGCCCGTGTTCCATATGACTGCCCCGGCAGTGGAGTATACGACAAAATTACCATCCTTCTGCATCACGGCATAGAACTTGTTGCCGGGGCTTTGGATTCTGTCGGCGCCTCCATTGGTGCGCAGGCACGAGCCAGCGGTCAACCTGGAGCTCGGCGGCGGCGGCGGCGGCGGCGGCGGCGGCGGGGGCGGCGGCGGCGGCGACGGCGGCGGCGGCGACGGCGACGGCGGCGGCGGCGACGGCGGCGGCAACGGCGGCGGCGACGGGGCTTTCTTCCAGGTGCCGTCTGGGTTTACCGGGTTGCGCTGGCACATATCGCCGTCCGGGTCGACGACGCAGGTCTGGCCGGGGGCGTTGAAGCCGTTGGGTTTGCTGCACTTGAAATAGTAGCAGTAGCCGTCGGACACGGAGTGCGGCGAAGTGCAGAAGTCGCCTGACAGGTCCGGGACGCACGACTGACCGGACGCACGGATGCCAGTGGTGAGGGTGCACTTGAGGTAGTAGCAGAAGGGAAAGCCTTTGTCGCTGCCGGTGCCAGCGTTGGTGGCGGCGGCGGGCAGGCCCTTTGCCTTTCGTGCGGGCGGTCCGCTGCGCTCCTTCATGGCGAGAACAGAGTCAACGGAAGTCGTCGGCAACGCGACGATCATCGGGAGCACGACGGCCAGAAGAGCTTTGTTCAACATTTTGGTCGGATCTCTGCGAGCGGGCGAGGAGCACGGGCGCGCGGAGGTCAGGCAAACCGCGTTCGTGAGCACAGAGGGCGGCGGTCGCCTCGCGATCTTGGTGCTCGAGCGGCGCACATTTTCAGGGTAGGAATTTAGACCTAATTTGGTTCGGAAAAAACCAACCTTATTTGGGTCCCCAAAGACAAATTCAGGTCGCGTCCCAGAACCCAAAAAGATTGCTTGCCGTCGGCGTGACGCGAGCCACCAAATCGGGAAAACTTCGATTCAGATTCTACACCTTCTCGGCAAAACTGGCGAGCAGCACTCAAATGAGGTTTCCTGACTCCTGACAAGGTTAGGGTCCTGGTTTTCAGTCTCTCAGGATTTGATCTGAGCGGGTCCATGAGCGGGTCTTGGTTTACTTGCCTTCGGAATTGCCCACAAGATGGTCGACTGGCCGCTGTGAAAACAGCAAGGGCCCTCTCGGCCTACTCTCGGCCAGACATACACGCTTCTGCGCTCTCACGACGTGAATCGTGATTGATGCACACGAGAACGGTGGACCAGATGTAGCGGCGGCACAGATACCGGCAGTCGCCACGCTGAGATGGCGCGCGGGTCATGGCGCGGGTATCCGCAAACGCGAAACGCGAAACTGGAAATGACGGAAAAGCAAACAAGAGGGGGCCGGCTGTGGGAGTGGGAACTTGCCTTTCAGGGCCGGCCGCGCGTTAACCCCACCGTGAAGAGGGGAAAAGAAGAGAACCCACTTGTTACGAAGACACCGCCCGTCGCCGGGGCGGATACAGGAAACAGGACCAACCTGTACATAAACCTGTACATGCACCGCCTAGCCTCCACCTGGCAAGTTACCGGTACCAACTTACCATGGAGCACGATCTGAACTGCGTTCGCCGCCACCGCCGCTTGGACTGCCGCGTCGCGCGTCGCTGCGGTCGCTGCATCCACCATCGCACGGGCCGCTGCTGCGGCCGCCGCTGCCTGTGCAGCCGCCGCCCGACGCTCCGCTTCTGCCAAGCGCTCCGCCTCCCGAAGTTGTGCGACCTCTGCGGCGCTC
>Ga0210247_102567_pt1 | contig 10456 bp, 14 predicted proteins | sample ChrtobMetP3_16mM_FD_155449 | JGI IMG/M metagenome (GOLD analysis project Ga0210247, IMG submission 155449) | Chrysochromulina tobin associated microbial communities from unialgal haptophyte culture, Seattle, Washington, United States - P3_16mM | ecosystem: Host-associated > Algae > Haptophytes >...
AGGGATCCGCATGCAATCAGAGGCGCATGGGTAGGGATCCGCATGCAATCAGAGGCGCATGGGTAGGGATCCGCATGCAATCAGAGGCGCATGGGTAGGGATCCGCATGCAATCAGAGGCGCATGGGTAGGGATCCGCATGCAATCAGAGGCGCATGGGATCGGGTTCGATCCGTTTAACGCAGTGCCTCATAGAACTCGACTCCCGCCGAAAAGGTTTCCCGTCCGTTGAGGGCAGTCACGATGATGTCGTTCAAGTTCGCTTGCTCGTCCGCGTTTGCAAAGTGAGGCGGGGTCGACCAGGCCGAATTAGGAAGCTCGCGCACGCTCTCCGGCCGGTAGGTGAACCGGTAGATTCGACGGTTGAGCTCCTGCCATGCGCCCACGACGGCGCGTTAATGAGGGAGGCCAATGAGGGATGTCATCAGAGTGGCAATCAGGCCTATGAGGGAGGTCATCGTAGAGGCAATCAGGCCAATGAGGGAGGTCATCAGAGAGGCAATCAGGCCAATGAGGGAGGTCATCAAGGACGTAATCAGGGTCGTAATCAGCGGCGCTGCGTGGCCATCACCTGCAGCACCCACGCCGCCGCATCGCCGTCGTGCACGTTCTGAACATAGAGGATGCCCGCGTTCACAAAAGGGTTATCGGTCTGAATGATCAGCGCGTAGTCCTTATAGAGCGTCTTGAAGTATGGGTACGGGTTCGCAAACCAGATCGTGTCTGCGTCGAGGTGGAGGACGTTGAGCCGATGCGTGACCACGAGCTTCTCGAGGAGCACCTGATGAGGGGGGCAATCATGGGTCATCAGTGGTCATCAGTGGTCATCAGAGGTGACCACGAGCTTCTCGAGGAGCACCTGATGAGGGAGGCCATCAGGTTGACAATCAGGCAGGCCAGAATCAGGCCACCGCGGAGCACGATCGCGCGAGAGATCGCGAGATGGCGGAGAGATCGCGAGATTCAGGAGAGATCCAGCGAGAGATCGCACCTTGCGCGCCTCGAAGAAGGCGAGCGCCGTCTTCGAGAACATCGTGTTGTAGAGCGACGGCGGCTTGGGCTTCGAGTTTCCAAAATAGGAAGGCCACCAGACGCACGCGAGCGAGGGCAGCGCGGCCCACAGGTCCTCGCACACCTGTGGGGAGACGCGAGGGCGCCGTGGTGAGCACTTGCATGCAGAGGGGTCCAGCCACAGGTCCTCGCACACCTCCTTCTCGGGCGCAAGGATGAGCATGTGGTACAGCCCCATCGTGCGGAAGTTCATCACGAGGTTCATACCCGCCCTCATCGATCCCGAGCCGCCGATGCAGAGCAGCATGAGCTCGCCGTCGGCGGCCGCGGCGGGTAGAGTGCGCCCGAGAGTCGACGGCTCATCAAGGTCGCCGCCCGGCCGGACGAACCCGTCGGCCGGCTTGTACACGTGGAAGGCGCTCTTCCACTGACCGGCTTGCTTGGCGCGCTCGCGGTTGAGCACCGCCATCGCCTGGCCCGACTCGTGATCGGCCACGGCGGCGGTGGCGGTGGTCGCGCTCGCGCTCGGGGCGGGCGGCGGCGGCGGATTCGAACTCTCGACATTGTGCGCCACGTACGCTCCGCCTTCGAAGCCGGCTCTCCGTGGCTTCAGGCGCTTGTGCCTCCTCCTCGGCAGCGCTGCTGGCTGGGCCATCTCTTCTTCCGAAGCGGGCGCCGCCGGCTTCAGCGGCAGCGCGGCGACACTAGCGCCCGACGACGGCAGCACCGTGGCCTGCTCGCCGTCATCGAGCGGCTCGAGCGGCTTCATGCTGGTCACGATGGCGAGCGGCCGAAGCGGCGGCGAGGACCGCTGGTGCACGACGAGGACAAAGATCGGCACGATCACGCAGCAAGCGACCGCGAGCGTTGGGAGAATCGAGCGCTCCTTTTGCGACTGCGCGACTCGGCGTTGCGCAAGGACGCGCGGGTCCATGGCGACACCAAACTTGGGGGGCGGCCATTCACAGCCAATGTTTGTAATTCGACTCCCAAGACAACGGAGTTTCGTGGAACGATTTCGTGACGTAAAAAAAGTTGTTACATGTCGTGACACGCTGGATATCACTTCCACCGTGGCCCCGCAGCTCTGATTCACGGTCTGATCATCGATTCCAGACTTATCACAACGGGTGCCGCTGGATATCGCTCCACGCGAGATCACTCTTCGGCTCCCGAGGCCACAGCCAACTCGGCCAGCCGGCTCCATAGCTCCTAGCCTGGGCGGCCTGCTTCAGCTTGGCTGCGTTGATCTGCTGCACCAGCAGATTCCACTCGCGCAACCCATCGATCATCGTGTACCAGGCCCGTCGCATGCGCCGACGGCGGTAGAAGCGCTGCAGTCGCGTGGCCATCGCATGCAGGCGCTCGTCGCAGCGCTCGATCGGCACGACGCTAGGTACAGGAGAGGCTGGCCTCCTGCGCCAGAGCGTGCTGACGAGCGCGGGTGGTGCACCTTCCTTATCGGGCGACGGCAGATTCGACGGCTCCGGGATGGTCTGGGTGCGATGGCGGCGCAGGAATCGTGCCCGCGCGAAGCCCGACATGGTCGCTGATGACCTCTGATGGCCTCTGATGACCTCCGATGACCTCTGAGTACAGCCCGACATGGTTGAGGGCAATTGACGATCCGCGGTGGGGCTGAGTCTCGTCACTGATGGACTGAGTCTCGTCACTGATGGGCTGAGTCTCGTCACTGAGTCGTGCCGCCCCGTGAGGGTTGCGGAGGGATTGCACTCGGCGGCGGCGGCGGCGGCGGCGGCGGCGGCGGCGGGAGCAGGCGTCTGTGAGGTCCCATTCACATTCACAGCGGCGGGAGCAGGCGTCTGTGAGGTCCCATTCACATTCACAGCGGCGGGAGCAGGCGTCTGTGCGACGCGACGACAGGACGCCGTTCCGGGCGCGGCATCCGCGGTGGTTGCGGGGCCAGCCAGGTGGTCCGGTGAGGTCCATCCGGCGACGCGCTTCGACAAGAGCTCCTCTTGCAGCCCGACAGCGACCAGTACGAAACCGCCGACGGTCATCACGGAGCACCCGATGAGCACGAACTCCAACTGCCAGGGCTCCATGTACTCTGCCTCCTGGAAGAAGAGCAAGCCGCCCACCACCGAGAAGAAGTTGAGCGTCGAGTACTCAATTGGGATCGCGAGGGTCGTCTGGTAGCGTGCGAAGACGACCTTAAGCCAGTAGGCCGTCGAAACGGCCGCCGGGATGCCGAGGCCCATCAAGAGGTACAGGGACCAGTCGTGACACGCGGCGAGCCCCTCCTGCGCCTCCGTCACGCACCGCACAATCATCGAGGAGTACGCACGCGCGCATGCATCCACAAACGATTCATTCAGGCCGAGGGAGCCCGGATACACGACCAACATCACTAGGCTCAAGCAGGTGGACGGGCGCGCCACTCGCTGCGGAAGCCAGGCTGTGGAAGCTAAGCGCAAGGGCGAGCCAGGCGTGCCAGGGCCCCCTTGCGCGCCCTTGGGCACCGGGTAGCGCTTCTCGATGACGATGATGAAGACAAGGCAGAGTAGCACCACGCCCAGGACGCATGCAAAGTACGATCCACCAAACGGAGGTGCTCGCAGGATGAGTGCGCGCATTGCCTCGGTGCTGAACGAGGTGGGCACGCCGGAGGGCGCGGCGGCGGTGCACACGATCGCACCGGCAAGCACGAGCAATGAGCCGAGGACCTTGGTCATGGTAAGCTCTTCTCGGAGTAGCCAATGCCCGAGGACGAGGTTGGTCACGAGCAGCACGCCCACAAAGATGGAGCCCAGGATGGTGAAGGGGCCCATGTTGAAGCCCACCACCTTCATACCCGCCGCAATGCCGTACAAGACCAGCCCCAAAAACCACGCGTACCTGCGTCTCAGGCGACAGCAGCCCAGCGGCACCTTCTGGTCGTCACTGCGGGCGTTCTCGTGAATGAGCGCATGCCGCTGAACCACCATGGAGAAAGAGGTCAGCGCGCCGGCCCCCGCCTCGATGGCGATGCCGGTGTAGAGCACTACATCCGGCATGGCGCCGAACGTCGCCGCCTGGCGACAGTCGGCTGTCGCAGGCGCTCGGTCGCAGCGTGGTGCGTGCCCAAAGTCGAAAGCGACTTCTTTTCAATTCGTACTGCGGAATTCCAACGAAATTACCGGTACAGTTGAGGGGCTCGTCCCCGGACTTCCGGTACAGGTGATGAACCCCGGGCCGTATAGGCCGTTATACTTGTGGGGGCTCCTCTTAGAGGGGGTCAACGAACCGCCCCTCGCCAGGGGCGAGGGGGGAGTCTTTGCTCTTTCTACAGCGTTGCCGCCCGTCGAGGTTAGTTCTTAGTACCGCCTCGTTAGGTGCGGTCCGGTGAGAGAAAAGACAAACTTTTCTACATGGTGATAACTGTCACTGCGCCGCCATGGCATAGCCGGTTCCACTCTGGAGTCCACCTACGCCTCGCAGTTTCGTCAGTTTGGTTCTCATGCAGCAGCTGGAAAGCAAGGGTTGCGGCGGGTACCTGAACCTTTGCGCCCGAGTACGGCTCTGCGTCCGCGGTACGCGGGCCCAGCCGGGCGTGGATATCGCAACCCGTCGACTTTGAGATGCCGTTCACCGATCTGTTCTTGAGGCTGGCGTATTGAGAGACGTTGAAGAAGCCGCAGGCCGTCGCCTTGACCTCCTCAGCGTTCACCCATGTGTCGAACCCTGCGCTGCCCTTGTCCCGCACCTCATCCGGAAGCATGCCTGGTTGGCCCTGGCTCCTCCACCACTGGCGCTTCCAGCTCAAATACCCACGGGTATTCATAGCCTCGACGATATGCACAAAGGCATGTATGCACGCTTCCGAGCATGCCGGCCGATTCGGTGTCGGCACACGCAGCGGGCTCTCAAACGCGATCGTCTCCGGCAGCAACGATGCGGGTAAGGCGAAGATCGATTCAATGCAGGCATTCTCCATGCCCTCAACATCAATCTTGACAAACCACGGCTGACCATGCCTCAGGATGAGTTCGCCGCAAGTCACGCTCAGCACCTTGATGGGTCGGTCGCATGTCCCCTTCTCCCTGAGCACGTGGCTACTTACGCTATTTGCGCCAGCCCTGCACAGGACGACGGTACCGCCGCCACGAGGAGTGACAGCCACATTGAGCACGATCAGATCCGTCTCAGGGCGCGGCACCTGGTTCTGCAAATGAGGTGCAAAGTACGTACCGAGAAGGCGCGTCCGCGAGCATCCGTTCCGACTGACCCTGTAATCTATGTGCGATGGGTTGGCCTCGATGGCCACCACTCTGAAGCCTCGCTTCAAGTAGGCGAGAGTGTCGTCTCCATGATGCATTCCCAAATCCAAGATGAGCTTAGGGCGCGACACGGCCTGCATGTCCACTGTGCTACCGGTACGAGATGGGGCCCTCTGCACATCTCGTCATTTGCAGACGTGTGTGTCTAGAACGATACGATGCAGTTCAGCGTTTCGTTCACAGAACCATTGACTCTGAACTGCATCGTATCGGCGATTCTGCGCGCCATGAAGATTGGCCTCTTCGGCGCCTTCGCCTTCCTCCTGGGCTGCGCCGGCTTGTACTACCTGACTCAATTCTCCCTCGTAACCTCGCTCAGCGACACTCATCGCTCTGGGCGCTCGCAGCGCGAAAAGTCATGGCTGCAGGAGCAACGAGAGATGATGGAAAAGGAGGGAGCCGACTCGGTCGCGCACACAGACTTGCGCTCGCGACAGAAGAAATTGCGACAGCGCCGGAAAAAGCTGCTGGCCGCCGCCGCCAAGCGTGGCCGAGCCGCAGAGCAGGAGGACTCGACGTCGCATGGCCACGAGGAGGCAGCGCCCGACTCCTCCGCTGACGCCGTGGCGCAAAAGCAGCCAATCGACGGCTCGAACGTCCTCGCTGCTGCCGCAGCCGCGGCCGCGGCCGCGGCAGTCGCCGCGCCCGCCGCGGGCGCCTGCAATCGGACGCGCCGGCCGTACCACGTGGTCATGACGGCGGCCTCGGGTCTGTATCAGGAGTGGCAGAGCCGTATCGCGTACTACCACTACCAGAAGATGAAGCGGCTGAACCCATGCTCGGATATTGGCGGGTTCACGCGCCTGTTCAACACGCCCAACGCGCAGCCCGACAGTCTGATGGACGAGATCCCCACTGTCCTCGTCAAGCAACTCGGCCACGGTACCCGAGTGCGACCCCGACGACTACTGATGACCACTGATGACCACTGATGACCACTGATGACACTTGATGACCCTTGATGGCCACGGTACCCGAGTGCGACACCGACGACTAATGATGACCCCCGATGACCCCTGATGACCACTGATGACCACCGATGACACTTGATGACCCTTGATGGCCCCTGAGCACCCCTGAGGACCCCTGAGGACCTCTGAGGAACCCTTATGGCAGGCACCTGCTCCGAGTGCGACCGCGGCTTCATCGTCATGAATCGGCCATGGGGCGTGGTCCAGGTGCGATCTCCCTTGATTGCCACTAATGAGCTTCGTCATCTCATCGTCATGAATCGGTCATGGGGCGTGGCGCAGTTCGTCGAGGGCGAGCACTTCCGCGATCTCCCTTGATTGCCACAAATGAGATGCGATCTCCCTTGATTGCAGTTCGTCGAGGGTGAGCACTTCCGCGATCGGATCCCCGAGGAGTACATTTTGGTCATCGAGACGGATCACATGATGATGAAGCCACTCGAGAACAGCGCCACGCCCGAACTGCCCATTGGCTTCGGCTTCTACTACATGCTGGGCACGGACCCGAAGCTCAAGCCCGTCGTGCAGCAGTTCCTTGATCCGTCGATCTCTCCAGACACGGTGTGGATGCGCTTGGCCCGAGCCCGCCCCTGTGACTGGCTCACTGATGGCCTCCTTCATCAGGTGGATGCGGTTGGTCCGAGCCCGCTCCTGTGACTGGCTCACTGATGGCCCCCTTCATCAGGTGGATGCGGTTGGTCCGAGCCCGATCCTCATTCACAAGCCTCTCCTGCGCAAGCTGGCGCGCCCGTGGTGGGATATGTCGCAGAGGATGCAGCACGATAACAACGCGCTCAACATCTTTGGCTGGGTTCTCGAGATGTGGGGGTACTCATTGCATGCTGATTGCCTCCCTCATTGCATGCTCGAGAAGTGGGGATGACCCCTGATGACCCCTCGAACTTGCCGCTCGCAACTGACCTTAACTATGACCGCAACCCGACCCCTTTCCCTACCCCCCCGATCCCGAACCCCCCTCACCCTACCCCCCCCGATCCCGAACCCCCCTCAGGTACAACATCGCCGCGCGCAATATGGGCATCCGTCACACCGTGTCCAAGGATCTACAGGTCGAATTGCATGCTGATTGCCTCCCTCATTGCATGCTGATTGCATCCGTACACCGTGTCAAAGGACCTACAGGTCGAGCCACTAGCCATCCCTGCACGCTGAGTGCCGCCCTCATTGCACGCGGATGGCCCCCCTCATTGCACGCGGATGGCCTCCCTCATTGCATGCTGAGTGCCCCCCTCATTGCAGGTCGAGCCCCAGGGAGAAGGGACCGACGACATGGACTCGAAGATCATCTATCACTACACCTTCGGCTTGACTCCCAAGCCCGTCTTCAAGGGTGCGGCCGAGTGGCGGCTCGACAAGCGCATGTTCTACGGCGCGTACCCGTCGGACCACCTCGAGATGCCGCCTGCATGCACGGCCAAGAGCGGGTTCGTCATCGCCTCTATGTGGAACGAGGCCGCGCAGCACATCGAGGGCTGGAAGACTCAACGGCCGGCGCCGCCCGACGCGGGCAAGGTGGGCAGGCTCGCTGATGAGCTCTGATGACCTCGGATGACCTCTGCTGACCTCTGATGACCTCGGATGACCTCTGCTGACCTCTGATGACCTCGGATGACCTCTGCTGACCTCTGATGACCTCTGCTGACGTCTGCTGACCTCTGCTGACGTCTGATGACCTCTGCTGACGTCTGATGACCTCTGATGAACTCGGCTGACCTCTGATGACCTCTGATGACCTCTGATGACCTCGGATGACCTCGGATGACCTCGGATGACCTCGGATGACCTCTGATGACCTCTGATGACCTCTGACGACCTCTGACGACCTCTGATGACCGCTGATGACCCCTGATGGCAGGTGGACAACCTTCGCTCTCGGCTGCTCGCCAACACGAAGGTCGAGAGGGAGGGCCTCGGTCAGCTGCTCCGCGGCACGGGCCCGTGGCGATGGGGCTCCCTGCATGCAAGTGCTCACCACGGCGCCCTCTCCTCTCCCCACAGGTCAGCTGCTCCGCGGCACGGGGCCGTGGCGATGGGGCTCCCTCGCGCGCCTTTACCTCTTTGGCCGCGGGCTCGCGTATGTGCCCGGCACGACGCCCTCGGAGCTCGGCACCCTCGGAACATGGGAAGCCACCGGCGAGCAGCAGGCGACCCTCACCCTCTGTGGGAAGACGTACGAGATTGCATCTGATTGCATCTGACTGCCTCTGATTGCCTCTGATTGCCTCTGATTGCCTCTGTGGGAAGACGTACGAGATGCTCTTTGAGAGCGCGCGGCCTTGGACCTCGAGCGCACACCCGCATGCATGTGCTCACCATGGCGCCCCCATCCCCTCTCCCCACAGGTACTCGCTGCACTTCGAGAGCGCGAGTGCGCCCTGGACCTTCAGCGCACTCCTGGACGGCACGCGCTTGCCAGCCAAAGGGCAACTGCTCGACGTACGCCAGCACACCGACCGACGTGATTGCCTCTGATTGCATCTGATTGCCTCTGATTGCCTCTGATTTCCAACTGAACGACGTACGCCAGCACACCGACCGAGTCTTGCCCGCGCTGCCCGCATGCGCGTGCTCACCACGGCGCCCCGCCGCCCCTCTCCCCACACGTACGCCAGCACACCGACCGAGTCTTGCCCGCGCTGCCCGCATGCGCGTGCTCACCACGGCGCCCCGCCGCCCCTCTCCCCACAGGAACGCCAGCACACCGACCGAGTCTTGCCCGCGCTGCCCGCAGCCGAGCAAGTTCCGGTCGCGGACGCGCAGCGCCACTTTATCGGCGGCATCGACGGCGGCGCGCCCGATGCGCCTCCGCTCGTCAGGGACGTGGCAGCCTCGGGCCCCTGGTTCTGGGCGGGGAGTGGTCCCCTCGGCTTCCTGCGTGGCGGTGTGCTCGTGACTCCCTGGGGGGAAGGTGTGTGGGGGCTCGAGCGCAAGCTCACCACGGCGCTCGGATCGGACGTGGAGCGCGCGCCGCCGGATGCCGTCTTTGCGGACTTTGCGGGCTCCTTCCACACGGTCCGCATGCTCACCACGGCGCCTCGCCTTTTCATGCGCATGCTCACCACGGCGCTGCATTTTCATGCGCGTGTGCTCACCACGGCGCTTCGCCTCCCCTCTCCCCACAGGTCCGCATGCTCAACCCGGGCTGCCTGCGCATGCGCTCGGTGCGAAAGTCCGACGGCGACGTCGTCGGCATCGACTTTGCGGGCAACGCGGAGCGGTCGAGTACCTGCGATCTCAAGCCGTGAGCCGCAATCTCAAGCCGTGAGCTGCGATCTCAAGCTGTGAGCCGCGCGCGCGCATGCGAGTCTGACTCGACACTGAGGGCGACAGGAGCGCCGTGGTGGGCGACTTGAGCACCGAGCGGACCCGCGTGCAACCGGCAGAGGCAGTCTCTCTCTCAACCGGCACAGTCTCTCTCTCAACCGGCACAGTCTCTCTGACTCACTCCGGACACGAACACCCCGTGCCTCCCCCTCTCTGGGGTGGCCCTGCCTGTGTCGGTGACGTAAACAGAGTTCTCGAGTGAGCACGATTCCCGGCTAGGTATACGGTAACTTTTTCGCGCCGTCGCGGTGTGTAGAGCGGTGTACGCGATACGCATCGTACCACGGCGCGGCGCGATATATTTGGTTTATTGCACTTACATTGGTATTGCTATTGGCAATTGAATAATAAATTGGATTTGGAACCGATTTGCGATTATACTCCACACCCCAATTCTTGCAACTATATAAAACTGCCGTCCCCTGGGCCCTCGCAACCTGGCTATAGGCCCTGGGGCCCACTGTGTGTGGGACTGTGGGCCCCGGTCTCCGCTGCTTGTCCCCAGCCTGCTTGTCCAACCCTGGACAGTCTAAGGGCACTCTGTCTTGTGCACAACGGCCTCCACGGCCTCTGTGCGACTGTATGCGACTGAACCCCCTGTGATGCAAGCCCACCCTTCCTAGTGCAAGCGCTGGCTCGCATGCGCTTCGTCACCGCCTTGGTGCTCGACGCAGCCCGCTTCGTCACCGCCTTCTGGTGCTCGGCCGCCGGCGGCGCTGCGCGTCCTCAAGTCTCGAGGTGGACGCGCACGCTCGGGCTGCCCACACGCACCGACGGGCTGCGCGAGCGTCGGTTGGCAGACTTGGCACGCTTCTTCGGAGACCCGTCACGTCGCTTGCCGGCGGCTGGG
>Ga0210247_102583_pt1 | contig 10376 bp, 6 predicted proteins | sample ChrtobMetP3_16mM_FD_155449 | JGI IMG/M metagenome (GOLD analysis project Ga0210247, IMG submission 155449) | Chrysochromulina tobin associated microbial communities from unialgal haptophyte culture, Seattle, Washington, United States - P3_16mM | ecosystem: Host-associated > Algae > Haptophytes >...
TTCCGCCTCCGCAGCACCGGCCTCGGCGTCGCCGTCGGTGCGATTTGCTCTTGCCGTGGTCGGCATCGACCACGGGCGTCGCCTCGAAGCCCGAACGGGCCGACCCGAGCGCGTCTGAAGCCGCCAGCGAGCCCGGCAGCGACGCTCCGAGCCCGCCCCTTAGAGAAAAAAAGGGTCGCTAGAACTCGGACAAACCTGATCAGAATTTTCACAAGGTGCGGCCCCGGACCGACCCACACACGTGTATTTCACAGGCCTCAAAAATTGACATGCCGATTATTCCGCCTTTATCTTCATATGGTACGGATACGCGGCCGGTTCGGGCCCATCGACGCCCCGCATCGGCCGGTCGTCGCCGCTCATTATTCGGCCGGCACCCCGCCGGCGGACGGGCCGTGGAGGCCTCGCGAGCGTGCTCCGCAGATCGAGCCTTCGTGCCTTCGTGCCTTCGTGCGGTGTAAGCGCTATAATTAAATTCGATTGTGCTGCGCCATGCGAAGTGCGATCCATGCACTTTTGAAGATATTCGTAGACGCGAAGCTTTCGCGCGATCGTATCACGTCAGTTCTTCGCTCCCTGCTCCTTCAGTCTTCACTGCATTCGGTGCATCGTCCCGCAGCTTATCCGCCGATGCGCCATACCGCGGTAGCGCATCCGAGTGGCGCGCGCCGCCGTCGCTGCCGCCCGATGCAGGTCCGCCCGTCTCGGCGTCTTCCCGCCGCGAGGGGCGCGAGCGCCCAAACTCGTCCTTGGGTGGCTCCTCGTGCCGCTCGGGTTCTCTCCGGTCACTTTCACCACGCGACTCGTCGCGCCGATCGCGCCTGTCGGAGCGGTGGTGATCGTCGTCGCGCCGGGGGTAGTCGTCCCGCCGGTGATGCTCATCGCGACGGTCGTAGTCGTCGCGCCGGTGGTGAACGTCGCGATCGCGCCGATCGTAGTCGTGCCGATCGGTGGTGTCACTGCGCCGGTCTCGATGGTGGTGGCCGTCGCGTCGCGACCGATCTCGGTCGCGATCCCGGTCGCGGCGGTCCCGATCGCGGTGCGCACGGTCGCGATCGCGGTCGCGGTCCCTATCCCGATCGCGATCGCGATCCCGGTCACGGTCGCGGTCACGCTCGTCTCGCTGATTCCGAGGTCGCTCCTGGTGCGGTTCCTCACGCTCCCTGTCCGTCATCGGATCCTTCACCCCGGCAGCGGCAGTGGCCGACGCGTCGCGAGGGTGCGACGGCGGCGCAGGCAGTGCAGGCTGACTTTCTAGCAAGCGCTTCTCGAGCCTCTGTGTCGCGTGCGCCGCGAGAGCCGCCTGGCGTAGCCGCTCCTCGTCCAACCGGCGACTCGCCTCCTCCAGCTGCTCGCGCTTGGCCCTCATGGCGGCCTCGAGCTGCGCCTCCTGCTCCTTTTTCTGGCGCAGCTCCTCATTCTTCCGGTCGAGGAACACCTTTGGGATGCCCGTCTTGTTGGCCTGTGCCGAGAGCAGCAGATCCCACAGGTCGCGCATGAAGGCGCTCGTGTTCTTCTCGAGGAAGCCGGTCAGCGAGAGCTGCATTTGCTTGGGATCGAGCGGCTTGGATTCGAGCTGACTCTCCACGTAGCCCTTGAGGATGTCGTCCTCAACGCCGAGGTACTTTTGGAGCTCCTGGTGGATCCATGGCCGGATCACCTCGAGCTGCACCTTGGCCATGTCGACGCGGGTGTTGAACGAATCGGGGAATTTGGTCGACTTGAGCAGCTTCTTGTCCTTGTCTGAGAAGCGCCCATCCTGCGCCGCCGACACGCCGCGAAAGCCGCTCCCGGACATCCCCGCACGCAAAGAGCGTGCGCTTACGAGGCAGCTAAACGAGTACGGGAAGGAAGTTCACCATTCTCAGGACCGCCACGTGTCCTTTCTCAAGCATGTTACGTCAGTCAAACTGTGAAGTTCATCGATGAGCTCCAATGCACGCACGCCCATTTCAGCACTCAGTACCAATTAATTATTTCACGACGTCTTCAATGCGGTTCGTCAAATCTCCCCAGCGAGAATTGTCGAGAATTTTCCCGAGATTAAATATGATCCCCATATTGCGGGCTGTGGGAAATTGAGCGATCGAAGCCCCTTGATGACAGGTCCGGAACATCAAGGCAGGATTCAGCGCTCAGAGGCCGACTCCTCGTGCCAAAACCCACCAAGATGCTGCCCTTCGGGGATGGCATCGCGATGCTGCAATACGCTAGTGGGCTGGGCACCGACTCCGAGGCCAACGCCCCATCATCTGCCGATTACGACGATGACTCGCAGGCTGGTCAGAAACGGAGATGCGTGTGGACCGAGGATCTACACGCTAGATTCGAGTTGGCCGTGGAATCTCTGGGAATCGATTACGCGAAGCCGATGGCCATTCTGGACCACATGGGCGTAAAGGGACTCACCAAGGCCAACATCAAGTCTCACCTCCAAAAGTACCGCATGAAGATGTCAGCTTCAAAGGGCGACGGGCCGACGGGAGCAGGATTGAGGATGCTCAGCGCGGCCTCGCGCAAGCCCACGTCGATCTCACTCGGCCCGCAGCTGCCAGCGTGCGTTGCGGACCTGAGCCATTCAGCCTATGATCGGGCCAGCCTTGCGGAGGACAAGGTGGACAGCCCGCGCCTTTCCATGTATGCCCCGATGCAGCACGCGCCAAGATCGAGCCCGGGCGGCGCTGGGCCCGGCGGTGGGGGCGGCCACAGCGGTGGGAGGGAAGGTGTCGAAGTGGGTGGCAGCGGCGAGCGCGGCGCCGGAAGTGCCGCCGCCACCGTCGCCAACGGCACTCATGGCGGCCCTGGGGGCGTTGTGGGCGGCAGCGGCGGCGCGAGGAGCGACCACACGTCCTACGCATGTCACCCGCGTGTCGCGATGCCCCACGCGGGGGCTGGGGCGCACGCGGAGCGCGTCCACCTGTTGCCGCCGGGCGCCTCGCCCGCGGAGTCGGCGCACCAGGAGATTCCGCCTGCGGACGCGCGACACACGCTCGGCGTGTGCGGGATGCTCAGCTGCGGCCCCAGGGGGGCCGAGGTGCACAGGCGGCTGGTGGATTGCATGCGGCAGCACGGGCTGAGCCTGATCGCGCAGCTCGAGCTGCAGGAGGAGCTCGCGCGCCAGCTGCACTACCAGCGTGGCCTGCAATCCGAGATGGAGGCCTTGCTCAGCGCGCACCTGGAGTCGCTTCGCGGCGCCAACCCGCCGCCGCAACACCTGCAACAGGAGTTGCGCGGCAAGGTGCACCTGCAGCACGAGCTGCAGACGCGCTCGCAGTCGGCGTGCCACGAGCTGCAGGTGCACCTGCGCATGCAGCAGCAGATCCTCACCGACCTCAACCACGCCGGCCTTCTCCCCGAGGGTGCGGGCATCGCGGCCGCGGGCAACACCCTCTCGCAGGTGAGCGCCCTCGCAGGCGCTTATGCGAGCCAGTCAGCGCACTTTGGCGGTATGGCGTCCGTCGTGCCGCCCGCCGCACGGCTCGACCACGAGGCGTACCCGATGTCGGACTCGGCGCTCGCGATGCACGCGGCCACCGCCGCCTCGCGCCACCACCATATGGGAAGCCACCATCCGGCGCTGCCGCAGTATGCTGCAAAGCCACAGCCGCAGCAGCACGAGATGACCGATTGGGCGCGCAGCAGCGCCCACGGCGGCAGCGATGGCTTGCCCGCGCCCGGGGAGGTATGGATGCGCAATCTCTCGAGCTTGGGTGCCATCTCAGCGATGGGGATGATGGCGAATGCAATGGGCGACGCCGCACGAAGCGTCACGGCCGGCCACGGCATGTCCGGGGGGGGTCCCGGGGCTCGTTCGCTCCCCTCCGAAGGCGCCTCGTCGGAGGAGGGCCGGAGCGGTTCGGTGGGCCGCTCGAACTCAGAGGAGAGGCCGGGTTCCGGGTCGGAGGCGGGTGCCGCCTACGCCAACCCGCACCCGCCGCCCTCGCACGTCGCCGCTTCCACCCATGGCGACTATCCGCTTAGTCACAGCACGACCCACACGTCTACGAGCACGCTGAGCACAAGCAACCTGAGCATGGCGTCGTCGGCGAGCAGCGGTGGGATGCAGGCAGAGCGCAAGCCGTCGCAGAACTCGTCCACCTCGCAGGACCTATCGTCGCAGAGCAGTATGTCGGGCTTGGAGGCGGCGGCCGTGCTCATGCACGCGCGCGAGCCGCCGTCGGCGGCGATGGTCGAGGCGGAGGCGGAGATGCCTCTCCTGCAGGCTCATCCCGCGGAAGCCGAGGCGGCAGCGAGGGCGGGCATGAAGCGGCAGCGGGACATGGAGGAGGAGGACGCTGAAGACGACGAAGACGACGACGACGACGACGACGACGACGACGACGACGACGACGACGATGACGACGCCGACGCCTGAGCGCATGCCGCCGCCTTTACCGCCGCCTCCCCCCCCCCCCCTGGAGGGCTCCTCGGGGCTGGAGTGAGGGGCGTCGGGGAGCGTCGTATGATCGATCATCTATTTGCGCCTCATTGGCGACTTGTGCGAGTCAGCATCGAACATGCAGGGAGGAGGGTGCGGGGTCTCCACATTATTTGTGATCCAGCGTTTGGTGCACTCGAACCCGCGTGGTGCCGACGCCAGCAACACAGAGACAGGAGGTGGGCTTTCGCAACCTCTGTCGGCGCGGTAGACGGCGTTCGCGTTATGTCAGGGGCCGCTTGCTGTGTGGAGGGGCGGTGTGTATTCTCGTTTCTCCTAGCGTTGTTGGAGTAGCGGAGCGTCGCGGCCGTCGCGTTCGACGCGACGGACCGGCGGCGCGGATCGGTATGATATCTGAGTGTGTGCCTTCGGGTTCGCGCGTGAATTATAAAGCGAAGGAGTTATCATCTGATAAGGACCGGGACCCGGACGCCGCGCGCCGCGGGGCGCGAGACACCCGCAAGATGCCGGCCGCAACGCGCACATCGAAAAGACAGGGCGACGTCGCGGGGTAATGCCGTGGGTCGAGTCAGGCGAGAGAAGGAGAGCGATGCATGGCGCCGAAGCTGGATCGCTGGCTCCCTTGCAGCGCCTCACTTGGGCGGCGCACTGCGTGCGTAGGGCGCAATCTTTGTGGCGGTTTCATGGCGGCGGGGCTTCCTCCTCCGTTGCGGCGAGGTCAATCGCAGTGCTCTCCTCGGGCGCCTGGCTGCTGCTGCTGAACATCATCTCGAACTCCATCCAGCTGATCTCGCCGTCGCCGTCGAGGTCCATCATCGCGTGCGCCGAGTCCGCGTCAGCGCCCAGCAAGCTCTGCAGGTCGTAATCCGCAAGGAGACCCGCCTTGAGCTCAGCCTTGCTCAAGGTCCCCATGCCGTCCGCGTCGAGCTGGTCGAAGATGGCACGGGCACGTGCCAGCATCGGCGCGGCCATGTCGGCCTCCGCCGCCATGTCGTCCAGGTTGTCCTGGTCGTCCGCCGCCGCCTCCTCGCCATCGGCGTCATCCCTGGTCACGGCCGCCCGGCGCACGGCGCGGCCGCGAATGCCCGCCTGCACCTTGGTGGCGGCTGCATTTTCGGCGGCTATCTGCTTCCGCACATTTCGGCTGCGCTGTACTGCCTGCAAGCTCGTCGCTGCTTTAGCCTGTTCACCCCTCATAACTTGAGCAGCATGCCTGCGAGCGGAGGCCTGCATGCGAACGGCCGCGGCCTCGCGCGCGGCAGCCTCCTGCTCGTAGGAAAGATTCGCTTCAATAGCGCTCACATCCTCGAGCGGCGCACGCTCTTCAGCTGCTGCAAGAAACCGCTCAAGCATTGCTGCGCCCTCCTTACTGTGCGTCGGGTTGTTCCTCATGAGCCACTGGGCCAAGTAGGTGGTGGCGGATGAGTGCATCATGCCCTGCTTTGATTTGTACTCGCGGAGCGTGGCTTCGAGGCCCATCTCGAGCATCGCGAGCACGCCCTTCTCGGCCAGATACGTGTTGTCAAAGGCGGCATTGGAGCCGATCATCCCCGAGGCGGGCTCCAAGCAGCGTCGTGGGCGAATCAAGACAAGTCAAGTCAAGTTGTCAGCGATAAGATTATGTCTTGGGAGTCGGTGTTTCGTTATTAACTCCCAGAGCGTCCCTTCTCCACCTACTTTACCGGCGGATGGCGCCGAAAATGCCGCCCCTCGTCCAAGAGCCCCTCGTCCACCAAGAGCCCTCGGAAGCGTTGGCTCTGCTCCAACGCTATTTGCTCATAAAGTCCCGTTCCGCGCTGATGGAGTGTACCTCTACGAACTGGTCGGGTCGCAATCTGACCGACGAGCACATGAAGGGCGTCAGCGGCGTGCTCATGAGCAACACGAAACTGACCATGCTCGACCTCTCCAAAAATCGCATCGGCGACGCGGGCGCACACGCCCTTGAGGTGGCGCTGGCCGGAGCGGTGGGGCTGCAAACGCTGACGCTGTCGTGTAATCGCATAGGCGATGACGGGGCGTGTGCGATTGCCGCTGCACTGCGAATGGCGATTGCCATTGGGTGGGCTCCCGGGGCCGCCGGTGGGCTCAAGGAGCTGATGCTTGCGTGGAACCAAATCGGAGATCGTGGCGCCGGCGCGCTTGCAAAGGCACTGCCGAACAAACTGCGACGACTCGACTTGCGCGCCAACCGCGTGGGCAACGCAGGCGTGGCTGAGCTCTTCCGAGCACTGCCCACCGGTCCGGCCCTCGACGAGCTCTGCTTACAGGACAATTGGATTTCTTGCGAGGGCGCCAAGGCGATCGCCGCTGCACTGCCCGTGTGTGTGTGGCTGCACGACCTGCAACTCGCGGGCAACCGAATCGCAGATGTCGGTGCTGCGGCTTTGGCCGAGGCTGTGCGGACGACGCGCTCGCTGCGACGGCTGCGCCTCTCAAGCAATGCCGTTGGCGAAGACGGTGGCGTGGCCCTCGCCGAGGCGCTCCGGCTCAGCGGCGATGAGGGCGAGGGTGCATTGCAGTCTCTTGAGGTGGCGTACAACCGGCTCGGCGATCGGACTGCCGCCGCTTTCGCTGTGGCCTTGCGACAGGCGCGACTGCAAGCGCTCGATTTGGAGGGCCACCGCATGAGCCCTGACGCGGTGCAGCACTTGGCCGTCGCGCTGCTTGGTGCCGCCATCGGGGTCGCGAGTGGTGTTGGGGGCTCGTCCCCGGCTGAGGCCGAGGAGCTCGACAGGGCCTGTGGGGAGGAGGACGAGGCGCGCTCGGCGACCGCGGCGGCGCTCGCGGCGGCCCTCGCGGCGGAGGACGTGGCGACCATCCAGCTGACCAACGCAGAAGCGGCCGTTGAGGAGCTGCACAAGCGCCGTGAGGAGCTCGAAGAGGTCCTTCGTGAGGCCCAGGACCTCGAGTGGGAGCTGCAAGCTGCCAAGGCGCAGGAGGCGGAGCTCAAGCGGATCGTCGAGCAGGATCAGCAAGCGCTCGACGAGGCACAGAAGCAGGCCGAGAAGGCGAAGAAGTGGAACCTACTCTCGATGGGGACGCAGAAGCAGAAGGCTCTCCAAGCTCTGAAGGAGCAGATGACGAAACAGGCCGCCGGCGTGGCAAAGGCGGCGGCCGAGAGCCAGCGTGTGACGAGCCTCGGCGGAACGCTTGAGAAGCAGGCACGCGAGGCCGAGAGGCTCCAGCGCGAGCTCGAGCGAGATACGGCGGCGACGACACGTAGGCTGCGGGAGACTCGCGAAGCACGAGCGCAGGCAGAGAACGTCCGGCGTGCCGCCGAGGCCGCCGCGACCGAAGCCGCCGCCGCGCACGCCGAGCAAGCGCGCGCACGACCGGCGCCGGCGCCCACGCGGCCGCCGTGGCTATCGCTTCGGCGGTTGCATGGCATGCGGCTCATGTCGCACGTGCGCGCGCTCGGGGTGATAGGCGAAGACTGGCGGAACGAGCTCGACAATGGGGTCCTTCTCGACGAGCTGCGGCGTGCGCGCGAGCTCCTTACCGGCGAGGCCATGCCGCCGTGGTTGCGGAGTGGCGTTCGAAGAAGCACGGAAGCACGTACAAATTTGAGTGGATCCCACTTGCCTTTCGCGCTCTCCATGATGGGTGTGGCGGAGCCTCAAGAGCCGAGGGCCACGCAGCCACGCGTGCAAGTCCAACTCGAGCCGTTGATACTCTTCGCCTCCGACGGCGAGGAGGTCATCATCGACCGCAGGCGGCCAACGAAGCCGCCAGATCCGCCGATAGGGCACCGGTGGAGGAAGCTGGGTCGGAGAAGGCCGACGAAGGGCGTCGAGCTCTTCAACGAGGCGCTCAGCGAAGCTCTTCGGACGAAGCAGGAGTTCACCCAGAAGGAGATCGACGAGTTCAGGCTGCCGAATCTCACAGTCGAGAGCTTCATTCAGGTGGGCGATAGGTTTTTTCGTGCTGAAGATGGAGCAACGCCACCGTCGCCGCCGCCGCCACCGCCACCGCCGAAGCCACCACCACCACCACAGCCGACGCCACCACCACCGCCGCCGCCGCCGCCGCCACCATCGAAGCCATCGCCGCCGCCGCCGCCGCCTGCAGATGCTCAGATTATGCCTGACCTTGATCCGGAGGCTGTCCGCAGGGCCATTCAGGCTGTCTTCGAGCGGTGGGATCTCGACAGGTCGGGCCTCTTGTCCATCGACGAGTTCGCCTCGGGCATCACGCGAGAGGCCACGTCGCTCGAGCATCGCGACGACCCCGCTGTGCGTGCCATCGCCGCGGTGATGGCGAGAGAGGCAAGAGAGAGGCGAGAGAGGTGAAATCCGCATCCTCCAGCACGCATCTTCCGGTGTGGCTCGTAAGAGTGCGTAGAGCCAGGCTCTGTGGAGAGGTGAAATCTGCATCCTCCAGCACGCAGCATCCTTCGGTGGCACGGTGGCACGCGTGAGTCGCGGCTCGCGGGGTACAAATGAGCTGGCCCTCCCTGACTCAGCGCACAGCGGGCGGGTTGTGGTGGGATACGGTAATTGTAAATTGACGTCAATTGTGACTGCGCGCTGTTGCGGCGCTCCGCTGTACAGTCACGCCGCTGACCATAGTCCGGTCATAGACCGGATACAGTGATAGTGTTAATAGTGATAGCGTCGCCGTCTGCCTTTCGCTTGACGATGATAGTTCCACAGGATGTCCCGCACACTTAATTTAAAGTACCGTTAACGCTATAATACGGCTATACGATAACCCTCCGGCTGCCGTATACGGTATACTAAATTAAGTGCCGGTCCCGCACACTTAAGGTTTAGCCGGTGCACTCCGTCTCCGCTCGCCTCTCGCGTCTCTGCGACGTAGGTCGTAGCGAGCCCCCTATTCGCTATTCACCGCCACCCCTGAGTAACCCTAGTGTGCGGTGAGAAAAAAAATATATCGGCTTCGTAACGACTAACGTCAAACGTGTATACTACAATACAGCTCGTGACAGCGAGGAACGGGACACTCTCCACTCTGGCAACTGGCACGTAATTATTGTCTATGTCCTCTATCCTCTATCCTCGGCATGCAGCACAGCCCACAGCGAGGGACTGCTGAAATCAGTACTGATGAAATCAGATGGCGACACAGTGAGACGCGGTTGCCGTGGATGCCGTCACCCCCTGTGCCTCACCTGCTTTTCAAGCAAGCTTCAATGAGCAGATCAAGCACATCATCAGGAAACTTCATGCTGTATTTGTTCAGCCACAGCAGCAGCAAGACGAATCGCTGTGTGGTATGATTGAACATCAAATGATCTTTGCGAGACCAATAGACCATATTCCAGACTTTGATCGTCTGGTCGATCGATCCCGACACGATCTTGGTCCCGTCCGGGGAGAACGCCACCGACATGATCCATTTGCTGTGTGCGTTCATCTTCTCGCTCAACAGCTCCAGTTTGCCTGCCAGACAAGCCAACAAGCATCAGTTTTGGCCAAGGAGGGGCGATTTGAGGGCTGCAGCGCACCCGACTCCCAGACTTTGATCGTCCCGTCGTCCGACCCCGACACAATCTTGGTCCCGTCCGGGGAAAACGCCACTGAGTTGATGCAGTCGCTGTGGGCGTTCGTCTTATCGATCAACTGCTCCAGCTTACCTGCCAGACAATCCAGCAGGCGTCAGTTTTGGACAGGAAAGCGCCATTTGAGAGCTCTGGCGCACCAGACTCCCAGACTTTGATCGTCTTGTCGTACGATCCGGACACGATCTTGGTCCCGTCCGGGGAAAACGCCACCGACATGATGTGTTTGCTGTGGGCGTTCGTCTTCTCGTTCAACAGCTCCAGTTTGTCTGCCAGGCAAGCCGACAGGCGTCAGTTTTGGCTAAGGAGGGGCGATTTGAGGGCTCCGGCGCACCCGAATCCCAGACTTTGATCGTCCCGCCATTGCATGCGGACACGATCTTGGATGGCGAAAATGCCACCGAGTTGATCCCGTTGCTGTGGGCGTCCGTCTTCTCGCTCAGCAGCCCCAGC
>Ga0210247_102587_pt1 | contig 10357 bp, 8 predicted proteins | sample ChrtobMetP3_16mM_FD_155449 | JGI IMG/M metagenome (GOLD analysis project Ga0210247, IMG submission 155449) | Chrysochromulina tobin associated microbial communities from unialgal haptophyte culture, Seattle, Washington, United States - P3_16mM | ecosystem: Host-associated > Algae > Haptophytes >...
CGCCCAAGCCGCCGCTGCCAGTCATGCTGTCGGTTCCGCCCATGCAGCCAAGGTTGCCATAAAAAAAGTTGGTGCCCATGAGTGCTCGTATGACATGTAGTAGGGCAGTAGGGTAGTGGGGCATATACCATTGCGTTCTCCCAACTCTGGAGACTGTGTACTGTGTTTTTGGTGTGTCTACTTGTTTTTCTCACCACCCCCCCTGACTGGGTATTCACCCCTATCGATCCGGTCTTCAGCGCCCGGCGCCGGCGCGGCCCGCCGGGGCCGGGATGCGGGAACGGCCGCAACCCGCTCCCAACGCGGGAGCGGCGTGCGCGCGTGCACGTCGCCGGCTCAACTGCGCTGCTCGAGTCTCGTCTAAACACTAATTCATCTTCAAACCCCCACTGATGCCCGACACACTCGCTCGTCGCTCCTCTGTGCTGCGACGCCGATGCGCGTGGCTATCGTAGGGGGCGGGGGCGGGGGACAGCGCGTCGGGTTGGGCACGTATTCACAGCTGCGACGGCGACCCGCGTGGCTAACGGCGGCCACGCCCAGCGCCAGGCGTAGCGTAGCTCGACGCCTGAGCATACCCGTAGTTGTCACCTGCGTCGCCGTCGACCTCGAGGTGGGCGGTGAGCCGCGAGAGGACAGCAGCAGCGGCGGCGGCCGCTGCGTTCGCCTGGGAGAGTTGCAGCTCATTGTGCTGGCGCAACGCCGCCTCGGTCGGAGCCAGGAGTTTTGGCGTTGGAAGGCGGGGGCCCACAGATGAGCTAGTGTGAATATTCACACATCCCACAGATGAGCCCGCCCTGGACCCACCGGGACGCGCCCGAAGCTCAGCGTCCGAGTCTGGCTCCACAGCGTCGTGTTGAGCATATGCATGCTCCACAGCGTCCTCAGAGTCCACAGCGTCTTCGGCGAGGATCGGCGAAATCTCGGCGAGGAGATGGCGTCGGTCGGATGGAGGGGCGAGGGTAGAGGCGGCGTGCCGTGTGAGGGTGGAGACCGATCCACCTTCACAGGGCGACGAGGAGGAGCCGCTGGCAGTGAGCGTCTCGTTGAGCTCCCGCACCATCGAGTTGAGGAGCTTTGCGGGCGATACGTGCTCGGCGAGTCGCGGCACGAGGTCCTTTGTCGCCGAGAAGAGGCGGCCTGGTACGGTGACGACAGAGCGCACGTCCAGCCCGTTGGCGGTGCCTTCGCGCGCGAGCCGCATCAGGTTGGAGCCGAGCAGCCTCAACGAGCCGTGGAGCTCGGCTGACTGGTCCGCTAGGCGTGAGGACGACGGGCGAGATGAGGCAGCGCTGCGGGAGTCGGAACATTCCGAAGCGCGCCTCTCGCGACGCCGCCGGGGGAGGGATACGATCTCGCCGCAATCTCGGGAAGCGATCGCTCCGCCCTCACCAGGTGGCATGTGGAACGATGGAGTGGGGTAGGGCGGGCTGGACCTGGCCTCGTCTTCGCGGGGTGGCGTGTGGGAAGCGCCCTCGCCTTCACGCATTGAGGATCCGCCGCCGCCGCCGCGCTGGCCACGGTAAAGTTGGGCGTTGTGGAAGGAGGCCTGGTGAAAAGAGGCGGGACCTACGGGCGTGCCTGCCGAGCGCGAGCGCCTCGCCTCGAGCTCGTCGATCAGCGCGTACGCGCCGCTCGGATCCGCGGCGTCGTGGTGAGCGTCGAGCTCGCTCGCCACGGCGCTCGCCATGTCACTCAGCCTCGCCTCCACCGCGTGCGTTGCCTCCGATGGCAGAGCGCCGTGGTGGGCACCAAGCGGCGCGGTCCGCTGGCCTGGCATTGGGGTGAGTAAGTCGAACTGCTCAAAGGGGTCCGCGAGGGGATCTCCCGGCGCGCCGAGCTGAGCGCCGAAGCCCATCTCTTCGATCGCCTGACGCAGCGCAAGCTGCTCCAACTGGCTCTGCTGCATCGCACTCGCGAAACCGACTGCCACAGTGTACCACTGTGTGAACAGGTGCGAGAGCGCCTGTGAACGCTCCGCTGCGACGCAGAGGCGCAGCGTGCGCCCCCGCGCCGTACCGAGCGCCTCGAGCGCGCGCGCCGCGCTGTGCCAGCTGTGGAATCGTGTGGAGAGCTCGGAGTGCGCATGAAGGCTCTCGAGCTGTGAACACACCCGCGCGAGCTGACGCACGGCCTGGGCAGTCTTACTGGCAGTGGCGGCGGCTTGGGAGGCGGCAGCCTGGGAAGCGGCGGGGGCGCGTGGGACGGGGCGCCATAACGAGCGCGGCCCGCCCTGTACGGCGAGAGCGTCGGCGACCTGTTGCGCAAGAGCCATGTCGTCGGCGGGCGTGGCGGCGCGCACGGAGGCGGGAGCACTCGCAGAGGGCGACGCCGACAGCACATCAGAAGCCTCGCGCAGCCACTCGGGCTCTGTCTCGTCCGCCTCCGTCACCATCCGAAGCGCCATCTTGGGCTCTGTCTCGTCCGCCTCCGTCACCATCCGAAGCGCCATCTTGGGCTCTGTCTCGTCCGCCTCCGATGCCATCCGAAGCGCCATCTTGGGCTCGTTCGCCGTCGATGCCGTCGCCATCTGAAGCGCCAAGGCCTGGCTGAGCTCGCGCTCGAGCGCCGCTTGGAGCGCCGCTTCCTCGTCCTGATGAGACTGCCACGTGGCTTCGCAGCTGATGATGGGAGATTGAGATCCCGGGAGGTTGATGATGGGAGATTGAGATCCCGGGAGGTGTGGCGTCGGTCCGGTCGCGCGCGCGAGCTCGGCGCGAGAAGCATTGCTCACGACGGCGTGCGGAACCGCGCTCACGACGGCGGGAGCGGCCGTGCTCACGACGGCGCGGGAGGCCGCGGCGGGAGCCGAGATCGTAACGGTGGCCGGCGCCGCTGCCGACGGTGGCGCTGCCGTGGAGCCGCTCGGCAAGTGGCTGCTGTTCACACCCGTGCAGAGCTGTGCACACGCACCGCTGTTCACACTCGTGCAGAGCTGTGCACACGCATCGCTCTGCACGTGGCTGCTCCTCGACGCAAGGTGGCTGCTGGGGAGGTGCCCGCGACGACGCGTCCACCAGCGGGCGAGGACGACGAGGACCAGAAGAGTGAGAGAGGGCAGCAGCACCGCACCCCCCGCGTAGAGGAGTAGCTCGGGAGCTGGATCCTCCTCGGGAGCCCGACTCGACGCGCGGCCTGGACGCACCGCCGGCGCCTCTGAGGTGCCGTCGGAACGGCCGTGTGGCTGAAGGATCCAGCTGACCGTCCACAAGACATCGCGTGGCCATGGTCCCAAGTGGCCCCAACGGCCGTCGCTGCTGCTGCCGCCGTCAGCGCCGTGGCAAGCGACGGCCTTGGGGCAAGCGGCTGCCTCTGGGCAGGGCAGCGGCTGCGGGCAGCGGCGCGCTCCGAGAAGGCTGAGCTCCGCCTTAACCTCGCTCAGCTCGGCCTTGGCCGCCGAGAGTGCGGCGGCCGCGGCTCCAGCCCTGTGCTCCGCGTCCGCATGCCTCTCCCGCGCTCGCTCTTCCTTGGCCGCCCCCGCCGCCGCCGCCGCCGCTGCCGCCTCTGCCGCCTCTGCCGCCTCTGCACCGCACCTCTCAAAGCGTCGATCTGAGTCGGCCAAGGTGGCACTGCACTGATGCGCGAGGGCCTCGGCCTCGCGCCGCCGCTCGTCGGCTTGCTGTATGCTCGCTTTGAGAGCCTCCGCTTCGCGCCTTCGGAGCTCGCTGGACTCCTTGAGCTTCACCTCAGCCTGCTCGGTGCGCTCCACCGCATCCCGAACCCGTTTCGCAGCTTGCCGCTCGGCCTGCTGCGAGAGCTCCTCCACCTCGGCCGCGCGCTTTTTGGCCTGCTTCGACACCTCCTCCGCTTGCTTGGCTCGCTCCTCGGCGATATGGACACGACCCTCAGTGACGAGCACCAGCGCCTCGGCTTGCTTCAGCTGCTTGGACGCCTCGTCAGCGTGACGTTGCCCCTCCACCATGAGCTTCTCGGCCTGCAGCTGCGCTGCTTCAGCCTGACGCTGTGCCGCCTCCGCCAGCCGTTTCCCCTCCTCCGCCGCCTCGCTCCGCGCCTCGGCGGCCTCGGCACGTGCAGAGTCCTCCTTTGCGCCCGCTTCGGCCTGCCTTGCATGCGACTCCGCCTCGGCAACTCGCGCCTGCAGCTGCCGGCTGTGATCGTCCGCCGCGCGCCTCGCAAGCTCGGCGGCTTGCCGCTGCTCGGCTGCCGCTGCAGTCGCCGCCTTGGTCGCCGCGTGCGCGCGCTCCGCCTCCTGTGTAAGCGTCGCGAGCTGCTCTCTGAGTGTGGCTGCTTCCGCGGAGCGCGCCTTGCGCTCTGCGTGCGCGCGAGCCTCGGTGGCCTCGAGTTTGGAGCGCGCCTCGTCGAGCGCCACGCGCAGCGCCCCCGCTCGTTCGCCCGCCTCGCGCGATTCCTGCGCGGCGCGCTCGGAAAGGGCAGCACCTTCCTCTTCGAGGTTGCGCCGCGCCTCCTCGAGCACGCGCCGCTCTCGTGCCCACGTGCGCTGCGCCTCGGCGTACGCCTGCGACTCGCGGCGGATCGTCTCGATCTGGTCGCGTGCGGCCGCGAGTTCCTTGTCGGCCATGCGTCGCGCCTGCTCCGCCTGCACCTGCGCCGCCGCAAACTTGGCTTGCTCCGTCTTCGCATCTGAGACCAGCTCCACGCGCTGCCGACGCAGCTCGCCCTCGTGCAACTTGCGAAGCGTTGCGGCAGCAGCGAGCGCAGAGTCGCGCGCAGTGGTAGCCTCGCGCAGCGCCTTGCGAGTCCGCGACGCCTCCGCGAGCGCCTCTTTGAGTGCCTCCTGCAGATCCTCCTCAGCGTGTGCCTTGTCGTTGAGGAAAGAGCGCTTCAGCCACTGATCGGCCGCCGCGAAAAGTGGCGGTGAGTTGGACAGATGAGGGCGCGGCGGTGGAGGGGACAGCTGAGGCGTTGAATGCTGCTGTGGCAGTGTGTGCCCTCGCTTGGCGGCTCCGTAAAGAATCGAGGAGTGCATTGTTGCCTTTTGCCCAAGTGCGCAAAGCGATTGCAAAAGCGTTACACTTTCAGTCAATTCAAGTCAAGTCATCGGAATCCAAACCTCAAAAGAGAGCTGCGAGTAACATAGTGTTCATTGTTGGAGTCCTGGCTGAATGTCACGAGATTCTGCTTCCACAGAGATCACAGGCTCAGACGGCGCACAACCCGGTTTTCCAGACACCAGACGCCACATGCGTCGCACACCAGCGTCGCGGAAGGTCAAGAAGCAAGGGCTTTCAGAAGAGCAGATCGAAGAGATTCGCGAGGCGTTCAACCTCTTCGACACCGACCACTCCGGCTCGATCGACTACCGCGAGCTCAAGGCTGCAATGCGTGCCCTTGGCTTCGAGGTCAAGAAGGAAGAGCTGCGCAAGATGATCACGGACATCGACGCCGATGGTTCGGGGCACATCGAGGTGCGGCAGACCCCTCCGGGCGTGATTCGCCCGGAAAGCCTCACCAGCGCTGCGGGATCTTGACTCTCTCTCCTGCAGTTTCCTGAGTTTCTCGAGATGATGACAGGCAAGATGGGCGATAAGGACACGAAAGAGGAGATCAACAAGGTCTTCAAGCTCTTCGACGACGACTCGACCGGCAAGATTTCATTCAAGAACCTCAAGCGCGTCGCTAAGGAGCTGGGCGAGAATATGACTGACGAGGAGCTGCAGGACATGATCGACCAGGCCGACCGCGACGGCGATGGCGAGATAAACCCTGACGAGTTCTATCGCATCATGAAGAAGCGCGGCGAGAACCCTCTCGACGACCTCCTCGATGACGACGACTGACGTATCGGCGTCGCAAAAGGCCACCCTCAGCCGGCCGGGGGCGGGGTCTGGTCACCGGGCTGCAGCATCGGACAGAACGGACACCTGAACGGACACCGGGACTGATTGCATGATCGATGATGCGGCGCTGGTCCTGGTACTTCCTGGTACCCGGCCCAGGGCTCCAGTCGCGTCCGCCCGACAAGCTGGCTTGGACCTTGGCGAGCTCCGACGTTTCGGCTTGGCGACCTACGAGTGCAGTCCGACGTTTCTGGAACTTGGACAGTTTCTCTGCAAAGTACGTACTTATGTGTTTAATCAGAGCTCGCGTCGACCGGCGGATCGCCGATCGCGGTGTAGTGGGCGTAGATGAATCGTATGATTTTATGATTATCGGACGCGCCAAGGCCAACGGCCAACGCGCCACCTCCCTGGGGACAATTGCCTGGGGACCCAGGTGAGAGGCGTGCGCGTCGCTGGGAACCGGGTCGACAGCTTACACGTCTCGCACGTTACACGTCTCGCACGTCCTTAGGCGTAGCGGACGTCTTACGCTACCTATTTGCTATTACTGACTCTTCGCACTTCGGATAGGTCTAGAAGGACCGAACCGCCATATGCGTCGTATGAGCAATCGGTAGCCGGCGTCGAGGGTCGAGCGACTCACAAGCCCGAAGCCGAGAGCCTCTCTTCGTAGTTCGTACCCCTAACCCAGCCGCCTACACACCGTACACATGTGACATCACAGATCACAATGTGTGTCTGACTCGCTGTTCAAAAACTAAAACACATCGCGCCCGCAGCCCGCGCACCCCGAAGGAATCCGGCTCCCATTCAGCTGAGCGCGCCCATAGGCATGAAGCGGAGGCTGACCGAGTTGACGCAGTGGCGCTCGTGTTTCGGCGCCGGATAGCGGCTGCTCTTGAAGACGTGGCCAACATGCCCGCCGCACGCCGCACACACGATCTCGATCTTCTTGGGAGGGTGAACGATGCGCTCGAGCGCCCCGGGGAGGCTCTCGCTGAAGGCCGGCCAGCCGTGTCCCGCCAACGAGCGCGGCTTGTGCTTCGAGGAGTATAGCACGGCGCCGCAGCCAGCGCACGCGTAGTGGCCCTGCTCGAAGGTATCGTTGTACTCGCCGCTGTGAATAGGTTCGGTTCCCTTCATTCGGAGCACGCGGAACTGCTCGGAATCGAGTTTCGCCAGCCAGCCCTCTTCGTGACGGCGTTGTTCGGCGCTGAGCAGTCGGAGCCACGTGCCTGCATTGAGGTACTCTGTGCCCGGGTTGCACATGCAGCTATCGCACTCGACCGGCGGCTGCACGCGCCGATTGGCTGGACTCCGAGTTGGGCTGCGAGCCGGGCTGCCGCCAGCAGGGCGGAGGGGGCTGGCGCCGCTCAGAGAGGAGACGCGCGAGGGTGAGGCCGTCGTCACGTGGAGGAGCAAGTCACCGTCGGCCGCACGCGCGGGCGGCGATCGGGAAGCCGCCGCCTCGGGAGCGGGCACGGGCAGGGACAGCTTAGACGGACGATGCAGCGCCGCCGGTGACTCAGGCGCTGACTCTTCGTGCTTCGTCATCGTTGCCATGGGCGCGGCGGCGACGGGCGCCGCACGGCCAATTGCTTTTGCAGTCTGCACGGATAACTGCTCAGCAAGCTCCTGCCGTTGCTTTGCGAGCCTGTCACGCACTCCCGTCCGAGGCCGTTGAGCGTCGCTCATCGGGACAAAGCCCTGCTCGGCCCACGGGTTGCCGCCGCGGATCCAGTCGGCGATGCGCGCCGCTTTCTGTTCGGCAGCGTTGTGGTGGGCGGTGCGCACCACGAGGCCCGCCTCGGCAGCCGTCGATGGCACAGGCGCAGGCACGGGCGCAGGCACGGGCGCAGGCACGGGCGCAGGCACGGGCGCAGGCACGGGCGCAGGCACGGCCGCGGAAACGGTCGGGGGTACAGGCGCAGGCACGGTCGCGGAAACGGTCGCGGGCACAGTCGACTTGGTTTCGCTCGATGGGCGGAGGCGTGCACCGGTCCATGAGGGCGGCAGTTGGCGCCTCAGGAAGCCCGCGAGCACCAAAGCAGCCGATGCGTGTGCTGCCAATGCGAGCCCGTGCGCCTCGGGCGGCAGGCGCTGGTGCAGCTGGCGGAAGAGCTCGGGGGTCCGATGCGCGAGCGTCGTGCCAAGCACCCAAAGCGAGGCAGCGCCTTGACACAGATCCCTCTCGAGCACACGCACCAAATCTGGCGTTTGATGCGCGAGCGGCAACATCAGAACGCCGAAAGAGTTTACGGCCGGGCGCAGAAGCTCGAGTGCCCGGTGCGCGAGCACCAATCCCAGCGCCCACAGCGAGGCGGCGCCTCGGCACAGGTCGTTCTCGAGAGCGCGGAGCAGCTCTGGCGCTCGATGCGCGAGTGCCGAGCTCGTCGCACATAGAGATGTGGCGCCGAGCTGCAGGTTGGTGACCGTCCGACACGCGAGCCCCGAGGCCAGAACACCCACGGAGGCCCCCAGTGAAGTGGCGCCTCGGATGAGACCTCTCTCGACCGGGCCGAGCAGCTCGCGCGTCCGGTGCGCAAGCGTCGATCCCAGCGCCCACAGCGAGGCGGCGCCTCGGCACAGGTCGTTCTCGAGAGCGCGGAGCAGCTCTGGCGCTCGATGCGCGAGTGCCGAGCCCGAAGCACATAGAGATGGGACGCCTCGGCGCAGATCACTCTCGACAGCGCCGATTAGCACTGGTATTTGGCCGGGCAAGGAGAGAGATGTGGCTTCCAGTCCACGCATCAGCTCCGGAATGTGGCTGACCGCGGCCATGGCTGCGGCCGCCACGTGCGCCATCGCCTGCATGGCCGCGTCTGGCAGTGATGATCGGGGGGCGGTGGCATTTGGAGCCGACACATGGACAACCGCAGGCAAAGGCACGGCTGACAGCTCCATGGGAGCAGCAGCTGCGGACGGTAGGTCCTGAGCTGCTGCGGCTTCAGCGGGTGCAGCTGCTTGAGGTGGCGGTCGGCGCTTCGCGAGGACCTGAACGCCTACGCCGCCGGCGACAAGCGTGGCTATCGCGGCTATCGAGGGCGTGCGCAGCGTCAGAAGCAGCTCGCGCACGATGAAAGTCAGGGACGACCTCATCTTTGACCGCGTTCAAAGACGGATTATCCTAGTCCGCTGATGAGCATTCAGGGTCATCTGGGTACATGTTAAAGCAGGGGCCACTACGACGCTGATATCTGCGATGTCGTCGCTTGAAAGCTAATCGTCTCCAACCCTGTCAACTGTTATCACAGCCTGAATTAGGTACGTAGGGGCCCTTGATGATGTCTGCGATGCGCTCATTCTCGTCGCTGCGGCCGCGGCTCTTCTCTCGTGGCCTCCGCACCGGTGCGCCGCGGGGACCCACCCTACCCGCTCTTCCCGTCATGCTGACCATCGTTTGTTTGTCCGCCGCGCCTTCTGTCCCATGTGCAGCCCAGCCAAAGGGTGCCGCCGAGGCGGCGAGCGCCTCCGATTCTATCATTGCATGTGAGCAACTCGCCGCAGCTTCGAGCCGCGCGCGCTGCCACCCAAGCGGACCGCCACGCCCAACCCCATCCCTTGCATCCCAATCGACGAGCTCACACACTCGTCTCCGAATGTGCCACAGCCGACACGGTGGCCTCGATGCTGGCCCTGCATCACAAGATCAACTACGCACTGATCGCCCTCACGCCCGTCGCCCTGGTCCTCAGCCCGTCCGCGCTCAGCATGCCCTTCGACATTGCGCTCGGCATCGTCTTGCCGATCCACTCGCACATCTCGATGAACATGGTGATCACCGACTATGCCAAGAAGATCTTTGGCAAGGGTGCTATCCTGCCTGCTCGCTACGCCATGCTCGCCGTCACGGGCACGACCCTTCTCGGCCTCGCCAAGCTCAACCTGAGCGGCCCCGGCATCACCGCTACCATCAAGTCCTTTTGGCGGCCAAAGGCTGCGTAAGACTGTGAAGCTACTGTTATGCTCCCGCAGTCCTTTCGTCCAGCGTGTGAGTGCCGGAATGCCGAGACACCCACAAGGGACAGCACGATAAATACCAGCAGGTGCCAGTAGGGTACACCACCCGCGCCATTTCCACTCGCGGCAGAACGAAATGTGTACACTGTAGGGGATGGCGGGTCACGCAAGACTGTCACGCGCTCCGGCGCTCGAATCGCGGAACAATAGGATTCCTAACGCCGATCCGTGGTGACTGTGCTGTCTGCTGAGTCCGGCTCCGCACATGTTGACACAACCGTGTTCATGTGTGAATAGTGGTGGGTGTCTGTAACCGATCATCACATGGTCGAGGTAGTCCGGTTGCCTTTCCGGGCAAGTATCCGGGTCGGACCAGTCGCGGACTCTGCTCCGTGACTGGACGACAGTGACCTCGATGGTGGTCCTTGTCTTTGTGCGTGTGCGCAGTGGCGCCAGTGCACAGCTCAGTGGAGCATACTAACAGTGAAACCAGTACGTCTTAGCACAACAGCATGTCAACTACTGGCTCTTCAATGGTAGCGGACAACTGGTCTATCGACTTCAAACAACTGCGCACCGATTTTGACAAACCCAAGTTCACCATCAAGCTCTGCCAGTCGCTGAAGAGTCTCAAC
>Ga0210247_102618_pt1 | contig 10218 bp, 7 predicted proteins | sample ChrtobMetP3_16mM_FD_155449 | JGI IMG/M metagenome (GOLD analysis project Ga0210247, IMG submission 155449) | Chrysochromulina tobin associated microbial communities from unialgal haptophyte culture, Seattle, Washington, United States - P3_16mM | ecosystem: Host-associated > Algae > Haptophytes >...
TCTGAGCGTATGATATAGGAGCTGAGCAGCGAGTTGATGGCGTCTCGGAGTGTTAAAATTAGATTCACTCATTTTGACACATGACCTGATCACGGGAAAAGGCGTGCGCGCGCAACGGAGGGGACGCAGCCCACCTAAGACACAGATCGTCCGCATCATGAGCGGCACAGGGGCAGCAGCTGCGAGGTAGGTACGTTCCCTGCGAGGGCGGGACCTTCTGTGCCCGTCACGTCCTCGACGCAGCACGGGCACATGAGCGGCGCGATGCCCTCGAAGCCCATCACGCGCGGACCTGGGTCGGCGTGGTTGAGGAGCGAGTTCAGCACTGCGGTGCGGCGAACGGCAGCGTCGCACGCCTTTGACCTTCCACAAGCACCGCATGCATACACCATCCTGGTTGATGCGCGTGTCCAAACCGCAGGCTGCGTGGCCTCGCGCCTGCACGCGGTCGCCGACCTTGAGGTCCTTGGGAAGGCACAGCTTCATCGGCGCTCACAATGAAACACACAGGCAAGGGTGGGCGTTTAGGATCATCCTGCAAATTCGCGAGCTCGAAGGAATGCACTGGCGATGGGGCAAGGGACGTGCCTCACAGGGCATGGTGCCTCGGTCGGCTCAGTTTCGCGCCAGGCGCGACGGCTGACGTGAAAAACGGGGCGACGAGCAGCGCAAAAGGCCGACACGAACTCCGACACGCGAGAGAATGGAAAAAAAGTGGCTTGGCGACAAAACAGCACACCAGCAGAATCCGACAGTCGGACAGTGTGAGTTACTTACTTACTTACTTACTTATTGTCGGAGCCCATCAAAGTAGCTATGCGAGACACCGGTCACCGCGGAACTCCACAGTGACAGACCAGACCACATGTTCCTAACAGATAGCTCGGCTTGTCCCATGTGTTTGCGTACTGTTCATTTCAAGTATCAAGTCTATGCCAGAGGAATCCCGATCGCGCTTGGGAGGAGCCAAGCTGCAGCTCGACTGGACCAGCCGAGATCGAGGCCTGGATGCAACGCCCTTGCGCCTAGGGACGAGCCCCTTTTCATGGACCTGTGGACGTGGTCGCTTCGGGAGGCGGCCAGGGGGTCGGGAGTGCAGCAGCGCCCCGCCCCGCACCACTCAGAACGCGTGCCTCCCCCTCTCAAGCCGCATCCCCCATCTCCTCTCAACCATGCGCGTGCAGCCGCTCACACGAGGCATTCCAGAAACGCCGCGCATGCCGAACGCGGCCCCACACGTATGTGCGTGCGGCGGGCGCCCTCTCGTGCGAGGCCGTGTGTGGCGCCACCGGGAAGCGCGTGCTCGCGACGCCTGTGTCCCGCTGTCCGTTGGAGTGACCGAGCCCACGCCGCCGCGCGGGGCAACCCCGATGAGTCGGTCGCGGCTGATGCCTCCGGGGCATCGCACGGCGCGCGGCGGGCACACGCCAGAGAGAGGTTTGGGGCCTGCTGGTCTTCCGCGCAGCGCGCGCCAGAGCCGGCCTATGCGCGGGTGACTTGAGTGTGCGAGCTGAAGGCCCCCCTTCCGACGACGGTCGATGATGGGATCGTGATAAAAGCGAGACAGGTGCAGTCGCGAAAGGACCGCTCACCAATCTGCGTCACCGACTCGGGGAGCGTGATCGATGAAAGCGAGGTGCAGCGCCGAAAGGCGTCCTCACCAATCTGCGTCACCGACTCGGGGAGCGTGATCGACGCGAGCGAGGTGCAGTCGACAAAGGCTTCCTTACCAATCTGCGTCACCGACGCGGGGAGCGTGATCGACGCGAGCGAGTCGCAGCCGAGAAAGGCGCTCTCACCAATCTGCGTCACCGACGCGGGGAGGACCGCGACCGACTTGAGCGACCTGCACTCTCGCATCTTGAGCTCTCGCAGCGCCGTCAGCCTCGCCACAGACGCCGGCAGCGCCTCCCCCTTCCACTTCCCATAGCTCAGCTCCAGCCCGACCACGCGCCCCTCCTTCTTGTCCACGATGAGCATCCCCTTTCTCAGCCCATCCCGGCCGCCCTCCACCCCCGCCGCCCACTCGGGATCCTCCAGGATCCACGCGTCCTCAGACGCCCCGATGAGCTCCACGTCCGTCGCCCCCGCCGCCACCATGCTCCGCACCGCCTCCCGGCGCAGCTCGCGCTCGCGCCCGCACGATTCGATGAGCTCCATCGCGCTGCGCACGATGCCGTAGATGGCGTGGCCGGGCAGCCCCTTGCGCGCGGTCAGCATCATCTCGTGCACCACCTGCACCTCGCACACGTGCCGCGTCGGGTCGCCGACGATGACAAAGTTGACCATCAGGTCGCGCCAGCCGCCAGCCGACGGCCGGGCGAAGCGGTCCTTGATGCGCACGACCCTTAGCGCCCCGGCCTCGTGCAGCGCCAACAGCCCCCTCACAATCGACCCGACCGCCGACATGCTGGTCGCCACGAGCATCGCGCGCACCACGTCGCACACCCACTTGCTCCGGCCGCGCCCCTCGCCCGGCCGGAGCGCGCTCTTCTCGACCACGCGGCTCGTCTTCTTGAGGCCCGTCTTCTTGGCGCTGAGCACCGCGAGCTCGAGCACCGCCCCCGTCGCGGCCGCCAGCTCGCGCACGACCACATCGAACGACGGCTTCGTGCGCGCCGCGTCGGCAAAGAGCACGGCCGCGACGCCCGCCTCGTCGCGCTGCTCGGCGACGGCGGGCTTCTCGATCGTGGCGTCGAGCGCCACGACCGCCGCCTCGTACTTGTCCATTCCGTCCGCGTCGCCGCTCTTGATCACATTGAACACATTGTCGTACACCCGCTGGAAGTCCTTGTTGCCCGCGGTGATCGCCTTCTCGCACTTCTCGACCAGCTCCTTCGCCGCCTCGTCGCTCACGCCCTCGGTGCGCTTTTTAATCTCGGTGGCCATCACCTGATCCACCACGACGAGCTGCGCACCCAGCGCGTCGACAGCCTCCTCGGAGTCTGGGGCGCGTGCCACGTTCAGCTCGAGGTCGTGCAGCATGGCGCACGCTGCCTTGATGGTTGGGGCCTCGGCCAGTGGCGCAAAGGTACGGAGCGCCTCGGGCAGCTTGGCCGCGTGATCGCCGCCGTGGGCGGGGTCGTGCTCGGCGCCTTCGGTGGCAGCCGCCGGCTTGATGGGGCCCAGCGCCTTGGCCGCCTTCTCTCTAAGCGGCCGGAGCGCTTCGGGCACCTCGGACTGGGCCTCGACCTCGCCAACCGGTGGCGTCTCGCCCTGCTTGGCCCCCTGCTCGAGCAGCCAGCGCCCCAGATAGGTGAGCGGCCATTCCGGCCGCGCGTCGGCCAGCGCATTCATGGCGGCGCCAAGAGCCGCCTCGAGCATATCGCGGCGCCGGGCGACGTATGCCTTCCGGGCCTGCACATCGCGCGCGGCGCGCATCCGTCGACTCCGGAGCCTGCCTGCCTCTCCGAACCAACAGCGGCCGGCTCTTGTCCGACCCTCAAAAATCGAAGATTTCCAAAATAGAAGATTTCGGAAGACGATCTCCCAATTATCTCCGTACTACAGAATATCTCTCCGACTACATTATACAGAAAAACACTTTTGTGTGAAATCCCGCCGAACCCAACGCGACGCGAAGCTCGAACACTCGAATACTCGCATGTTGATGAGAGGCCATGAGACCAGACCACATGTTCCTGACAGAAAGCTCGGCTTGTCCCAAGTGTTCACGTACTGTTCATTTCAAGTCAAGGCATGCATCAAGTCTGTGTGCATCATGTCGGGTCGAGGACGCGCTGAAGACTGTAATGCATGCAAGAAGTTTATACCACAACGGATTTAGCGGCTTCGTTGTGCCTGTTCAGCCGTCATGGGCTACGACCTGGCCCTCTTCCTGGCGCAGGTGGATGAGAACTTCATCTGCGGATATTGCCAGAGCGTGTACGAGGCGGCCGTGACCGCCTGCCCGCAGGGCCACGCCTTTTGCGACTCGTGCTGCACGGCGGCCAAGCAGCTGGGCAGCGTGTGCCCCGCCGAGTCGTGCGGGATGGACACGTCATCGCACGTGCCGGCCCCATGCCTGCCCATCCAAAAGATGGCGAATCTGCTCGCCGTGCGCTGCTCGGGCATGGACGACGGCAACGAGCGCTGCCAGTGGACGGGCACCCTGGCAGACTACAATGCGCACCGCGTGGCTTGCCCGCTCGCTCTGCTCGTGTGCAACTACAGCGGCTGCTCGCACATCTCCTCGCGGCAGCACCTGCGCGCGCACCAGCGCACGTGCCCGTTCAAGCCGGTCGTGTGCCAGTACTGCGCCGAAGAGCTCCCGCCTCTGATTGCCTCTGATTGCCTCTAATTGCCTCTAATTGCCTCTGATTGCCTCTAATTGCGTCATAGGTACTGCGCCGAAGAGCTCCCACCTCTGATTGCCTCTAATTGCCTCTAATTGCCTCTGATTGCCTCTGATTGCCTCTGATTGCGTCATAGGTACTGCGCCGAAGAGCTCCCACCGTTCTCGCTCCAAGCTCATCTCGACGACGCATGCCCTGAGGTGAGTGCATGCTGATTGCCTTTACTTGCATGCTGATTGCTCCAAGCTCATCTCGACGACGCATGCCCTGAGGTGCCCTCTGCCACCACCGCGGCCTTGCAGCCCGCCACAGCACAGCCACGTGGCACATGCCCATCCAGGGCCACGTTCACAGTCAGCCAGCGCCACATTCACAGTCAGCTGCTTGTGGGTTCAGGCTGAGGGTGCAACTGTTTGGGCAACTCTCATCGCCGCTGCTTGGGACTCATGGGCACTGATTGCCAATCTCATCGCCGCTATTTGGGACTGATGGGCACTGATTGCCAATCTCATCGCCGCAGGTCTCGGTTCCCTGCTTACTCGCGGGCTGCGGATGCAAGGTGCGCCCACGACGGCGCGAGCAGGCAACGCACCAGGCGTCGGCGGCGGCGGAGCACGCGGCGATGGTGACTCGCATGGCAAGCACCATCGAGGAGGCGCATCAAAGGTGATGACGTCTGATTGCCTGTCTCATTACTCTGATGACGTCTGATTGCCTCTCTCCTCTCTCTGATGACGGCTGATGGCAAGCACCAGCGAGGAGACACATCAAAAGTAATCAAAAGTGGACCTCTATAGGCTCTATGGTGTCCTCTACGCCCTCCCTCTGATGGCCTACCTCTGATGGCCCCTGATGACCTCACTGATGACCTCTGATGGCCTCCCTCATCAGGTGGGCGCTTGACGAGGCGCATGCAACCACCGCTCTCACTAAGATGGCGGAGGAAGCGGGTGATGAGGTGGGGCGCTCCGATTGCATGCTGATTGCCTCTGATTGCGTCATAGGAAGCGGGTGATGAGGTGGGGCGCTCCGATTGCATGCTGATTGCCTCTGATTGCGTCATAGGAAGCGGGTGATGAGGTGGGGCGCTCCGATTGCATGCTGATTGCCTCCCTCATCTGCTCCACGCTCGGTCTTTACCCTAAGGGTGCACTGATGACCCCTGATTGCCTCTGATTGCCTCTGATTGGGCTTGAGTGCATCTCTCATCAGGTGGGCCGCTCCACGCTCTTCACACCCATGGATGCACTGATGACCCCTGATTGCCTCTGATTGGGCTTGAGTGCATCTCTCATCAGGTGGGCCGCTCCACGCTCTTCGCCAAGGGCGCTCTCCAGATCGCGACTGGTCTACTGCTCGCTTGGCCTGCCTCGGCGTTGGTGCAGCACGCCGGCTGTGGCGCGCTCAGGGCCATCTGCAGCAGCGGGAGCGGTGAGACACGAGGTACCGTAGCGATGATGCGCTTGCTGCAGGTGTGGACGCTGATGACCGCTGATTGCCATGGAGATGACCTCCTTCATCAGCAGCTGATGGCCCCTGATGGATCCTGATGACACCTGATGGCCTCCCTCATCAGCAACTGACAGTGGTGATGATCACGTGCCTGCTGCTTGCAGAAGCCCCCCGCAGGCAATGACAAGCACGCCAAATCACCACGCAGGTGCATGATGAGCGCTGATGACCTTCTGATGAGTGCTGATGACCTTCTGATGCGCGCTGATTGCTCTTGATGGCCGTTGATTGCCACTGTTACCCGAGAGCCGAGTCGCGCGTCATGCAGGGGGATTGCCTCTGATTGCCTCTGATTGCTACTGATAGCCACTGATTGCATCTCTCATTACATGCAGGGGGATGGCGGCGGCGAGCGCAGCAGCGCAGCGATGGGGGGCCAAGCTGCCTCACGGCGACGCCCACGACGGCGCGGCGGCTGGGAGCTCCGAGCCAATCTCCGAGCAAGTCTCCGAGATTGGATCTCCGAGAAACACCCCGAGGTCGATCCGGATTGACGAAGCGGACGCAGAGCGAGATGTGGCGGCGGTCGCTGCTGCCGATGAAACGTTTGCAAGAGCACGACGGCTGCTCGATGGCGGACTCGATCGACAGGGCATGCGTCCTCCGCAATCAGAGGTCATTAGAACGCAATCAGAGGTCATTAGAGCGCACTCGACGGCGTCGGATGCATGCAGCGGCTGCCATGGAGCTGTGTCGGCCGCGTCGTTGCATGCGCCGTCTGTGGCTCTCCTCCACCTGCCGCAGCTCCACCTGTCGAAGCAGGGCAGTTCGGTTGGAGGCACGTCGGTGAGTAGAGCCTGTGAGTCTGATTGCATGTCTGATTGCGTCTGATTGCACGTCTGATTGCGTCTGATTGCATGTCTGATTGCACGTCTGATTACTTCTGATTGCATGTCTGATTGCGTCTGATTGCACGTCTGATTGCATGTCTGATTGCACGTCGGTGAGTAGAGCCTGTGTGGTCATGTCACCACCGATGACCACTGATGACCACTGATGACCGCTGATGACCGCTGATGACCGCTGATGACCGCTGATGACCGCTGATTAATTCGATTTGGAGAGGCGTTGTGGAAGCTGTGGTCTGCTCACCACCATTGCGTTCGATCGATTGCGTTCGATTGTGATTGTTCGTAATTGTTCGAGATTGTTCGTGATTGTTCGTGATTTTTTATGATTGCATGCCCTCTCAACAGGTGTGTGGCTCGGTCAGCACCATCACAACCAGCAGCCCCCGGGGCCCGTGTAGCTCCGCAGCGTCGACCTCGCCTTCCCCGCGCGTGCATCTACCTGTCGTGCATCTGCCTGCCCTGCCCTCGCCCGTCCCGCCTTCGCCTTCGCCTTCGCCACATCGTCAGCCTTCTATGCTGACGATGCTTCAGCACGGGGTCGGTGGTGCTCATCATGGCGCCGTGGGGGGATGGGGGGGTGGGGGGGGTTGGGGGGGTGCGGGGGCTGGTGCCGCTGAGAGTACGACGACTTCACACTCGACTTCACACTCGACTTCACACAAGCTCGCCACCGATCGTGCTGCCGCCGCCACCGCCGCCGAGATGCTTCATGCACGCCTCGAGGGTGCCACAGGCGCGGGGGCGATGGAGGCGGTGCGCTTGATTGCACTTGATGACCTCTGATGACCTCGGATGACCTCGGATGACCTCTGATGACCTCTGATGACCTCTGATGACCGCTGATTGCCTCCCTCATCAGGTGCTCGGTGCTTTGCGTACCCATCCCGCGGACGCGTCGGTGCAGCAGCGAGGTCTCGAGGCGCTCGGCTGCATGTAATTGCGCTTGATTGCGCTTGATTGCACTTGATTACAGCAGCGAGGTCTCGAGGCGCTCGGCTGCATGTAATTGCGCTTGATTGCGCTTGATGGCGCTTGATGGCACTTGATTACCTATCCTGTTGCCATCTTCTGATGACCTCTCTGATGACCTCTCTGATGACCTCTCCGATGACCTCTGGTCGCCATCGGATTGAACGTGCTCACGACGACGCCCTGTCTCCCCACAGGTGCGCCAGCCTCGGATCACCTCTCCCCACAGGTGCACCCGCCCCCCCAGCAGCAGTGGCAGTTGGGGCAGGCCGCGCCCAGTACGGCGCCCGACCAGGCAGCCCCCACAGAGATAGTAGCAGCCTCCAGCGCGAGGCAACTGCGCATGGCACGGGGCATGGGGCGACGGCAGCAGCGCAGCAGCAGATACAGTACGCGTAATTGCACTTGATTGCACTTGATTGGACTTGATTGTAGTGCAGCAGCAGATACAGTACGCTGGCACCTCATCGAGGCTCTCACGTTGATTACGACTGAGTTTCGTTGATTGCCACCGTCATCAGGTACGCGAGCACCTCATCACGAAAGGCGCGCGCCTTCAGCGCAGGCGCCGTACCGGTGGCTCTCAACGCACTGCGAAACTACATGGCACGCCCCGCCGTGCTACAGGTGCGTGATTGCACTTGATAGCTCTGGATTGCTCTTCATGGCTCTTCATGGCTCTTCATGGCTCTTGATTGCTCCTCATCGGTCTTGATTGATCTTGATTGGTCTTGATTGAGCTCTGATGGCCTCTGATGACCTCTGATGACCTCTGATTGCCTCCAGTGGTTCCCGACATGGCGCCGCGTGGCTGCATGTACAGGCGGCTGCTGCAGTGCTCGACGCGCTGACCAGCACCGAGGACGACCACGTCGCTACTCACCGCGCCGCTGTGGCCGACGGTACCCACTGATTGCCATTGATTGCCACCGAGGACGACCACGTCGCTACTCACCGCGCCGCTGCAGCCGACGGTACCCACTGATTGCCATTGATTGCCACCGAGGACGACCACGTCGCTACTCACCGCGCCGCTGTGGCCGACGGTACCCATTGATTGCCATTGATTGCCACCGAGGACGACCACGTCGCTACTCACCGCGCCGCTGTGGCCGACGGTACCCACTGATTGCCATTGATTGCCATTGATTGCCATCGAGGACGACCACGTCGCTACTCACCGCGCCGCCGCAGCCGACGGTACCAATTGATTGCCACTAATTGCCACTGATTGCCATTGATTACGACCACGTCGTTACTCACCGCGCCGCTATGGTCGACGGTGCCGGCATCATCTCGCAATCATCTCGAGGCTCGCAATCATCTCGAGGCTCTGATGATTGCCGCGGATTGCCACCGAGCGCCGTTGATTACGACTGAGTTTCGTTGATTGACACTGTCATCAGGTACCGCCATCGAGGCTCTCACGCTCGTGTTGCTCGCCCACCCGACTACGCCGTCGCTCCAGGTGCGTCTGATCATCGCGTCTGAGTGCATCTGAGTACGTCTTGCATGTCTGATTCTGTCTGATTGCGTGTCTGATGGCTCGCGCCCACCCGACAACGCCGTCGCTCCCGGTGCCCACTACGACGCGCAACGCGCGCTCCCCTTGCATGCACGTGCTCACCACGACGCTCTCCCTTCCCCACAGGAGCAAGCGTACCGCGCCCTCAGCAGCGTGTGTCAGGGCCATGGGCCAGAGGGGCGCGCGCGTCGGGTGCGCGCGATGGACTCGGGAGTGCTCGACGCGGCGCGTTCGTCAATGTCCATCTTTGGGTACGAGGCGCCTCCGCATGCCGAGGCAGTGCGCACCCTGATCGTCATCATCTCCGGCCTCGACTCGATGGGCAAGGCACGCCAGCATCGGGCCGCCGACGCGGGCGCGATCGATGCCATCATCCGATCCCTGACCAAACGTGGCGCCATGACGGGCGCGGGCGTGGGCCCGAGCGCCATGACGGGCGCCTGGGCCAAGGCGCGATACCGGGCACTACGCAACCTGACACGCAACAACGCCGAGCTCGCGCAGCTCGCCCTCGACGCGGGCGCGCAGCCAGAGTGGCTGTGATGTGTGAACGATCGCCCTCCACTTGGGGCGCGCCGATGCCGATGGGTTTTTTCTGTGGTTTCCGCATACCGCGTACCGCCGGCGGTCGTGAGGGTAAGTCAGCCGAAAGGCACGTCCCTGTGGTCGAGCGACGTGGCATGCGATGCGGCGCGGCGACTTAACGCGGCGACCCTGTGGTTAATGGTGTCCATTTTTACGTGTCACGTGCACATCCATTACGGTTTGTCGTTTCCTGTGTTTACGCGGTCGGGGGTGCGTATACGCAGAAACTTGTGTATACGCGAGGGGGTACGTATACGCACCCGCTGTGTATACGTACTACCGCTCGAGTAAACGCACCCACCCGCGTATACGCACCCGGGTGCGTGTACGCACCCGCTGCGTAAATGCACCCAGCGCTCGCGTATACACACCCACCCGCGTATACGCACCCGGGTGCGTATACGCACCCGCAGCGTATACGCACCCCCCGCTCGCGTAAACGCACTATCTCGCGTATACGCACCCGGGTGCATAAACACAC
>Ga0210247_102630_pt1 | contig 10165 bp, 8 predicted proteins | sample ChrtobMetP3_16mM_FD_155449 | JGI IMG/M metagenome (GOLD analysis project Ga0210247, IMG submission 155449) | Chrysochromulina tobin associated microbial communities from unialgal haptophyte culture, Seattle, Washington, United States - P3_16mM | ecosystem: Host-associated > Algae > Haptophytes >...
ACTCGACGCCGCCGTCGCGTGACGACGACGGTGTCGAGTAACGACAGTGTAGTGGCGACCGGCAGCTTGCCCGCCGCCTTATTGCTGCCTTCAAACCACTCGCCGCATGGGAACGTGCCGTACTTGAAGAGATCAATGTTCTCCTTGCGCATGATGCTGCGCGTTCGCAGCGAGAAATCCCGGCGGTTTTGCCTGCACCTCGCGATGCTCTCCGGGTAGAAGACCACTCTCAAGTCGAACGACGGCAGCGCTCAAAGCTGCGGTCTTGTTCTTCCGTGCCTTCATCGTAGATTATTGCGCCGATCTTCGTCGACAGCAGCGCGAGCTACGACAAGCAGTTCCGCGATCTGTGTAGGCCGTGCGACGGCAGCATCGAGCGCTTTTTGAGCATCATCCATCGCGTCGTCGGCGAGCGGCGTGCAATAGAAGCAAGAAATCTGTGACTGACATTCGGAAGCACGAAAGTCGATCACAACCTCCTGGATCCCACACTGCGGAAAAACCGCCTCCCCCTGGTCGCGTTGGTTGATGATTGCGGTTCATCAAACTACACAAACGGCAGCCTGGTGAGCGCGACATCCCGGGAACACATAACACACTCAAAGCTGACGCGCATCGATATCGAAGCGTCCGCCCGCCGCAGAGAATCGGCAGGATCGGCGACGCTATTAATAGATAGAGCAGCGACAGCATGCGCGCGGACGGCATACGAACCGCATAACAGGGTGCCTATCAGGCTTCCCCCTGGGAATCCCCTTCCCCCCAAAACGGCGGAGAGATCACCCCCATCGGGCTCTCCCGCATCCCCCTGTCTGGTTCCATGATGGATACCGTCCCTGTAATCTGGCACCTTCACGTTGGGTTCACAGCCGTGTAACTTTGGGCGTCACACGGCAATGCCGCCGGCCAAGTCAAGTCAAGACAAGTTCAAGTTCAAGTTCAAGTTCAAATCAAGCCAGTCCAGGTTCAGCCGGTACGGGGTACGCCCGCGCGTACCGGATCCCGCGCCAGCACCGCGGGCGCCGGACGAGCGCGGGAAGATACATCAGAAGTACGAACCGCCGAACCCGCGGGGCGCGCGCGCGGGGGCGCATGGCGGGGGCGGCTCGCCCGAGGGGGGCGGGGGCGCGCGTGCGGCGACCAAATAAACTTGTGTCCGGTGTCACCATGGACCATGTGCGTGTCACGTGTGTACCACCACAATACAACAGTACAACACTCATGTAAACGGCACTTCGACGCCACGGTCAAAGAGCTCTCGCGTCTTCGGGTCGGCGAGCACCTCGTACGCGCGCTTGACCATAAGGAAGGTGCGCTGGGCGCGCTCGTCGCGGTTGCGGTCAGGGTGCCACTCTTTGGCGAGCTTGTGGTATGCGTCTTTAATCTCCTTGTCAGTCGCATCCGACTCAAGATGAAGAATTCCATAGCAGTTGAGCGAGCGCGGATGGCGCTTGACCTTGCGCCGAGTCGAGGGCGGTGAGCCCGGTCCAACGCCCGCGCCTTTTTTTCGCGGCGACCCTTGCTCAAAGGGGCTGGCCGAGCCCCTTGCTTGCTCCGAGCGTGCCGTCGCGGGCCGCTGCGAGGAGCCCGATCGGAATGCGGACGTTCCGCCACGGCTGCTGCGAGGCGTTTTCGAGCTTCGGGCGGTCGGAGAGGCGCTTCGACCAGTGTAACTTCGCGCGGTCGCTGTGCGAGTAGTTCGTGAGGTGCCCGCGGCCGGCGCGCGCTCACTCGCCTCGGCGGGCAGCTCGATGTTGACTCGCTGGGAGCCACTGCCAGCGCCAGCGCGCATAAATAGTTTCGGGCCGGGGGGCACGAATGGGCCCGAAGCGTCGGGCACCGCCTGCGCGCCTGAAGCCGCCGCGCCTGAAGCCGTTACCGTGTCGAGAGCCTTGAAGGCTCTGAATGCAAGCATTTTGACCGCGGCGGGCATGTCCGAGACGTTGCGAGGCGCCACTTGCTTCGTCGATGACCAGCTCGTCGGCGTCTCGCGCCTCGCCTTGTCCGTGTCGAACAGGCGCTCGCATGCGCGCTCCCCAGCGCCAGGGGGCGGAGGCGGCGGCGTCGGAGGCGCGCGCCCTCCATGTCGTGCCTCCCATCTAGTACGCTTCTCCTCAACCTCGCGCAGCTTCTGCTCATCGCGCAAGCGGCGCGCGTCCACCACGCCGCCCAGCCCCACCATTGGACCCGCAAGCATCAGCACACCACCGCCCGGCTCCGCCGCGGCAGCCGCTGTACCCGACCCCATCGCCTCCCACTGCGGATGATCTATCACGGCCTGACTCGCGGCTTCAGCGCCACGAATCCAAGACGACGGGAGCCAGCTGGGTAAGGAGCTCTGGCTCCCGCTGTGGATGCCCGTAGGCGCCACGTCGCGCAGCGCCCGTCGGTTGTACGCAAAGAGCTCCACGGGTGGCACGGCGTTGGCTAAGGGTCGTCTGGCACCCTCGGCCTTCGCCTCGGGCTGTGGCTCATGCTCGGACGAAAGAGTCTCGTCGGCCAAAACACGCTCGGCCAGCCCCTTCTTGTTGAACGCCTGGCCAAGCGCCCGCACGGCCATTTCGGAGTTCACGTAGGGTGAGTACGCGCCAGGATCGCCGCGATGCTTTGCGCCCACCGCTTCGTATGCCCCAGCATCAGGGATCATGGGAGTGCTATAATTGGACGTTGGCAGCTGATGCTCCCACGGGAAGTCTGGCACCATGTGCCCTGCCCACTTTGAGTACGAGCCAAATGCCGCCGGCATGGACGAGTGGCCCCGAGGCACCTGCGCCTTGAGCTCCTTCCGGCTCTTGAACGCAGTCTTAGCTGGCAGCTCGATGACGTCGCTGTCGCTTCCGCGATGAGATACCGCCGACGAATGGTCCCCGGAGCTGCCGCTGTCAGAGGCGTGTGCATCAGCCTTCGCCTTCGCCGCCGCAGCCTTCGCCGCCGCCGCCGCCTCGATGATCGGGCTGCGAATCGGAAAGAGCTCCTCAGCCATGCAGAGTTCAACAATTCGCTGGCGTTTGAAAACTTCTAGGTTTCGTTCTTCCATGGACTTGGCGTTTACGCGGTTTGAAAAAGAAGTTAAGTTTGGCGCGCGCTCGCAAAAGTTCTTCGCCCGTCACACGTTCACCTTCGCTCGCGCGTGCGCGAAAACATCGTCGCGACAATCATGGGCTCGTGGCTTCCTCTCGAGTCCAACCCCGACGTCCTCAATCCCTTTGTGCACCGCCTTGGCCTGCCAGTGGACTGGGGATTCTGCGACATGTTCGGCCTCGATCCGGATCTCCTCGCCATGGTGCCGCAACCTTGCGCTGCCGTTTGCCTGCTATTCCCGTCCGAGAAGATCTCAAAGCCTCGCCGCGAGGAGTTTGCTGCCAAGGCAGCGGGCCAGCCGCCTGTACCTGGCGATCTTTTCTTCTGCCAGCAGGTCGACGGCATCGGCAACGCTTGCGGAACCATTGCCTGCATGCACGCCGTTGCCAACGCGGCGGCCTCTGGCAATTTCGCGCTCGACCCGGAATGCACGCTCGCGAAGTTCATCGAGGCGACGAAGGCGACGCCGGCGCCACCCGACAGGGGACAGGCACTTCTTGAGGCCAAGGAACTGCAGGAGATGTCGGATGCGACGGCGGCAGCGGGCGAGACAGAGGGAGCTGGCACCGACGATGCGCAGAACCAGCACTTCATCGCGTTCGTCAACTTCAACGGGATGGTGTACGAGCTCGACGGGTGTAACACCCATGTACCTGGGCGGCGATCGAACCCGCGCTGCTGCTCGAGTGACCCTCTCCTCTCGTTCTGACCTCTGGCGCGCGGCTGACTCTGATCGACAGGATGGCGTGGCGTCGCCAGTGTGCCACGGAGCGACGACGGCTGAGACCTTCCTGCTGGATGTGGCCAAGGTCGTCCAGGAGCAGTTCATGGCGCGCGACCCGGAGAATGTCAACTTCAATCTGGTCGCCCTCTGCAAGACGGAGTGACTGAGCGATGAGCCGTCAGAAGTCCTTTCAGATCGTCCATCTGGTACTCTGATGCTCGATGGAGAGATGATGCAGAAGAGCAATATGACCGTGGCGCTTGTCTTCAGCGCGGCAGGCGCCTTCACGGGTGCGCGCCCGGGGTTCGTCTTCAAGATGGGCGAGCTCGGCCTGGGCTACTACCCCGACCGTCCTCCCTTGCAGGCCACGGCGGCGGAGGCGGAGGACAAGAAGAAGAAGAAGAAGAAACAAAAAAAGAAGGAGGTGAAGAAGGATAAGAAGTAGCGGAGGAAGGAAGGGAACGTTGCGGCGATGTTTGAATTCGGTTCTGTTTCTGTATCTCGCATGGCGAGATCGTTGGGGCTTGCCGTCGGCCGCACCAGGGGTCCGTTTCCTCTTCGTATTTGGCATGCTCTCCATCGCGTTCGCTGTGTTATCATTTCAGCTCGCGCCGCATGTGCTGTCTGCATCGCCAGATACGCGCGTTAGCGCTGCTGCATGCATGACGGCAGATCCTGATTCTCTGCCGGCGCTCTCCCGCCGCGCGGCACTCGTGAGTAGTCTCGTGCTGCTCTCGGGCGGTTCGGGGGCATCTGCCGCAACGTTGGCAGACGTGGTGACCGAGCTCGACAAGCAGACGCCCAAGGAGGAGCGTAATGTCAAGGGCGCGCCAGAGAAGCACACACCGGCGGTCGTCGTCACTCCTGGCTCGATGAGCGCGAAAACGGTCATGTTCAGCGTGCCTCACGTTATGGATGCAAAGCAGCCGCATTTCATCGAGTACATGTGGATCAAGAAGTACACGCCCAAGGCGCCCGCGGGCTATGTGAAGCTTGTCGCTTCCCAGAAATTCACGGCCACGGACGCTTCGCCTCCCACGCTGACCAAGATGCTGCCGCCGGGTGAGTACGTGCCGCTCCTGTATTGCAACCTTCATGGTCTTTGGGAGGGACAGCCATTCACGGTCTGAGCCGAGCGTTACTCAGCAGGACCTCGCGCGGTATGGTCGCTGGGCTAACAGGTATGTGGCTTTTGTGGCGCGGACCTTACTCTGGGTCGATGTCTGCACCGAGTTTGTCCCCGATCGCGCATGATGCTGGTTTCGACTGCAATCAAAAACACTGCGGGAGCCGGGACGCACACCGGACGAACCTCAGAACCGATCCGACACGCGCTCCTTACGCGTCGGGAGACCTTCGGGCCGTCGCTTAAGAAGCGCCGTTTTCATAGACTTGACTTGACTTGACTTGACTTGACTTTTTTTTGGACTGTCGCGTGAAACGTTTCCGCTCCCTCTCTCGCCACCCCGGCCACCTCTCTGTCCGCGGTGTCCTTGGTGTCGATTCTGAACCCTTGGCCGTGATGTTCCTCTTCGAGGACGTGCGACCCAAGGTCAGGTATCCCGGCTCCACGCGATTCCTGCACAACTCTGAGCGCATCGCCGCCGCGACTCGTCCTGACGTGGCAGCAAAATTGGCGCGGCCATTCCCTTGCGGCGTCCGGCGTGAGCTCTACACTCCAATGCCTCCTGGAGAACGGCGACTGCCTCCGAAAGGTGCCATCAGCATCCCTGTGCCATCATCGTTTGGAGGCGGTGGCCTCGGAGGCAAGTTCAGTAAGTCTGACCAGACTGAAAAGATCGTCAAGCAGGTGCCCTCTGAGCGGAACCCTGAGCTCGTTGGCCGTGAGACACACGAGGACAACATATATGGTGCGCCCTCCGCAGTCATGCACACCCACAAGGCCTGGGGTATCAATGGCTCCGCGCTGACGCTCCACAACTGGATCGAGCGGCCGGGATTTGGTCAAGTGCCAGCATACTTGAGTGCCCAACAACGCATGCGCGCCGCCGCGGAAGATCGACAAGGGTCCATGGAGTACCTTCATGTTCTGCCGCAACACATGTCAGAGAGCACGATGCGGGCGACTGAGCATCCGCTGCAGTGGAAAAAGATGCGCCGCGCTGCGAGCGCGTCGGCACTGCGCCCAGACCGACTCCTCCGGCCGCCGAGCGACTCTGCAGGCATGACCAAGAGCCAAAGCAGCTTGTCGCTTTGCTGCACATATGGCCTGCACCCTCAGTTTCCCCGCGCCGTGTCCGCACCCGAGGTCAAACTTCCGCGCGCGGGCTCGGCGCCATTGCGTCGGCTGCCAAGTCAAGTAAAGTCCAGTCAAGGTGGTTCCACTGGCCTTGGTTTTGAAGTAGCGAACGAGGAAGGCCGCCGACCCACTTGGCGTGGCGTGGCGCGTCCATACCCTCAGGACTGTCGCGGCACATCGCCCAAAAATGCCGCGTGAATCGAAGCCGCCATCGGCCATCCCTGCGAGCCGCGGGTGAGACCTTAGTGAGACCCATGGGCGCAATGTGGCGGAGACGAGAAGAGTCGTTTCAGTTTATTATCGGCTTCATCACTCGTCAGTCTCAGTTTCGTCTGTAGGTACCCCCTCTCCGGACTCCGCGGTAGCCGGTAGGCGCAAGGGCCAAGGCGCGGCGACTATTTGCGTATTCCCTTAGTATTCCCCCGGTCTTACGTCGCGCGGTGCCGCGCGGCGGGGCCGGCGCCCGAATCCAATCCACGGTCGCGGGGGTCGTCGCACGTCGGCGGGCCGGCGCGCGCCCGCGCGGCGCCGGCGGCGCATGCGGGTCCCGGCGAGGCCGGTCACGCGGGTCGGTGGCGGCGCGCGCTTCCGCGTCGTGTTTCGAGTTCCGGTCAAGTTGCGTGGCCGTGCGTGCTGTATTTTTTCCAGGCCGTGAGAGGCCCAAGGCTGTAAATGGCATGACGACAACCGAACAAAGGGCGGGCGGGCGGCGGGGCCCGGTGCGCCGGCGGTGCGGTCTTGACGTCCAAAACCCAAATCGCAAACAGGCCAAACGAGCCCACGCGACATCCGACAGTCCGGACTTGTTGCAATCACAGCTGTCGCATCGGACGGCTATCCACTGCAGTGGGGGTACCTCTCGCCAGCAGGGCAGCATACTCCTTCGACTCTGCGTATTTCTGCAGCTCTCGCACGCGGTAGATGGGCAGTGGGTGGGTTGCGTCGCGCTGCTGCGACTGGCGAACCATGCGACCGAGTCGCGAGCCCTCCGCCACCTCGTCATATGCGGTGGCTTGCTGAACGAACGCGTCCACATCCATGCGCTGGGCGTAAGTGGCGCTCCCACCGCACAGCTTCATCGTCACCCCCTGCACAGCGCGGGTATCCTGCACGACCAGCAAGGCGGCACGATCGCAAGAGAGCTCGGCCGCGCGCTGCCATTGCAGCAAGTTCGACTGCAAGGCCGCGGACGCAATCGGCGACAGATTGGCGAGCGGCGACAGCACCAAGTTGGCCATCGCGATCGCGAGAGAGTGCTCGCATTTGAGGTGGCCCAGTTCATGGGCTAGGACAGCCTGGATCTCGAGTGGCTCGAGAAGGTCGAGCAGCGCCGTCGTGGCCACCACAAATGGGCGCCGTCCTTGGATGGCCAACGTGTACGCGTTCGGGTACGGGCTCTGCCGAATGTACAGATCTGGCACCGTCTTGAGACCGAGCAGCTTGCAAGACTCGATGAGCATCGCATGCAGCTCGGGGAGCTGCTTCGGGCCGACGAGCACCCCAGTCGCGATGTTGTCCATGAAGACGGCGTCCTCGACCAACGCTGAGAAGCCCGCGCGAATGGCCCACTCGATGGGCGCGAGCAGTGAAAGCGCATCACTCGCCCGCTTGTCATCGGGATGCTGGAAGTCACCTGCGGATAGTTCGGAAACCTGCCTCACAGTACGTGTGGTGGTGGACGCAGTTGTGGCCGCAGCTGTGCTCATGACCGGCGCCGGATACCGGCGAATCGTGATTCCCAGAGACGGATCCTGTGAGATCGATAGTGAGGCGGCCAGAAGTCTCAATGCAGACGACGATCGCATGATAATGTGTTCGGCGACCTCTCACGTACATGTGTGAATGTGAATGTGTTTGTTTACACAATCACACAGACACAATGTGTGTCTAGGGGCACTGGCAGTGTATGACACTCTGTGCCTTATTCCAACTCCACGCATATACGATATCGTCAGGACGCCGGACTTTGGCCGGCGCCACTATATCGAGTTTCGTTACCATCAATGGTTTACGGTACCAATGAATGGTAGGCCGCGGCCAAGTCCTCGTGTTATGGTGTTAAGCTTGACCTTTTAGTTGATTAACATAATTAAGGCGCAAACGCTTCGCCGGTTCCGACCGTCCGAGATCACACCGTCGCGCGCGGGCGGGGCACACGCCGCATACAGGAAACCGCGCGGCGGCGTGTCCGTCGAACCGACGGCAACGCAAAACCAACCCCCAACCATAACCCACATCCTCAGATGTCTGGCACGCACTCTCGGCCTCGGCACGTTCAGCGTCAGAGCTCATCCTTCTTCGGCTTCTTAGAGCCTTCCTTTTTGGAGTACGAAAACTCGCGCTCGTGTGGCAGCGGCAAGCTGAGGAACTCCTTGCTCAGTGTGGCACTGTTGACATCCTTGACCTTCCCAAGGTCGTTCTCTGAGAGCAGATCTGGATGCCAGATGTGCACGCTCAGGTAGTAGAACGGCTCGGCATTGGACGTGCCGGGCTCGTAGATGATCTCGTGCTCGAACGTGTCGTCCCACACAAACGCCTTGCCCTCTTGCGAAGGCACTTCGGTGCCGCCGGCGAACAAGAGCTGCGGCGGCGCGCCTCCTCCAGCGGCCGCCGCGCTACAGCCTCGCAGGCACATGTGCACAGTCAGGCGCTCATTAGTTGGCCCATGGTGCGCCGTCACGCGTGTGCCGGGCAGAACCCGCACAATCGAAACTGAGCCCGGAACCACGCCTCCGGTGGATACCTCCTCGGGCATCTTCTCCTCCTGATCGTCGTCGTCGTCGTCGTCGTCGTCGTCGTCGTCGTCGTCGTCGTCGTCGTCGTTGTCGTTGTCGGCGGCGTCGGCCTTCGGCTTCTCGCGCTTCGGCTTCGTGATGACCTCTCTTGAGACAGGCATCTCCATCGAGAGTGTACAGAAGGCCTGCCAGAATTCCTCGCAGCCTGCGCGTGAGTACCAATTGCCAGTCTCCCAGATGGGCACCTCGGCGAAGTTGTCGGCGTGCCGCCCGCGGCTCGAGGTGACGTTGATCGCGCGTGGCTCCGCGTGCTCTACATGCATGCCCATTTTGGGACGCCATTGAAGCTCCGCCGGTCGTTCCACGTCCGTTGATGGCTGTAGGTTCCTGTCGAGCACGAAATCAAGCTCCGCGCGTAGCATCTTGAACGCCAGCTCCACCTTGGCCACCCACGCAAGCTTGCCCTTGGTCGACGCGGCGTCACGCCAATCCCACAACGGCAGGCCGAGCAGACTGTCATCGTACCTCATTGGCATCTGAGTGACCTTGGTCCACGGGCAGTCGTTGAGATGGAATTTGGACTTCTTGCAGTCGTTGAGCTCGGCCGTGGCCTCGTCGTCGCCAACGACCATGCGCATACACAAGAGCCGGCGCTGGGACATCATGCGCCACTCGGGACCGGATAACATATTACGGTAGCTGCGCGCGTCCTTGTCATGGACGATGCTGTTCAGTGCCGAAAGGGCTTGCGCGAGGTCGACCATGTCTTTGGCCGTCTCGTGCACGAGCACGCCAACGAAGAAAGTGTGGCGTGGCCGCAAATTCGCATCAAGCATGCGAATCCAATCGAAGATCTTAGAGATATGCTTCTCTTTTGCGAGTCCGAGCCGCTTCAACTTGGGCTCAGCGGCTGATGCGACGACCTCCACAGTCTCTTTGAGCAGGCTGTCGTCGAATGGAAAGACTAATCGTGCCAGGGAGCCGGCCTTTAGAAGAATCGCACACGGCATCGAAAAGGGAGCCTCAAGGCCCGGCGAGGAGGTGGAGCACGCAGCCACGAGCGGAGCTATCGCCTCGCGCGTCTTGTTATGCATCCTGGCGTCATGCACACCGACGAACTCATGCACCGCTTTGAAATGCTTCTCGTACACAGATATGTCTTCTTCTTCTTCCGCTCCGGAAGTCGCTGCAGCGAGCAGTACGATCACAACCGGAACGAACGGAAGACGCATTCTCTTGGACTTCGTGAGGAGCGGCGCGCGCGTCCCTTCCCTTCGCGTGTCGCGGGTCACGCTCAGCGGAGCAGCCGGTACGGCGCGAGTCGGGAGGGGGGTTAGGCCCCCGGGGGGGGCAAAGGGGGGGGCG
>Ga0210247_102638_pt1 | contig 10122 bp, 9 predicted proteins | sample ChrtobMetP3_16mM_FD_155449 | JGI IMG/M metagenome (GOLD analysis project Ga0210247, IMG submission 155449) | Chrysochromulina tobin associated microbial communities from unialgal haptophyte culture, Seattle, Washington, United States - P3_16mM | ecosystem: Host-associated > Algae > Haptophytes >...
GGGCGCAAGCGTCGCGCTGGCGAATGCGTGCGAATCTACAGAGCGCGATCAACGCATCGATTGCGTCGTTCGCGTTTAATGATTTTATGGTTGTGATTGTGTGTGTCATTATCGTTACCGGTAAGCGTGTGCAGAAAAATTTTTTTTTTTTTTGTCACGGCTGACATTGCGAGTGTTTATTATAGCATTTCGTTCATCTGAAAACACACAACAAGTAAACGGCGAGACCGCGCGAACAGCAATACAGGACTCTCGAAATGTTCCAAATGAGACACATGCAGGCGGAGAGCTGAGAAACAGCCAGCAAAGAGAAAGTGCGGCGAGACCCATGTACTGTACATGTATGAACTCGGGAGGGACAGGGCGCCCGCCGACATGGCTCATGGGGACATGGGCGGTGAACCCCCGTAGATGTCACGTAGATGGGCGAGCCAATGGACAACGAGTATTGACGTCGCGGCCCCCTGAAGAGACGCCGACTCCGTCCGTCCTCGCGTTACCGTTCACGTGCAGAGTGACGTACTTACAGTTACACCTTGGATCATTGAAGTATGAAGAGATGTGGTCTGGGAGGATTTTTATAAAAAAAGCTGCTGTCAAAGTCAAAGAAGTTTTGAAAAACGATCGTGCGTCCATCAAATTTCATTCGATGCACTCTTTCTCGACACTCTGTCCGTCCCAATCCGTCGCTCCGTCGGGACTCTTTCCGATATCCGATTCCATCCCCGCGCGGCCGCGGGGAACGCGGGTTGTGAGGCGTCGAGGCGGCGTCGAGCAGGGTTCTACTGGTGACTTACTGGTGACTGGAGGACTCCACTCGAACCAACGGTTCTCCTGGATCTAGTTGTTTCTTCCAAGAATATACGCACTGGGGATTCGTGAGGTTGCGGCCGTCATCCCTTGATCTCATGAACAGACTTCGAGCGATGCGCAGCATATGGCGATGCTGCTCAAGGAGGTAGGAGTACGTACGTAAATAGCACGGCGTCATTGCGAGCACGGCCGTCAAGCGTCCAAAGTAGCGGCACCCACTGTTCGAGATAGGCATGAAATTACATCTCGGTCGCGTCTTGCCGTTGCACGGTTTTACTGTGTCCCTCCATGCGCGCACAGGCCATCTGCCGGTGAAGATGGATCTATGCCAGCACTCCACGTCGGGCGGTTTGAATCCGTGCCAATGCCAGATGCGAGGAATCAAGGGAGGCTCCCCTCTCCGGGGACGCATGGGGTGCATAAACCCCCGAGCGTTGTACACCGCGTCGTCGATGGACTCCCACGCAGGCTGCGCGGGAGCGCGAGGCCGTTTGAGGAAGTATTCTTGAACCCACGTCTGATCATATGAGAGGAATTTGAAGTTTTTGCGAATGCCGTATGCCACTATGGCCGCGTGGTGCTCTGCCCATGCGGTTGCGTTGATGAGCATGACGCCGGAGTTTAAATTTGGGCTGAAGATCTCGGTTCCAGCCGCAAAGGTAGGGAGTGGACCCTGTGAGAGCCGCCCATAGTCCACATCGCCTGCAAAGAGCACGTCAGTATCCGTGTACAAGACACGTTCCCTATCCAATCCGCGCGCACTGAGACTCTCTTGCATCGATCTGACTATGAGACCGATGTCCATGCGGCCAAAGGCGCCAACGTTCAAGTTGGGGTTGAGCCTCGTTCGACCGGTTCGGCTCTTCTTTGGCAGTTGATCGTAGAAAGAGAGTCGATGCTCCAGAAGCGGCACTCCGACAGCATTGAGCCATTCGCGCAAGACCCCAGTCGCGCGCGCCGACGCGGCGGCTGCCACTGGTGTCATAGCAGCATCGTCGTGCAGAACCTGCCAAGCACGCGCCCACACATGTTGATGAGTGCACTGCTTGCGGTCCTACCTCGCTAGGCGGTCTCTTCTACCAGCTAGGCGCACCAGGATCACATGCGGGGCGAGAGATGGAGCGTTGATCAGCGCAGACATGATTGCAACCTGCGCATACTCAAGATGGCCGAGAGCTAGCTCATCGGTCCCTGGTGTGAGGCAAACGAACCATGCAAGTTTGGCTGTACCGGGTGTGCACGACGGCACGGGCGACGGTTCCTTCTGCCTGTGGAGTTCATCCAGTTGAAACCACTCGCACGGTTTGCAACGTGACACTGAGCGGTTCGCTGCAGCACGTGCACACACCCATTCAACGAGATTCGTCGTTGGCACGTTGTCGCCAGTGGCTGTCGTGGCGAGCATTTGCGAACGTGCGCGCTGTAGTGGCGAGTTTGTTTCACCTTTTGCGCACTGTGACGGTGCGTACCGGGTACCGGCAAAAAGACACCGGGGGGAGCCGCGGGGCACACACACGGGACACACGGCGTACCGGTAGGAGCGCTGCCGCTGACCGCGCGGATCGCGGACAGGCTGCAACTGTGAACTGAAGTGGTGAAGACCGGCCAACCTTGTATGATCGATCCTTGTAGGATCCTTGACCTTGTTATAAACTTTATAAAGTGAACTGTTTTTTACATTTTAGCACGTAAAATGTTCATCTCGTAGGCTTCGAGTTAACGAGCGGGTATGCTGCTGTCGTCCTTGTGCGCGTTGTGGGAGCAACTTAGTGGCGCGCGGTCGGGGCGTCGTCGGGGGCGCGGGGGATAATCGCGCTGTCGCGCGTCACCGCGTCTCGTTCAGAGCGCATCCGAAATTATAGGCCCGACTCCGTCCGAATCGCTATAGGCCCAACTCCGTCCGAATCGCAGCGACCTTCCGCTGGTGCTCGGCGTGTTGCCTCTCGAGGATTGCGAGCGCATCGAACTCCTCGTCCGTGCCACCGTACTCTCCATCCGCCGTGCCGTCGTCACCCGCCGCGTCCGGCTCCTCGCGCCTGGGACGTGGCTTGGGTACGTGCTTCGCGTACTCACGCGCCTTTTGTACTTTCGACGGCGCGGCGGGAGGCGACGGCGCCACCGGCTTCTCGGCGATCTCGTGTGCAATCTCATCGCGGTTGATCTTGAGCAGATTACGCGAGAACATCTTGACACGATCTGCATTGGCGCGCTTTTGTACCAGCTCCTCTGTGTTCAAATCGGGCTTGAGACGACCGAGCGGCCCGAGGTCATTGTTCACCTTGCCCGTGTAGGGCTTGTACGCGCGCTTGGGGCTCGGGTTGGCGCTGATCGCGGCGGCGGCGGCGGCGGCGCCTTCTGCTTGGTGGTGCGGCAGACCATCCGACGTCTGCGGCACCTGCAGCTGTGCCATGGCCGCTGCGCGCCGCGAGTATCCACCAGCGCCGCCCGCAACGGCGCCTGAGGGCATCGGACCGCCGTTGCAATTCGCGCGCCTCGCTGGCATCCCCTCGCTGTAGTCGTCCTCTGGCACCACGAAGCGTGACGAGGGCGCCGATTGCTGGGTACGGCGGCCGCTGCTGGCGGCGCCAGTATCCGACGACCCGGCCCCACCGCCGGGCGCGGCGGGCGCGGCGGGCGCGGCGGGTGGGCGACGACCCTGCGCATCGTTGGGCGCGACGCGACGCGAGGCTCGACCGGGCGGCTGCGCCGGCTGCGCCTGCTTCAGCTGCGCTGACGGGCCGGGCAGCACAGCCGCTGCCGCCGACGCTGCATCCGACCAGCCTTGCGGAAGCTGCGTGCGCGCGTGCGGTGGCGGCTGTGAGTACTGCGGGATGGGCGGGTGCAGCAACGCGGCCTGCACCCCCGCCGGCGGCTGCGGCTGCGGCGGCGCGAAAGGCGGCATGTAAGCCAGTGGAGGCATGCCCTGTGTACCGTCCGCGCCGTGGGGCGGCGGCGGCCAGTAAGCTGGATACGGGTGCATGAGCGCACCGCCCGCTTGCATAGGTGGCGGGTACAGGCCCGGGGGCGGTATCGGGTGTCCGCCAAAGGCCATCGCGTGGACCGATCCCGCTCCGGGCGCCGTCATCGGATGGTCTGGCGCGAATGACGACGTGTGATGCTGCGGCGCGCCGCATGCGGGTGCGCCGGGACCCCAATATGCCGGTTGTGCGTCACCGGCACCGCCGCCGTAGCTGCCCCCGTAGCCACCCCCGTAGCCACCACCGTAGCCGCCGCAGCCCTGAGTGGCGGGCCACGGAGACGCCTCGGCTCCGGTACCGGTAAGCAGCTGTGGGCCGTTGTATGCCATTCGACTCACAGGCGGGTGCGGGTCAGCGCTGCGCGTGCGGCGCCGGCTCGAGTCCGGCCCGCTGCCCAAGTCTCCTCCCGGCACGCCGCCGGGCAGCAGTTGCGCCGCAACCCCACCGGGAGCAAAGGGGTCGCCGCCAACCTTAGTCTGATGAACCCTCGCGCCGCTCTGCAGGGCCATCTCGAGCGCACTCAGTGGCTGCTGCGGCGGTTGCTGAACGCGTATGGGCGAGGGCGCGCCGGCCGTGGTGCCACCAGCGGCGCTCATGCGCGATGGCGAGAGGGGCGCGCTGCCCGAGTGCGCCAGCCCAAAGCGCAGGCTCTCCTCCTGGGCAAACGAGTGCAACTGGGCGGGCGTCGGACGCGTTTTTACGGTGCGTCGCGGTGATGGCGAGCCCCCGAGCGCGTCTCGGGAGTCGTGCGATGCGCCGCCGCGGTACAACTGCGGCGTCACGCCAGTGCCAAACAACGCATCCGCGAGCGCTGGATGCAGATTGCCTGCCATGGAGATGCCGCCACCCTCTGGTGCTGGTGTGGGTGCCGCAGCCGCATTTGCAGGCCCGGGCTGCTCGCCGACCTTGTTGACCGTGCCGTCACGGCCGACCACGCTCAGCCGGTTTTCAAATTTGCGCAGAAAATCGGACTTGAGCGCCGCTGGCATGATGCCACACAACTCCTCCGCGGAGTCTCCAGGACTGTTGCCGCGGAATGAGTGGACTTGACTTGTCTTGAAACGCATGCCGTTTGCAGACGCAACTCCTTGGAGACTTCGCAGCTACATGTACACAACAGATCCAGTTGATTTCCCCCTGTTTAAAAAATCATAGAATAACGAGCGAATCGCCCAAATCCTGCACATCAACTCCCGCGAAAGAGCGAGAAGGACCGACGCGGCCCGTCCACACGAGTTCTTGTAAAGATCCTCAATGAATTCGCATGCGCCAGACGACCTCATCGAGCGGTTGATGTCCAATAGGCTATACTCGCCCTTCCGCCGTTCCTTCTCCCCCCTCCTTGTACCTCTGGAACTAGAGGCACAACGGCTGCAGGCGGCCGATGAGGACGAGGACGCAACCGCTGATGCAAGCTCAGTTAGCGGGGCAGACAATATTTTGGCTGCATGCGATAGCTCGGATGCAGGGCCAGCTGGTGTCTCCGAAGATGTCTCCGAAGATGACGAAGGGCAGCATTGCTACACTGTCGTGCCTGGTTTCACGATCTACATCGACTCCCCTTGTCGCCAGAGGTACGCCGCTTCTGATGACGGCAGCGACGAATCAGACGAATCGGACGAGGACAACTCGCCAGCGGCCCGCCGTTGGATTTTGGCCGAAGTGAATGACCAGCGCCGCCTAGGACCTGAACCTCGGGGATAAACCCGCGCGACATCGTCGCGTGGTATCATGGTAGTTGGTACTCCCGGCGGCCCCGACTCCTCTCACTGCGCGCTCCTCTCACGGTTTTCTGCCGTAGCTCGCTAAATGTATTGGCAAGTAAAGTTTTGACCCACCCACCACCCTGCCTGAGTTGTAAACGGATCGATGTACTAAGCAACTCGAACTCCAGAGTCAGTCTCGCCCCTCACGGTAAGCTGAGAGAGTTTCACCGTTGGTGAGCGGTGTTGCAAGAGCGGTGGAGCCGTACTTTGAGACGGTGGAGTTGTGAGCGGGGGGCCGGGGGGGACAGCGACATAACTGACTGACTGATTGTTGGCCGTGTGGCGCTGCCATGGCCAGCTTGGTGCCCTGGCGTGGATCTGAGGGCGTGGAACAGAGGAGGAGGTAGAGCTCTGTGGAGCCACATGAGGAGGCGCTCGCTCATCGGAAGTGGGCGTTGGTGTCGGCCGAAGCTCCCAGGCGCTTCGACGCGCGTTGGCGCCTCATCCTCGATGAGCACATGCTCCGCCTTGATGCGCAGTTGGCGGCCCGTCTCGTCTACACGCACGTACAGCTGGCCGGCGTGGGTGCCTCTGCCCAAGGCGATCACACTCGCCAGCGCGCCTTCGTGCTGGTCCAGACCGATCATCCGGACATGCGTGCCTTTGGCAATCCGTGCGCGCTCCTCGTCCTGCCTTCGAAGCAGCTCGAGCCGCTCGCGCGCTGCAGCCGCAGCCGCCGCCTTACTTTCGGCTAGCGCCGCCACCCTCTGCTGGTGCCGGCGCTCCTCCTCTTCGAGGAATCTGGCAACGGCCCCCTCGGCACGCCCGCGCGCCGCCTCCTGGGCTGCCGTCGGTACGAGCGTGAGCGCGAGCCCGGGCACCCCACGCGGCACGGAGGATCGGCGGCCTAGGGGTGCGGGAGCTGCTGCCGGCGATGGTGGCCGCGGCGGTGGCGCCCCGAAGAAAGCCATTGAGAAGAAGCTGAGCAACGATTCGTCGCCGCATGCCCCTTCTGCTGCGTGTGGGGCTGTCTTGTCACCCCCGCTGTCGCCGGAACTACTGCCGCTGAACGTGTCGCCGTCTATAGTGTCTCTGAGCGGCGGCGCAGGGTCGTGCTTGTGGCCGCAGCGATGCGACAGTGACGAAGGTGTGAGCTGGTGCGAGCGGGTGCATTCCGCCACCATCTGGCGCAAGTGGCAAAGGTCTTCCTGCCACAGCCCGGCGCCAAATTTGGCGCCCAGAAGTGTTTGTAGAAAGCTGGAGCCCCTGCGCAGCACCTCGGCAAGAGTGACATCCTTTGCCGTGCTAGATGCCTCGGCTATGCACATGATCAGGGCATTTATGCTCACGTGCTCGCTGCTGTAGCCATGCGCCTCGGCCGGCTTCGCAAGCGCCTGGTAGATGAAACGCTTAGTATTGTAGCGTGCCCGCTCCACCGGGGACGTCGAGACGAGCTTGTCCACAGTCATTTGAACTTCGACGTCCGTCAGAGTGTCCAACAGGCTCGAGAGCGCCGAAAGCGCGTGTGCCTCGGAGCGGAACTTTGATGTGAGCGTCTTCGCGAGAGTCAACTCGGACTCGAGATTTGCTGCGAAGAGCTGCATGCCCTTGCAAGATCACCCGCATGACGGGCTCGCGGTCGTCGCGGTCAGGCGGCGGGACGCCGTCGGCTCGTCAGATTCGTCACTAAAAAAGAACGAGATAGATCACAAATTTGGAAGGTGTCCAAGACGACGCCCTGCGAATTTGATCCCAACCGGTGTTGTTTGCGGTTGAATTTCGAACACCTTCCAAATTTGGAAGTTCCTAAGAGTGAGCAGTGACCCCGTCAAGAGTGAGCAGTGACGGACAACGCGGGCGCCGGACCGACGCGCCGAGCCCGCCGGAGGGCGAGAGGGCGACAACCTACGATAACAACACGTGGAACGTGAACGTGTATTCTGATATCTGAACCTACGTCCGGTGGCGCGCCCCGCGCGCGGCCGCGTTGCGCGTATATGTTCGCGTCTCTTTCACCGCCTGAATCACACTCACGACTCAGGGCAGGGAAGCGCACAGTGACTGGACAAGTGATTTGATACATGATACAAACACCCAGCACAGAGCCAAAGGTGAAGAAGGGACCACGCGTGCACGCGGTGCCACAAACCGTGCTAAAGATGAGCAGGGCAAGAGCCGGGACACCGCGCGGAACGTGCATCGTGGACCCTCCACACGCCTGGCGTGCCGCAATGCACGGGCATGGCAGCGGCACTAGGCGGCGGCGCCTTCGATCGTCATCAAAGAAAGCGTCACGTCCTTGGTCGATTGGTGATCGGAGCCGAGCTGGTTCTCGTAAATCGCCAGGGCGATGCGCATGTGCTCGGCCGCCTTGTGCAGCTGGCCGAGGTACTGGTAAAGCAGGCCGAGGATGTAGTTCGACTCGCCTGTCGCGATGTTGGACGTGCCGACGCACTCCTCGCGTCGCTTGCGGATGTGTGAGAGGACCTCGATGCCCTCGGCGCCCTTGGCATCGCCGAGGGGCGGCAGGGACGCGGGCGATTCCACTGAGAGCAGCTGCGTGACGCACTTGTACCAGATGTCGACGACCTTGTCGTACATGGCCAGCGCGTTCTCGATCTTATTCATCGAGTAGAAGACATTGCCCAGCTGGAAGTAACCGCCGCTTGTATCGATATGCTCCGGACCAACCATGAGGGACGAGTAGTACACATCGTCCGCGAGCTGGCGCAGAGCCTCGGCGAACTTGGACTGCGAGGCGTACAAACGGCCAAAGTTGCGCCGCAGCTGAGAGCGCAGCGCATTCGAGCCGTGTGGCGCCTTGAGCAACGCCCAATTCGCAAGCGTCAGCTGCTCCTCCGCCTGCCGGTAGCGCGCCAGCCCGAGGTTGGCTTCAGCAATGAGCAGGTAGGCAGGCACGAGCTCGACGCTGCCATCACCATAGACAGATGTGCTGAAGCGCAGCGCGTACTGTGCCGCCGGGATCGCGAGCTCGAACTGGCCGCGCACCACGTGGCTCGCTGCCTCCTCGCGGCAGAGCGCGACCAGCGCGAGCTTGCCCGCGTTGACGGCGATCAAGCGGCGCTCGCGCTCGTCCTCGGAACCGACGTGCGAAGCTTCCGCAAGCACCTTGCCCATCACGTGCACGATCTTGCACAGGATACCATCCCACGCCACCTTGGCGAGCTCCCTCGACGCAAAGTTGAGCGTCTGGTAATCGGTCACGAGGGCATACTCGGCGGGCTTGCCCGTGAGGTCGCAAGTTGGCGCTGCGCCCTTGGGGAAAGCGATCGGGTTGAGCTTCGTGACCGTGCAGGTCAAGTTGGCCGGGGGCGGCGGCACGGCCGCGTTCAAGGGCGCCGAAGCCATGAAATATGGAGAAACGGCAAGGACCAGTTCCTGACGTTTTAATCCAATTATGCTGTCCTGAAAGTGGCTTCGACAGAGCACAACTACATGGAAACTACATGTTCATGTCATTCATCCTACAACGTGCGCCTCTTTTAGGACACATCAGTCTCTTGTGTCTGTGTTCGTGTGGGGTGGCGGTGGTGTTCTCCAGACATATGTCTTTGGCCAAAGTCATCAGAGAGGAGAGAGACGCATGCCGATCGAGGGGTAGCACCGGCGCCGCCCTTGGGGTCCTGAGGTGGGGCAGACCTTCGGGTAGGCCAGCTAGGTTGTGCTGGAGTCGAGCTAGCTGGCCGTACCTGAAGGCCTGGCTCGCACAGGCTAGGAGATGCGCGACGCGTCCGTAAGCTTCGTCGATGGCATCTCGGGCGGGGGCAGCGGAGCAGGCTCGGGCAGCCCCATCGCCGCGGGGCCTCCTTCCTCAAGTTTTTTGTAACCCGACATCCTGTGGTTGCGCAAGAAATGCGACGGGTGAACGATGGCATGGGCATGTGGGCTGCGCGCGCAACGGTCGATTCGGGCACTTTGTGTGTTACTAGTATCACGTCATCTGTCGGTCGCCGCTAACCACATTTCTTTTCGGGTCGTTTGATGAAACAACGACGCGTAGAACTTGACGTAAATGAAAAAAATCCTACCTGCAAACGTCGCGAAGAACTTACGAAAATGAACAAAATCCGCTGTGTCCTTGCAAATTGGTCAGGGACCCGACCGAAACCCTATGCGTGGCCATCCTCTGAGGCACCCACGGGCGGACGAGAGCATGCGTGTGCCAAGTGCGCGCGCGGTGCTTTTCTACGAGCTGCCCGCGATGGGCCGCGACGTCGGCCCGCGAGGGGCGAGCGCGCTCTTTACCGCCACCCTCGCCACCTCCTCATTCTCCCACCCCCGTCACCGCCATCTCCACCATCTCCTCCGCCTTCCCCTCCGCCGCACTCTCCTCTTCCGTTGTCGCCTCCGCCGTCGGTCGCCATCGAGCCCTGCCCGATCGCCACCGCCACCGTCTTGGTGGCGTCGCCGCCACTGCCACCACCCCCACCATCTCCACCTCAACACCTCCCCCCCTTCTCGGCCCTTGATCACATGCCCCGTCTCCTCCACCTTCGCCACCGCCCTCACCACAGCCCTCACCGCCTCTATGGCCTCCGCCCCCAGCACCGTTTTAGCCTCCACCTTCACCCCGGCCTTCACCGCCGCCCCCTCGCCCGCCACCG
>Ga0210247_102653_pt1 | contig 10076 bp, 6 predicted proteins | sample ChrtobMetP3_16mM_FD_155449 | JGI IMG/M metagenome (GOLD analysis project Ga0210247, IMG submission 155449) | Chrysochromulina tobin associated microbial communities from unialgal haptophyte culture, Seattle, Washington, United States - P3_16mM | ecosystem: Host-associated > Algae > Haptophytes >...
GAGCGCCGCAGAGGTCGCACAACTTCGGGAGGCGGAGCGCTTGGCAGAAGCGGAGCGTCGGGCGGCGGCTGCACAGGCAGCGGCGGCCGCAGCAGCGGCCCGTGCGATGGTGGATGCAGCGACCGCAGCGACGCGCGACGCGGCAGTCCAAGCGGCGGTGGCGGCGAACGCAGTTCAGATCGTGCTCCATGGTAAGTTGGTACCGGTAACTTGCCAGGTGGAGGCTAGGCGGTGCATGTACAGGTTTATGTACAGGTTGGTCCTGTTTCCTGTATCCGCCCCGGCGACGGGCGGTGTCTTCGTAACAAGTGGGTTCTCTTCTTTTCCCCTCTTCACGGTGGGGTCAACGCGCGGCCGGCCCTGAAAGGCAAGTTCCCACAGCCGGCCCCCTCTTGTTCTTGAGAGCGCTCCCAAGTCATTGAAGGCGCGGGTTCGGCTCCACTCATGGGACAAGATCAAGAAGCCCACGTTCAAGATCAAAAAGTCCGGCTCATCGAATCAGATCCAAACGCCCCCGAGGGACCAAAGCCCGATGAGGCGGCGGTCGAGGAGGCGGCGGCCGAGAAGGAGAGGGGACGCTCGCAAAGTCTCTTACCGCGAGGCCAATCGCACGCAAAGTTGTACCGCTTCGGAGGCGAAGTACGGGACGTCTTATTAGACAAGCGCCACCGGGTCTTGATATTGGCACGCATTCTTCTGGCGGCACCAGCACCCGCCTTCTTGGTGTTCTCAGCCGTTCAACACATGCAGGCAGTCGATGAGGACACCTCCACGGCATGGGGGTTGCCTGCTGCGTCTTTCACACAGCTCCATGCTGGGGCGAGGGCGGCGATCTTTGTCGGGTTGATTGCACTTCCGTTGTGGATTCTTTCGCTCCTCGTTGCGCAGATCGAAGAGAAACGGCCCAACAGCCTGCAAGAGTGGCTGACCGCCTACGACGAGCAACGGCTCGAAAGCTTCCCGTTGGGATGGCTCAAGGCGTTCTGCAAAAGGAAAGAAGTCGGGCTCTCCGTCAGCGGCAAAAGGGAAGAAGTCATTGAGCGCGTGGAAGATTGGCTCAAGAAGCGTAGGGACGAAGACGCGCCCAAGAAGAAATCTACACCAGGGACGAGGCCATGGACCATTTTACGCTCACGACAGAGTCCACAGAAGCTCCGAAAGTTTCAAGTGGATCGCCTGATAGAGTCCGCAGAAGCGCCCAAGAAGGATTCCACATCAGCGCCGCTGCCGCCCAATGGCACGCCTACGCTCATGACAGAGTCCACAGAAGCGAAGCCCAAGCCGACGCCGAAGGAGCGTCTCGTGAGTTTCTGGAAGTATTTCCGGGGTCTCTTGAAATGGGATCCACGGATCTGGTCATGGCCAAAGGCCTTTGAGGCTGCTTTGTTTTGGGGCTCTGTGTTCGGGTACGCGGCACTCTACAACACTACCGGTACCACTTCGAGCGGCTTCGTGCTGATGTATTTGGCCGGCACACCCATCGCCTTCCTGAATTTGAATATGGTCACAAAGGTTGTGCGATCCACCATCGACTACCAATACGACCAAAAAGTCGCTTACCAGACATTTGTGAGCAAGCAAGCATATCGGCTCAGCATCCACACCATCTTCGGCCTCTTCGTGGCCACCTATGGCCAGTCGGCAATGTCGCGGGTGGTGATTCCAAGATACTTTGACTAATTTTTCGAGCTCTCTCTCGATGTCTCCTGTACGGACCGGGATGCATTTTGGACGGCCTTCGAGGCAACTGCAGCCAGTGCCAGCTGCCCGGCCCTGCCCAATTGCGGCTACGCTTCGTTCGAGGATCTGTGCCAGGCCGTGCAGTACACGCCCATGTTGCGTGCTGTGGGCATCGACGTATTTAAAGTTCTCCTCTTCAGTTGTCTAGCGTGGCTGTTCATCTCGCTGCTCGTCTTTGGCACTGGCCGTGCAAGCCCTACCAACGGCTACGCGCATTTGCTCTCTCGCCATATGATCGTCGCCATGGTGCTGGGCCTTGCGCAGCTGGTGTCGGCGCTCTACTCATTCGTGCGCCTCCTTCTCCTCGTGCCTTTGCTGCGGCTGCCACGCCCCGCTGCCTACTTTGACCGAACCGACTTGATGGCGCGGGAACTGCCATTGTACTTCTACGGAACATTCATCTTTTTCTATGATTTTTGGGGTGCTATCTTCGTGCACGTGCTCATCGCCGTTGCGCTCAACTTCGACTTCTTCAAAACATATGCATCGCGCCTGCGCCGAGGAGACGAGGGACAAGAGCAAAAAGCCATCGACGAGCTCAAAACGAAGATGAGGCAGATGAAAAAGAACGAGGAGACGGGGGAGATGGAGTGCGAGTGGAGCGACGAAGCTCCATATTTCTGGTTTTTGCCTGCACAAATTGTGCTCGACTGCAAGACCCGATCGTTGCCTCCCATGCAAACGCTACGCGCCGTCGGTCACCTGGAAAAGAAACGAATCCCTCTTAGCGACGCGTTCAATCAAGCGGCTGGGAATGAAGCTCAAGGCATTGCCTTTGGCGATGGCATCAACGTGTTCAGGATCAAGGACATCCTCTTCGTGAGCCATCGCTGGGAAGAGCCTGGTCGGCCCGATGTCAACGGCGTGCAGCTCGAGGCCATCAAGGCGTATCTGCAGGATCACAAAGAGATCAAGTGGATCTGGTTCGACTATTCATCGATGGCCCAGAAAATCGGTGGCATTGACACAAGGACTCCCAAGGAGAAGGCCGAGTTCCAACTCATGCTCAAATGCATCACCGACCTCTACCTGACCGCGCAGGTCCTCATTCTCCTCGATGGGTCGTACGCGTCGAGGTTCTGGACGCTGACGGAGGCATGGTGCTCGATGCAGACGGCCACAGCCAAGGGTCTTGTGCCCTCAACGGAGGAAAACCGTCGCTACACGATTAAACACATCCACACCGCTGACGACAAGCATGATGTCCAGGGTCTCGTCGATAAGGTGTCCAAGAAGACGGTCGCGGAAATCGTCAGTCACCTCGAGAATCCGGACGTGAACGTCACCAACGCAAAGGACAAAGAAACCATGCTTCCCGTCATCAGGGCGACCGAAACGCGCATCATGGAGGGCTTTAAGAACGGCTTTCAGAAGCTGCAGAGCCCCCCATCGGACTCAACGCCAGCGAGCCGTTCTCAACCCAAATCGGGAAAGCAAGCCAAAACGAATCAGGTGGCTCCTTCAGACTCCAACGCTGTCACTGCCCTCAATGACCAGTGAGTCATAAGTGAGTCACTGTTCCTCTGTATGAGCCACCCAACTTGTCTGATGACAAGCCATAGCGACGCATTGCGTGCGCGTCGCAGCGCGCGCACCAATCGCTCTGTCAGTGACCCACATTGCCTGCAGACCGGGAGAGGGGTTGGGGTCGAGGGTTGGGGCACCTGGCGGATCGAGGGAGTGTGTAATCACCATTTCAGGGGAGCGGGGCGAGCAGGCGGGAAGTGCGCGCCATCCGAGGGCAGGCTTAGGGCAGGCAGCACCAGCCATGCGCAGAGCAGAGGCAGATGTGGCGCACGCGAGCTGGGCGAGCGGAGCCGTTAAGCTGGGGGGGGCGTCGAGCAGGCTGGGCAGCGCTTGGGAGTGCGTGGACTGTAACTGTCCTTGGACGTCCGCGCGCCCATCGCCCGTCGCACGCGCTGTCGGGCCGCTCGACTTCTTGAATCGGCACCGGTCGCCACTCGGCGCGTCGTCAGACGTTAGGCACGATCTTTGGCGAAAATCGTGTGTCTTGTACAGCAGCACTTCTGGCGTGGACTGTGTTGTGAGCTGAGCTGAGAGCTGCGGCGGAATAGGTGCGCCATTCGCCGTGTGCGTGTGTTGTGACTCGGTCGACCGTCGTGTCGGGGTCATGTCGGGGCCCCGGGCGCGGGTGTGTTTGTGCGGACGGGTTGTGGATAGTGTTGTCTTTGCTATTTCTCCAGGATTAATTTGTTTCGTCCAGGCGACGTCCGGTCGCCTCGCGACGCACGACGGCTGTACACAATGATCAATGTTAGTCGGTCGAGTTGTAACCGCTTCACTCTTGTCTCTTGATCGCTTGAACATCGTCTCTTACACCAGGAGTCACGACCGCGTTACGCGCTACATCTCACCGTCATGCGAGATGCCATCGGACGTGATTCGTCGCGTCCCGGTGTTTACGCAGCCGAGCGTCAGGTGCGTATACGCAGGTAGGTGCATAAGAAACGCAGGTGGGTGCGTGTACATACCCCAGCGCCCACAGCCCCAGGGTGCGTATTCCGTATACGCACGGCAGGTGGGTGCGTTTTCCGTTTACGCGAGCGACAAGTGCGGTGCGTATACGCAGCCCGGGGGTGCGTTCACAGATTACACTACCCGGGTGCGTACAAAGAGGTTTCTGCGTAACCTCTAAAATTGCACCCCCGACCGACCGCGTCCGACCGCGTAAACACCGCCACCGGAACTACCGACGAACCGTAATGTGCGTTACATCTACCGTACACTACCGACTCTCGCGCAGCCCTCGGCCTCGCAACTTTACTCGTACTCCGTTAGTCTTCGGACTCGTTCGCCACATCTCGAGCAGGTGGGACTACTACGTAGAGCGCGGCAGCATCGCCGCCCTGGGGGCGAGACGCGGCACTGATCTTTGCGTTGATCGCCGCCGCCTCGCGCGCCCTCTCCGCCTCTTGCCTCGCCTCCTTCTCCGAGCGGCGCTCGGCCGCCAGCCGCAGCTTCTCATTGATGAGCTCCAGCTCAGCGACCTTCGCATCGGCCAGCTGCTGCACGCGGCGCGCCTCGCGCTGCTTCATCTCGTCGAGCACGGCGGCGTCGTCCTGGGCACGATAGTCGAACGCCATCGCAGCGGGCAAGGGCGAGGCGTCGTCCTGGGCACGATAGTCGAATGCCTCCGCGGCGGGCGTGGGCTCGGCGTCGTCCCGGGCGGCGATGGGCTCGGCGTCGTCCCGGGCGGAGCTGGGCTCGGCGTCGTCCCGGGCGGCGATGGGTTCGGCGTCGTCCCGGGCGGCGATGGGATCGGCGTCGTCCCGGGCGGAGCTGGGCTCGGCGTCGTCCGTCGTGGCTGCCTGTGCCGCCTCGGGCGCCGCTTCGGGCGCGGCTGTGCGAGCGTTGAGGGCAGGCGCGGGTGCAAAGGCCAGAGCAGCCGAGGCAGCCTCGGCTGCCACTGCCAGATCCTCTGCTGACTCCGCTGCTGACTCCACTGCTGACTCCGCTGCTGACTCCACTGCTGACTCCACTGCTGACTCCACTGCTGACTCCACTGCTGACTCCGCCGCCTCCGCCGCCTCCGCCGCCTCCGCCGACTCCGCCGACTCCGCTGGCTCCATCGCCAAGGCCGCCTGCGCCGCCTCCGCCGTGTCGTTCGCGGCCTCGGACGCCATGTCGTTCGCGGCCACGTACCCCGAAGGAACGTTGGGCTCTGCAGCCGAGGGTGGCGCTGTGGTGAGCACATGCATGCTAGCCGTGAAGCTGGGCTCTGCAGCCGAGGGTGGCGCTGTGGTGAGCACATGCATGCTAGCCGTGAAGCTGGGCTCTGCAGCCGAGGGTGGCGCTGTGGTGAGCACATGCACGCTAGCCGTGAAGCTGGGCTCTGCAGCCGAGGGTGGCGCTGTGGTGAGCACATGCACGCTAGCCGTGAAGCTGGGCTCTGCAGCCGAGGGTGGCGCTGTGGTGAGCACATGCACGCTAGCCGTGAAGCTGGGCTCTGCAGCCGAGGGTGGCGCTGTGGTGAGCACATGCACGCCTGCCGGGGGCGCGATCGACGCCGCCTCGGCGCCCTCAACGGCTAGCATGCATGTGCCCGCCTCGGCGCCCTCATCCATCACCCTCAGGGCCAGGGCGTGCAGCTCGGCGTACCCCTCGACCGCGTTCATCGCCGCCGCCAGTCCCTCAGCCTTGCTCACCACGGCGCCCGTGTTCATCGCCGCCGCCAGTCCCTCAGTCGTGCTCACCACGGCGCCCGTGGTCATCGCCGCCGCCAGCCCCTCAGCCGTGCTCACCACGGCGCCCGTGTTCATCGCCGCCGCCGCCAGTCGCTTGGCAGCGACGTGCTTGGCAGAGACGTCCGCGCGAGCAGCCTGACGTGCGGCCTGGCCACGCTTGATCGCCTGCAGCTTCGTCGCCGCGGCATTCTCAGCTTTCACCTCCTGCTTCCTCGCAACGGCCTCGGCTCGTGCGGCCTGGCCGCGCTTGATGGCCTGCAGCTTCGTCGCCGCCTTCGCCTCCTCCGCCCTCTCAACGGCTAGCCGCGCGCGCTCCGACTGGCCGCGCTTGATCGCCTGCAGCTTCGTCGCCGCGGCGTTCTCGGCTGCTGTCTCCTGCTTCCTCGCCGCCGCTGCGGCCCGCGCCGGCTGCCCACGACAGCGCTTCCTCGCCGCCTGCCCACGGCGCAGCGCTTGCAGACGGATGGCGGCTCCCTCCTCCTCGGCTGCCCACGAGAGCGCCGCGTCCGTTGCGGCCGCGTCCGCATCGGCTTGTGCCCACGACGACGCCCTCTCCTCCTCCTCGTCCGACGCCGAGACGAATGCAAGCAGATCCTCCGCCTGCGCAGCGCCGCCCGCGCTGTGCCGGGCACGCCACCCACCGTGGCCTTGCCCGGTAGGCGCCCGCGCCGTCGCCTCAACGATCGCCAACATCTCGGCGTCCATGTCGGCGTCCAGGGCCGCGTCCAGGGCCGCCGCCGCTTGCGCCTCCGCCTTGGCCGCCTCGGCGGCCCTCGCAGCAAAGGCCGCGGCGGCGGCCTGCGCCTCGGCGACCGCCTCGTCGATCGGCTCCGGCGACCCTCTTAAGATGGAAGGTGCCCAAGACGACACCATCGCCTCCTCCGCCACCCCTCCCGCCTCGTCCAGCAGCAGCTGGAGGAGCTCGGGATCGTGGAAGGTGCCGGGCGCCGTGTCGGGCGCTCGGTACGGCGCGAGCACCGCCGTTCCATCCGATCGTCGACCCCTCGCGCCGTACCGAGCGCTCGCGGCGCGCCGTCCATCGGCGCCGCCGGTGTGAATGGTCGCGCCGCCGGTGTGAATGGTCGCGCCGCCGAAGGCTCTACCGGTACTCCCTTGTGTGCTCGCAGGCCGAGCGCTGCTGCTGCCAGCACGCCCGTCAGCGCCGTAGTGGGCGCACCCTTCAGCGCCGTAGTGGGCGCGTCCATCAGCGCCGAAGCTGCCGTTGGTGACCGCTACGGCGCTGCCGGCGCCTCCGCCGCCACGAGCTCCTCCACCGCCGCCGCCGCCGCGGGCGGGGCGCCGCGGCCCGAGCGATGCATGCGCCGGCGGGTGGGCGAGAGTTTGGGGCCCGAGCGATGCATGCGCCGCTGGCCCACCGTTCATCAGCGAGGGCACCACCGCGCCGCCCCGAGCGCTCAGAACGGCGCCTCCTCCACCGGCGACGGGTTGGAAGTAGCCGAGCGCGTGGCGCTCGCCTTCGAGCTCCGCATGCATTCGGATGCGGTTCGCCGTGGCTGGTGTGAATGGTCGCGCGGCCGCCGAGCGTGCGGCGAGTACCTGCCACGTCATCAGAGGTCATCAGAGGTCATCAGAGGTCATCAGAGGTCATCAGAGGCCATCAGAGATCATCAGAGGTAATCAGAGGTCATCAGTGGTCATCAGAGGCCATCAGAGGCCATCAGAGGTCATCAGAAGTCATCAGAGGTCATCAGAGGTCATCAGAGGTCATCAGAGGTCATCAGAGGCCATCAGAGGTCATCAGAGGCCATCAGAGGGCATCAGTGGCCATCAGAGGGCATCAGAGGGCATCAGAGGGCATCAGAGGGCATCAGCGAAAGGCGAGCACCTGCCGCGCCGCGCGCCTATGACGACGCTCGAGCCGCGCCACATACGCAGCGAGGCGCGGCGAGGGAGGGAAGGGGAGCCCGTCGTAACGGTCCGCCGCGCCGTGGTGGGCGGCCTTTCGTAACGGCCCGGGAGGGAAGGGGAGCCCGTCGTAACGGTAACGGTCCGCGCCGCGTGCCCCCGAATAAGGAGGCGCCGTCGTGGGCGGCACGAGAGCATGGGGGGCGGGCGGCGCCGTGGTGGGCGGCCACGGCAGCCAGTCGGCGTCGTGGAGACGAAACTCATCCCCCCGCGGCCGGCCAACCGTTAGTACCCAAGGGCGTACCTGATGAGGGAGGCAATCAACGAAACTCATCCCCTCGCGGCCGGCCGACCGTGAGCACCCAAGGGCGTACCTGATGAGGGAGGCAATCAGCATGCCATCCAAGCTCATGAGTGCATGCACTCAGTATGCACTCAGCATGCAATCAGCATGCAATCATAATGCCATCAATCAGCATGCACTCAGCATGCATTCAGCATGCACTCAGCATGCACTCATCGGGCGTACCGCCGGCGGCAGCTCGATGCCGGCATCGATCGGCGCTTGGCCGTTGATGGAAAACGCGAGCGCGCGGCGGGTCATGTCGATGAGCATCGTCACGTGCATCGGCATCACGCCGGAGCCGGGCCCCGCGCGCATAGCGGCACGGAAGCCGTCGGAGGTGAGCGCCGAGGAGAGCAGGCTGCGTCCTCGGTAGCCCGCGTGCGAGGCCGTCGGGGTGACGTGGACATCGCCCGTGCGCACGCGCACGCCCCACGCGCGGCCCGGCTCCGCTACGCCGAATCCGGCCTGCGCGTCCGCGTCGGCCACCCCGATGTACACGTCGCCGCCGCCGCACATGTGGGCGGCCTCGCGCGCCGAACCCGCCGCCATCGGCATCGTAAACGCGATCGCGAGTGCGCGCTGCCCGCGCCGCACGATCGGTGCGCCGAGGCCGACGTCGCCACGCCCCCCCAGCTTCACCGATGCGGCCGGCATCAGGCTCGGGCTCGGGCGCGCGTGCTGCAGGATGGCGTTGCGCTCGGCGACCACGAAGCCTTCGCCAGCCTTCTTCATGACCGACGTGATCACGTAGCCGGGCGACTCCATCCACGACGGGCTGTTGAGCTGTCGATCGAGCTCCTCGTTCTCCGCGTCGTGGATGAGGCCTTTGGAGCCGTCGGAGGTGACCGAGTCGATCTGCCACGTGCGAAGGCCCTCGCGCCTCGGGCTGCGCGGGCTGCGCGTCGGAGTCCTTGGCGTCGAGGCTGGACTCGTCGGGCTTGGGAGCGCGGATGCCTCCTCCTCCTCCTCCGGCGTGGGAACTGAACCGTCCTCGGCCCTACCGTCCTCGTCCACCGGCATGGCGATGCCTGTGTCGCGGCCGTTCGGCGTTGCAAAAGGTCCGCACGACCTCGGTATCCGTCGGAGTTGCCTACGGATGAGCCGGCAAAGACGTCCCTGTAAACTTGGTCGCGGAGGTTGGTGATTGCAGGTTCATCAAACTACACAAAGGCAGCCTGGTGAGCGCGACATCCCGGTCCCTGCTAAAGCTAGACCAGGCTTACAGCTCCGGAACCTCAACACCGCGCAACACGACGACATTAGGAACCGAAACACGACTCCTTCGCCACTTTGTCATCACTGTGGGATTTCTACCGGACCGTCTTGTCGCCAAACCTCCTTGATGCCTTCTGTTCTGAGTTGCCTAACGCTTCTCCTCCTCCAGCTGTGCGGCGCGGTGGGACAAGTTCTGCTCGTGCAGGCCGCCGCCGCTAATGCCACCGACGCCGATGCCGAACGCGCCGCCAGCGCCGCGCACGGCGTAAGCGCACCCGGCCTCCACAGAAGGGGCCTTTTTTGGCCTTTTCATGGCCACCATCCGCACCATCCGCACCATCCGCACCATCCGCACCATCCGCATTTCGCCCATGGACATAACCCCCATTTACATTATCCGACGCCGGCGGCGCCGCCACCGGCTTGGCCGACGAATTGCGCCAACTGCGGTGGGTCGACGTGTTCAAACCAATATTGCACCATTGGATTTTCAGGGGATGGTAATTCGTGTTGTTATGGAGTGCCGGGATGTTCAGGATCGGGATCGTCGTGTTGCTGTCCTTGTAAAACGGGATATGCGACGACAACAGTGTGGTGCCCATATGCTCCACCTCCGCCGCCGTCGCCGCAATCGCCGCCATCACCGCCGCCGCCGTCGCCGCCGCCGCCATCGCCGCCCCCGCCGCCATCCCCTCCGCCCCCAT
>Ga0210247_102664_pt1 | contig 10022 bp, 6 predicted proteins | sample ChrtobMetP3_16mM_FD_155449 | JGI IMG/M metagenome (GOLD analysis project Ga0210247, IMG submission 155449) | Chrysochromulina tobin associated microbial communities from unialgal haptophyte culture, Seattle, Washington, United States - P3_16mM | ecosystem: Host-associated > Algae > Haptophytes >...
TGGGATGCTGGCATCTCATTCATAGCGGAGGCAGCGGTGCGGACGGCTCTGTGGGGAACAGGTTCCTGGGGGAGCCGTCACGGGCGCCTCCTTGGGATTTTGCTCTCCCTCCCTTCCCTTCCCTTGGATTACATATTGTCATGTTCTGTGGGCCTTTGTGATATAATATATATTCTGGCATCTCATTCATAGCGGAGGCAGCGGTGCGGACGGCTCTGTGGGATTCTACCGGCACCGAATTGTCGCCTCCCCCGTCGCTTGAACGAATCGAATGTAGGGGAACGAGCTTGCAGCTTCGCGATGCCATTAGGCACAGAGGCCTATCAGTACAGGCGCCAGCAGGACCAGCAGGTGCAGGCATTTTCAGGCAAAAACGTGCAGGAGAAGCTCGCAAGGGCGCGCGCGGCCAGGGCGGCGGGCGGGGTTCGCGGTCGCTCGAGCGTATACATGGAGATGTTCCACAGCCAGTCCTTGACGCCAGAAGGTCCACATCTTCCGCCGGTGGCATCCGTGAGTGCAAATACTTACGGTACTCGCCTCTCAATCATGGCTGATTACGGGCACGAGGTCTGCAAGAGCAAGAGCATCGCGGAGAGGTTCACAATGGCAGTCCAAGAGGAAGCTAGACAAAGGGCGGCGACGGAAGCAGCCGCCAAGCGAGCCAAGCGAGACTGGGTGGTGGCGGCGGAGGCTCCGCTCTATGCCAATCGGTCTGAGGCAGCACTCCTGGCAAAGGCTGTTAGGGACCTAGAGGAGCTCACAGCGGCGAACGCGTGGGCGGCCGAGCACGAGGCGCCTGCGGTCGTCGAGGAGGTCATCGCAGATGCCGAGCGGATGTGTGCACAATGGGAGGCCGCGGAGCGCGCAGAGGCGGCTGCGGCAGCCGCAGCCATGGAGGCAGAGCGGCTGGCGGCAGAGAAGGTTGAGGTGGAGCGCATCGCTGCCGAGAAGGTGGAGGCAGAGCGGTTGGCGGCGGAGGTAGCCGCAGCGGCGGAAAAAGCGCGGCTTGCGGAGGCGGCACTTCTGGCAAAAGAGCGGCTTGCGGCTTTTAGGGCGGAGGCGGAGCGCACTGCTGCGGAAAAGGCGGAGGCTGAGCGGTTGGCGGCTGAGGCGGCCGCAGTAGTTGTGGCGGAAAGGTTGCGCCTGAGGCTGGCATTGGAACGGCTTGAAACAGAACGGTTGGAGTTGAAACAGTTGGAGGCTGGAGCAGCAGCAGAGGCTGAGGCTGAGAGGGTGCGGCTGCGGGTCGCTTTGGAGCGGTTGGAGGTGGAAAGGCGGGAAGCCAAGGCTGAGGCAGTCGCGGCTGCTGAGGCTGAGAGGGTGCGGCTGCGGGTCGCTTTGGAGCGGTTGGAGGTGGAAAGGCGGGAAGCCAAGGCTGAGGCAGTCGCGGCTGCTGAGGCTGAGAGGGTGCGGCTGCGGGTCGCTTTGGAGCGGTTGGAGGTGGAAAGGCGGGAAGCCAAGGCTGAGGCAGTCGCGGCTGCTGAGGCTGAGAGGGTGCGGCTGCGGGTCGCTTTGGAGCGGTTGGAGGTGGAAAGGCGGGAGGCCAAACGATTGCAGGCCGCACGCGAGGCCGAAGCGCTTCCATTGAGTACGGAGGTGGGTAGCGCCGTGATCGGCGAGGCGCTACGTGCGGTGGAGGCACTCGCTGAGACAGCTACCGTGGCAACTACTGCTGCAACGAACGAGGCAAGTTCTCAGGGCTCGAATCTCGATGATCTGGCGTTTGAGCATCTGGCCGTACAGAGTCGTGTGGCTTTTGAGGGCAAGCTACTCAGGGATGTGAAACGGCGCCTCGCTGCTTCGAAACCGAACGCGCTTCCAGGGTGCCTTCCAAGGTGCCTCCAGAGCTTCGGCATTCGCTGCTTCGGCGAGTCCCAAGTCGGTGGTCCGATGGCGCCCATAACGGCGTCCGATCGGCGCAGGTTGGAGGGGAAAGGGAGGGCGGAGATTGACGCGGAGATTGACAGCAGCCTCTCGCGAGACCTGAAGGCCAATACGCTCAAGGCGGCGGCTGGCACGGTTTCAACTACCACTGCAGCAATTGTGTCGACTGTCGAGGCAAGTACTGAGGGCTCGAATCTCAAGGATCTGGCGGTACAGAGACGAGAGGCTCTCGATCTCGCACCTCCGCTCGATTTGGCACCTCCGCTCGATCAGGCAGGCTCATCGCTCAGCGCTCCACCCGACATGCCGCTTGGGCTTGAAGAGGTGGCCCTCGAACAGGCGCCCACCACCTCACTGTGCGCAGAAGCCGGCGGCGCTCCGTCGGAAGGTGCTCATGATGGCGCTCCGTCGGAAGGTGCTCATGATGGCGCTCCGTCGGCAGGTGCTCATGATGGCGCTCCGTCGGAAGGCGCTCTTGATGGCGCTCCGTCGGAAGGTGCTCATGATGGCGCTCCGTCGGCAGGTGCTCATGACGGCGCTCCGTCGGCAGGTCGCGGCGCCTTGCCGCCCGGCTGGTTTGCTGCTGACGCGGGCGGCGTCACGTACTACTACACAGCCAGCGGCCAGCGGCAGTGGGAGCGGCCCACATCCCCTGCGCCTGATGAGGGAGGCAATCAGAGGTCATTAGAGCGGCCCACATCCCCTGCGCCTGCCGTGGGGCCGCCGCCGCAGGCCCCTGGGGCTGAGCCCACAGCCGAGGCATGCGAGGAGGAGTCCGCCGCCGCCGCCGTCGCGGCCCAGATGCGTGCAGATGCGGAGCGACGTGCAGAGCGAGCGCGCATGCGTTCGCCCAAGCGACCAACGCCACCAGTCTCGCCCGTCTCTGAGGCTTCGCAGCCCATGGACGTCACCTTTCCGAAGAGCCACGAACCCCTTCTCACCACGGCGCGACGCGATCCGACCTCAGCGACCTCAGCGACGCAGGCCGCTCCGTCAACGCTCATCCGGCTACCTGACTTGAAAGCCCTGATGCCGTTGCATCCCCCCACGGCGCCATTGGTCTCCGTGCGGTTTCGCCCCGACGATGCACACCGCCCCCCGGTCCGCTCGCCCAGGACGGCGCTCCTGTTGGAGGAGCCGAAAGGCGCCGCTTCGAGGCGCCTCCTTGACGGTGAGCAGCGGGCGCTGGTAGCCGAGCAGAGCGCAGTGCGGCTGCAGAGCCGCGTACGTGGCGTGCAGGCACGCAAGCTCTCTCCCCTCGTGGCCCGCAAACGGGCGCTGGCAGCTATCGACGCCGACGGCGACGACATCGACAGTGACTTTTCAAAAGCGTTGGCAGCCATCGACGCCGACGCCGACGACAGCGACAGCGACTTGTCGAGCTCAACGTCGAACAGCGGGTCTGAGCTGCGCTGTGACTATAAGCAAGTCTCCGACCCTGAGCCGTCGTCAACGTCGAGCGCGTACCTGTGATAACCTCAGGGACAGGGTGTAATTTTTACAACCTTGGCATGAGTCTCTAGGATCGTAGCTATGGTGTTCACACTCATGTATTTAGCGAAGAAGGGGAAAAGTAACCCAGCCCCTTGGGTCGTGTAGGGTTGGCTCGTGCTGGTAGACTTTCGGTAATTCATTTCCCAAAGACGCCGCTCACAGAGCACACCCGTGACTTCCCACCTGAAAACATGCCTCGAAGAAATCGTCGGCCGCGGCGACGCGGCGGCGGGCGCGGACGCATCGACTAAAATGTCCTCGTTCCTCAAGGTCGTGTGCTACCTCGTCGCGCTATACGCGTGGTGGACGCTCTGCTCGACCTATTTTGAGCCGGAGCCAGTCGTCAAGCCCTATCTTGCGCCGCTCAAGCCATCCGTTCCGTTGGCCGAGGGCATTGCCCACCCCTCGGACGAAAAGCATGCCAATGCCGACCAAGTGGCCGACGAGCTCGGCCTCTTGGACGCTAAACCTGTCGTCGCTGCCGCCACCACCACCACCACTACCACCGCCGCCAGCGCCGCCGCCGGCGCTGCCACCGCAGCTAGCGCTGCCGCTCACAAGGCCGATCCGAAATGCCCCAACCGGCGGCCGTACCACACGCTGCTCACCGCCCAAGGGACCATCTACAACCAGTGGCAGGCGCGCATCATGTACTTTCACTGGCAGAAGCAGCGTGCGGCCGACGGCCCTTGCAGCGACATGGCCGCATTCACGCGGCTCTGTCCGTCCAAGGATGGGGAGTCTGATGGCGTCGAGAAGTACATCCCGACCATCTTCGTCGCGCAGCTCACGCCCGCGGTGCTTGCCAAGTACGGCCACTTTGGCGTGCTCAACCGGCCGCACTCGGTCATGGAGTTCTTTCGGAACCCGGAGCTGCGCGCGCGCGTGACCGAGGAGTATGTGATGCTCGCCGAGACTGACCACGTGCTGATGAAGCCGCTGCCCAACCTGGCGAGTGAAGGGGTGGCCGCCGCGCATGCCTTCGGCTACATGCATGCCGGCCCGCACCATGCCAAGGTCATCGATCTCGTCAACCCGCAGGGCGATTGCACCTGGCGCGATCTGCAGCCGGTGGGCCCATCACCTCTGATCATCAAGCTCACCGACCTCGAGAAGCTGACGCCGCGCTGGCTCAACTACTCGTACGAGCTGCGCGCCGACCCGATGCCCGCGCGCCTCATCCAGGACTGGGTGCTCGAGATGTGGGGATACTCCATCGCCGCCGCCTCCCTCGGTGTGCGCCATAAGATCATCGACGGCTTCCAAATTGAGCCCAATGCATACGCGCGCACGTCGGACGACTTCAATAAAAAGTACTACATCTTCCACTATACGTACGGGATCGAGTACAGGCTCGACGGCCAGCCGCAGGGCTTCAACACCATCGGCGAGTGGTCCATGGACAAGCGTCACTACGGTGGTGCCTACCCGCCACCGGACCTTGACCCGCCACCAGAGGGTGCCAACCCATCCAGCCGGTGGCTCCACAACGCGTGGAACTCGGCGATTCAGGCGGCGGGCGCGACATGGCCCGACACGAACGCCATGGGCACCATCGGCTGGCGTCGCGAGTCGATCTCGTCGAGCGAGATCTCGCGCTCCAAGCTCGCCAAAGCCGTGCGTGGCACGGAATGGCTTTGGTCTGGCATCAAGTCGCTGATCTTCAATGACGCGGGTGAGCACTGGACGATCTTCTAATGGTTGTATGGCACGGATGTGGCACTGCCTCTCTGACCAATGCACTCGCATGCGCAGCAGCTCCTCATCATGCGAGCGCCCTGGCTTACGCGCTCTGCATGCACGCGCGCATTGCTCTGCTCGCAGGAGTCCTCAAGACGCCGTGGGGCGAGGGTAAGTGGGGGATCGCTCCTAAACCGAAGGGCTTGCCCTGGTGTGCGCCGCCAAATGAGTGCCTGTTCGTCGACTTCTCGGGCGCGGCGCATCACGTGTGGTTCGATGCAGACCTCTCCAAATTCACCTCGGTGCGAGTAGGCGACGGCGAGATCGTCAACGGCACACGCATACGGCATTGAGTGCGCCGGGGATGCGAGTCAAAATTGTGTGGGAGTCGCACGGTCCCACGACGGTCAGTGCATACTACCGGTGTACGGTGTCTGAGAGCTGAGTGTACCATTCTCAGATTTGTTTTCCTCATTCGCCGCGCGGATTCAAGAGGCGCGGATCTGAACGGGTACGAGGCGATTGCTCAGCGCATTTCAGCGCATACGTGATACGATACGCTTAGGGTTATAGGAGCTCCTATTAGGCCTTAGCGTGTGTCATGGCGTTTGTGCATGGGCGATCGCTTTGTCCCGGATTCTCAGCTGTGTCCGGTCACGTGCATGCCCTCCGCATGCGCTAGCGTCTCTTTTTCCTGAATTTTGTGTGGTTCGAATCTGTCACAGAACGCCGTTCCTCGTCTAAGCCGCATGCATTCGAACTTACGTCCAGGAGAAGAAACGGATTCTTTTGACACGACCGGCACAGGCACGGACGCGTCATGCAAGCAAGGGTCGAAGACACGGTTGTGCGCCGAGGGCACTTCGAAACCTCGGCGCACGACGCGCGCAACCTCGTGCGCAGCCGGGCCAAGGTATTCGAGAGCGCCGACAAGGATCTCAACGGCGTTCTGAGCTTCGAAGAGTTTGTGCACACGCTGCCCAAGAAATTCGTCAGCCGCCGGAGCGGCGAGGAGCTCAAGAGGCTGTTCGATATCACAGACGTCAATGGCGACGGTCGTGTCTCTAAGCAGGAGTTCTTCATGTCGACCTTGAGCTTGTCGTCCAAAATGACTGGCTCTGGTCTCGAAGCTGTCTTCAGGAAGTATGACAGAACCAAAGACACGGCGCTGGACATTCTCGAGTTCCGTTGCATGTGCGATGACATGGGCTTTGGCGACATTGCCGACAGCCTGGCGTCGGAGCTACCCAGGGACGAAAATGGCAACCTTCAAACTCAGGCGCTCATGGACACGATCATGCGCAGCACCTCTGAGACTGCCATGGGCATGGGCATGTCGGAGCTCATGAAGAGCTTCGTCGTTGCGCTCAGCGTCGAAGCGAACAATCCGGTTAGCACCGGGTCGGGTGAAAAAAGGATCGACACAACGCGCTTCAGCTTCACCGGCCATGAGCCGGAGATCGCTCGGTCCAACCTGACAGCGATGCTTCTGAAGCACAATGTGAGCCTGGCGACGATACTGCGGCAGTCCGACCAGAACGATGACAATACCATCTCCATTCAAGAGTTCGTGCACGCGTTCGAGATGACTCTCGGATTTCGAGGGCCCAAATTCGTCGCGTATGAGATCTTTGACCAGATCGACGCCGACCAATCCGGAAGCATCGCGATGGATGAGGTGAGCGCCTGGCTTCGCGGCGAGCTGCCAGAGGTGGCCAAGCGCCGAAACGCGATGATGAGCATGACCTTCAAGGACGTGCAACAGGCGCGAACTCAAAAGGAGGCGGCCGCAGCTTCGGCAGCACCCGTTGCTGCTGCTATCATTCCAACAGATGCGAACGAACCAGCTGGGGTCGCCCAAGGCAGCGGCCGAGGCCGCAACCGAGGCCAAAGAAAAGGCAAAGGTCGCACGAGCGGAAGCGAGGACAAGGCTTTTGATACTGCTGCGACGTTCACTGATCCGTCCTGGATGACCTGGGACGCCGAGTCCTTGCGCGAGCACATCCGGTGGTCTTTGGTCGAACGAGGGCTCAACGCGTCCGACTGGCTACAGGCTTGGGACTCTGAGAGCGATGGGATGCTTTCGAAGGCCGAGTTCATGAACAACATGAAGAACTTTGTCGGGGACGAGGAGCTTTGGTATGGGCAGATGAAAGATGTGATGCTGCAGGCGTTTGAGAAGATTGACCGCGACCGCGGTGGGATGATCTCCATCGGCGAGCTTCAGCTGTGGCTCGATAAGGTGGACATGCCCGGCAAGACAATCATCGATCGAAGACCAATTCGACTGCGTTCGTTGCCGACTCGGCGGCCGGCGCCGACTCCTTCACCAGACGAGCCCATTGCCAGTCTCCAACGCCGAATCCACCCCAATTCTCACACCTCTCACACGAGTCCATCCTCAAGCCCACCCAAGCGTGAGTCGAAGCGTGAGCTCATCTACCGCCCGCGTTTCTATGCGCATGAGCGGCCACGAGAGAGCTCCCCTGCGCGCAAGCCGCAATCGGTCGAGAGTCGGACGTCGGCATGGTTGTCTGTGGAGCTCCAGCTGCGGGCGGCACGCGCGCGGAGTGGGCGACCTCCGCCTGGTTGGCGAGAGCTTGACGGTGCTCCGCTGGATGCTCCACGCTCCCCACGACAGAGCGACTCGGTGGCTCAAAGCTTATACTTCCAACACGCTGAAAACTATCTGCTGAGGCCAGACCAAAGCTCACCGGTTCGGGACGCGGGCGACGCGCTCTCGTATCGTCGCCAGCAACTCCTATCACCGCCGCCGGTGACGGAGACCGCTCAGCATCGCTCGCCTGACAGCCCACCCTCCTCTACGCGCGCGGCGGCCCGCTCCATGCGCCCAGCACCTAGTTTGCCGAGCTCGCCCTGCACTTGGCAGATCGGCTCGGCTCGAGCAGCTGCCCGAACAGTGGTGTTACACGCTTCTGGCTGTTCGCAAGCTATTTCTGGCACTGGCGCAGCTAGAAGCGTCTGGCACCGCAGGGTAGCCTCGACAGCACGGTGGCACAAGGATTTGCACGGCAACCTTCTTCGTCGTCCTTCTGCCTCTGGTGGCGCACACCTACCACGGACCTACCTGCGCTCGGCGGCGTGTGCACACCTGCGTCCATCGGAGGTCCCGCTATAGGATCCTGACGGGAAATGGCAGCCGACGCGACAAATGCAACCACTATGCAACCTACCACGTGCCACAGCCACTACGGCGTACATCGTGTTAAGAAGAAAATTTAAGATTTGCATGCGCATGCAGTTCCGGAAAAGAGCTAGGTTCGACTCGGGTAAAACGTGTCCCATCGCCAGCGACTGTGAATGGGGAATGGTGTGAAAATGGCGATGTCAGACCGACCATTAGCGTCGCTCGGCATCCTTTCGTCTGCTGTGTACGGTTATCGACGGAATGCATCACGCCTAACCTGGATGCGTTACTCCGCAATCAAGGACGGCACGATCATCGTGCGCTTCGTCATCGCGTTCAACGGCACCGATACGCAGGTTCGTGAGGTCGGAGATGAACTGTGGATGCCGACACGCGGAACGCTGGAACGTTCGACCAGTCCTCTATATACGACGTATGCCTGGCTCCGGTACGCCACGCAAACAGCACCGCACAACTTGGCTGGGGCTCTCATCAAATGTGATGACGATGCATTCGTGGTCATTCCGGAGCTTGTGTTGCAACTTCGGCTCATGCCATTCGTCCAGGATCCCGAAGCGATGACGTATTTTGGACGGTTCTTTTGGACCGCGTACGACGCAGCGCAGTACACTCACATCGCCAGCACATTTAGCCCTTCAGAAGCCTCCTATCACCGGTGGTCGATGGAATGTGCACCGGCGCGCCGTCGAAATTGTACTGGGCCCTTTCCCTTTGCCACTGGATCGCTCCAAGGCCTCTCGCAAGCGCTCGCGCGTTCCCTCGCCTCAAGTGAGCTCGCGATCGAGCACGTGCGCGCAGTCAGACTGGCGAACTTGGCGCATCGGAAGACGCCCGTGTATGAGGACGCGTGGATGGGGTTTGCCCTCGTCGGTCTGCTGCCGCCGAATGCTTCGCGCACAATCGTCGCCATCGGCATGCCAGTGAACTCCTTTTTCGACAGCTACGGGTTCGAGATGAATAATTTCTCGATGGTCGTGCATTGGAAGGGCGGCAAGTGGGCATCGCTGCTGCTGGCGCGTATGCGTGCAGCACGCGCGTACGTGCACATGCACCGCTGTGAATCGAATACAAGTCTTCGGTGCGGCGATATCTGCCACGCAACGGGCTGGGCAGCCAGCTATCCAAGGGGCTGCCGTGCTGGTCACTGCTCGCCCGGCCGGCCGTGGATGTGGTGCGCCCTCCATGTGGGCAACGATACTTGCGCGAATGTGCACAGGGAGAAGATCTCGCTCGCCGAGACTTGGCGCTTGGGTGGAGCTGAGCCTGTGGGATTCCGATAAGGGTGAGAATAAATTAGATAACTTAGACCAAAATCTAGGTCCTCGCTGCTCAATCCCGGAGACTCACTCTTTCGCACGACAACATCGGCGCCCCCCGCTCTCGCGGCAGCGGGCGAATTCTCCACAGGGAGATGTACCGGTACTTGTATTGACCGAGAGAGCCGGGCAGCGGAGGCGGGTCACGTGGGGTTTCCTATCATTTTTGGGGGTAGTTTCCTATCGGATACGTATCCTGATGTATTCTGATGTATCCTCCATGTATCTTGATCGTATCTTGACGTTTCCCGTACATGTGCATCAAGATACATCGAGATACATCAGGATACAACTGTATCTGTGACTTTGGCATCTTTGGAAATGTATCTTAACAAGGGATATGTATCCTTCTTTAAGATACATTTAGGATACATTTAGGATACATTTAGGATACAATGTATCTTAACCCTCAGATACATGGCACACAAGATACACTCACGATACATGTCGGATACATAGGGATACATTTGAGGATACGT
>Ga0210247_102671_pt1 | contig 10008 bp, 10 predicted proteins | sample ChrtobMetP3_16mM_FD_155449 | JGI IMG/M metagenome (GOLD analysis project Ga0210247, IMG submission 155449) | Chrysochromulina tobin associated microbial communities from unialgal haptophyte culture, Seattle, Washington, United States - P3_16mM | ecosystem: Host-associated > Algae > Haptophytes >...
GTGCGGTGGTGAAGGTGGCGGCGGCGAGGGCGGTGGCGATGGAGGCGGCGGCGATGGCGGTGGCGGCGATGGAGGCGGCGGCGAGGGTGGTGGAGGAGAGGGGGGCGGCGGTCTTGGCGGCGGTGAGGGAGGTGGCGGTGAGGGTGGTGGTGATGGGGGCGGTGGCGATGGCGGCGGAGGACTGGGTGGTCGACCTGGTGGTGAGCTGGGTGGTGGAGGAGAGGGTGATGGTGGAGGCGGCGAGGGTGGCCTGAACGGCGGTCTGGGAGGTGGAGGAGAGGGTGACGGTGGAGGTGGAGAAGGCGACGGTGGCGGCGGTGACGGTGGCGGCGGTGACGTTTGGCTGAACAGTCCAACTGGCATAAGCATGAGAAGAAGCCGCATGTAGAATCCACAACTACGGACACGATAAGAGGCACGCATGTCTGGCACGTCCAAGCTCCTGTGCCTGGTGCCGGACGCGAGAGTTGCACAAATGAGAGCAGTGCGCACCCTTCGCCTCGCTCAGAGTCGAAGAAGTCGCGTCGGTGAGAGCGCAACGAATCCAGACTTGAAAATTGAAACCGTCCGTTATGGTGCTCAAAGCGACGCGAACGGAACAAATTCATACAATAGTACCGGGCCGGGACACACACACAGGTCACACACGGTTCACACACAGTCCAATTCTCACGGACGGATGCGCACGCGCATGCAAACCCTCAGCATTTTTACTGCGGCTAATTAACGTGAACGACTGAACGTGAGCACGTAATGGAGAGTGTTTTGAGATTGGTTGAGGCGCCATATGAGTACCGCTCTCAGCACCATTTGCGCGCTCTCCATGGCGCTCAACCAACGTGCTGATGAACTTGTTCCAGTTGATCACAACAAGACTCCCAGGCCACACATGGGCAGCACGCTCACTGATGAATGCGCCCGCTGGATGAACGGCACTCTCGGCACATTCCACAACAATGACAGGAAAGGGATTCGATTCAACATGCGCGGCTTCACCTCACAGTATGGCCAGGACCGCACGCTTTGGGATCGTCTGTTCAAGAACAGCACCGGCCCGGAGTTCTACTACGCAGACGTGGCCGCAAATCACTACAAGCACCTCTCAAATACATACTTCTTTGATCGCTGCCTGGGCTGGAGTGGGGTCTGTGTGGAACCCAACCCGGTCTATTGGGCAGAGCTCCGATCCAAACGAAGCTGCCACGTGGTGCCGCATTGCGTCTCGAACACTACCGACGAGGTGAACTTTCGGATGGGCGACAACAAGTTTGGCGTCTTTGGGAGCATCGAGGGCTCCGGCCCTTTTGTGAACCTTTGGAAGGAGAGTCGGCCCATCGAACGGCTCCGGTGCATCCGCACACAGAGCGCCTTTGACGAAGTTCATGACATGAGCCACGTGCACCTCATGTCCCTCGATGTGGAGGGCCATGAGGCTGCGGTGCTCGACGGGATCGACTTCGGCCGAATGCGAATCGACGCGATCCTGTGCGAGTCAGGCTGTACACGAGTGCTCCCTCGCCTTGGCTACGTGAAAACGAAGCATATCATTAAGGATGAGTGGCTGTGGGAAAAGAGAGACACATTGTAGGTAGGGCTCCAGCACGGAACGCTCTCTGATTAACGCTCTCTGAAACCGGACCTACCACAGACCTCCCTCAGACGGCACGATTCTCGCGTGTGGAGAATGACAATTGACATAATATGATTAAGACATGGAATGAGCTCCTCATGGACGTCCATGAGACACTGTGTTCAAAGCCTATGAGGTAATTACCTGAGTAGTGGGAAGGTCCCCCTAGGTCAAAAAAGTGCGCCCCACTGTGTTCAAAGCCTATGAGGTAATTACACCTGAGTTGCTGAGTAGTGGGAAGGTCCCTCTAAGGTCAAAAAAGTGCGCCGTTGAGAACGTTGAGAAGGTATTAAACTATTATGGATAGACTAACATGGTATTTCGGTTCCGGTTTGTGCCGCATCAATATAACTCGTACTATCGTATCGGAAGGCATACATGGAAACATACATGGAAACATAAGGCATAAGCGCATACATTCCGCCGCCTCCCATTCGATTCCCGATGGAAATCAAACGAAAGTAAAGTACTTTAAACACCTAACCCAAGGCGACCCGACCCGGGTACTGTATAGCCAAAGGGTACCTGGGGGCAATATGTCTGGATTCACACACTAACCCCTCCACCATATTCCGCGGACCTGCCCAGGACACGGCGCCACCGTCGCACCGTGCCGCCCTTGCCCTTCTAGAACACGCTCCTCACGCAGCGCGGCGCAGTCTCCTTCGTTCGGATCTAGAGGTTGAGGCCGCCAAACGGCGCGGCGAGCACGCGGAGCACGAGGCAGACGAGCCCAGCGGGCAGGATGTGCAGCATCTGTGGCAGCCAGAGGATGGCACCAAGGAGGGAGTGGAACCACGGCGCCACCTGGAGGCAGCAGCGGCACACGCATGATTCGGATGCACACGTCAGGAACCACGTGCATCGCGACACATACACACACAGACTGTGTGTGTACGAGAGAGAGAGGGGTGCTGGCGTGTTTCGGGCGTCGTTTCGGGCGTGTTTCGGCGAGAGATGGCGTGCTTTGGCGCGCGCGCACATTCGGCGCAAACTTGAGGCCGGCGTTCATGATCCCGATGACGAGGAAGAGTGGCCCATAATAGGCAAACATGAGCACGTCAAAGGGGGTGAGCTTCCACAGCTTGCCCGAGAGGAGTTTGCCGCGCACGGCGTTGATCGAGTTACCGGTCGTCTTGCCCCAGAGCAGCGCCCAGCACAGCGCGCGGATGTTCCTCGCCTTGCCGACGCCCACGTCGGCGACGAGCTTGGCGAAGGCCTTCTTGACGGCGGCGCCGCGTCCAGCCTCGGTCGCGAACACCTTGGCGAATTCGACTTCCGGGCCCTCCATCTTGGCGACCTTGGCCATGCGAAACAGCTGCCCATGCAGGCCCGTGCAGTAGGGGCACGCGTTGATGGAGTTGACGGTGAGCAAGACGCTCTCGATTGTCTTAGGCTCGATGGCCGAGAACGGGTTGATGTACGCGCCGAGGTACCCCGGCAGCTCCCAGGCAAACCGCACGTGGTCACGCGTGAAGGAGGACGTCACCCACACCTTGCCCGTCTTGGTTTGCTCGGCCGTCTTGGTCTGCTCGGCCTTCTTGTCTTGCGTGGCACCGCCACGCAGCTTGGTGAGGTGTGCGAATGCAGGCTGCACGCTCGGCCCGTCGGCAAACTTCGCTGCATCAACGCCAAAGAGCCCCACCATCAGCCACCACTTGTAGACGCCGCCCAGCATATTTCCGAAGATGACGCGCGCTCGGGATTTTGAATCTCGGACAAAATCTCGCGACGTTCAGCCTGCAAGTCAAGTCAAGTCAAGCCAGCCAAACACATGCACAGATCAAGTACAGTTCTGTTCATGCACCATCATACACAGCACGAGCAAGCATAAGGGTATCCTCCGCATGCCTCCGCAATTTTCGGTGTTAAGATTCAGCGCGTTTCGTAACTTTTGGTTTGGAGCAGACAACGTGTGCGCGCGTTGTGTTGAACAGCAAAAGCACGTGCGTGTGGTCCCGCGAGGTGAACGTCGAGTGTTTCACAGCAGCAGCACGACGGTCTCGACGAAAAATACCGACTTGGTCGACATGCGCCATCATCTGTTCGGCTCGTGCTTGCTGTTGCTTCCGCTCTGCGTCGTGAGCGCCGAGGCGTTCCACGAGTCGACGCCTCTCACCTCCAACCCACTGCCCGCCTTGCGCCATTCATCCATCCTCTCCACGATCGGATCCACCCCTGTAGTCAAGCTTCAGCACATGGCGCCGCCGGGGGTGGACGTGTACGTCAAGGTTGAGTCGTTCAACCCGATGGGCTCCATCAAGGACCGCATGGCCCTCGGGATGATCGAGTACGCGGAGCACCACGGCCTTCTCAAGCCCGGTCAGACCGTCGTGGAGGCCACGAGTGGGAACACGGGTCTTGGCCTCGCGATGGTGTGTGCGGCCAAAGGCTACCCCTTCGTGTGCATCATGTCGGAGGCCTTTTCCATCGAGCGGCGCAAGATGATGCGCTTCCTCGGCGCCAAGGTGGTGCTGACCAATCCTGATGGCGTCTGATTGCGTCTGATTGCGTCGCTACGTTCCCACAGGTCGTCCTCACCAATCCCGCCCACAAGTTTGGCGGCATGCTGCAGACGTTGATCGCTCTCAAGGAACAGCATGGCTGGTATGAACACCGGCCGAATCAGTTCGAGAACGAGGCCGCTGCTGGCCACGAGCTGCCACTAACTGCCACGAGCCGTCGTCCCTCATCAGGTACTGGCCGAACCAGTTCGAGAATGAGGCGAACGCGTGGGTGCATCGGCAGACGACCGGGCCCGAGATCGTGCGCGCGATGGAGGGCCTGCCCCTCGACTGGTTCGTGTGCGCGTACGGCACGGGTGGCACCGTGAAGGGCGTGGGGCAGGTGCTCCGGACGGCGCGACCGCAGACCCAGATCCTTCTGTGTGAGCCGTCGAATGCACCGCTGCTGCTGAGCGGCGTCAAGACAGTGTACAAGAGCGACGGCTCCATCACGGATGAGTCGCACCCGGCCTTCCGCCCTCACCTGATGCAAGGCTGGACGCCCGATTTTGTGCCGTCGATGGTAGAGGACGCGACGCAGGTGATCTTGGGCTCTGATTGGGCTACAGATGCGCTATAGTTGTGCTCTGATTGGGCTCTGATTGGGCTCTGATTGCGTTCTGATTGGGCTCTGATTGGGCTCTGATTGGGCTCTGATTGGGCTCTGATTGGGCTCTGATTGCGTTCTGATTGGGCTCTGATTGGGCTCTGATTGGGCTTTGATGAGATGTGGATGAGCTTTTAGCGCGCCGCAGGCCCTTTTATACGACGAGCACTGGCCTCTTATGAGCCCGTGATTAGTCTCTGATTCGCCTTCGATAAGTCCATGATCAGTCAAGGATGGGCCTCTGATCATTTTTTGAGCGCCGCAAGCTAAGCTGTACGACGAGCTGGGCCGATTGCTTCTCTCATCAGGCTGAGTGCCTCCCTCATCAGGCTAAGCTGTACGACGAGCTGGGCCACGTGTCAGGCGAGGAGGCCATGCGCGTGGCGCGTGAGCTCGCGCGACGCGAAGGGATCCTGACTGGCACGAGCGGCGGTGGCGTGCTTGCCGTTGCCCTTCGAAAGGCAGCGACGTTGCCCAAGGGCTCGTGCGTGCTCTGCATGCTGCCTGACACGGGCGAACGTTACCTCTCGACCCCCCTGTTTGATGAGGTAACGGCCGACATGACTGCGGAGGAGAAGGAACTCTTTGACAGCGCGCCGACAACCATCGCGTTTCCACAGCCGTTGCCGCCGCCGACGGACGCGGCGCGCGCTCTCGTGGCGGCCCATGTCGCGAAGGATAAGGTGGCGATCGTCGCGATGGAGTCATGTGAATTCTGCTGGACCGCATTCAAGCTGTTCCGTGCCATTGGAGTCGAGTGCGCGGCCAATGAGCCTGATTGCCATTGATTGCCATTGATTGGCATCGTAGGCCTGCCTGATTGCCACCCTCATCAGTCTGATGGCCTCTGATCAGTCCCCTGATTGCCACCCATCATCAGGTACACCGTCCTAAATTTCGACGCGCTCGCGTATGCGCCCGGCAACCAGGGCAACGAGATCCGATCTGCCGTACAGGAGCTCACCGGCGCGAAGACGTTCCCACAGGTCTGCATCTGAGTGGCGTCTGATTGCGTCGCTACCTTCCCACAGGTCTTCGTCTGATGGCGTCTAATTGCGTCAGATTGCGTCTGAGGGCATCTGGTTGCATCTGATTGCGTCCGCCATTTTCCCACAGGTCTTCGTGGGCGGCAAGTTCATCGGCGGCGCGGCAGATGCGTGCGTGCTATGGAAGAAAGGCGAGCTCCAATCCATCCTTGAGCAGGCGGGCGCCAAGCCCCAAGGCGCCGTGCCGGGCGCTCCCGAGTGGAATGGGTACAGCGGCGACCCTTTTGAGGTGTGCGCGAGTGGGCACGACTGATGACCTCTGATGACCATTGATGACCACTGATGACCACTGATGACCACTGATGACCACTGATGGCCTGACGAAACCTCGGCCCTCACGATGCCCCTCACGCACGCTTCGCGCGTGCTGTGGCATTTGTATGCCGCAGTTCTTGCCGAAGTGGATGAAGCAGAATCCGCTGCGAACCAAGTGAGACGAGAGTCGAGACAGCGTCAGCGAGCCGCTAGACTCCTCGACAGGAGCCTCTAGTTCTTCACTAAGGCCACGCCAAGCGCCAAGGGCATCGGCAAGGCACATCGCGACATAGGTCATAGCCATGGTCATAGCTGTCGTGTTAGCTCATAGGCAGCCCAGCGCCAGCAGCGCCACCCGCCCGCCGTGCCGTGCGGCGTCCACGCACAATAACATTTTATTTTAGTTAATACCTACGTGTCGCTCAAGCTTTTGGCCGACCACCAGTCTCTCTGTCAAGGGTGTTGCTGGTGCTGCCCGTGCCTCGCAAGCTCTGCCTGCAGCAGCGCCTCAAAATCGTACGCGCCTGGCCCCGCACCGCGCAGCGGCGCCTCCCGAGAGTTGGGCGCGGAGCCAGACGCCTGCGGCTGCGCATCATCAGAGGCGGTCGTGGCGGAGGCGGCGGCCGCCGCTGCCAAGACGTCAGCCGGGTCGAGAGGGACCTCGACGTTACGCACCGCGAGCGAGGGTGCTGCAAAGTTGGCGAAGGCCGCATACTGGTAAGGAAGCTGAGGGATGGACGGTAAGTAGGTGCAGGGCAGCGTGCCGAATGTGGCCTTGAGGAACGCGGCATTCTCGACGACGGTCGTGCAGAGCACAAGCCCGCCATCGTGGAGCAGCCAGCTCGCGGTCGCAGCATAGTGCCTCCACACGTCAAGGGTGATGTATGGTGGATCGATGACGCACATGTGAAAGGCACCACGGAGCTCCTCGGGAAGCCTCGTTGGATGATGGAAATCGTAGTAGACGAATCCGGGTTCAGCGTCTCGAAGGGCCTCGTCGATGTCCAGCACTCGGCTGCGCACACGTTCGTATGACGGCAGCGAATAGAAGAGCGATGGAGTTGAGACGAACGCCACGTCAAGAGCAGCATCGTGCTCAATAGCCAGGCCCTCTCGCACGGCTGCGATCAGCGCACCGGCAGTGGCCGCGCTGTACCAATATTGGTTCAGATCTGCCGCTGGCCCACCTACGTGCTCCTCGGCGTGCGCTGAGAGCCAGGCACCTGCCGCGACGGCAGCGTCGTTCGCACCGCCGTCCATTGCAAGAGACGGAGGCAAAATGTCGGGTTTCGGAAAGGTGAGAACACAACTGTGAAAACGACTTTCTTCGCACCCCGTACTCCGTTGTACAGTGTACTGCACGGTGAAGTACCTTGTATACTTACCCAGCGTGATTGTGCGAACCCTATTCCTTCATGTTTGAGTGCGGTCAGAGGCTCGATTACTAACGGGCCCCTTAGAAAGCCGGCGCCACCCGCGAACGCTTAGGGACTGGCGCCGAGGGCGCCGTAGGCGGCGTAGAAATCCTGACCCGGATGCCCGACGCACAAGCTCTGGCGTAGAGGATACTGTACAGCGGGGTGATGCAGCACAGCTCGAGGAGCTGCAGCACGGGCATCGACATTGCGAAGAGCGCCACAACCAATGCCATGTTGCGCAAGTCGCTCCCCGACGCAACATGCCACCCGATGCGACTCTCGGTCGCGGCGCTGAGTAGCATGATCGTCGAGATCGCCTCGATAAGGTATTGGAAACCCATGGCGTGAGAAATGAGGCGGTCGGCGTCCGGCAGCCACCTAAAACACGCCCACGCCACTCCGAGCTGGACCGCCAGGAAGAGGCAGGTGATGGCGATTCCATCCGCAGCGCTCGGGGTGAGGGAGGGCCGAATCCCGGCGAAGATTCCAAGGACCATGTTCGCGAGCACGAGCGCCAGCCGAGAGCACGTGCTAAAAGGAGTGGCACCATTCACCCGGAAGAGCAGATAGCTCTGGCGCCCATGGAATACGTCCCCCCTTCGTTCACGCCGGATTGCAAACGGCTCGGCCAGCAAGCGCTCCGTGCGGTCTGGCTCAAGAAGGTCCTCCTCCAGATCATCACCAAACTCGCCGCTCTTACGATCGCGAAAGCCTCCACGGACTGCAAGGCGATCTATCGCACTCGCAGTAGCAGCCGCGTGAGCGTCGCGCATGAGGCGCAACCAAGACTTCTTTGGAGCTTTCCGAGAAGCAGCTGCGTCGGCTGTTTTTCTCTGCTGGAGCCGTTGCGTCAGCTGCTTAGACAGTTTCGCCGAGGCGTCGATGGTTTGAACCACACTCAGGAGAGTAGGCGCAGGTGCCTGCTGCCTCGAGGCCGGCCTCGAAGTCAGCCTTGAGGCCGGCCTTGAGGAGAAGTCGCTCGTGTCACGCGACTCGTCATAGTCTTCGTAGTTTCTTCGCGAGTCATCATGCGAGTAGGGGCTCTCCATGATGGTGTCGCCAGGCACTTCTGCTCCTTTCTTGTTGGGTGAACCCTTCCTGCTCTTGGGTGGTGAAGCCTTCTTCCTGTGTGAAATAGGCAGCGACAATAGGCTTGCACTATCAGTAGACAGGACCGAACCGGCGCCTTCCGGCAAGTCCGCGTACTTGGTCACGCCGAATTTCATCAGCTCAGCTAGCGCTGTGCCGCCGGCGATGGCGCCATGGCGTGACATGCCCTTCGCAACCAGCTTTCGCGCCTTTTCGGCGCCCGCCTCCACCAAATCTTCACTGAAGCCGCGGCCCCGCAGTAGGTCAATCACAACGGCGTCAGGCTCCGGCACTTGCTTGATGTACTCATCGAAGTCCAGCTGGAAATCGCCGTCGAGGTCGCCTTTCTTGAGCCTTGCTCGAATCTCGTCATCTTCGAAGCCCAGCTCTCGCATCTTGTCCGCCATCTCTTCGAAGTCAATCCGACCGGATCCGTCTGCATCTAGTTTGAGCTCAAATTCCTTGCGCAGCGCTTCAAGGCGCTCCGGCGGCATGGTCTCCATCGCCTTGGCTGATCGAGGGCGCTCGCGACTTCCGAAATATGCTGAGGGGGAACGTCCTACTGGAGAGCTCACGTCCTCTCTATCTGGTGAGCCCGGATACAGCGACGAAGCCAGCGCGTTGTGGAGCTCGCTGGCTTCGACGTGGCCGCTGCCATCCGTGTCGACTTCGTCGAAACTTGCGTCGATCTGCCGCATTGACAAGGACGTGCTCTTCTCGTCCTCGACGGGAGCCGATGGCGATTCTTCCTTTTCGGGCGAATGTGGAAATGTGCGCACGCGATGGCCACGGACGACGGGCGGTGATGCAGCGGGAGAGCGGATATCCTCGATGGCCATGCTATCCTCGACGGGTGCCAACATACGCTGACGCAAGCCATCAAAAGGTACGACGAGATCGCCATCGATCGGGAACACATCCTTGATGACAACGCTATCCAAGACTGGTGCTGACATCCGCTGGCGCACGCCATCAATCGGCACGACGGGCGCTGACATATGCTGCTTCTCGCCGTCAATCGGCGACTCCGGAGGTGAGGGCGTCGGTGAGGGTGGTGCCACGTCAAAAGATCGTGCCAGTGAGCGCTTCACGGCGGGGCTGTAGATGTCCCGTATCACGCTCGGCGTCGGCGGCTGCGGTGTGGTGACTAATCGAGGTGCCTTCCTTGACGGGTTGATTGCTTTGGCCTGCGCCTGTGCCTCCTTGAACACGGTGGCCGCAGAGGTCGCTGCGGCCGCGAGCGCCTTTGCCCTCTTACGACACCTCTCCGCCCTCTCCGCTTTGGATGGGGCGATGAGCTGGGCATCAGAGGCGGCTTGAATCGCCGCCTCTGCCACGGCCTCCGCAGCCTTCATCTCCGCATCGGCCCGAGCAAATGCCTGCGCCGCCTCGCTTGCACGCGCCGACGACTCGTTGCGCAACTGCAGGGCCGACTTCATTTGCCGGTCAGCCGCGTGCA
>Ga0210247_102679_pt1 | contig 9980 bp, 9 predicted proteins | sample ChrtobMetP3_16mM_FD_155449 | JGI IMG/M metagenome (GOLD analysis project Ga0210247, IMG submission 155449) | Chrysochromulina tobin associated microbial communities from unialgal haptophyte culture, Seattle, Washington, United States - P3_16mM | ecosystem: Host-associated > Algae > Haptophytes >...
ACCCGGGAGCCCTGTACAGTGCGTTTGCGCCGCAGGCAGTACTACGCGCACTCCCACTGCCAGCAAGCGCGTGCGGGAAGCGTGCGGCTGCCGCCCGCCGCACGCTCGCCGGCTGCGTGTGCGCCGCAGGCTGCCGCACGCTGCACGCCCGCCTAACACTGCCTAACACCCGCCTGTCGTGTGCGTGCAGGCTTCAGCCCGAGTCCGAAGTTGTGCCTTATAGGGCGGGAGCGAGCCGCGGCGCGGAGAAGCGCGGAGAGGTTAACGGTTACGTTAGTCCGACGGTCGCGGTTCCGATTGGTCGGGCCCGGTGACCGGTCGGTACGGTTGCAATTTGCATGGCACTTGGCAGTTTTAACGATGGGTGTATTGGTGACGAGGCCGGGCGTTAACGCGGGCGAAACGCGGGTTCGGTCAGCGTTGCAGTGTTCGGCCCTCAGCGCGCGCCAGCGGGCAGACCGGCGAAATACGAACCACTAGAGACACACACACCGAGCCACGACGCTACTCAGTACTCTTCGGTCCTTCGCGCGACACGCTCGCCCTCGAAGGCAATGCCTTCGACTCCGGGGCGGCAGCCTGCGGCCGCACACGCAGCTGGCAGGCGTTAGGCGGGCGTGCGGCGTGCGGCAGCCTGCGGCGCACACGCAGCCGTCGACGCAGCCGGCGAGCGTGCGGCGGGCGGCAGCCGCACGCTTCCGCACGCGCTGCTGGCAGTGGGAGTGCGCGTAGCACTGCCTGCGGCGCAAACGCACTGTACAGGGCTCCCGGGGCCGCTGGGGGCGTTGTCTGCACTGTCGGTAGACGCGCCCGTTGGCGCGCCCCCCGAAAGGGAACGCAAAATAAGTCACTCGACGCCGCCGTCGCGTGACGAGCGACGGCGTCGAGTAACCACAGTGTCGTGGCGATGACGAGGGCAACACGGTGAGCCATCGGGAGGGCGCCGCGAGCGGGACTATGGGTGAGCAGGGACCAGGGAAGCACGCGCCGCCGCCAAAGGGGCGCCCACGCTCGCCCATGCGCCGCCAGGCCACGATCAGGAGCCAGGAGATGTGTGCGCTAAACGCTCAAAACCATGGTGATCGTGCCGCAACGGCCCAACTCGGCCCAAGCCGAGGCCAACAGGGCGCGGTCGGGGACCCTCTAAAAGAGCCACACGCCAATGGGCGCGACATGGAAATGCATGGAACCCGGACAATCAGCATATCACGCGATTCCTCGAAAACGGAGGTGCGGGGCGCGGCCGAGTGCGGGGCAGCGCGCGCGGCGACAGGCCATGGCGCGCACCGGTGAGCTGCGCGATGGTCTCGGCCTCCTCGTAGCCCGCTTCCGGCGGCATCATCTTGTCGCCCGGTGGCGTGGGAGCCACCGCAGCCTCGACCTCCTCGTGCGAGAAAAAGGCGCCCATCGCACCGCCGCTTCCCTGTGGCCTAAGTGTCCTGTGGGGTGCTTCACTTCCGTGTGGTGGTTACAAAAAGTTGGGAAACCTCAGGGGGGGCGTTTCCCCCCCCCCGGAGGGGGGGGCGCACTTAGGCCACGTGTTTAGTGGCCAGCAGGAAATCCGTGTTTCCGCGCCAACAGCACAAACGCCGCTGCGCCGCGAGCTCACAGGGCTCGAGTCCACCCTGTTCGGACAAATGCCACCGAAAGCTAGTCCACTCGGTCAAAGGAAATTCACCGAGCCACAGCGGAAGCGTCTGCGTGAGGTCTTCGACCTACTTGACACCGATGGTAGCGACGAATTGGACTACACCGAACTGAAGGACGCCTTGCAGAAGTTTGGCGTGAAGCTGTCGTTGAAAGAGTTGAAGAATATTTGGGTGAGCGCTGATAAGGATGCGAACAGCGGCATTAATTTTGAAGACTTCTGCGACTCTATCGAGAAGCTGCCAACGACACTTTTGGACAGGCGAGAAAGCATGATTAAGTTGCAGGAAGTTTTGACCGGTGCTAATGAGGATGAGGACGGCAAGAAGGGCAAAGGCAAGCAGACGCCCAGCAGCTGCTCCTTGATGTAGGTTGTGCACTCGCAGGGACCCATCGCTCGAAGCTGCATTACAGGATTCGGGTGCGTTTGCATTTTAGGGCACTTTGACTTTCGACGTGACTAGAGATGTGAAAGCACACGCGCCCCCATGCGGGCTACAGTGGAGATGCATCGGGACATGCAGGTACATTTAAGGTTCTAAAGCCATTGGTTAAACACTCGACACTCAAGAAGACCGACCCGGCCGGCAGCGGCGCCTCCGCCATGACCCGTCGCAGCTCGCACGCACGCCGACCGCTCCGCTCCCGAACCCATGCGCCATGGCTCCAACCGCACCGGCACCCCCGGACCTCGCAGTCAGAGCCTTACGGAATCGAAACGCCCGGGACGGGCCAAACTGAGCGCGGCTCAGTAATCATGCCCTAACCAGGCCCTAACACAACGGACAGCGCACGACGACGCACACGCACACACTTTTACAAATCGAACAACACTTGCTCATCCTGAGAGCAGTGGAGCGCTCCACATTTCCACATGCGCGCCGTGTGCCGCATACAGCTCCGTGAGAGAGCGACACAGCGCTCTGTCTCGCAGGCGCGCCGGTCAGGCGTCGGTAAGGCGCCGGTTAGCTCCCTTGTCGCCGTGCTCTTGCAAGGCGCGGCTAACCTGCAAAGCTACAGAAAGAGGGGCATGGCGAGGAGAGCAGCTAGCGGGCGCCTCAAGCCTGCAGCTGCGGGTCGCGCGACGACCAGCTTGGTGAAGGCAGAGTGGCGCCTTGAACGGCTGCGCGCACGGCGGCCTCCACGTCGCCACCCGCCTCATCCAGATAGAACGCGCATGCCTGCGACCCCACCTCGAAGCCGGTAAGCCGGGCGAGGAGGGCGAGCGATCGCGCGCGATCTGCTGTCTGGGTGGGGGTCAACGCCGGTCTCCGTCCCTCCGGTCTCGCAGCGGCGACGGCGGCGTCCAACTGCCTCGACGACACTGCCGAGCTCCTTGGAATAGATGCCACCGGCCGAGCACGGAGGAGCAGGCGGCTGCGAGTGAAGGCGGTTGCCGACTGCGCCAGAGCCTGCGCCAGCGCAGCGAGACTGGCCCGAGCGAATGGTCGAGCTCCGGCAGCCTCGCGACCACCGATGCGCTGCCCTTGCTGCCCCCGACCCATAGGACCAACTCTTCTCTCGAAAGCCTGTCGCTCGGCACGCGCCCGCGCAAGATCGGCCTCCAGCCGCGCACTTGCTGGGGTTGCTGGGGGAATAGCAGGCAGAGCGAGCGGCAGTGGGGGTTGGAGTTGGTCATAGCTGGGTGTACCCCGCAGAGCGAGCGGCAGTGGGGGTTGGAGTTGGTCATAGCTGGGTGTACCCCGATCCATACGCCTCTGAAGAAGCCTCTCGCGCATCTCTCGACGCCGCCGCAGATGCTCCGGGATGTCCTGATCCAGAACGCCGCCCATCATTTCGAACAGAGAATCTCGAGCCGATAAGAGCCCAAACTCGTCGACCTCCTCCGCCGACATTGCTTGGATTGCGCTACGTGCGACACGCGAATGGATGCCGACACCCGGGACGTTGATGTCGACGCTCCCGTCCGCGTGCAGCAGCGCCACGGTGCAACCCCTGAAACGATCATAGGTCACCTGCGTGCCGACGGCGAGAGTTGGCTCAGCTGAAGCGCGATGACGCGATGGCACCGGAGTCCATGGCGTCCTCTGAGGGAGAGTGGGTATCCTGCGCCGTCCCCGAGCCAGTTCCAGGGTATCCTGCGCTGCGTGCACCGTCGACCAGGTGGCCTCCTCGACCGTTGTCTGCCGCACCCACCTCGGCCACGCTGTGATAGTGTCCGCGAACCAGCCACAGTTTGGGCACGCGTTACTCACTGGCGCCCTCCCGGGCGCCCGCACCTCGCCGTGGTGCATCGTCAGATCATTGCAGCTCCCCGCGGCGAGCTCAACGGGCCCGTAGTGGCAGCGCGCGCACATGCGAGCGTTGGGCATGAGCAGCGCGAGCTCGGAACCCTCCTGGACGACCTGATCCACCTTGCGCGCGATGGGGAGCAGCGCCTTCCCCTCGGAGTACTCGGCAAAGGTAAGATCGCTCACGTTCAACGCGATCAAGCGGTCGCCAAATGGCGCCGCGCCACAGCCGTGGCCGCGGAGCGGGCAAGAGCAGGCGCCGCGGAGGAAGGCGAGTGTGGCACCGTCTTCACTGATCTGCGCCGTTTCTGCCTTCGCCGGCAGGTAGTCTGTCTCCCGAAGCTTCTTCACGTTCGAGAGAATGTACTTGTCGAGGCACACTTGGCAGATCGGGTGGCCCTCGTCGCATTGAATGAGCACAACGCTGTCCTCGCTCTCCGAGCAGACCACGCACTCCGGCCGAGAGCAGGTCAAGCAGGTCTGGGCACTTGTGGTGCTTGCTGAACCCATCGATCCCGAGCGAGCTGAACCCATCAATCCCGAGCGAGCAGAACCCATCGATCCCGAGCGAGAAGGCAAGCTTCCGACCGTGGCACGCTCGTGCAGCACGCTCGCCTTTTCTGCTCTCTTATGGAACGGTAAGCATCTGTATGTAAAACGGGACAATCCAACTTGAACTTGAACTTGACTTGACTTGACTTGTCTTCGTACACTCGCGGTGGGTCCTTCTCTCTCGAGTGTAACACGAGCGCAAACGCGCATATGCCTGCACCCCTCACGCCCGGCCTCCGCGCTTGCGAAGAAGCTGCCGAAGCCCGGCGGCGCGGCGGCCCGGCCGCGCCGCGTGTGCAGCCAGCTGGAACTGAGCGCCCTGCCTTCTTTCGACGTCAGTCGAGCCTATTCTTCACCGGCAATCCGAACGCCGAGCCGGACTCCCTCCTTGCTTTGCTGGCAACGGCGTTTGCCTCTGGAACTATCGGCGCGCTGGCCACCGCAGCTCTCTTTGCAGCATGGATCAAACGCATGCGCCCGCCGACGCTGCATTACTCGCCCACGCCCGAGAATGAGGCCCTCCTACGCGACATTCCAATGCTGCTGCGCACGTACGTCCCAAACATACTGGCGTGGAATGCACACACCGCTGGCTTCTTTGGGTACGTCAAGCTGCCAAAGCGCGCGTCGCGCGTTCGGCAGGAGGTAGTGACGCTGCCCGACGGCGGCACAGTTGCTCTCAGCTGGTCGTCGGAGCCGCTCGATGGGCAGCGAGTCATCATCTGCTTCCCCGGGATCAACAACCCGAGCGACATGGGTTACATTATGCACCTGAGCGATCTGCTGCACCGCCAGGGACTCGGGCATGTGGCGGCGGTGGACTGGCGCGGCCTGGGCGGGCAGGAGCTGCGCAGCGTCACGGGGACGCCCAAGCCGTACAGCGCCGCGGCTTTCGGCGACGTGGGCAGCATCCTCACGCATCTGCGCGCCAGGCTGCCGAGCTCCCCGATCATTGGCGTCGGCTGGTCCATGGGCGGCGGCATGCTGCTGCGGCACATGGGCGAGGCGGGCGAGGCATGCGAGCTCGCGGGCGCGATGGCGGTCTCGCCGCTCGTCGACCTGGCCAAAAACTACGAGCACATGGGCAGCAAGCTGATCAACAGTATGTACCTGCCGATCATCATGGGTCCGCTCCTCGCGTACCTCTTCCGCCACCGGGACGCGCTCGCGCAAGGCCCGCGCGCGTGCTCCTTTTGGCACGACGTGCTGCCCGCGCTCGGCAAGCACCAGGGCCTCGACGACTGCGTGTACGGCCCAACGTGGGGGCTCGCGGGCAAGGAAGAGTATTGGGAAGTCTCGTCGGCGAGGCCATGGCTGGGAGCGATTCGGCGCCCGACGCTCATCGTTCACTCCGAGGACGATCCGATCTGCCCCGTGTCGGCGATGCCGCTCGACGTGATGGCGGCCAACCCGTTCCTCTTCACAGCGGTCACGCGCCATGGTGGGCACATGGGCTACACGGCTGGCCTCTCGCCTCTGGAGCACACGTGGACAGATCGTCTGCTCGTCCATTTCCTGCATCACCTCGAAACTCGCGCGGCGGAGGCGGCGCACGCCTTTGCGAAGCAGGAGCACTCTACTGATGAGGACCCTCCTCACGGAGCGTCATCCGCCAGACTGAGAACGAGCGCTGCTGTGGCGGGCATGGACTCGGACACTGTCGGGGCCGCTGCGCCGGGGCGGAGCGTTTCCACACTCTCTGCCATGCGCGCAAGTGCCCCTCCTCTACCCATATTTTCTGTGCCGTCGAGGCTTTGAATACAATTGTGTCCAAAAGCTACTGTTAGGTAGCTGATGTCTCGTCGATCTCGGCAAAAGATTCGCCCCGACTTTTCAGGCGCCATTTTCGGCCAAGTTCGGTGGAACGTGGAGGCAGGCGGCCGATAACTCTCACCCGCTGTCCCCGAATGCGGGGAGTCCTCTTCACATGCGCGCCGCCGCGCGACGACACGCTGCTGATGTCCACTGTGCGCACGACGCGTGAACCGCACCCGTATGCCAAAGCTGAGGAACGCCTAACGCTCTGCCAGCGCATCTGCTTCTACATCTTTGTGCCACTCTTATCGCCGCTCCTCGTCGTGCTCTGGATGCTACGGGCGGTCTCCTTTTTCCTGCTGATGCTCGCGCTGCTCGTGCCGTGCAACTTGGCCCTGTTGGGCTTGCCTAAAGGCCAGCCGGTCAGCGGCTGGCGGCGGAGCTTCTCAAAGGCGGCCGTCGGCATCATCGGACGCGGGTGCCTCGCCACCTTTGGCTGCTGGTGGGGCAACCTGACTGTGCGTGGCGAGTGGGATCCGACGTGCCCCGTGATCGTGTGTGCGCCGCATGTGGGCATGACCGATGCCTACCTGTGGATGGTGCTCGGCTTCCCACGGCCTATCATCATGGAGGCGTACACGAAGATTCCCGTCGTCAAGACACTGCTCCGGGTTGCGTGTGCGCTTGAGGTGCCAGTACCGAGCGCGAGCACCATCGGCACCGCGGAGGGAGCGAAAGCCACCCGCGCGACCACGGCCGCTTCCGACGCGCCCAAGGCGCCTTCGGCCACCGCGGCCGTGCGCGAGAAGATTCTGGAGCACAAGCGCACGTTTCAGCCAGGTGTGGACGACGCACCGATCGCTCTCTTCCCCGAGGGCATCACACACAACGGGCGCACGATCCTCGGCTTCTTCCCGGGCGCCTTCGAGGGCGGCTCGAGCGTCCAGCCGGTCGTGCTGCAGTACAAGTACAGGCACTTCAACATGCATGCCTTCCTCTCAACATTACCAGAGCATCTACTCTCACTCTTCGCAAACCCGTCTTTGGTCATCGAGGTCGATTTCCTGCCGGCGCTGATACCCAACGAGGCCCAAAAGGCTGATGGTAAGCTGCTCGCGGATGCGGCGCGCGTGTCCATGGCGCGTGCCTCCGGCATGGCGTTGCACGAGATGAGCGCCAAAGACCTTCGCGACGAGTTGAAGCTCGCTGCAGAGAAGGCCAGGAGGGAGAACGAGAAGAGGCTCGAGAAGGAAAAGCAGAAGGCGGCGGGCGCGAGGGGGGAAGAGCCCATGTTGCTTTAGACCGCGGCGTGCGCGAAGCAGGGCGTAGAGACGGCGTGCTAGGTGTGGGCTGTGGCGCTTGCAAGGCGCGCATCTCAAAGAAGCCGAGAGGGTGCCGCGGTGTGGTGGTGTGGAGGCCGCGTGTGCGTCTGTGCGAAAGCTATGTGCCACCGCCCGTGCGAGTGTGCCACAGTGTGCGTGCGCGATCAGCGATCGCCACGCGCGCTGCGCGTGCAGCGCACATCACGACCGCATCGCTTGGGTCGGTGAGAGTGGTATAAAATTGTATAAAATTACGAAAGCTGAACGTGAATGCGCCGTGAACTGCTGATCATTCTGCTCGGTACCTTAGAGTATGAGTTACTGTAAGAAGATCACATCTGGTGGGCTTTGGGCGCCGGATCGCAGCCCTGGTGCTCCAGCTCCGTGTACGATTCGTTGAGGCTCTTGAGAAGCACCGCAATATTCTTGTAATTTTGGCCGTCGTCGCCGTACGCGCCTCCGATTTGACTGATCGAGAACGCGCGCATCGTTGCATTTGGGGAGTCTTTCAGGATGAGGAAGTTGAGCGTGTCATTGTACGTCGCCTTTTCCGTGAGGTGCCACGCCTGACCAATGAAAGAGGCGGCATCGGGATGGTATGGGCGCAGATCGCCGAAACCGTAGGGCGACTCGGCCGTCGGCTTTAGTGTGAAGTGTGCGTCCGGACCTCCCATGGCGAGGGAGGTGTTCAGCTTCTGCATGAGTGCGACCGACGAAAGGTTCGGAAAGTGGACCAAGAGCTTGCAGCACGCAACGCCGCAGGAACCATAATCGGGGCGGTCGCAATCGGGCGGGGTGCACGCTGCGCTGGCGATCAAAAGAGCCCACATTTCCGGCGGAAAAGTTCGGAATTTCGTCAGGTGTGAAAACACATAGACACCACAGACACACCCCCTACTTTCTAGCCTGTACGCCTTGCCAGCGTGTCTCGCGTTTGCGTGCTCGCTCGCAAACGCAAACATATTCAGCGGCGGCATCGGCGACAGAACACGATGTCGTCTTCCTTCGCGCTCAGCTCGCTCCTGGAGAAGACGGAGAATCGCGACAAGGACTTCCGGTACATGGCCACCTCCGACCTGTTCGCAGAGCTCTCCAAGGACTCGTTCAAGCCCGACTCGGACGGTGAGCGCCGCATGTGCAAGAGCCTGCTTGCCCTGATCAACGACCAGTCCTCCGATGTGCAGTCGCTCGCCGTCAAGTGCCTCACGCCGCTCGTGCGTAAGGTGCACGAGGAATACGTCGATGAGATGATGATGAGCTTGTGCAAGAGCGTGCTCACCGGCTCGGAGGAGCAACGCGACATCTGTGCCATCGGCCTCAAGACGATGGTGGTCGAGATGCCCTCGTCGATGGCGGGCACGGCCATCCGTCGAGTCACACCCGGGCTGCTCGAGGGCGTGCAGAGCGACAAGCTCGAGGTAAAACTCGAGTGCCTCGAGGTGCTCAGCGACCTGCTCCGCCGCTTCGCTTCGTGCCTGGCCGAGGCTGAGTCGAAGGAGTGCCTCGCCGCGCTCTTCGGCGAGCTCACTTCGACGCGCGCGGCGGCGCGCAAGCGGGCGATCTCGTGCATCGCATCGCTCTCAGCCTCGCTGCCCGACCGCATGCTCGAGGGGCAGCTCGTTGGCAACATCTTCACGCAGGTGGGCACCGTCGGTCTGAAGCCTGAGCTGCGTCGCACGTACATCTCGACACTGGCGGCCATCTCGCGGTCGGGTGGCTACCGGCTGGGCAAGCAGCTCGGCAAGGTCGTGCCTCTGGTGCTGGACCAGTGCATGCCCGCTTACTCGACCGACGACGCCGAGATGATCGAGTCATGTCTCCAGGCGCTCGAGGTGCGTCCTCCGGCGCAAGCGTGCGAGCGAGCGTAGCAGCCCACTGGCCTGCTCGACAGACCCACCCGCTGCGCCATCACCTAGTGGCGAGCTCCGGTTCGGTGCCCCCGTGCCCCATGCGCTCATTCCCGTCCTGTGCCTCGTCGCGTGCCAGGCTTTCGTGGCGCGCTGCCCCAAGGAGGTGGGCGCCTTTCACGACAGGGTGGGCGAGGCGGCGCTTGCCTACCTGTCGTACGACCCCAACTATGCGGCCGACGGCGACGAGGAGATGGAGGAGGCCGACGACATGGAGGATGAGGAGGACGAGGACGCCGGGAACTACTCGGACGATGATGATGTCTCGTGGAAGGGTGCGCATCCGCCCCTATGGAAAAGGGGGTAGCTAGCTACCCCCTCAACCTAAGCTGGGATCGCCCGCCCTCGCCATTCCTCGCCATTCCTCGGCTATCCTCGGCTATCCTCCCGACTGTCCATCCCCCCTCCCCCCTCGCCCGCCCCCCCCCCCAGTGCGGCGCGCGGCGGCCAAGCTGCTCTCGTCGCTCGTCCTCTCGCGCCCCGACCGGCTCGAGGAGCTGCTTCCCAAGTACGCGCCCGCGCTCATTGGACGCTTCGCCGAGCGC
>Ga0210247_102687_pt1 | contig 9935 bp, 2 predicted proteins | sample ChrtobMetP3_16mM_FD_155449 | JGI IMG/M metagenome (GOLD analysis project Ga0210247, IMG submission 155449) | Chrysochromulina tobin associated microbial communities from unialgal haptophyte culture, Seattle, Washington, United States - P3_16mM | ecosystem: Host-associated > Algae > Haptophytes >...
GGCAGATGCGCATGAAGTGCATCAGGGCGTCGTCGAAGAGCACCATGTCGACCGCGTTCAGCTTGTAGAGGTCGTTGAATCGGCCGCAGAACATCTTGACGCGCTCGCGGCACGAGACCAAGCTGTCAACGGGCTCGTAGATCTGCGGCGGCGCGAGCTCCTCGCCCGTCTCTGGGTCCTCGTCGCCGTCGCGCAGGAAGTCGACGAAGAACATCGAGTCCTTGAGTGCGCCCGCCTTGGACGGTCCGAACTGGTCCTCGAGCAGCTTGTTGATCGTCTTGTCGAACCAGCCCTTGTCGACCGAGTCGACCAGCCGGTCGGCGAAGACGCGCTCGCACTCGTGCTTCCAAAGCCCGAGCAGCATGATGTCCGTTTTGAGCGTGTAGCCATACTTGGCACACTTGGCCGCATCCGAGTCGCACATGAAGACGCCTTGGAAGATTCGAGACAGGTCGCGCAGGTTGAAGATGTAGTGGAACTTGGCGGGCGTGGGGAGCATCTTCTTCTTGACAGCCTCCCAGACGGAGATGGTCATGTCCACGAGCATCTCCGACACGTCCCACACGTCCTGCACCTTGTTCTCGCTGTCGGGATGGAACTGCGCGCGCAGCAGCGCGCCGAAGATCTGGTTGATCGAGGCGACCGAGGGGAGCGTCACGTTCATCACGTGGAACTGGCGCTTGCACCGGCCGCCGTTCATGCCGGCCATGCACGAGATGTCGTTCTTGCCGCCACCCGGCTGGAGCATTGCGCCGATGAAGATCAGGTCGAGGATGTTCTTGAACTCGCCCGGCTTGTCGAGGTTGTACATGCCCTTGTACTCCATGAGTTGGCGCACAATCTCCATCGTGATCTGGTCGCCCCAGTCGTTGTACGCGGGCATCGAGATGTCGTCGATGAAGACGAGCATCTTCTTGTTGCCCGGCGGCCCAAAATTCTTGCCCGAGCGCTTCTCGACCGAGTTCTCGATTTGGCGCTGGAAGATGGTGGGCGTGGTCGCGGACGAGAAGGACATCTTCTTGACCATGAAGACATTCTTGTCCTGGCGCCCGAGGTACTGGAGCACGGTGCTCGTCTTGGCCGTACCCGGGCCACCAATGAAGAGCACCGAGCGGAGCTGCTGGATCGAGAGGCCCATCGTGTACTCGTTGCGGGTCGAGTCGACGGTCGGGATGAGCAGCGAGGCAAACGCGCCGCTGACCGTGAAGCCCGGCGTCATCTCCCACTTGGGGATCAACGTGACCCAATGGACCCAGTCGCCGGTCGAGTCGTCGACCTTGAACTCGTAGATGGTGTCGTTCGCCTCGCCGGGGTCCGGCATCACCTTCGAGAGTCCGCGCAGGCACTTGTCAACCTTTGCGCGGTCCTTGTTCTCGAGGATGCCGGCGACCGTCCAGCAGAGCGAGTAGAGGAAGTAGCGCTCCACCTGCGCCAGGTCGAGCTGCGCGTTCTCCTTGCCCGCATCGAGGAGGAGCTGGTACAGGATGGTGCACATCGAGGTGAGCAGCACGATGGGCGTATTGTACATGCACGGGGAGCACTCGAACAAGAGCAGCTCGAAGATGGCCGTCACGACCTTGTCGAAGAGCTTCGAGAGCAGCTCGTCCTCCGCCTTCGGGCGCTTGATCTCCTTCAGCCAGGACACATAGTACGGCTGCCAGCCGAGGTCCGCGAGCGACACGTAGATGATGCCCGCGCGGCTCACGGTCGCGGGCGACGCGTTGCGCAGGTCCTCGACCTCGAAGTGGAGGGTGCAGTTGGGCCGGAGCATCGCGATGCGGTCATTGTTGGCGAGGGTGAGGATCCGGTTATCGTCCATGACGGTGTTCATGTTCTCGATCCAGATGGCGTCGACGGGGCCGTCGAGGACCAGCCACGTGAAGTGCTTCTTGTCCTTATTCGCCTTACGCCAGAGCGAGGCGAAGATCCCTTCGGTCCATTCGTTGGCGACCATGTCGAGGAAGCCGAACATCTGCGGCGCGTAGATCGCCTTCGGGTTCATCTTCATCTCTTTGTGCGGCTGGCCGACCATGGGCGGCTCAGTCTCCGAGATCTCGCATGCCATGAGCGTCTTGAGCAGGCATTCGACCACGCGCGTCTTGCCCGTGCCCGACGGGCCGACGAGCATGAGCGAGTGGCGCACGAGCGACATCTCGTACGTCTGGATGATCTTGAGCACCCACGTGTCGATCGGTTGCAGATTGAGCTCGGGCAGGCGCTTCTCGAGCGACGCCTCGACGGCCTTGTGCTTCATCGGGGCCGCCTTGAGGCCTGGGAAGAGATCCTCGATGAGCGAGAGGAAGAGGGGCACGTCCTCGGCGACGAACTTGGACAGGTTCATGTCGCGCAGCGTGCGCATGAGGAGCATGTGCTCGGACGCAGTCAGGTCGTCGCGCTTCGAGCCACCCGCCGTGCGGAGCACCGCCAAGATGTTGCGCAGCCCGAAGTCGTAGTGCGGCTGCTTCGAGAGCTGCTCCTCGCACAGCTTGTAGAGCACGTTGAACTTCTTGCCCAGGATGGCGTTCTCGCGGTAGCCGGCGCCAGTGAGCTTGACCTTCATGATGATCTGACGGTCGGGCACCATCATGGTCACGCCGCGGAAGAGCGACTTGAGGTTCTCGGGCAGCTCCTGGCGGCCGGCGTAGCCGGGATTCATCGTGATGAAGTAGCCCACCTCCTTGTTGAGGTTGATGATCTGGCCGTCGGTGAACTGCAGCTGCTTCTTGTCCGCCTTGATGGACTCGAAAACGACGCCCACCTGCTGCGCGACGACGGAGAGCACCTCGAGGTCGATGCGGTTGAACTCGTCGAAGCAGCCCCACACACCTGCCTGGGCGAGGCCCTTGATGATCTTACCAGTCGAGCGGTAGTCCATCTGGTCGCCGCAGTTGGTTACGAGCACGAGCTTGCCGAGCGTGCAGCCCATGTCCTTGGTCGTCTCGGTCTTCCCCGTGCCGGCGGGGCCCGCGGGCGCGCCGCCGAGGCAGAAGCCAAGCGCCTGCGAGAGGGTGATGTAGCAGCGATCGGTGAGCGGCGTGATCACGAGGCGCTCCTTGACGCCGAGGTACTCGTTGCAGTAGTCGAAGTCGACGTCGGCCACGTGCACTTTGGCGACCTTGAGGTCGTCTCGCCAGTAGAAGCGCGCCTGCTTCGACCACTCGAAATCCTCGACGTCCTTCACCTTCTTCTTGACCATCTCGTCGAAGACGTCGCGTGCGTGGACATCGACGAGGATCATCGTCTCGACCTTACGGCGCGTCCATCGGCCGTGCACCGCGAGCTGCTGGTCGGTCTGCAGGTTGATCCCGATCAGGTCGTTCAGGCGCTGCTGGTTCTTCTTGTTCACGGTGTTCATCACGCCCTTCTCCGTCTTGGAACGGTAGAGCGCGTCCTCGCAGTCGGTGGTCCAGATGAACTGGATGCCGATGAGCGAGACCTGCGAGATGTACTTGTGCGTGAACTCGTCGATCTTCATGCTCTCGCAGTCGACGGAGGCATACTGGACCGCGGTGTTGACCGTCTTCTGGATGCTCGCGAGCAGCCCGCCAAGCCAGTCCTCGATGTTGCCCTCGGCGCGAATGGGGGTGACGAGCGGCAGCCCCTCGCCCAGCCCAGCCTTGAAGGACTCGATCTTGACCGGATCGCCCTTTGCGAATTGGATGGAGTCGACCGAGTCGAAAACGGAGGAGAGGTGGGGCTGGATAGCCTCGGGGTTCGAGCCCTGCGACAGGACCTCGAGGAGCACCGCGTCGGAGACGAAGTAGAAGCGCGGGAAGGCGGAGCGCTTCTGGTCGAGGTAGCCCGAGAGCGCCTTCTGGCACACCTCGAGCTGCTCGAGCATGAACGGCAGCAGGTTCTTGAGCACGTCATTGCCGAAGCAGTACTGGATCACGTTGCGCGTCTCGAGCGCCTTCTGCATGATCTTCTCCCAGTTCTTGTCGATGCTCTGGAAGCGCTTGGCCTCTTGCGGCATCTGCTTGGCAATGTCGCCGGAGGTGAAGACGGCCTCGAGGTACATCCACATGGCCTGCACCTCAACCCACTGCTCGAGGATCTCGGCGCAGAAGCTCATCTTGAGCACCCAGCTGGTGGTCTCGTCCTTGAAGGGGCCGATGTAGCGCGACGCCATCATCGAGCCGAGCTGCATCTGCGCCTCGTCCAGCTTCTCGCGGAGCTCGGCAGTCGGGCCGCCCTGGAGCTGGATCGGGCCACGGTTCTTGAAGTTGGCAAATTGGAGCTGCTGGTCGGACCACTCCTCTTGAATGTCGCCCATCTTGATCTCGATCTGCAGCTCCTTGGACGCCGAGTTGGTGATGTCCTCGACGTCCTCGACGAACTCAAGCAAGTCAACCTCGAGCAGCATGCTCAGCTTGAACGTGTCCGAGTACACGTTGAGCTGCCGGCCCGTCGTGTTTTGGAGCGCCTGCCAGTGGCGGTTGCGCATCGACGGGTGCGCGAGCTGCTGCACAAGCGGCAGCGTCTCGAGGAAGTCGTCGATCGTGCGCTTGAGCTCGATGAACGCCTCGTACTCGCGCAGCACCTTGGGCATGCGCTTGCACGCGTTCTGGAAGTCAGTGAGCTTGAGGAGCATCGCATCGATCTTGTCAGGCACGTCAGCCCAGAGCAGGTCTTTGTAGTCGGCGACCGTGGTGGTCACGTCGATGTACAGGCTGTACACCTTCTCGAGCAGGTCGATCTCCGTCTTCGTCTTCGCGAGCTCCGGGTAGTCAGTGACCTGCAGCCCGAAGAGCTGCTCGCCCGCGGCATACTCGTCCCAACGTCGCTTCTTGTCCTCGAAGGTGCGCTTGAACTTCTGGAGCCGCTCGTTGCCCTGCATGGGCGTGATGCCCGGCACGGTCGGCCCGTTGGCCTCCCAGTCGTTGCGGTACGAGAGCACCTCCGAGACGAACGCCTTGACGTTCTTGACGAGGTCCTTCTTGAAGGTACCCTGCACCTTGACCAGGTGGTCGCCCATGTTGTCCGCGAGCGTCTTGAGCTTCTTCCACGTGAATGTGAGGTCGCCCACCTGGTCCTGCTCCTCCTTGGTCACGCGCACCTCGTACCGGTTGAGCATTGAGTACATCTCCTCGACGGGGCCAAAGAGCTGCTCGATCTGCCCCTCCTTCTCGCGCACGACGGCGAGGTAGCCCATGGCCGCACGCACGTTGTCGAGGTCCGAGATCTCGCGCTTGAGGTTGCGCGTCATGTCCTCGATCCACGTGACCACCACGTCGAGCTCGCGCTTCGCCTGCTCGTGCAGGTTCTGCGAGTACTGCGCCTTCCAGCTCGACGCCTCGCTCTTGAGCGAGTACTTGAGCGGCGCCGTCTCGAGCGATAAGGCGCCGATGTTGTGCACGGGCGCGATCTTTTGGATCTGAGCCTCGATGGCCACGTACTTCTTGAGCTCAGCGTCGAAGTCTTCAATGGTGGGCTTCTTCTTCATGAACAGGTCGTACGCGGTCGTCTTGTTGTCCTTCCACAGCCACGCGAACTGCATGAAGATGTGGAGGTACTCGTTGACCTGCCGCTTGGTGCCCTCGAAGGCGCCCGTGAGCAGGAGCACCATCTTGACAATCTCCTTGTCTCGCGCGATCTCGTCGAAGACCGTGAGGCCCTGCGCCACAGCCTCAGGCGACGACCACACGATGAGCTGCTTCGACGTTCGCAGGATGGCGCGCGAGCACCGGTTGATCGCGGCCTGGATGTCGTCGAGCGGCGGGGTCATCGTGACGCTCGGAATTGTGAGCTCCACGTCGACATCGAAGAAGGGGCGCTCGAGGAAGAGGAAGCCCCCGCTCGAGCGCGAGCCGACGCGCTTCTTGATCGCCGCGAGCGAGGCGCGCGTGCAGTTGAGCACCGCGCGGTACATGAGGCGGCCGTAGTGCTCGCGCAGCTTGGCCTGCTCCTCCTCGGGAGCGTACCCAAGGCCAGGCTCAAGCTGGTACTCACTGATGAGCTCGAGCAGGTCGGCGACGCCCTCCTCGACCTCGAGGTTCTTGGCGGCCATGAGCGCCGACTGCTCCTTGATCCACTTCTCCTGCATACCGACGAAGCGGTCGAGCGTGACCGTCTCGTCGTCGGGGATGTTGACGAGTAGCATCTTGGAGACCGCCTTCAGGTTGCGCTCGATCCGGTTGTCGATCAGGTCCTTGACCTTGGTCGCGAGATCGTCGAGCTTCATCAGGCCCGCGTGGATGCGGTGCAGGTACCCGTCAATGTTCATCGACGTCCAGGTGAGCGTCACCATGCCCGGCTGCACCTTGCGCTCCATGTCCGCCAGGTGCGGCTTGAGCAGTGTCGCGGTGATCGGCATGATCTTGCCCACCACCTCCTCGTACTGCTCGAGCGCGTACGAGAGCTTGTTGTAGTAGCTCTTGAACTTGGCCTCCTGCAGCAGCACCATCTTGGCCGACTCGGGCGCCTCCACGCCCATGCGCATCAGGCACTTCGTCTCGCGAATGAGCTGCAAAATCTCGCGGTCGAAGTTGACGTACAGCTTGTTGTTGGCCGGGTGCCGGATGATGAGTGTCGCCTGCAGACCGGCCTTGGATTGGTCGATCGAACGCGACCACGCAAGGTGCCATAGCGTCTCGAACTCGACGATCGTGCGCGCGATCCGGTTGTACGTCTTCACGATCTTCTTCGACTCCTTCGTGCTCATCAGGTTCTTATTCATCTGGAACTTGAGCATGGGATCCTCGATGCGGCGCATGAGCTGTCGAGCCCACATGATGGAGGCGGTCACGGGCGGCGCGTTGCGCACCGTGGGCGGCGCCTGCTTCTGCTTCTCGTACAGGCGCTGCACCGTCTCGAGATCGAGGCCGTAGTTGTGGAAGATGACCATGAACTTCGAGTCGAGGTCCTCTTTGAGCGAATCACGCTGCAGGATGATCTGGAACTTTTTGAGCATGCCCAGGGCCTGCTCGGTCGAGGTGATGTTCTCGAACGACGAGTTGATGAAGCCCTGCAGCGACGACTCGAGCTCGTGGATGTTCGCGTTGAACTCGAGGAAGTCGCGGTCAAACTGACCCTTTTGGTAGTCGAGCAGCTCGTACGGTTTGCGCCGGAACTCGTCGACGATCGACTGGAAGGTCTTCATGAGACCCTCCATGCCCTCGACTCGGTGGCCCGCGAGATTGGCAAACTGCTCGACGGTGGTGAACATGTCCTGCAGCTTCTCGACGCGCCGGCAGAACAGGTCGAACTTGCCGAAGATGGCCGTCTCATTGAAGTCGAACTGCTTGCCCTTGGGCTGCGTGAGAAGCTTGTCGCGCGTCGTGTAGTAGTTTTCCTGATAGAGCTCGTTGAGCTGGAGGCACAGGTGCAGCCGCTGGAGGAGCTTGGGGATGTCCTGGTCCCACATCTTGATCGACGAGTCGGGGCCCATCAGGTACTGCTTGCAGTTCCAGATCATCTTGTTCGTAATCTTGCGGAAGAGCGTCGTCATGCGCTCTGACGTGTTGTAGTAGCGCGCGATCGTGTGCATCATCTTGATGTTGTTTAGCAGACCGGGTAGCGCGTCCAGGATGGTCTCGGGCGTACCCGTGCGCAGCGGCTCGATGTACTTCTCGAGCGTCGATAGGTACTTGACGTTGTCCTTCGCCTCATTGTTCGCGTCCGTGATTGAGTTATCGAGCAGCCGCCAGCGCTTGAGCACGCGCGACTTTGAGGCGCCAAGCACGCCGAGCACCACCTTACACTCGCGCCCGCGCAGCTGCTCCGTGATCGCGTTGAACTTGGTCATGCGCGTGCGCCAGTACTCGAGCTCCGTCTCGGGCCCCGCGTCGTCGCTCTCGTTGCGCGCGTTGTCGCTCTCCGCGAGCAGCTTCTCTGTGTCCGTGCACCACTGGTCACACACGGCCTCAAAGGCTGTGACGATGTGCGGCTCGCTGCTCGCGCGGGTGAAGGCGGTCGCCTTGTTCTCGATGTCGAAGAGGTTGTCGGGACGGCGCAGCGTGAAGCCACCCTGCAGCGACGAGACCGCCTCCGCCAGCGTCTCGGTGAACTTGTTGTACGACGCAAAAAACTCGGCCGTCGTGTCGTCGACGCCGACGCCCGGCTTCCAGTTGGCCGAATCCTGCGTGACGATGGGAAGGTAGAGCTGCTTGAGCATCGCCTGAAGGCCCTCGATGGCCATCGTCGGAAGCACGCCGAAAGAGATATCCTCGTTGCACTTGGCGTCCTGCACCTCGATGCCTGGCTTCGTGGTCCGCACGAAGAAGACCGCAGGCGCCTTCTGGCGATCGAACTCGCCTGTCGTCAGGAAGAGCTGCGGCGGGGCCGAATCGGGCGCCTCGATGGTCTCGCCATCGACCGTAATCGTGTCGCGCGCCTGGTAGAAGAATAGCAGCTTTCCGACCTTCTCGTCGCCCTTGAGAAAGTCGCTGATCGTCGATAAGGTCTTCTCATCGCCATCGAACTGACTCTCGACCTTTGCTACGGTGAGGCCAAGCTGCTGGGCGATCACCTTGAAAATGTATCCTTGTGCTTTCAAGGCGGACATCCCGCTCGCACCCGCGCACCTGGCGCTGCGGCTGGCCTTGGCACAGCGTTGCCGCTGTCCGCACAGACAACGACCGCTGCGGCCGGGGCGTCGTTGATGACGACGTTAATTCGTAACGCTTACGATACTTCACACCTACAATTGGACCCCGCAGTCTGCCCTTGCCCGTCTGCACGTGGCCGACGACCGACGCCCCCCCTGGGCCTTGGCCCCTGCCGGCAAAGCGTTGAGGGGCATCTGTGCGCCCTTGCATCTGCGCGTCTCAAAGCGACGCGGCCAGCACGCTGCACGCAGCTCTGACGCGCTGACCCCTGGCTCTGACCGTCCTGGCTACTGACCGGGTGCGACCCCGACTCATGGATAGAAAACGCAAAAAGCAAACTCTGATCGGAAAATGCCGATCCTTGAACGGAAATTTCGTGCGGAAGTGTCGCCGAAGCGCATCCCGCACTCTCGACACGATGGCGCGCATCGTGCTGCTCGCGCTCCTCGCTGCCACGTGCGCTGCGCACTCCCGCGCTACGCAGGCACGTTTCGTTCGCACCTCTGTCAACAATCACTCTGTGCTCGAATCGCGTGCTCTCGCAGCACAAATGCATTCGTCCTCCCTCAGAGCACGGCCGCTAGCCTTGTGGCCCGCACGCCAACGGCGGCGGCGATGTCGCCGGTGATGCTGTTCGGCGGCAAGCCCAAGCCGGCTCCCAAGAAGGCGGTGAAGAAGGCGGCGCCGGTGAAGAAGGCGGCGCCGGTGAAGAAGGCGGCGCCGGTGAAGAAGGCGGCAGCGCCGGTGAAGAAGGCGGCGCCGGTGAAGAAGGCGGCGCCGGTGAAGAAGGCGGCAGCGCCGGTGAAGAAGGCGGCGCCGGTGAAGAAGACCATCCTCAAAGGTCCCAAGGCCGCCCAGCCTGGCTCTAACCCGGTGACGCTCGTGCAGGGCTTCTTCGGGCCCGACAACTGGCTTTACCAGGCGTTCACGATTCTCAAGACTCTGCCGGAGGCGAAGCCTAAGAAGAGATGAGCGGCATCAACACGCGCTGCCGCACGCGCGCCGTGCCCACCCGCAGCCTCTTGAAGAGTTTATTTGGTCGGGGGGATGGCGTATCGATCCACCGATCAGGGAGTAGTCGCAATATCGACCCGCATTGGAACATATCCGATACATTGTATCGTAAGCAAACTTGCATCGGCGAAACACTCCCGCTGCATTCGGCCCGATCCCCCAACAGTATCCCCCATGCCGCGTCCCGTCCGGTCCGCGGATCTCGACCTCCAGAGACCACACCACAAGTTCTTGAGGATCCGCCGAATATGGGCCCAGGGGGCGAGGGCTGGGGACCCGCTTTTCTTTTCGTCTCTCTATACAAAAACTTGCACCCAGACCCGGCCTCCCACGCAGCCGGGCGAGTCGGCGGCGGGCGCAGCTCCTGCGGCGCAC
>Ga0210247_102688_pt1 | contig 9929 bp, 4 predicted proteins | sample ChrtobMetP3_16mM_FD_155449 | JGI IMG/M metagenome (GOLD analysis project Ga0210247, IMG submission 155449) | Chrysochromulina tobin associated microbial communities from unialgal haptophyte culture, Seattle, Washington, United States - P3_16mM | ecosystem: Host-associated > Algae > Haptophytes >...
GTGGAGGCGTCGCCGTCGTGAGCGCCAGGCAGCAGTGCGCCTGTGCCTCGCCAGATCTGCTGCGCATCGATGACGGCCTCGCGCCCCACCGGCTCGATGTCGAGCTCGCGTAGGTCGACGATGAGCTACACAAGGCCGCGAAAGCGCCTGCCGTAGATAGCGCGTCGCGTCTTCTCGACCGTCTCCGACTGTGCGTCGGACATCGGCCCAAACGGCGCATACGCCTCGATGACCGCGGACAGCCCGGCATGGGTGGCACGCTCGTACTCCCGCGGGCTGCATCGCACCATCTGCTCCACGTGCTTGAGCCACGCCATGCACAGCCCTACCTGTTTGCCCTGCGTCGGGCGCTGATCTCCACTGAGCTTGCGCCGATCGCCAACATGCGTGTATACGGCGTCGTAGGCGAGCCGAGGGATGGGGCGCCCACCGATGAACGCCGCCGCGAGAAACCACGGCGGGGCAGGAGCTTCGGAGGGCATGCCCGAGCCATCGAAGGTGACCGCGGCGTACGTCGTCTTCGACGCGTCATCGGTGATGCCGAATTGACTGGCTGAGACGGCGGCCCACTCGTCCAGGATCGAGATGACTACGGCAGCGGCAGCCCAGCTCGTCACGCACCCGAGAAAGTCGTCTGCGCACAGGATGCTCTGGTGTCGACGGCCGCCGCCGTGCGTGCCATTCCACATGCGCACGCCCCCATTGCTGACCATCGTATCGATGGCCTCGACGAGGCTGGCCATAAAGATCTTGGCCTTCTCGGTCGAGAGCATGCACCCTTGGAAGTACCCGCACTTTGAGCGCAGCCGTGTAAAGTCGAAGCCGCCCCCATGTCGGGGAGCGCCGTCGGCGAGACCGTGCTCCGTCTCGTAGAGAAAGCACGCGTCGTCGTAGAGCGCGAGGGTCGCCTCGCGTACATCTCGAGGGAGTCCGCGCCACTGCTCGGATATGAGGACAAACCCTCGGTCCATCGACGGGAAAAAGCGCTGAATGTCCCCGTAGACGACGACAAGAAGGTGCGAGAGGAGGTGCGCATGGTCGAGCACCAGCCCGCCGCAAATGGCTGCCCCGCGCGCCGATACGCCCGGCGTCCAGCCAAAGTTGCCTGGCAGCCGGTCCATAACCGCCGCGTACGCGGGCATGTACAGACCCGCTTGCAGCTTAAGCAGCTGCGAAGTGAGGCCTATGTCGCGCTTCTTCGAGACCACCGGCGAGGGTACCTTCTTGTTGAGGAGCTTGACAGGAACGCGCGCCCAGTAGTCGGGCTTGTGGCGCGCCCCTTGGGCATCCGGTGTGGCGACGCCCATGGCGGCGACGTAGAATGGGCGACGTAGAGCATCGGGAAGGAGCTCCAGCATCTCTTTAGAAACACGGTCCAGCGACGTGGCCTTGTCGGGATGCATCTTGGCGAGGATCTTGACGAAATCTGCGTAGTCGCACTCGTCAGGAAGACGCCACTCCCTGCCGTCCTTGCCGGGCAGCTCGGCGTACGGAGGCGGGCACATGGCGGCGTGGAAGCCAAAGATCCGCGCGTCATTGGAGCCGGCTCCGTAGTTGGAGTCATCGATGCTCCGATAGATCTCGCCCGCCTCCGCGCGGACGGCCGCCGGCTCTGTGATCCATTCGCCTGGAGCTCTCACGCCCGCACGCTCGACAAACTGCTTATCGGCGCGGTACAGCCCTTGGATGCCGCCATGAGTGTCGTCGTGCTGCGTGGGCCGCCGCATCGCGGCAATGATGGCGTCTCTGCCGCCCCCCGCAGCCGCATCGGCGACACCTTGCCATATCGGGCGGTCGGCGCGGCGCTCGAGCTTGCCCAGCTGCTGGCTGTAGTAGGAGACGTCGCGGAGAAGGCGAGACACCACGGCGGCCGCTCGCGCGGCATCCGCCAGCGCCGGGTCCCCGAGTATGGGTCGGACGACGATCCTCTGCAGGCTCCGATCATGCCGAGCGAAAAAGGTCGCCGAGTTGGGCGTGTAGAGGGCCTTCTCCGCAGCGACCGCGCTCTGCAGGATGCCCTCTGCACGAAGGCGGCGGTGGGCGAGCGCATCGGGGCGGAGAGATGCAAGCGCGGATGCAGCTTGGACCACGCCGAGGCGCGCCCTGCGCACGGTCTGAAGGATGCCCTGCTGTCGTCGCAGCTGCGCCTTGATGCCCTGTAGGCCGCCGCCCGCATCACGTACCCGGCGAAGGCGATCTCGGAGCGGGTCGCCTCTCGTGGCGACGACGGCGGCCGCGGAGGCGGCATTGAGAAGGGCGACCAGTTGTACGATGGCGTCGGCGCCGCGGCCGAGCGTCTGCCGCTCCCCCTCGGAGTCAGGGCGCCACTGTCCGGCGCGCAGCTGAGTGAGCCCGAGGTCAAAGGAGGCGGTGAACGCTGCCACCTGGTGCGGCTTCCACTTGCTCACGAGATAGCGTGGCAGCCGATGGACGCCCGAGTCATCGGGCGGAGCGCAACGTGGGGCACGCTCCACAAAGATGAGCATGTGGTCAGAGACGAGGCGGCCGCCGTCGCCAAAGGCGTGCCACACCGCTCGCCGTGTCCAGCTGCCGCGCTCGAGGCCGGAGACGAGGACGTGGTCGAGTGTGGCGGTCCCTTTTGGCGAGCCATCGGCGAGGCGGTCTGTCCAATGGGCTCTGGAGAACTGCCCCTGGGCGTGATTGAGACCCAGGTCGACGATGCCCACCATCGAGGTGCCATCGCCGGCCTCGCCTCCGCCCGTAATGGCTTCAAATTCGTCGTCCGCTGCCGTCGCGCGCCGGCGGCTGCACCTCCAGCTGGCGTCCGGCGTGACGTTAAGATCGCCGGCGGCGAGGCACCCACGAGACTGCATCGCGTGGCGTATGATCGTCTTGAGCGCCTTCGACTTCCCGTTGCGCTGCTGCGTCCCGTACGCGGCCACGAGGCGCATGGGCGGGGAGGCGGCGGCGTGTCGGCGGTGCTTGAAGTCGACCATGATGGTCATCGATACGGGGTCAACCTCAGGCTTACCACACGGCGTGGTCTCGCACTTGAGCCACGCGAGCAGCAGCCCGCCCGTCGCACCCGAGGATCCATTGGAGCGCTGGCTGGTGGTCGACCCGCCCGGGTAGAACTGATGTCCGTAGCCCGCCTTGCCGAGCCAGGCTCGAAGGCCCCGCGGGTGCTCGGAGTCGCGGCTCGAGCCGCTGACCTCGTTCAGGACGATGTACGTCGGCGCGTCATGGCCGCGCAGAAGCGGGTCGAGCACGTCGTAGCGCGAGGCGGCGGTGGCTTGCTGTCCATCCGGTCCGCCCTCGCTGTCACCGCTCCACCAGCCAGCCGCGTTCCATAGAAGAAGGGATTCGCCCCGGAGAATGGGTACGGGCGTCGGAGGTATCATGGCAGAGACGAGGGCGGCGGTCCCCGTCGCACGGGCGAGGGGCGCGTGTACGGGCGCCGATCCAAGGGAGGCGGCGGCGATGACGGAGCAAAGAGTCGAGGCGCGCTGAGCTGCCTCGTGCGGCTGCTGCTCAACACAACGCGCACTCGTCTGCTTCTCAACACAACGCGTGCCAGGACAGCCGCGCGCGCGCGCAGAGCCGGGACGGAGCTTTGCCGAAATTCACAGGGGGACTGAGTCAAGTCAAGTCAAGTCAACACAGGGGAGTACGCAGGCAGGCATTTTCCCCTATCCCCTTGATTTTCCCATTGCATTTTCGCTACGGTGTTCGGACCAAGAGGCATGCGTCCCGCATGAAGGCATGATTATGCAGCATGATTACACGGAAGGGCCCGTCGGCCGGGCCTGCGGGCCACTGCCAGTCCAGCGTACGGTGTACGGTAGCTAAACCGTTGGTTCAAACAATTGGCGAATTGGGTTCAAAGCTTCAAACCGAACGCCCCGCCCGGCCCCGCGCCGTGCGCCGTGGGCGCTCCCCACGTAAGTCGTAATAGCGGAGCGCTGAGCTGCGCACCTCTCGCCGGAGGCCGGAGCTCTCCGGCCTTCCGCTCTCTGTGGCTCGTCTGTGGCCCGCCGCGGCCGGCCGCCGCGGCCGCCCCCTCCAGGGACTGCCCCGCCCAGGGAAAATCGAAAAAGTACTCGCGGGGGCCATACACGCACACAGCACGCACGCGCCAACGCCACTCACGACTCACGCACTCACACCACACCGGAGCCACGCACCCATGCACGCACCGCGCGTTGACAGATCGACACACGCACTGCACTCAAGGACCACGTCACCACGAGAGGTTGTCTCGTAAACAAAAACCGAACGTTGGCAGCGGAGTGCGGTACCGTACCGTACGTACATCCTACATCGCGGTGGGTACGTAACACAACATCACGTTCATTCGCTGCCAACGCGATTCGCGCTGTTCCCCCCCCCACAGCCGATTGGCCCCACCGGCTTGACGCCTGACGCCCCTCCCCGGCCGGTCTCTCTCTCTCTTCTCTCGTCTCATCCCAATATGAATTCCCTGTGTTCTCTTCCTGCTGCGCATGCAGGTTCCTCCGCCTGTCCCAATCAGCCCGAGGGTTGGCCTGTAGCCTCTCACTCACCCTTTGTATCGATCCCATATTTTTGCGCGAATTCCGCAAGCCATTTCTTGAGCGATCGGTTCAGCGCCTCGTTCAGCATGGTCATTGCCTGCGAGTGGTCCGCTGGGCGCGAGGTGGGTGGGAGTTGTGGTTGCTTGAGGACGACTTTCTTGATGCCGAGGACGAACTCCACATCAGAGATATGGCCGTCCTGGTTCTCGTCCAGCTCCGCGCGCAGTTGGTCCCAAAAGCTGTAACGCGACACCTGCAGCACACAATGCGAATTCGAAGGGGCTGTCAGACGACGAGGCAGCGCCCGAGGCGGCGCGCCTCAGCTGGGCGGCGGATGGACCTCGGTGCCGGGCGGCGGGCGGTGAGCGGCGGCCAAATGGGAGCGAGCTGCTGCCGTCTCGAAGGCTCACCTTGCCCTCTGTCGTCGAGCGGAAATCTTCCTTCGTCAGGACGCCATCTTTCGTCTCATCAAGATGCTTGAAGATATTCTCTATCTTCTCCTGGTTCTCGGTGTTGATCAGGAGCTGCTCCGTTAAATCCTTCGAGATTTTTCTCGTGCTTCTGTGTTCGTTCCATAGTGGACTGAGTTTAATCACCGTGCCGGGCGGAGCAGCGTCTTGGGCCAAGAACGCGTGCGCCTTTTTGACAAGGTTCTGCAGTCGGCGGTTGACGGACTCGTTGTACTGAGCCTGCACATCAAGGTACGTCTTTTTGGGCATGCTCTGGATCCCCTCCCAGTCAAGTTCCTCGCTCATCGCCTTCCTCTTGAAGCCATCGATGAACTCGAAGGGCGTGACGTCCCCAGAGTGATCCGTATCAAAAAACTTCGCCATCTCCTGCCACTTCGCTATCGCTCGCTTCTGATCGGTCTCTCCGTGCCCGCCAGCGAGCGCGAGAAAATCCTCGTAGCTGATTCTCTCATCTCCGGTCTTATCCAAGATCAGCCAAAGCGTTTGAATTTGCATCATGGATGGCTCTGTCAGCATCAGCGGTTTCTCAAAGTCCCAGAGCTTTGGGTCGACCCTTGGATTCGCGTCCTCTGGTCTATTGGGGGGAGCGAGCACTTCCGGCCCACCTAAGCGGGTCTCGCTCTTTTGGGGGGAGGGCGCAGGCATCATGAATGCATCGTCCTTTGGCGCCTTCTTCTGCTTGCCACCAAAGGGATCGCCGCCGCTGCTGCCGCCGGCGCCGCCGCTGTCCACGCCGGGCTCGACCCCGGCGGCGCGCAGCACGTCGCGGAGGCGATCAGCGGCGGCAAAGTCCTTGGCGCGCTTGGCACTCCGCCACTCTTCGACCATCGCCTCGGTCTCCGCGTCCATGTGCGTTGAAGACGGCTTGTTGTTCTTACCCTTACCACCCTTGCCTTTGCCCCCACCCTTACCTTTGCCTTTGCCGTGTTGCTTGGAGATGCCCCTGCCACCTTTGCCGCCGCCGCCGCCGCCGCCCCCCCAGCCTTCACCGCCGCCGCCGCCGCCCCAGCCTTCACCGCCGCCGCCGCCGCCGAAGCCGTAGCCGCCTCCAGTGCCACCGCCACCGCCGCCCTTTCTCTTAGACATGTTGCGATGCACGCGCGAAGAGCGCACAACAAAGAGGACCACAAGTTATGAATACACGTCGGCCCTTAACAAGATTTCGTCGAATCTTAACTTTGAGTCTTTGACATTCAAATCCGCGGTTGCGTGCCCCGGATCCCCCCCCGCCGGTGTCCTTTAAGAATTAACAGGGATGTCTCGCCCCGCGAGTCCACAGACGCGCGCACAGGCCGGGGTAGCCGAGCGTGTGAGCACTGTGTGATGGTTGGATGCCACCTTTCCAAGCTCCCCCTATTGGGGGTATTACAGATCCCCACGTTGCAGGCTGCAGCTGCTTTGGGGATGCATGCCAACCTGTTTCGCAATGTGAATCCGGCAATCCGCTAATACCGACCTGGCTAGCGCGGCCGTACAGGTTGAGGTTCAGGTACCAAAATCATGTTCAACGCAACGGGATCATAAGCGAAACGCTTTCTTGTGTCGACGGTGCCGCCGATCTGAGTTCTGACGAGCATGCGACACTTCTCACTCACTCCTCCGGCTTGTACGCGACGGCGAGCATCACCCAGACGGACACGATGTCATCCGCCATCGGATGGAGCTGCAGCCGCAGGCCCAGACTCGCCTTGGAGGCGCGGCACTGCAGGATACTCAGAGCCACCTCGTCGCGCAGCCACGTGTCGAAGATGCTGCGCGCGTCGCTCGTCACGAAGTGGTGCGGGAAGCCCTTGAACGTATGGCCCGCGCTCACCTTGCGCCGGATCGCATCGGCAAAGAGCGTCTGGTCGACGGCCGCATGCCCCGTCATCCTCTCTGTCTCGTACGAGGCAAGTGCTGGCGTGAGCAGGTAACTCAGCTCCTCATCCCACACGACGCCAGGGCGCCCCAGGCCGCGTGAGGCGCGATGCTCATCTACGAGCGCACGCAGCGCCGTCTCCGTCGCCGCCTCGAGCGCCGCTGGCTCGCCCATCGAGCAGGGGCGCAGCGGCGCCTGCGGCAGCGGCGTCACGCTCTTGAGGAGCGCAGCGTCCATCTTCTTCCACGCGTACGGATCCTCAAGCTCGAGAGAGGCGTGCTCGAGCTTGACCGACGGCTGCGTGTTGGCATAGAGCGCGCGATGATTGAAGACACACGCGAGCTCAGTGTACGGGTGTCCCGCCGCTCCGGGCACCGCGTACTGGAGTCCGGTGAGGCTCTCCCAAAACGTGCGCGCGCCGTCCACGCCAACGGTCAGGACCCACACGTGGCTGCCGCGTCCGTCGGCGCCGAGGCACACGTACGCATCGAGGCCGAAGCCGAGCAGCAAGGAGCACAGCAGCAACGCGTGTTCCTCCGTCTCGCCCGCGCGCGTCGCGAGGGTTGCATGCACCGACCGCCACACGTCCGTGACCGCATTGCCCGCGGCAGGCTCGCGCCGGTGGCGCAGCAGCGACACAAAGTGGGCAGCGTGGCGAGGTGAGCGCAGCAGCCGCGCGGCGCGCAGCGGTCGCACAAAGGCGCTCACCGGACGCTGCGTGCCCAGCTCCGAGAGCGCGAACAGCTTCACCGCACGGTTTGCATGCGCCGGGCTTAGCTCGACGTACTGCTGCCACCAAGCGCGCGCATACGCAAAGAAGCGGCGCTCTGCCTCGACCTGCGCGTCGCGTTCGCGCTTGATGGTGAGGTACACCTCAGCCTCGGTCATGGCAGCCTCGGCGCGCGGTCGCGGCAGCAGCTCGAGCTTCAACTCCAGAGCGCCCACTGGGAGCGTCGCCTCGGCGCCCACCCCGGGCAGCTCGAGGGCAAGGGTGTGCCGTCCGTGATGGAGCACCTGCCAGAGGAGAGCGCCGTGGTGAGCGCTTGCACGCAGGGAGATGCCTCGCTTTCGGGACGTGGTGGAGAGAGGAGAGCGCCGTGGTGAGCGCTGGCATGCAGGGAGATAGGGAGATGCCTCGCTTTCGGGACGTGGTGGAGCACCTGCCGCCACTCTAGCATGCACGAGGAGAGCAGTTGCTCGCGCCCGCCAACCGCGTGCAGGACGAGCACGTGGATCGGCTCGCACGCGCGGCATAGCCCGCGCAGCCTCTCCATCGTGGCCATCTCCGGCACGCCAGCAGCGCCGATCGCAGCCGCCGTCGCCTCATCCGGTGGCGGCAGCTCGAGCAGCACGCCATCCTGCCACTGCGGCTCAGCGCTGTAGGGCACCGAGCGCGAGCGGAAGCGCTGCGACCCGAACTGCATACACACGCACACAGTGCCACGGTCGGCCTCGTCACCTTCAGCACCAGCCATCTGCTCCTCGCCATCTAAGTATGTAAAAGCTCTTCCGCCGAGGAGCAGAACGTGCAAGAGCGCGCGCTGCTTAAGCTGCGGTCCAGCATCTTCGACCTCCGCCGCTGGGGTCACCCCCCCCGCCTGATCAGCGACGATGCGAGCAAGCACGCTTGCGCGTTGGGCTGCTTTGAGGGCGGAGCTGTCCGCGTCGGCGGCTAGCCCGGGCTTGTGGTCACCTCCCTCGAGCGTGGAGGAAACGATCGACTTGAGTGCAGTGAACACGCCCTGTTCACGCAGGTGCTGCTGGATGCGCTGCTTGATCGCCGAGTGCTGCTCAGATGTGACCACACCGAGGTGCATGGCCGTTCCCGCGCCGCCAGAACACAGTTTCACTAATTGTCCTTGCAATCCCGAAGGAACTGGAACCGATCCACGAACCGCAGTCGATGTGATCACGATAACATTTCGTTGACGCTGCGTTGAGTGTGGTTTTGAGATGCTTGCCATCGAGCGTGCCGACCGTTTTCCCGTTTTATTTCGACAACGCGCTGGCCCTGGGAGTTTCACCTCAAGCGAAGCGCTCCGTCTCTTCAAGGCGCACGCGCACGAGCAACTGGAAACGTCGAACATGGCTGCGCCATACAACTCGCTCTCGAGCCTCATGAAATCACAATCAGCTGCAACGCTGCGCAGCCTGGACAAGAGCGCGTCGATGTCGTCGATCACGTCCAACGCCGCAAAGTGGGACGAGCACGTTGCAATGACCGTCCGCCGCAACGAGAGGATCCGCATGCAGAGTGAAGCGACGAAGCTGCGCGGCTCCTTCGTCCACGAGGACCCGCGCATGGACGGCGTCATCCCCAAGTTCAAGGTGAAGGCGTGCCTGAAGGCGGGCGGCGTCGAGCTCCCCGAGGAGGAGCTCAAGGACATCATGCACCGCTTCATCTCCAGCAACGGCCAGTTCTCGTGGCTTCTGTTCTGCAAGTCGCTCGAGACCGGAGACATGCCCTCTTCCAAGTTCCACCCGCGTCAGTCGAGCCGTCCTACCACCGTCGGCAACCTCGATGAGAGCCGCAGCTCCATCTCGTCCAAGTTCCTCGCGGCGCGGCAGTCGCGCAAGATGATCGGCATGGAGTCGTCGGCGTCGCTCCTCAACCCCCCAACGCTCTCCCATGGCAAGAGCTCGGAGAAACTGCGGCGCATGGTTTCTGAAGCCTCCCTAGGCGCGGCTGCGATCAAAAATCGTCTCGAGACCACGGCCTCGTGGCACGCCAAGATGGACGGCGGCCGGGCTGCAACAGCCGTGCCTCTGAAGTCCAGCAAATCGCTCCAGGCATTGCCGGAGGAGTTCTACCAGCCCGAGGAGGCGAAGCAGCAGTACACCTCTCTTTCCCCCAAGAAAAGCGGCATGACCAAGGAGGAGAAGTTCCAGGCCGAGAAGGAGCTTAAGGAGATTATGGCGATGGCCAAGACCGGCCTGAACACGCGCTTCTCGGACATGTTCAAGGCGTTCCAGTACATTGACACCGACCGCTCGGGCCGCCTGAGCAAGAAGGAGATTGCGCGCGCCCTCGACCTTTGGAACATCCCGCTCAGCGACGCGAAGCTCGACAAGATGATGGCCAGCTGC
>Ga0210247_102704_pt1 | contig 9887 bp, 3 predicted proteins | sample ChrtobMetP3_16mM_FD_155449 | JGI IMG/M metagenome (GOLD analysis project Ga0210247, IMG submission 155449) | Chrysochromulina tobin associated microbial communities from unialgal haptophyte culture, Seattle, Washington, United States - P3_16mM | ecosystem: Host-associated > Algae > Haptophytes >...
GTCGACGTTCCAGTCTTGCCATCGCCCGCCATGATCAGCAGCGGGCGCGTACGGCCGGGGCATGTCGACTTTGGTGGCGTGAGCTGATCGAGCAGCGTCGCGCAGGGCAGTGACGTGTTTGGTAAATTGGGAAGGGAAGGAAAGGGACTGGAAAGGGAGCAGGAAAGAAGAGGGAGTAGCATAGAACAGGTGCCAAAGTCCCAAAAGAGGGGGGGGTCTCAAAACAAAGCTGCATGCTAAGTACCCATGGAGTGTAGTTCAGGACTCAAATAAATGTAGTTGGTTACTCAACGCATATTATCATGCACATTCTCACGCATCATGTTTGTTTCCGGGCACGACGCGGTGGCACCGAATGGCACCGGCAGCTCGGCACAACGCGTGAAATACCTTTTTCCTCGCCACGTCACTGTTTGTTCAGGACGGGCGACACAGGACGTCTCTCACTGTTCCCCCGCCCGAGATCACGCTCTCTCGTGATCCCGTCGGCCTCTTCGGTCTCTCTCCGAATCGTCGCACTCCCTGCGGCCATAGCCGCGTCCCGCGTCAACGGTCCTACGTAAGTACATGCATTCCCTTTTTGTTAAACCCACTTCATGCCACTTTTGGGTTGTGTCTTTTGTAAACGTCTATACATAAACAACAGACAACACCGTAGCCTGACTTCAGTGTTCAGACTTGACTTTCACATTCACGACAGACAAGTCCCGCAATGGTCCTCAGCGTCTTCCTCACATGCTTCGGCCACTTGACCATGGTGATCCCGACGCCTCGAAATGCCATGGACGGTCCCCTAGCCGTCTTCGTTTATTCCGGAACATGAAACAGAAACAGTTCGAAAAACCCTGTTCACACCGCGAATACGATGGCCGCCTTGATGAGTGGCGCTGTCGGTGCTTGCAACGCGTCCACCGCTGCGAGCTCTGCCGCGCTCTCCCGCTTTGGCTTCAGCCTCTTCGCGAACCTTTGCCACGCGAACCCCGCGCACAACGTAGTTCTGTCGCCACTCGTCGTCGCCGGCGCGCTCTCGATGGCCGTCGCCGGCGCGACAGCCGGAGGCAAAACGGAGCAGGAGCTGCTCGGCCTGCTCGGCTTGAGCACGCACGCCGACTTTGCGGTCCTCACATCGGCGGTCTTGGCCTCCAGTGGCGCTTCCGTGAGCGCCGCCAATGGCATCTTTACGCGAGCAGCGGTCAGACCCGACTTTGTGGCGCTCGTGCGGTCGGCGCACGGCGCGTACGCCGACAAGCTCGGCTCCTCATACGGCCCCATCAATCAATGGGTCTCTGAGAAGACGCAAGGCCACATCCGAGACCTGCTCAGCGATCCCGTCGACCCGCTCACGGTGGCGGTGCTTGTGAGCGCCGTCTTCTTCAAGGGCTCATGGGCGACAAAGTTCGACGCAGCCTTGACGGCGGCGTCGGTCTTCTCAGCTCTGGACGGGCGTGCGTTGCCAGCCATGATGATGCGTCGCTCCGGCACGTTGCATGCGTCCGCGTCCGTCGACGAGCTCGCTGGCGCCGCCGCTGTCCGGCTCGACTATGGCGCGGGCGATGGACCGCATGACTTTTGTGCGCTGCTCGTGCTGCCTCCGGTGCCGGGCGCCACCGCGCTAGCGGCGACGGTGCTGGCCATGTCGTCGGGCGACGCGAGTGGCACGGCGATGCTGTCCCGTCTGCACCCGCAAAGGGTCGACCTCGAGCTGCCACGGCTCAAGGCAGAGTACGGCGCCGCATCCCTCAAGGTAGCTTTACGCTCCCTGGGGCTCGTCGAGAGCTTCGACGGCCACGGGGGCTTCCTTGGGCTGTCTCAGGATGAGGCAGTGCGCATCGACGACGTGGTGACCAAGGCGATGCTGGAGGTGGACGAGGAGGGCACCACCGCCGCCGCCGCCGCCGCCGTGATCATGCGGACCAAGTCGGCCGCGGCCCCACGCCCGCCGCTCCGGCTCGTTTTCGACCGACCCTTTGTGATGGCGGTGCTGCACGTGCCCACTGGCGTGCCCCTGTTCGTGGCGCAGCTCAATGAGCCTGCTGTGCCCGCCGTGGCACACCTGATCGGCGATCACGGTCGCGCTCACGGTCACGGTCACGGTCACGATCGCCACCACTGACCCTGCTGGTCTGCACCGTCGCAGGGGCTACCGCCTCCTCAGCCGTGCGCGGCTTGCTCAGCCATGGCTGCAGGTCACGGTGCTCGATCGCCGCGATGAGCGCACTGACGACCCAGGTACAGGGCCTCGGGTGCCGCATCACCTCGCTGCAGGGGCTGCGTGACTGGATCCGGTGGCTCTACTGGCAGGACATGCTCAACCCCGGCGTCGAGTGCGGCGTTGCCTTCCTCCTCGAGCGAGGGCACGTCGGCATCTGTTGGCTTCCGATGGCCTCTGGTTGCGTCTGTGGTCGCGCTCGATGCGTTCCTGATGTATCCGTCTGGGAACGGGAGCCCCTGGCTCCAGGACCCCTTGCATGCCGCTTAGAGGGTCCGGCGTGTAGACCTGACCTCTCTAGAGCGGGTCGAAGTCCGAATGAGGTTCTTGGATGTCACCACTGGACAAACACTCTTCGACTCGCGCGCGGAAACACCGCGCGCCCTTTCACCGGGACAGCGCTTGACGTAACTCTACGTGCATGCGACCGGAACGTCCCGGACCCGGTTTACCGACTCGCACCCCCCCCAATTAAGGTGGAGCCTGAATTGATTTAGAGGAGGTTACTCGTCTCCTGATCCCGTGCTGTCACCCGTCGCTACGCAGTCGAAGCTTGTGGCCCGGGTATCCCCTCTGTCCAAGAAAGCGAGGGTGTGGAGCGCGACCACCATGAAATTGTTCGTGAGCTCCGTCGCGTTCTCGACGAGGATGGTTGTGGCTTGAACCTGAATGGCGTCGTCTCGACGCACAGCTCCTCGAGCTCATGGTACATGGAGCTGAGCTTTTCGAGCTCGTCGGCGAAGGCCGTGTCCTGGTCGAGCGCCTTTTTGTTGATGCCCTTCTCGTGAAGCGTGTTGAGCTTTTGACGCACTGCTGGATTTCCGCCCGCATCTGCTTGAAGGACATACTCGTGTGCGCACCGGTGGCTGCGTACGCTTGCTGCGGCAGCGTGCCAAGCTTGCAGATGTGCTGTTCAAACACCTCCGCCTTCTGCTGGAGAATCGCCTTTTTCTGCAAGAGCATGTCTACCTGCTTGGCCGTGTCTGCGCGCCCCTTGGCCGCGTCAGCTGCCTTGAAGCACATCTCGTCGAGCCGCTCCTGCGAGGCTTGTGAGGTTTGTGCCCTCGCGCGCTGCGTGTCCGCGATTTTCCGACTCGCGTCAAGCACCTCGGCCGCGGCCGCGAGACGCTCCTTGGCCACGCACAGCTCCTCGGCCGCTGCGCCACCCGACTGCCACTCGTCTCCCGCTGCGTCGGCGTCTATGGTGCGCTCGAGCGCCTCCTTGAACTCGTCCTGCCGATTGCGCAGATCCTCCGAGAGAGACGCGCGCAGCGACGACACACTCGCGTGCGCTCGGGCGGCCGCGGGCGCAGCGGCATCTCGCTCCCTGCGCTTCTCGCGCAGCTGCTCCTGCTTCTCGGTGAGCTCGCGCCGCCCGGCGTCCGTCGGCTTCCCGTCGGGCTCGAAGTTCGCCTTGAGCGCCTGCTGCACTGCGCGCAGCTGCTCCTGGTCCGACTCAATCGCGGCCTGCAGCGCCTTGTGCGCGCTCTTCTTTTGCTTATTGACTGCCTTGCGCGCGTCGCGCGACGTGCCGATAACGCCGCCGGTGATGCCGCTCGACGACGACTCAGCGCCACCGCGGTCGGTGCCGCCGCCGCCCGTCGTCCCCGTGTCGATGGCCTCGAGCACATCTTCGAGATCGGCCTCGCGCGGCCGCTTGTTGTGGGCGACGGTGTGCTTGTCGAGCTCGCCCTGCGTCTCGAGCGCTCTCGCCTCGTGCTGCTCCTTGTCCCGCTCCAGCTGCGTGAGGTTCGCGTCGAGCGCCTTGAGCCGCCCGCGCAATTGCGCGAGGTCTGCCTGTGCCCTGCGCGACTTGCGCGCCTCGTGCCAGCCGCTTGACATGGAGCCCTTACAGATCGCCTTGTCGCCGGCGAGCGTGACGCGGTTGACGTCGTGCTCTCGAGGCTTGGCCGCACCCGTCTGCGCGAACACCGTCTTGTGGAAGACGTGCCGGAAGCGCTCCCTGAACTGGAGCACCAAGTACGCTGGCTTGAAGTAGAACACCTTGTCACCCGGCCCAGCGGCCTTGACGTACGAGTTGAGCGACAGCCTGCCCTTCGCAACGCCGAGCGCGCGCAGCTCCTCCTCTGTAAAGGCATGCTTCGGGCTCGCGCTCTTGAGCTGCTTCTCGAGCGCCGCCGTGAGCGGCGCGTTCTCGAACTCGACTCCGTCCTTGGGTACGCCCTCGCCCTTGTTCTTCCACTTGAGGCCGAGCGTCGCTCGCCCCTTGGGCACAAAGGGCATCACGCCCTCGCCAGGGTCGGGCTCGGGCTTGACGCGCAGCCGGTTGAGAGGCATGAACGTCGCGCGGCCCGCGCTCGCCTGCTTGAGCTCCTCGACGAGTTTGGGCGTTACGTCGTCGCTGTCGACGACCATGTGTAAGAGCTGGTTGCCTGCGGCCACGTTGACGGCCGTGTTGAACTTGCCGTCACACCTGATCAGCTCGAGCAGCAGGCCGTGCGCGCACTTGATCCGCTTTTCGCGCACGATGCGCTTGCATGCGTCGAGAGCTTCCCACTGATTTCGGCTCATCGAGTGCGCCAACGTGCGCTCTGGCTTGGCAAGCTGTTCCTCTATCGCCTTGCGCTCCTTACGCACGTTGGCGTCGCGCCGCCACAGTTGCTTGCGCTGATCCGTCGGTTCCGCGTACTCGGTGCGCCAGCGCGCGCACTTGTCCTGCGCGTCCGCCACGCGCTTGCGCCGCTCGTCCGCCTTAGAACGCCGCTCGGCCTCGTGTTCTTCCGACTTCTGGCGCTGGTACTTGGCGGCGTCGAGCTCCTTCTCGAGGCTTTTGGCCTGCTCCGACTTCTTGTCAATGGCCTCGCGCAGCAGCTCTGCCTCCTTGGTTAGGTGCTTGTCGCGCTCCTTCTTCGAGCTGAAGCGATGCCCGCCGGCCTCTTTCGAGTGTAGCTGCAGCAGCACCGCCTCGATGCGCTCCATCTCGCGCGCGGCCGCGGCGGCGGCGTTCTGCAGTGCCGCCCGCGGCTCTAGCTCGCCGAGATTCTGCTCGACGTCGGCGATGCTCGCATCCACCTGCTCGAGCTCCGCCTCCTTCTCGCGCTTTGTGTGCGCGACCTCCTCAGCCTTGTGGTCTGCGTCGAGGCGCGCCGTGTGCTCGAGTCGCTTCTTATGCTCGGCCGCACGTGCCTTGGTCTCGGCGACGGCGCTCTTGAGGCTCTCGCCGAGCACTCGGAGCTGCCGCTCGTGCTCCTTGGTCGTGCTCGTGAGCTCCTCGTCGTCCGTAGCCGAACGGGAGGCCATCTCGCTCGACTGGGCGCGTTTGGAAACCGACGAGGCGATCCCGCTTTTGGCGCGCATGAGCTCCGTGTGGTAGTACGTGTATTCAACCACCTTGCGCCGCCTGTCGAGGCGCGTGTAGGCCTCGAGCTCATCCTTCTCAGCTGCGAGCCCCGCGAGCTTCGTCTCGATCGTCGTCGTCTGCTCCTTGCACCGTTGCGTGTTATCCTCCGAGTCGGCGAGTGTGCGCAGCGACTTTGCCTTCTGGTCGTCGTACGTCGAGACGCCCGCACCGTCTTTGAGCGTGTTGAGCCCCTGCTTCTCGCTTGCGCATTCAGCCTCGTGCCTCTGCTTATCGGCCGCGGCCAACTCCATGTAGGCCGCCTTATCGGCCTCTTCGAGTACCTTCCCCTGCGCCTTGATCATCTCGGCTATGGCGAGCGCATCAAGCCCTGGGTGCGTCGCTGTCAGCATGAGGCTCTCCGCCGCGGTGTAGAACTGGACAGCGGTCTTCGCGACGCGCGGCCCGTGTTCTGCCTCGCGCTTCTTCTTGGTCTCCTCGGCCGCTTCGTCCTCGGCGGTCGTGGCGGCCGCTGCGCGCTCGCTCGCCTTGGCGGCGCGCGCCTCCGCCTTTACAGCTTTCTCCTCTTCCTTTGCTGCCCGTGCCTCCGCGCGAGCCTTGGCCTGTGCGAACTTCGTCGCCTCGGGCGTCGTCTTGTAGAGCTCGAAGGCGTTGATGACCCCGTACTCCTCGAGGACTTCCTTGTCGCCGTCGTCGTGGTCCACATGGAACAGCGGCGACTCGTCCTCGCCATCGCCGGCGGGCAGCCAACGCGTGATCCGGCCGAGCACCATCAGGCTACCCTCTAAGGGGCGCGCGACGCGACGCCCGAGGTACTCGTGGCCCTCGTCGCGCCAGCCCTCGGTCGGGTCCTCTTCCGCGCCCTTCGTCGGCTCCTTGGTTAGCTCCCGAAGCGCCTTTTCGAACTTGGTGCGCATGGCCTTGGACTTGATCTTGGTCGTATCGGCGAGGTCCTCCCTGCTGCTGTACGGCAGCGGCGTCGACGGCATTGGCGAAAGCTCTATGCGCTCCGTCGTGTGGAAGAAGCGCACCGGGTAGCGCTCGCCCTCGGCATCCGTGCGCAGGGTGCCAGCCACGCGGGCGGGCCACCATGGGAATCCGCGTATCTTGGCCCAAACAAGGTCGTCCTGCTCAAAAGTGGGGGCGACGGCGGGGTCGTCGTCGAGCATGTGCTCGGGGTCCACCTGTGCCATGCTGGGCTCGTCGGCCACCTGCGGCATCTCGGTCTCGGTCGACGTTGCGCGAAGCTCTGCGCCACGGCTCCCGCGCTTCTCAAGCTCCCCTGGCTTTGACCCTGACTGTGGCTCTGGCACTGATTGTTGCTCTGGCTCTGATTGTTGCTCTGGCTTTCGTGGCTCTGGCTGCGCCTCTGTGTCACGCGGCAGATGCTTCCCGCGCTCACGCGGGCTCTCTGGCCCGATTTGCGTCGCATCGACGCGCGGCTGCTGCGGCCGCTGCGCGAGAGCTGACTGCTCCTCGCGCTCCCGTGAGCTCTCTGGCCCGATCTGCGTCGCACCGACGCGCGGCAGCTGCGGCCGCTGCGCGAGAGCTGACTGCTGCACGCGCTCACACGGGCTCTCTGGCCCGGTCTGCGTCGCACCGACGCGCGGCAGCTGCGGCCGCTGCGCGAGAGCTGACTGCTGCACGCGCTCACACGGGCTCTCTGGCCCGGTCACGCGCGGCTGCTGCGGCCGCTGCGCGAGAGCTGACTGCTGCACGCGCTCACGCGGGCTCTCTGGCCCGATCTGCGTCGCACCGACGCGCGGCTGCTGCGGCCGCTGCGCGAGAGCTGACTGCTGCACGCGCTCACGCGGGCTCTCTGGCCCGATTTGCGTCGCACCGACGCGCGGCTGCTGCGGCCGCTGCGCGAGAGCTGACTGCTGCACGCGCTCACGCGGGCTCTCTGGCCCGATTTGCGTCGCACCGACGCGCGGCTGCTGCGGCCGCTGCGCGAGAGCTGACTGCTGCACGCGCTCACGCGGGCTCTCTGGCCCGATCTGCGCCTCTGTGGCACGCGGCTGCTGTGGCCGCTGCGCGAGAGGAACGCTCTCCTTGTGCTCACTGTTTGGCCCGATCTGCGCCACTGCGACGTACGGCTGTTGCTGCGGCTGGTGCAAATGCTGCGGCCGATAGAGGCCATGCTCTCGTGAATACTGCCGTTCGGCTGTTTCAAGAGTCGCTCTGACTTCAGCCTCACGCCTCAGTGTTTTGTGCTGCGCGGCATCTAGCTCGCAGCCTTGCTGCACGCGCTGGCGGAGCACTTCGATCTGGCACAACTTCTTTTGCAAACGCTGAATGACCACTGCCTGAGTCCGAAGGGTCTCGAATTCGGGCGAGCCCGGCACGGGTCTGTCGCCCACGGTCGGGTAATTCCGGACATCTGCCTCCGAAACGGAACGGGCATTTCCCGTCGCATCGACGGCCTCTGTCGTTCTCGGCGTGTTCTGCATTGTTTTTGCCCAAACTTTGTCGGCATGTCGACCCACACGGGGGGCTCGAACCTGCGGTTCGTAGTGCGCCTCGCTGGGCATCGCACGCGGGAGTGTGGACGATCCGTCCTCCGCTTCTGCCTCTTCGTACGTTGCTTCGCCGTACGTGAAGGTTTCGTTGCGTGCCTTGGTTCCGGCACTTGACTCGGGCATGGCCCGTCGCGGGAGTGTGGACGATCCGTCCTCCGCTTCTGCCTCTTCGTACGTTGCTTCGCCGTACGTGAAGGTTTCGTTGCGTGCCTTGGTTCCGGCACTTGACTCGGGCATGGCCCGTCGCGGGAGTGTGGACGATCCGTCCTCCGCTTCTGCCTCTTCGTACGTTGCTTCGCCGTACGTGAAGGTTTCGTTGCGTGCCTTGGTTCCGGCACTTGGCTCGTACGAGTTCTCGTCGTACGCTGGGGCCTCTGGTGGTGCCTTGGTTTCGGCACCTGTTCTGGGGTTCACCCAGGGATCGTTGAAGATCGTTGACTTACCACTCGCTACCATGGGAACGGGAGCCCCTGGCTCCAGGACCCCTTGCATGCCGCTTAGAGGGTCCGGCGTGTAGACCTGACCTCTCTAGAGCGGGTCGAAGTCCGAATGAGGTTCTTGGATGTCACCACTGGACAAACACTCTTCGACTCGCGCGCGGAAACACCGCGCGCCCTTTCACCGGGACAGCGCTTGACGTAACTCTACGTGCATGCGACCGGAACGTCCCGGACCCGGTTTACCGACTCATGAACGTATCCCCGGTGTCACACCTGCCTGTAGATACATGTCGATCCTATACGTCGACCTGGGAATTTTTTGATTTTGATATCCCGGCCCGCGCCGACCCCGGACGAACCGGCCTTTCAACTTTTGGATGCACGTACTAGCAATGATTAAGAATGACTCTCAGGATACCCTATCGGGAAACATTCGAGATACTACGTGAATCTCGAATGTATCTGAGTGTATCTGAAATGTATTGTAGTCTGCTCGTTCGGTTAATTACACCGCCGCTCTCGTCTGAGCCGCTCTTTGTGACGACGTGTTTCTTGGGCGGCGCTGCCGTCTCCGATCCCGGTATATTCATGTCAAGTTGAATTTTTCACGTCTCCGATCCCGCCTGCGTAAGCGATGCGTCGCCCTGCTGCTCCTCGCCCCCCTGGTCAGCGCACTCGACGACACGGCCTTTGGCTTGGCGATGCGACCGGCGCGCACGACGCGGCTTCTGGGGCTCCTTGGGCCCTACCCAAGACTCGATCTCCGTCTCAGCCTCGTTGACGAGCCTCATGGAGCCACGCCTATTCTTGTCGCTCTTGACCGCGGGCTTCACGAGCGGTGCGGGCTCGGCATCGTCCGTCCCACGCCCACACAACCTAACAGGGCCGCGCTTGCAGGCAGCGAGCAGAAGCAGGCTGAGGCCGACAAGGAGCAGGCTGAGGCCGACAAGGAGCAGGGAGAGGCTGACGAATTGCAAGGCCGACGCCGACGCAGGCAGAGTGAATGCTGGCGGTAGCCAGGGTGGCACCGTCGGCGGTGGCAACGTCGGCGGTGGCGGCGGCGGCGGCAGCGGCGGCGGCGGCGCAGGCAGTGGCGACGGCGACGGAGGGGAAGAAGGGTCGGGCATCGGGGGATGTTGCGGCGGTAACGGCGGCGAAGGCTTCGGCAATGACGGCAAGGGAGGCTCGTCGGCCTGGTGGAAGGCCCTATGGGCAGCCCACGCGGGCAGTGGCAAGTCAACGAGCCTTGCGAGGGCTTTCCAGCGATCTGCGTTACTCGGCTGCTCCTCGGCGAAGAGGTTGTCCAGCAGCAGCTCTATGCACAGAAAGGGGCTCGAACGCGCAAGACAGCGAGGTGAGCGAGGACGCGGTGGTTACGCGGTGGTGGTGACGCTGGCGGG
>Ga0210247_102707_pt1 | contig 9851 bp, 6 predicted proteins | sample ChrtobMetP3_16mM_FD_155449 | JGI IMG/M metagenome (GOLD analysis project Ga0210247, IMG submission 155449) | Chrysochromulina tobin associated microbial communities from unialgal haptophyte culture, Seattle, Washington, United States - P3_16mM | ecosystem: Host-associated > Algae > Haptophytes >...
CCCGCAGGCCTCACGAGCATCGGTGAGTACGCCTTCCATGGCTGCTCCTCGTTGACGTCGATTGAGCTGCCCGCCGGCCTCACGAGCCTCGGTGAGAGAGCCTTCGAGGGCTGCTCCTCGTTGGTATCGATCGAGCTGCCCGCCGGCCTCACCAGCCTCGGGCCTAGCACCTTTGCTAGCTGCTCCTCGATGACGTTAATCAAGCTGCCCGCCGGACTCATGAGCATTGGTGAGGGAGCCTTCAAGGGCTGCTCCTCGTTGGTATCGATCGAGCTGCCCGCCGGCCTCACCAGCCTCGGGCGTAGCACCTTTGCTAGCTGCTCCTCGATGACGTTAATCAAGCTGCCCGCCGGACTCACGAGCATCGGTGAGTACGCCTTCCATGGCTGCTCCTCGTTGACGTCGATCGTGCTGCCGGCCGGCCTCACAAGCCTCGGCCTTGGCACCTTCTATGGCTGTTCCTCAATGGCGTCGTTTGACCTGCCCGCCGGCTTAGATGGCAACATTCGCCCGTCCATAGATGAAGCAGTCCCCCATCCAGATTTTGTCGATTGAATGTACCTAAACGTTTAGCGGTACGGGGTGGATGAAGCCTCTGAGTGAGAGGGAGCGCTCTCAGTTCACAGACAAAGTGTGTGTGTGTGATCTGCAGTCGCATCGTTTCCAGGGACTTCAGGGTTGGGGATTTTGCATACGTAAGTGTCACTCGGATCTCGGTCTCAGATGTTGGTATACACTCACGAGCATCGGTGACTACGCCTTCCAATACTGCTCCTCGTTGATGTCGATCGCGCTGCCCGCCGGCCTCACGAGCTTCGGCCCTGGCGCCTTCTATGGCTGTTCCTCGATGGCGTCGATCGACCTGCCCGCCGGGGGCCGCGTTCGGTAAGTGCTATTCTTGAGATACATTGTATCCTAATACCTAAATGTATCCTGAATGTATCTTAAAGAAGGATACAAATCGACTAGGTAAGATACTCATGCGAGATATACATTCGGAGATACATTCGGAGATACATTCGGGATACATGTATCTGCAGACGTGATCTAGATACATGCGGGATACACCCGAAATACATCATGAGATTCATGATTTCATGTATGATGCAAACTCGAAATTCCTAATACCTAAATTCCCGATTCCACTAAGATTCCACTTCCGGCCCCCAGCGCTCCTTGCAACCCAGGATTCCGAAATTCCCGATTCCACTTCCGACCCCCAGTGCCCATTTGCAAACTCGCTTTACCTATACCCTGGCTCCGGATTCCAACATGCATGTTCAACATCCAATCCCGCTTCCCGGCCCCAAGCGCCAAGGCCCCCAAGGCCAAGAGGTTTAGGATTCGAGAGACTCTCCGAAGGTTAAAATTACATTCCCCCCTTGTAATGTCACACAACCCTTCTCTCACAGGCTTCTCTCACAGGTGCCTCCAGAAGAGCTGTGAGGCGTGACTGTGAGTATCAGCCGGCCGCCCTCTCACATACGACACGTAGCGCACATGTGTCCCGCGTCATAGGTCATACAGCCCTGGGCACGCCGGCAGCTCGCCAAATTAGTAAAAACCTTGACGGAACACAGTCACACCGGACTCCGCACATGCCTCTCAGCGCTTGCACTCAACGTCATTTTCTACAGAACCAAATCAAAGCCAGTCCGGTCCTCCACCGCCTTATGCACCGCCTTTGCCCCTGCGTCCCCCATCGTGTTGAACTTGAGGATGAGGGTGGTCAGGATCCCGTTGATCTTCAGCGCCTCCGCGATCGTGAGGGCTCCCTCCGGACCGATCGAGTTGTACCCGAGGTCGAGGGTGGTAACCACTGTGTTTACCCTCAGCGCCTCCGCGATCGCCTCGGTACCCTTTGTTCCGATAACGTTGTTGCTCAGGCTCAGGGTGGTCACGGCCGCATTGACCTTCAGCGCCTCTGCGATCGCCTTGGCACCGTCCTCGCCGATGTTGTTGTCCTCGAGCCCCAGCTCGGTCAGGACGGCATTGTGCTTCAACGTCTCCGCGATCGCCTTGGCACCATCCTCGCCGATGCTGTTGTCCGCGAGCCACAGCACGGCCAGGACCACGTTGACCTTCAGTGCCACCGCGATCGCCTTGGCACCCTCAACCCCGATGGAGTTATACCTGAGGTCGAGGGTGGTCACCACCGTGTTAACCTTCAGCGCCTCCGCGATCGCGATGGCTCCCTCAATAGCTCCCTCCATACCGATGTCGTTGGAGCCCAGGCCCAGGGTGGTCACGACTGTGTTGACCTTCAGCGCCTCCGCGATCGCCTTGGCACCGTCGTCGCCAACATTGTTCCCGTACAACGCCAGGTTGGTCAGGACCGCGTTGGCCTGCAGCACCTCCGCGATCGCGAGGGCTCCCTCTGGACCGATGCTGTTGGAGCCCAGGTCCAGGGTGTTCACCACCGCCACGAACTTCAGGTCGGACGCGATGAGGATGGCGTCGGCGGATTGGAGGTTCTTGAACTTGAACTTGGCCGCCGTCTGGTCGCGCATCATGCCCGAGAGGATGATGCCCTTCTCCGCGGCGATCTTGGCGAGCACCGTGGCCGACTCAATGTCGAACCTGTTCTTGAGCAACTTGCAGTTCTCGAGCACCGATGTAGCAGGGATGAGATAGGCGACAAGCAAGGCCGCAGGCGCGTGGAGCCCGCTATTGGACAAGTCGAGCTCTGTGGCGCCGTCTTCGCGCAGTTGCTGCACCGGGATGCCGCAAATTACGCCTGAGCCCGCACAGGCAACAGCTGCGATCGTCAGCCTCAACGGTGCCTCTCCCTCGCCTGAGATGCAGCTGTTGAGAGCGTCCTTAGCAGCCCCATATAGCAATGAATCTTGATTCGCACTTAAGTGAGATTCAAGATCCGCGGCCCGTACGGCGGCCACGTCCACCACATGGCCGTAGCCATGGAGGCGCGCAAGCCCAGGCAGCATCCGCCCCGCTACGGCCGCGTCCCCGGGCCGGCCGGCCGCGATCAGCTGCTCCACGTCCAGGTCGGTGATCTCATCCAGACGTGTGGGTACTGGCTGCCCGTCGCGTCGGCAAAGGCGCGAGCAGAGGACACGTTGTGCCTGCGCCCGCCTAGATCGAGTCACGCCCTTGAGCTCGACCAACGTGGCCACGTCCACCAGGCCCAGAGCAGCCTCCATGGCGTCCGCTGAGAACGAGGGCTGCTGCAGCGGCTCGGGCGGTAACGTGGAGCTGGCCGGCTGCTGCGGCGCCTCAATGACGTCTTCCGGTACAAATGCCGGCTCGGCGTTAGGCGGCGCGTGCTCCTCCGCGCTGCCAAAGTCACCACCCGCGCCGATGAGCGCGCAGAGTTCGGTTGCGCGCTTGCCGTTGAGTCGGGAGGCGATTGCGCGCTGGAGGTGCTTGAGCGCGATGGGGGCGTCGAGATAGAGGGCGTCCTCGATGAGCTGGATGAGCTGGAAGAGCGAAGACTCGTCCGAGCTCGGCCAGGTGTAGTCTGGGTCGTTCAGCTTGCACACCATCCGAAGCGTCGAGGCCGTGATCGTGGGCATGGGATAGATGCCATCCTCGGAGGTGGCGAGATCCATCAGATCCTTCAAGGTGCCCATGAGTCGGGCTGCGTCGTGCGACAACGTGACCTCCTCTCCGTCTCGCGCTCGCACGCGCACTCGCTCCTCGTGCTTGGCCATCTTCGCCATGGGCGCCTCCTGCTCCTGCTCCTCGGCCGACGTCGCACGCATTTCGCAAATAGTTTTGACTTCGGATTTCGTCATCGTCCATACACAGAATGTCTGTGAAGTTCGAAGTCCGGAACGCAACCGCTAGGAACGCAACACGGCTCCTACACCGACTACACAGGCACACAGAGCACCATGTGATCACTACAAAAGGTGAAAAGGCGATTCTCCCCTCTCTCCCCCTCTCATCGTGCCCTGCGGGTGCGACCGCCTGTTGCTGTTGGTGTTTTCGTGCGTTGGAGCTCGTCATGGACCGACCTCGTCATGGACCATCTGTGCAAATGAGCGACACCTTTCGTGGGCGCTCGCACGGAGAGAAAAGCATAGCACGAGGGTGTGAAAGTTCTTGTCCATCCCAAGCGCCTCAAAAACGCAGCGCGCAGCGCACCGTCCGGGTGGATCGCGTTAATCGGCCGTAATCGGCCTACGGTAGGAACGGAACCCCGCACCGCCGCACGTACTCTTCCACTTGCTTGCGTATATCTCCTCGGTTGCCGCCGCCGCTGCGTCCTTGGTCACCCGCAGGACCTCACCCACGCTCAAAGCGGACTGTAAATCCCCCTTGCGCCTCACGCAGCGAGGCCTCGGTGGTGTTGGCGCGCAGGCCCTCATTCGCAACCATTTTGCTTGGCCTTGTGAGGTCAGAGCTGAGTGCCTCGATGAAAGCCCCAAGCATCACGATCGTCTTGGCGCTCTGCTCTGCCTTACGGCGCTCTTTCACCAGCTCTGTGTTGGCGAGGTCCGCCGTCGCTCGCTGCTCGCTCGCCTTTTTAGCCAGCGATGTGCTTTCGCTGCTCGCTCACCTCCTTTGCGAGCGACGTGAAGCGCGATGAGCAATCACTTCCTGCAGCGGGCCGAGCTCGCCCCTGGCGCGGATCTGGCTGCGCAGCGTCAGCTTGCGCTCCATCACTTTCTCCATCAGCTCCGGGTACTCACTCTTGAACCATTGGAGGGCCCAATTGTTGAGCCTCGGCACAGCCCTCGGCCAGAGAAGCTCATGGAGTGCGTCGAGGTCACCGAGTGCGTCCTCGACGGCGCGGTGTTGATCAGAATGGGGACGCACCCACTTGCCGCTTGACCGCTCGCGCTGTGATGCGAGAGGTGCCCGGCGTGGGTTGCATGCTTGCATCGCGAGGCGTACGGAGACAGGTCCGTCGCGGCCATTGATCGGCGTTGCATTCGGTAAACAGACGTGGAGAGGTGTGAATTCGGCGGAGTGAGAATGTAGTCTACGCGTGGCTCCCTCTCTCCCTTCCCCTTGCAACGCCCATGACAGCGCCGCGCGTCGGGACGCGCGAAACACGACAAAGGATTCCACAAACCGTCACCGTCCCGCCGACTGCGATCAATGCACACGGCGACGAGAAGTGTTCGTACGGTCGGCACTCCCCCAGCGACGCTTTCGGGCGGGTGGGACGGGTTGAGGTGCCGGCCACGATCCACGGATGGATCCGCGCGACGTGAGCGACGGCGACTTTGACGACGAGTCGAGCGCCGATGAAGAGGAGGAGCTCGACGAGCAAAGGCAACAGACGAGCTCGAAGAAGCGCAAAAAAAAGAGCCGGCGCAAGGAAAAGAAGCGCAACCAGCAGCGGCGGGCGCCGAAGACTCTCTTCTGGCAAATGGCCACCCTATGCCACGGTGTGTGGGGGGGCCTCGTGAAGCGAACCAACGAGGAGAAGTGGGGCACCATCTATGACCGACGCGTGAGCCTGCTCGCCCTCGATCCCAGCAGCGCGACGCACCGAGGGATGGAGGAGCTCGAAGCAGGCGCCATCGCCTGCTACGCGAATGCTGCCACGATCGTGCACGCGCCTGGCGATCGCGGCGCCATCATAGGTGCCGCGGTCTACATTGACAGCGCCCTCCCGGTGACCAATGCCGAACGACTGCTCGACGCCGCCATCGAGCGCGGGCGCAAGCACCTGCAACAGCTGGGTGATGGGCTGGAGTTGCGCACTGCTTGGGTTCAGACAGCGGCGGCTATGCCAGAGGCTCAGCTCTGTGATCGCGTGCGCGGCAACGTGCGCGTGGGCCTTGGGTGGGCTGAGATGGCCACCCACCGTCACCAGCACTTCCGAGGGATACCGCAGGAGCCCGTGGAGCAGGGGGGGATGTGGTGGCCGCGCATCTCGGCTGCGCATGAGGCTGGTGGGGCAAGGCTGTGCGAGCTCTGGCTACCAGTGCTCAGCACCGCCCTCGAGATCGTGCAGCATTTACCTATTGGCCGAGGCGGCAGCTGCACCACAGTCGCAGACCTCAAGGCCACTGTGGGGTGTTTGGCCTTCCCATCACATCGACTCAAGATTGCCTACACGCACAAGGGCCGTCCGTTCCTGCAATCCACTAAGCCGGAGGAGGAGCTGGCAGTGCGCTGCATCCACCGTGTGTCGATGCTGCTAGCAGAGGGCGACGAGGCCAACGGAGCCACGGCCGCAGCATGCCCAAATCTGCTGCCAGCGCGGGTGCGTGAGCTTGTCAACCAGCATGGCAAGACGCTCTGCCATGTGGACCCGCGTGACTGCGGCCTCCTTGCCAAGCTGCTCGGTGCCGAGGCGGCTCAGGCTGCCGGCATTGAGGTGGTCAAGTACCGGCGCCACCGCCCGCTGCCACCCGACTCACCGGAGTGCGACTTCTTCCAGACGGTGGTGGTCATCTTCTTCGGCTGCTCTGAGATGGAGGCCTTGAGCATCATTGGCATTGAGGCCTCTGAGCACAGTGCCGTCCTCAAGGCACCCCTTGGCCAGGGGGGCGTCATGATGGCCATCTATCTCTTGGACTTCTCGAAGCGCTATCATGGTAACCCCCGCTCAGCTGCTGGACTGCCCCCAGGGGCCTGGGCCTTCCGTGCTACACCGTATGCCACGGTGCACGGGGCCACGTGGGCCCAGCGAATTGAGCGCATGCCTCCGCAGGAGGCGGAGCAGATGCTGCGCGCCCTTGCCCGCCTTCCAGGGGGGAAGACCTTGGGTTCCGCTGCCCGTGGGAATCGCAAGGGGGATGTTGATGACTTGAGGGGCTGCAGTGCGGGTGGGGAGGGTGGCGCCTTGCTTGCACACACTGCCATGGCTGAGACGGCTGCGGTGGAGATGAGGGAACAGGATGGAGACTATGTCTCCGTCAACATGGACGAGCACTCCAAGGCTGACACGAAACTGCCCATTGGGACTGAGGTGGAGGTGTTCTTCAACATGGAGCTGCTGTGGGAGCAGGCGACCGTGATCGACCACATCCCTGAGATTGATCAGCACAATGTCGTGTACTACAACTACCTGTTCTACTACAAAAGCGATGGACTCAAGCTGTCCCACCATCGGGGCACAATCCGGCTGCGCATGAGGCGGTCGGTGTATGCAGCCCTCCAACTCTCGGACACTTCAAGAGTGACAGGTTCTCGCACCCGCGGATGCATGTAAGACACCAGCTGGACCAGTGAGAAACCAGTGAGCAGAGCATGACAGGTGACAGCAGTGGTGGGGTCCTGCTGCATGTGATCCAAGGGACCAACACCAAGGGGCTAGGGGCAAGGGGGAAGCACGTCTGGAGGCAGCGAGTTCATGCTTATGTGTCATACAGCTGAGTGCAAAGGAGAGTGTGACAGTTGGCAGGGGGGGGGAGAATAGTATATGTTGTTGGTGGTTGTTAACAACAGTTTGGGACGTCGGACGAGGCCCTCTACGCTTCATGTCTAGCTTACACGTTACAGGAATACAGCTTTCCCCCTACCAGGCTTACACTGCAAAAAAATCAGGCTGATAACGAGGGTTGTTACTAGGGTTGGGCTCGTAGCTTAATTACGAGTCTCGTTACCAGGCTCGTCGTTAGTTTGTAACGAAGGCCTTGTTACAAACCTGTTCGTAATTGACAGGCTGAGTACTAGCGGGGCCGGCTACAAGCACTCGTAATGCGATGCGCTCGCCATGGCGCTCGCCCCGGTCGCGCCGGGGCACATCAGTCATTCACAGCACACACTCCATCTCGGTTCTCGCATCTCGAATCTCGCCAGGTCGCCACACTCGCGCGGTTCACACACTCAACGTTCACAGATCAGCAGTCCTATCCCATCTCCGATCCACATCGGCACATTCACACACATCAGCCGCCCTCGTGAACCCACGGATCGGGCGCATCTCGCGTCTCCGTTTTCCGAGGGCAGACGAGGGGGAGGCATTGCGAGGCGGAGGCGGCACCTGACCGGTGCTCGGGACGGCGCGCGCGCGGGATCTTCACATGGTGCACGGCTCCCTCGAAAGGAACCGCACGCTCGGATTGAGGATTCCTTCGGCGGCTCCTAACAACGGCGTGTCCATTCGCCACCCCGCAGGGTCTCCATGTGCACGTGGATCAGCCCGACGTCGACATCGCCGACGACAGCTCTGACGACAGCGCCACGCCAGCCGCACCGCACTTCACCCTCAAGCCGTTCAACCCGGCCCGCGACGCACGCCGTGCGCTGCGGAGCGTGTACGTCGGCGATCCCGTGCTCGAGGACGTCGTCGAGGTGAGGGCCACGCCCGCGCGCGCGCACCCTTCGCCACGACTGATGTTTGTGCAATTTTGCGCATGCAGATCCTCGATGACTCGAGCCACAAGGCCCTCGTCGTTGCGGGTGCGTGGATTCTCCTTCCAACGGCGTGGTTCGAGTACATGGACACGACGGCAATGCCACTGTTCGTCACGGCGCAGATCGTCAAGAGGACGAAGGCTGACAGGCTGGCGTTCGAGGTCAAGATGATCGGCGACGGTGTGCCTTCCATCACCGTCAACTACTACGTCGAGAAGCATCCGCAGGCGTACGCGGGCATGGAGGAGCGCTACCGGGCGCTGGCGCATTCGCAGAGGAGCACGCGCGCACCAGGAAGAGAGATGCACCTCGCGCAGCGAGGCCGGGCGAGAGACGCACCTGCTGCACCAGCTGCTGGCCGTCAGCGCACAGGTTGATGCGCGAGACGGGGACGTTGCGGTAGACAAACTGCGCGTTGGACCGGCGGCCGTTCTCGAACCGGTTCTTGATGATGGTGGCCAGGTCGCGCTCGTCGCCCAGCGTCTTCCCGTGGCTTGGCACGCAGCCCATGCCCCAGCGCGCGTGCACGAGGTTGGCGATCTTGCGGTAGTACAGGATGTCGGCGTTGACGCGGCCGTACTTCTCGACGGTCCACACGAAAATCTGCGCGCGCGTGAGCCGGGGTGGCACACGAGGCGGCCCGTGAGTAGGCAGCGCGCTGAGCGGGAAGAGACAGGCTGGGGTGACTGGCAGCTGCGCACATCGCGCATGAGTTTGCGGAGGTGGCGCTTCGTCATCTTGCCCTTCTCGAGGCGGATGTAGCTGCCCATAGTTATCGGGAGCGTGACCCTGTCGAGCTCGTGCGTGCGGGCCAGCATCTCGCCGAGCGTCTCCGTCGGGTTGGCTCCCAGGTGGACGAAGCGTGGCGGCCTCGACTTGCCGATGCCCCTTGATTGGTTGGGCGCCCGCGACGTACGTGGGGTCGTGAACGCATCTTTGAACTTGATGCCGAGGTAGTCCTCGATCGCGGTCATCCAGCGATCGACCGCCACCGGGTTCACGTGATCGATGACCTCCGCGATGTCACCTCGGTCGATCCTGGCGACTGCGTCAACGGTGATGGCCATGAAGCGGTCGCCGGCGAGGAGGTTGCCGATCTTGATCATGTCGTCGCGATTCTGAGGCGCCACAGTCTTCGAGAACTCCGCGAACGCCGTGAGCGTCATGCGCATCGCCTGCGGTCCGGACGTGGCGTATAGCATTGTTGTTGTCGGTAGAGGTCGCTGTTGCGTGCGCGAATCCCAAATCCAAATCGGGCGTCGGACAACCAAATCCAAATCGGAATTGAATCCTGAGACTTAAGGTCCAACAGTTAAACCCCGCGACACATCCAAGGAAGTATGCACACAGCCACGCCGCTATTCCGAGCCATACACACACCATGGGCGGAGGTGGGCAGGTGGCGAGAGGGCGGAGGTGCTGGCGAGAGCGGCTGCGATGAGGGCGGCGGCGGCGAGGGCGGCGGCGGCGAGGGCGGCGGCGGCGAGGCCGGGCGGCGACGACGATGTCGGCGGCCTGGGCGACGGCGAATGTGGCGCGGTACCGAGGGTGTTGGCGAGGGCGGCGGA
>Ga0210247_102710_pt1 | contig 9847 bp, 7 predicted proteins | sample ChrtobMetP3_16mM_FD_155449 | JGI IMG/M metagenome (GOLD analysis project Ga0210247, IMG submission 155449) | Chrysochromulina tobin associated microbial communities from unialgal haptophyte culture, Seattle, Washington, United States - P3_16mM | ecosystem: Host-associated > Algae > Haptophytes >...
CACTTCGTGCGGGTGGGCTCGCGGAGCACCGGTTGCTCTAACTCTCACCGCTTTAGCTCCTGAGATTCCAAGAGATTTGGTTGCAGTTCTTCTCTGTGTCTCGTTTCACTGTTAACAAGTAAGCCCATTAACATGAACGACTGCCCATGTCCGAGCTCCTGACAGCCGAGTCCGTGCCCGCGTACGTCGCCTCGCTCGACGGCGTGCTGCCCGAAGCCTCGACCGCCGTCGAGATCAGCGGCGGCAATCTCAACTACGCGTTCCGCGTCTCAGACGCCCAGGGCGCCTCAGTCTTTCTGAAGCAGACGCCCGGCTTTGTCAAGGTGCTCGGTTCCGAGGCCAAGCTGTCCAAGGAGAGGCTGATCACTGAACGTCGGGCGTACGTCGAGTGGGCCATGGCCATGGGCTCTGGGCCAGCCACCGCCTGCTTGCCCAGGTTGCACCACTTTGATTCGGAGCGGATGGTGCTGGTCATGGAGCACCTGGGTTCGTGCGTGCTGCTGCACGAGCGGCTCATGGGCGGCTCGGCCGACGGGGGCGTGGGCCTGGCGCTCGGCAGCTTCCTCGGTGCGGCGCACGCTTCCACGCACGTGACGCTCGTTTCGCCCGAGCGCGCCGCCGAGCTCACGAGCGCCTTCGCCAATGAGGAGCTGCGCGGACTTCAACTTGAGTGCGTCTCCCTGAACGGCTCTCTTAATTGCTCTCGGATGGCCACTGATGGCGCCTGGGTACCTCTGAGTGCCTATGAGAGCCCCCCTTGTCAGGTACGTCTTCTCCAAGTGCTACCGTGAGGCGGAGCGCGCGGCGACTCTGCGCGAGGACGCGACCTTCATGGCTGCCGTCGAGGCCCTCAAGGCGGCCTATCGCGGCGAGATTGCCACAAACTTAGCCCTGTGCCACGGTGATCTGCACGCTGGCTCGGTTATGGTGGCGCCTGGAGGCGCGTCGGTGATGCGCATGGCGTCCGCGGCGCCGCCGATCGTCAAGGTGATCGACCCCGAGTTTGCCATTTATGGACCACCCGGGCTCGACCTCGGCTGCCTCTTCTCGTCATACGTGCTCGCGGCGCTGGCTCGCTCCGTCGCGCTCGGCACGACGCGCGACGAGCGTGCACGCGAGCTCGGGGAGCTGCGCGATGCGGTGGCGGCCATCTGGGAGGCGTACACGGGCGCGATGAGCGAGCGTGGCGTGCCCGCTGCTGTGCTCGAGGCTATCAGCGCAGACGCTGCTGGATTTGCAGGGTGCGAGGTCGCGCGCACAGCGCTCGGGTTCGCGGGCGTGCGCGGCTTGCCCATCGAAGATGCCGACGTCAAGGCCAAGGCGGAGGCCACGGCGCTCGACATTGCGGTGCGATGCATTAGGGGGCGCTCAGCGGGCGTCGAAGGGATTCTGGCGGAGATTGCGGAGATTGCGGAGATTGCTGAGATTGCGGAGATTGTAGAGATTGCCTCATCTGGCGGAGATTGAGGAGATTCTGCAGACTGAGGGAGTGCGCGCCGTGGAAGTGAGCGTCTGAGCGACAGCAGTCTCCAGAGCGTGAGGGTCTCTCGCATTGCGGAGCATTGTTCACACGGCAGAGGTCATGCGCGCGCGTTGTTTGTGAGCGCCTCCCGCGCACGCCTCTTCGGGGCTTGCGGCTGTGTGTCTGGCCTCGAGGGCCCTAGAAGCTAGAGAGGAACGGGACCTTCGCGTCGTGTTGGTGTTCGCGTTGTGTTGAACGCTCGCTGCGGCGGTCGCGGGAACTCGCGTCGCTGCCCTCGCCAGCGTGCATTGAGCGCAGCTGGCAGTGCGGAAGCCCCCTCTCGGGTGACCTGCGCCTCGCGCGCGAGCGAGCGCCGGCCCTTCGGACACTTGCGACGGTATAATGTACCACGACCTCCTCCTCGAGGAGCGCTACAAGCAGCTGGAGACCAACTTCAAGGCGATCGTGTCTGACTTGCAGACTCGTCCCGATTGGGGCAAGGCTGCGACCCTGGACGAGCTGCTCGCGCGCCTGGACGCAGAGCTCAAGCACGCGCTGATGCGTCAGCAGGCGTCCGGCATGAGCGCGCCACAGCGCCTCGAGGAGCGCACGGCCATCCTGCAGCGCACATTCAAGGACGTAGTCGAGCTCATGGGCGACACCAGCAGCACGGCGTCCGCGCCGGTGACGCCAAGGCGCGGCAATGGCGACTCGACATCCGCGTCCACGCCACGTTCGGCCAGTGGCAACGGCCCGCTCACCGCGCGCCCAACCGGCGCCAGCGCGACCCCCGTGGCCCCCGCCACCGGCGCGCCCCTTGCGAGCCCCCACCTGCCCACCCACCCGTGGGGTGGCGGCGCGTACACCAACCCAGCGCCGTCGCCGTCGCAGGCCGCGGCCGATGCGCGTACTCCGACTCGCGCGTTCGGCGGAGCCCCAGCAGGGCCCCAAGGACCACCGGTGACCGACGCTCACCACAGCGCTCCATTGTGGGCGAACACGCCTACTATCGATCGCCCCCACAGCGCTCACGACGACGCTCACGTCGCGGAGGAGCTGGCGAGATTGCGTGCGGATTACGCGCAGGTGGCGGCGGAGCTGGCGGGCGCGACGGCCGAGCTCGCGGCCGCGAGGGCGGCCGTCGCATCGGAGGCGCAGCGGCGGCAGGCGCTCGAGACGGCGCTCGAGACGGCGCTCGCGGACCAGGCGTCGTGTCGGGCGCTCGAGGCGGCGCGGGAGCAGGCCGCCCAACTCGGCGCCTCGCTCAGCGAGCAGCTTCAACAGGCGGAGCAGCGCTCGCGCCAGCTCGAGGCCAGCTTGGCAACGGAGCGGGCGGCGCTCTACACGGCGCGGGAGGCGCTCAACACGGCGCTGGCGGCGCGGGAGGATGCGGAGATGCGCGAGGCGGCGGCGACGAAGGCGGCGTCGGAGGCGGTGGCGCGCGAGGCGGAGGCGGAGGCGGCAAGGGTGTCCGAGGTCTCGCGCGCCCTCGAGGAGGCGGAGAGCAGGTTTGCAAGCGCGCTCACCGCCTCGGCCACGCAGCAGGCCGAGGCGACCGCGGCCGCCCTCGAAGCGATGGTCGCTGCAGAGGCGGAGTCGGCTATGAAGCAGGCGGAGGCGGCCTTTCACGAGCAAGTGGCGGAGCTGCGCGCGAGCCTGGCGGCGCAGCAGGCGGCGGCGAGCGCTGCCGAGGGCGCCGCGCGAGCTGCGTCATCTCGCCAGTCCGAGCTCGAGGCGGAGCTCGAGCAGCTTCGTCAATCTCGCCAGTCTGAGCTCGAGGCGGAGCTCGAGCAGCTTCGTCAGAGCGAGCGGCACGCGAGGCTGCAGGCTCAAGTGGAGGCCCAGCGGGCGGAGGAGCTGAGCCGTGAGGCGGCAGTGCTGCAGGAGCGCCTCGAGGATGCCCTTGCCGCCGCCGCCGCGTCGAGCAGCGCCGCTTCCGCCCCCGCCCAGGCCCTCGATGCTGTGTCGGCGGGAGGCGCCGCCGATGGCAGCGCGCCGATCCAATCGTCGAACACTGGTGTGAACGTGAATGGCCGCTCCTCGAGCGGGCCTGCGGGCGGGAATACGCCCGCGGAGGAGGCGGGAGCGTCGGCGGAGTTGTCGACGACGGCGGTGGACGACCCCGCGACGACCTCGGCCGGTGGTGCGAGTGCCCATCACGGCGCGGGGGGCGGTGCGCGCGCGGCCGGCGGCACGAGTGCCCATCACGGCGGCACGAGCGCCGCGGCGCCAGCGGCGCCCACGGGCGGCGCGGGGGCGCTCGAGGCGGCGCTCGAGAGCGACCCAACTACTGAGCAGAACGGCTCCGACGTTCACACCACTCCGGGGCCCGCGTCGACGCCGACCGCCACGCCCAGCACGACGCCCACGCCAGCTGTGGGCACGCTACCGGCCTCAGAGCCACCGACCCCTTCGGCGAGCACGGCGGTCGAGGGGGAGGAGGAGTGCCGACGACGTCGCCAACTGCTCGGCCAGGCCACACGCCAGGTCATGCTGATTGCCATTGATGGCCTCCCTGATGGCATGCTGATTGTCATTGATGGCCTCCCTGATGGCATGCTGATTGCAATTGATGGCCTCCCTGATGGCATGCTGATTGCAATTGATGGCCTCCCTCATCAGGTCATGCTGGCGCAGATGCGCGAGGAGGGCCTGCATCGCGAGATCGCGGTGCTCGCGGCACGCCCCAAGGTGAGCGGCTGGTTCCGTCGGCAGGAGGAGGGGCCAGCCGACCCGGCCACGCCGACCGGCAGCCCGGCTGGCGGTACCGGCGGCAGCTCGGCGGCGGATGCACATGACGACGACGAGGAGGAGGAAGACGAGTTCGATGAGCACCAGCAGGCCGAGATTAGTTCCGAGATTGGTACCGAGATTAGTGCCGAGATTGATGCGCTCGCGGCGGCCGCGGCCACCAAGTACGCGAGCCTCGAACGAGATGGCAAGGTGGAGAGGTGTGAACGAGATGGCGCGCCTCCGCGTGAACGAGAGGGCGAGGCGGAGGGCGGCGCGCCGGCGGGCGGCGAGGCGGAGCAAGGGGACAGCAGCGCGGCCGACCTGCCAGCAAAGGTGGCGGCGCTCCGGGCGGAGGCTGCCCAGCTCGACCGACTGTCCAAGGAGACAGGCGATGACGCACTCAAGGCTCAGGCGGCGGCTAAGCTGCGGGAGAGCCAGCTCTTGCAGGCGCAGATCGATCAACAAGGGGCCGGCGCGTCGACGGCGGCCGGCGGCTCGGCAGAGGGCTCCGCGGAGGGGATGGCGGCGCTGCAGGGGCAGTTGAAGGAGGCGCGTGCCAAGATCGGCTCGCTGCGTGCGCTGCTCGGCCGCGCCGTGCGCGAGCACTGCCGCGCTTCCATCGACCTAGCCGCGCGCGAGGCACGCGCGCCGCCACCGCCGCCGCCGCCGCCGCCGCCGTCCTCCTCGACGGCTTCCTTTACGCGGGGCATGGACACGTCCTTCTCGAAGGATTCGTCTGCGAGACACGTCGAGAAGGACACGGTGTTTCTTGAAGCCTCGAGTACCGGAGGTTACCGCGATTCGCAGGGGCACGGCCTCAACCCGATGCGCATGACAATGAGCGATGGCGACGGCTCGTGGGATGACGACGACAGCGATGACGATGAGGAGGAGGACGACGAGGAGGGTGCGAGTGCGCCTTCCCCAGAGCGGACGGGTGGCGATGCCCTCGGCGCCGCCGCCGGCGACAGCTTCGCCGACTTTGGCGCTTTCGGCGGCTCGCCCGAAAGGGGCGCCGTCGTGGGCGGCTCGCCCGAAAGGGGCGCCGTCGTGGGCGGCTCGCCCGAAAGGGGCGCCGTCGTGGGCGGCGAGCCCGCGCCTGCAGTCGAAGGAATACAGAATGTACTTCGCGATCTCGCCTTGCGGGCCGAGGTGGCCGGTGCTGCCGAGTCCTCGCTGCCCGTCACCACCAGTGCGGATTTCGCCGTCTTCGACCTTCCGCCGCAGGGGAGTGACAGCAGTGGCGGCGACAGCAGCGGCGGCGACAGCAGCAGCAGCAGCGGTAGCGGCGGCGGTGGCGAGGAGGGGGGCGGCAACAAGGGCGACGACCAGTGAGAGGAGCACGCCCGCAGTGGGAGAGGGGAATGGACAGAGCACGCCAGGGCTTACACGCGCCGCCAAGACGGCGTTGCGATAGGATTGGCGATCTGCCGCGGATGAAGAGAAGAAGCACACAGGATCATGTTCCTCCAGGCGCATGAGGTGTACACTCTTATTTGAGCCGCGACGGTGGAGGGTGGCGCGCGTCTCAGTTCACGGGCGGCTACGGCGGTATCGTATTGCGGGGCCGGAGTAAAGGTGATGGCGTGTTCGGCAAGCGATCGGAAGTGCAGGACGAATTCAGTGTCTTCGCTTACCTAGTTGGCAGGCTAGGTCCCCCTCGCGGCCCTTCCCTCACGCCGCGCGGCGCGTCGCTCGCGCACCTTCGCTCGCGCGCCACGCCCACACGACACTGCGCCCACGGACACTATCCGTTATCGACCATTCATTTTATTGCGTGGTAGAGTGGCCGCACTAATTTCCCAACTTCCGGAGGGGTCGCCCTTGCGCATAACAACAGTAAACCATGTGGAGCGGAAGTCGTTGAGCCTGGCGCTATGAAAGCACCCGTGCACCCCTTCACCGGTACTTGGCACTCACGATCTTGGCGATGGTATTCATCTGGATGTTGCTCGTGCCCTCATAGACTGCAGCGACGAGACTCAGAAGGCACGTACTGGGGGTGAGCGGCCGAATGAGACGGGCAGGCGTCAACAAGCGAGCTCTCGGCATAGCTTCATCCCTTCGAGTCTCGAAGGCGTACTGGCGCCTATCTTGGCGTCACAATCTCAATCTCAATCTCAATCTCAATCTCCGTACTGGCGCCAATCTTGGCGTCACGGTAGAGCTTCTCGACGCCGTACGCGCGCGTGAAGCCGACGCCGCCCATCAGCTCGATGCACTTGCTCGCCGTCCTCTCCGCCACCTGAGACGAGTAGAGCTTCGCCATGGCGGCCTCCTTGACTACGGGCAATCCATTCTCCTTGAGGCGAGCGGCATTGTACCTGCGTGGCAATCAGTGGCAATCAGTGGCAATCAGTGGCAATCAGTGGCAATCAGTGGCAATCAGTGGCAATCAGAGGTCATCAGGAAGGCGAGCGGCATTGTACACGAGCAGGCGCGCCGCCTCTAGCTCCGTTGCGAGCGTCGCCAGCTGGTGCTGCACGCCCTGGAAGTCGGCGATCGCCGTGCCGAACTGCTTGCGCTCGTGTAGATACGGCAGTGTACGATCGAGCGCGCCCTGCGCGAGTCCGATCATCTGGGCTCCGATGCCGATGCGCCCTTCATTGAGGATCTCGATCGCGTACCGGTAGCCCATGCCCGTCTGGCCGAGCACGCTGCTGGCAGGCACGCGCACCTCGTCGAAGCGCACCGGGCACGTCGAGGACGCCCGGATGCCCAGCTTGTCCTCTCTTGGACCCAAGCTCAATCCAGCTGCGTCGGCGGGTACCACGAAGCACGTAATGCCCTTGTACCCCTTCTCGGGCGCCGCGTTGGCCATGACCAGGAAGACTCCAGCCTCCGCCGAGTTGCTGATCCACATTTTCTCGCCGCGGAGCACGTAGTCGCCGCCCGCCTCGGCCGTCGCAGTCGTCTTGAGCGCGAAGGCGTCCGAGCCCGAGCCCGCCTCCGACAGGCAAAAGGCGCCGAGCGTGCCTGTCGCGAGCTGAGGCAGCCACTGCTCCTGCAGCTCTGCGGACGCCCACATCGTGAAGGTGTTGTTCACAATGGTGTTGTGAATGTCCACCATCACCGAGACGGCCGGATCCGCCTTAGCAAGCTCCTCGATGACGAGGCATGCCGCCGTGAATGATGACCCACTGCCTCCAAACTCCTCGCCGATCTCGATTCCCATGAATCCCGCCTCGAAAATGGCCGAAATGAGTTCCGGCTCCATACATGAGGCCCTGTCCATCGCGTCGGCGCGCGGCAGCACCTCATCCGCCGCGAACCGGCGAGCGGCCTCTTGCATCATGGACTCATCCTCCGTGATCGCAGTGATAGGCTGCAGCATGGACACGTCCTGGATGGTGACGGCTGGCTTCGTGGAAAGGTTCCGAGCGTTGCAGTGCGCTCTCAACGCACGGCTGCCCGCCAGCGAGCGCGAGACGAGGCGACGCATTTTTCGAGGATGACCCTCACCAGGTGTGAACGGCCAGTTCTTCCTGTCTATGGGAGCTTGGTAGAGCACGCAGGATTAGGTGTTGAGGAGGGGCGTGGGCCTCCAGTGGGATAGATTTGGGGTTCGTTTGAGGTAGTCGTCGTCGGATTGCAGAGGTCGTTGTCGTCCGGTGGTGCTCCTCGCTTCGGCTGTGAACGTGTTGGTGTGTTAAGAATGAGTAACTTTACACCATTCGGAGTCGGCTGCTGGCGCGGCGATGGACGGGTGCAGAAGATACATGTACTGTCCGGCGCTCGAGAAGTGTCGACATGCCTGCGCCACCGCCACGCACTGCCAGCTGTTTTTTACAACAGCGACAAGGCACTGATCACTGAGGGCTTCAGCATATGCATCCGCAGAGCAAGCTTTGAATCGCACACAACAGTGTCAACACCTGCCACATCCGCACACGCCACAGCCGATGCACCCGCCGCGGTTGAGCCAGGCGTCTGCACATCCGAGGGCTCTCATGCACCAGCAGCAGTCGACGTAGTGGAAGGACATGCACTCGAGATCATGCTCCTCGCTGCACCACTCAGCGTGGGCGGGGCAGCAGAGGCCGAGGCCGAGCAGATGATATTGCCACATCGCGCTGAACGACTGGATCGAGCGTTTAAGCTGAATGCGGATGGCGCGATCAAGGTGCGCGTGCCCAACTGTCTGCTCGATGTACGCATCGATCTGCGACTTGTCCTGGCCCTCTCGGGTTTGCGCCTCGGCGGAGCGGACCCTCAAGAAGCCGAGGCGCTGCGACCATGTCGCATTGTCGCTGAGCACGCATAGCAGCCGACCTTTGCCCACGACGCACGCGTATGCCTCCAAGATGCAAAACGAGCGGCGTAGGTATTGCGCATCGAGCACGACGAGGACTGTGCCGATCGTCCGGACGGACGCGATCACCCACTGCGCCTGGAAGTCGCGTTGGCACTGGCGCAGTGTAAAGTAGTCCAGCCAGTAGTAATCGTAGTCCCTGATTTCCGACGACGAAGGGTCGTAGCCCTGTACAGCGAAGATGCGTCCCATCCGTTCGAGGGTCAGATCGACGGGTTCGCTCTGCACGTGGCTCACGAACACCTGCGCCTGGCTCACTGCCGGTCGAGGCGGCGCGCGCGCGCGCTCGGTGGCTCCGCCCTCGGCGCCGCCGTCCTTGTTCACGGCCTCCTCGCTCGTGTCCGTCCAACCCCACTCCTGAATCACCTCGCAGACGGAGAGCGCGTCGTGGTCGTGGCTCCGCAGCCAATGGCGGATGGCCGTCGCTAGGTCGTAGCCGATCAGATCGTCGCCGTACTCGTCAGTGAGCCACGCGTCCTCTGCCGCGCGCTTGTACGTGCCCGGTCTCACCTCCTCTGCCGTGCTCCCCTCGCCCCAGAAGCCAATGTGCACGAGAAAGCGTTCCATGGTGGGTATCGTGAGGCCGAGCAGCTGGTGGCGCGGTGCCTCGCCGTCGCGCTCCTGCACAAGAGGCAACGGTGCATTTTTCTCGGCGTGGGACAGCACGGGCATCCCGGCGTCGGAAGCAAAATGTGTTTCGTTCTTCAAAGCCGGAAGTATTCCGGGAACCAGGAAACGCCGCTCCGTGAGTGCAACGTTTTGGCCGAAGAAAAGGGAGCACGGACAATTTGCGCGCGCCTCGCGTCCCCTTGCGGTGCGTCGCGCCCTGGCGGGCGCCCCGCCTCGTCCAACTTGAGCATTCGTAACTAAGCTGGATTAGGCCAAAGTGACCTCACGACGGACCGGGGAATCCCCCACGGCCGCGCCGCGTCCCCCGTCCCTCACCGCCCTCAGTGACCGGCAAGCCCCTGGAGGCCCACACACCGGAACACGTCATCGGGTGGGAACGGGTGGACGCAGACACAGACACAGAGAACGACCGACACGCGTACCAGCCACAAGGGCGGCCGCGGACCCCAAACCCTCACCGGTCCCTATCCTATCGCGCCTCGTCAACGCGGCCCTCCGCACACAGGTGAGCGGATGCCACGGCCAGAGGACCATGCGATCTCCCTAAACTCCCCTCCCCGTGATGCAGAGGTGGGTGGGTGGGCATCACGCGACCGCCGCGGCCCCGCCCGGGCTGATGACGGCCGAAGGCAGCCGCTAGGTCGAAAGAAAGCGGGGAATCAGGATCTCGAATCATCCCTATTTCCCCCTATCTAATCAGCGATCTCCCC
>Ga0210247_102712_pt1 | contig 9838 bp, 10 predicted proteins | sample ChrtobMetP3_16mM_FD_155449 | JGI IMG/M metagenome (GOLD analysis project Ga0210247, IMG submission 155449) | Chrysochromulina tobin associated microbial communities from unialgal haptophyte culture, Seattle, Washington, United States - P3_16mM | ecosystem: Host-associated > Algae > Haptophytes >...
CCACGACACTGTCGTCTCTCGACGCCGCCGTCGTCACGCGACGGCGGCATCGAGTGACTTCTTTTGCGTTCCCTTCGGGGGGCGCGCCAGCGGGCGCGTCTCTACACCTCCGACTCCCTCTGCGACGACGGCGGCCCGGCGTTGAGTACGCAGACTGCATCTACGGCACCGACTGCGCCGACTGCGGCCTGCGCTTCCCGCGTCCACCGCCCATCTGCGCCGAGACGTGCAACTGGGCTTCCGACGCCGATTGCAACGACTGCAGCCCCGGCTCGGAGTTCCGCCCGGCCCCGGGCCGAGCACGGCAGTTGGACCGGACCATCGTCACATGTGGTATAGTAAGGAGACAGTGTATGTATCCGATACATGTACATGTCCTGTACACGACTGAGACTAGAGAACTAAAGTGACTAAAGTAAGAGAACCTCACCACCGAAACGACAAACGACAAACGGGGGTGGGGAAGCCGGCGGTAGCACTCTAAACATTTGTGTGAATTGCATTCTGGGCGTGATGGACTTGACCAGTGATAAAGAGCGTCTAAAAGCGTCATGAGTTTTCGTGCTGCTGTCTGCTGCTGTGGGGACTTGGCCGCCGTCCTCAAACCGCGCCTCTTCGCTGTGCTGACTGCCCGCTCTCGTGCATCTTGCCATGCGGCTCCTGCTTGTCTTGGTCCTTGCGCTCGCGCTACTCGCGCCGGCTTCAGGAGGTGCTCTGAGGGGTCGACGTCTCAAAAAGGGCAAAGGCCGCGGCCGCGACTCGGACGACGCCGCCGATGCTCCCGCTGAAGCAGTTGGAGTGGCAGTGCCTGTGGCTGTGCCCGCTGCCGCAGTAGCCGTTTCAGCCCCAGTTGCCGCGGTCGGCGTGCCGGCCGACGCCGTGCAGGCAACAGCAGTCGCCGTGCCCGTAGCCGTACCTGTCGGCGTTGCGGTGCCCGCTTCTGCTGTGGCCGTCGCGGCACCCACCCAAATGGTCGCGCCGCCAACGGTCGTCTCCGTCCCAGTACCCGTCGCAGTGCCCGCTTCCGCAGTGGCCGTCGCGGCACCCACCGAGATGGCCGCGCCGCCGACAGCCGTCTCCGTCCCAGTGTCAGTCCCAGTGCCCGTGGCGGTCGCGGCGCCCGTGGCGGTCGCGGCTCCTGCTGCCGTCGTCGTTGCCTTGCCGGCCGTGGCGGTCGAGGCCGTGCCGGCCGTGGCGGTCGAGGCCGATGCGTCCAAGAGCCATCGGCACAAGCCCATCACCTCCTCGCCGCCGCCGACCCCGATCGTGTCTGCGGTCTCGGCGCCCGTGGCGACGGCAACGGCCGCACCGGCCACTGCAGAGGACGAGGCTCAGCCACGAAAGAAGAAGCGCCGGGAGGGCGGCGCCGGCGAGAGCAGCGGCGGCAGCGGCCCTCTCAAGTACCTGCCGCTTGTGGCGGTGCTTGGCATGGCAGTCGTGCTCGTACCTGGCATCGTTGCGAAGCTCAAGGCCAAGGCGGGCGGCTCAGAGGAGGGCGAGGACGCTCCTAAGTCCGGTCTCGTCGATCGCATCGTCAACCTCATCCGGTGTTACGTGCCGGGGATGGGGTACACGACGCCAGGCACCGAGCCCGATGCGGCCGCCATGGAGCGCGGCTGCTGCAGCTGCTGCCGCAGCCTCTCCTCCCTCGCGCCGGCCACAGCCTCGCCCTCGAGTGACAACAAGAAGATCAAGGAATGGGCCGTCAAGGGTGGGGGCGGTCTGCCTCCGATGGCGAACGCCTCGCTCTCCTTCGCCGTGGCCTTCGACGATGAGGACGATGCCTCCCAGGTTGATGGCTCCTCACGAGGCGTCGACCAATCGAGTAAGCACAGCACCCACGACCCGTGCTGGTGCCCTCCCCTGCCCCCCTACCTCCTCCCATCGCGGACCGTTACTCTCAGGCGCCCGCCGCGCTCAATAGCATGCATGCGCTCTCCCTCTTGCCCCTTCCGATGCATGCGCTCTCCCTCTTGCCCCCTTCCGATGCATGCGCTCTCCCTCTTGCCCCTTCCGATGCATGCGCTCTCCCTCTTGCCCCCTTCCGATGCATTCGCTCTCCCTCTTGCCCCCTTTCAGCAGGTACTCTCACGGACGATGACATGACCTTCGACCCCGAGGGCGCCGCCGCCTCGTACGAGATTGCATCTCGCTACGCCAAGCCGATCGAGCCTCTGCCGCAGCGATCGCCCTATTCCGCAGCGGTGCCTGCGCCGCGCATCAATCTCCCGAGCACCTCGACGGGATCTCTCCCTCGGATGAATCCGGCCAGCGACAAGGCGCGCTCCAGCCTCTTCTCTCCTCCGGGCGTCGGCGCGGGCGGCTCGAGGCCGACGGCGTCACCCGCCTTCGACGCCTTCCGTGGGCCTGGGTCCACGGCGGGCTCCTCAGGCACAGGCTCCCTCAAAGGCTCGAGCCAGAAGGAGCTCGATCGAATGGGAGACGATGCGGCCGGGGCTCCGAGGGGGAAGGGCTCCGTCTCTGCGGACTTCGAGGGTGCCGATTGGGGTGACGGCGGCAGCGGCTGGGCCGATGGAGAGGACGAATGGGGCGACGCGGGCCATTTTGGCACCCCGCCACCAGCGCCCGCGCCCGCACCCACACCGGCGCATGCACCGGCTCCCGCTCCCGCGCCCGCAGAAGATGCGGACTGGGGTGCAGGCTTCGATGACGGACCCTCAGAAGGCTTTGCGGCCGATTTCGTTACCACGGCGCCCGCGCCCGCGCCCGCACCCACACCGGCGCCTGCACCGGCTCCCGCGCCCGCACCCGCACCCGCACCCACACCGGCGCCTGCACCGGCGCCCGCGCCCGCAGAAGATGCGGACTGGGGTGCAGGCTTCGATGACGGACCCTCAGACGGCTTTGCGGCCGATTTCGTTACCACGGCGCCCGCGCCAACGCCAAGTCCAGCGCCCGCGCTCGCATCGCCTCCGGTACCGGGATTTGCGGCGAGCTTCGACGGCGAGGGTGACGACGGGGGCTTCGCCGCTTTTGACGCTGCCCCGACGCCGCCGCCCGCTCCGGCGCCAGCGCCCGCTCCGGCGCCCGCGCCCGCTCCGGCGCCCGTGCCCGCGCCTGCACCCGCGCCCGCGCCCACGACGGATGTTGATGACTTCGATGACGATGATCTGAGCTTCAGCGTAGCGCCTTCCACGCCCGCGCCTCTGGAGTTGGCCGCACCCTCGTTGGCTTCGTCGTTGGCTCCGGATGCCTCGCCCCCCTTGGACGTATCTTCGATCGCCACCCCGATCGCCACCCCGACCCCCACCCCGACCCCCGCGCTCGCTCCAGCCTTCGAGAACCTCGCGCCTGGCGGCACTGAGCGGGGTGCCGGCTTCGGCAGTGCCGCCTTGAGCGGAGGCGGCGCCATCGGCGACAGCGGCCTCGGCTTGACGTCCAGCACCGACCTCGGCCTCAACTCGGACCTGGGGTCAAGCCTGGGGTCGAGCACTGCCGACTTCGCCTCGGGCGCCGTATCGGGCGCTACGAGCGCCGTGTCGGGCGCCTCGAGCGCCGACTTTGGATTTGGCGCCGTATCGGGCGCCTCGAGTGCCGCCGACTTTGGCGGCCTCTCAATGATGGAGTCCATCACCGTCGGAGGCGGCGCCGTATCGGGCGCGGAGTCGTCTATGGGTGGCGGCTTCGACGCCATGGCGGAGGGCCTGACGTCCGCACCACCCGCAACGCCCAACCCAGCCGTGATGACCGCCACCGCCGCCACCCCCTCCGCCGACGCCTTCAGCTTCGCCGCGCCGGCTGCAGCCGCCGATACCTTCAGCTCGCCTGTGCTCATCAGCTCTCCTGCTCTAGTGCTGCCAACGCCGACGCCAAGCCGTGCGCCGATGCCTCCCCCCGAGGATGACTCCGACGACGAGTTTGGCTTCGGCCCGAGCCCGACCAGTAGAGGTCTCGGCGGCGGCTTCGGCGGCGGGCTGAGCGGCGGCGGGCTGGGCGGCGGGCTGGGCGTCGGCTTGAGTGACGCACCCGTCATGGTGCTCAATAGCGATCTCGACGCGCCGCAGCTCATCTCAGAGCGAGAACTAGCCCTCTCCGAAGTCTCGTCTGCCGTCTCAGCCACTCTGGCCTCGTCCGAGTTTTCGGAGGTTGGCTCGTCGGAATGGAACTCGGGCTCATCCATCGGATCGGGCGCCCTGCCACCCGCGAGCCGGCTCTCATCCGGTGGCACGGCCGAACGAGGCGCGTCGCCTGACTCTGACGACGACTTCACTGTCAGCTGAGCGGCTGGCACTCGTTCACAGTGCAGCGGATCGACTTCACAGTGCACTCGGCCAGCCCACGACGGCGCTCAGCCCTCGATGTACCGTCACTGCCTCGATGCGGTCGTGAGGGTGGAGGGCCGTAAGGAGGCCTGTCAGGGCGCGAGGGTGCCGCCCTGCTGGCCAATGATGTCGCATGAATGCAGCGGATCGGTGCACGCGGCGTGCAGTGCATTCGATGGCAGCATCACGCGGCTGCGGCCGTGAGTGCCGTTAGTGCCGTGAGTGCGGCGGCCGGCGGGCCGGGCAGGCGGCCGAGAGCGGCCGAGGGTCCGTTCTTTGGCGCGCGACACGCTCCCTCGCCGCGCCAGGCCATCGACGAGAACATCGACGCGGTAGACGCACCGTGCACCGTGCGTCCACACCACGCCCGACGCCGAGCTCACGTGCATCTGCGCATGCAATGGCATGGCCGACGACGCGACATGCTGCCATGGTCCATGGAGTGAATGACTGGTCCGGGAAGACTATGCTGTGTTTAAAGGTTCGATATCAAACTAGTTACAGACTAATTACCATGTGCGAGCGGATTGGCAACGCTTCGGCCCACGGGCCCGTCGCCATCACCGTTCAACATCCTCTCGAGGTCAGAACCAACTGGAATGTCCGGATCAGGAATGGCGGCTGCGGCCTTCTTCAGCTTCTCGGCATCCTCGGATGAGACCATTGTTGCATCGATCCCGTTGATCTTCCCGTTGGTGCTCCCTGACGATGACGGCCGTTGGGCCTCCTCCAGAAACCTTGCCTTTGTCATGTCCATACTCGGCGCTGGCATATCTACGGCGCTTGCGGGCACGTCTAGGAGAGCGACCGTCGACACCAGCGCGCCCGATAAAACACTGCGACGTGAAAGACTTGGCGTAACTGGCAGTAGAGAGCAAGCCACAATGAAGGGCAGGACTGTCAAGGCCTTTGTCAGCATGTGAGACGAATCTTCCTTCACATTCACACGATCTCAACGAACACTCCAGAAACACATTCGCCAACCCACCTGGAGGACGGCCACAGGCACACTGGCACAGCCCAGCCCCGCACGAGGTCGCGCGCTATCCTGGCGGGCGGCTTGACAAACTCAGCGCGCCGGCGAGGCCGAGGAGACAGCGCGCGTGCGACGCTCCTTGACCCATTTATCTGCCTGTATGAAGGCTCGGATATTTGGCTCGATCGACCAGTTGAGCTTCTCGAAGAGCTCTTTCAGGTAAGCATCGAGGCCCTTCTGCCGCTCCTCGATCTGCTTGCGCGATAGGCCCATCATCGTCATCTTCTTGGCGGGCAGCTTTGGAAATTCCGCGTGGTTGCCCCATTTCTTAAGGAGGACGTGGTGCAGCGCGACGAAATCGGAGTAGCGGTGCCACACAGTGTGCCTTGCCTCCTTGAACTCGTCCTTGCGCACCGACAGCTCGATTTGGTAGACCGTGTAGCTCGAGCTCATCGCCATCTTGGAGGAGGACGAGCCATCCAAGGAGGAGGACGCCATGGAGGACGAGGGCATCGCGCCCACGATGGCGCATTGGACGACGGGAATGTTACGAAGCATCATGAGTGAATCGCGCGCCCGTCGCTCGAGTAGCTCGCGAGCCGCCTCTTCTTTGGCCCGCTTCGCCTCCGACTTCTCAGTCCGTTGCGCCGCTAACAGCGCTGAGCCGCTCGGCCGTTCGAGCACAAGCGCGCTACTCGTGTCCAGAGGCGCATCGCCCACTGTCGACGCCACCGAGCCCTCCCGATCGCGACGTGTCGGGTCCGTCGGTTCCACGACGCTGACGCGCTTCGTCTTGCTGCCATTGGCGCTGGCGCCCTCGGCGGCCAGGATGCTGCTGCCGGCGCCTGCGCCGCTACTGCTCGACGATTCGCCAGCCTTGGGCGCCGTCACCCAGCGAGATTGTTGCTCGTTGCCATTCGCAGCCATCCCAGGGGCATTGAGCGAGAGTCGTTTGGAGCTCTTGCTCTTCCTTTTCTCTCGCTTGCCCGCGTCAACGCCCAATGGCGGCGACACCTCGGGCGAGAGGGAAGGTGACGGAGCCGTGCCGCCGCTCGCGCCTGGGAGAGGAGGCGGCGCTAGGATCGGAGGCGGCGCGAGAGGAGGCGGCGCGAGAGGAGGCGGCGCGAGAGGAGGCGACGCGAGAGGAGGCGGCGCTAGCGGAGGTGGTGCCATCGGCGGCGGCGCGAGACGAGGCGGCGCCATCGGTGGTGGCGCCATTGGCGGCGGCGCCATTGGCGGCGCCATCGGCGGCGGCGCCATCGGCGGCGGCGCCATCGGCGGCGGTGCAGGTGCACCAGGCGGCTTAAACATGGCCGCAAGGTTCGCCTTCATGGCCTTGAGGTCTGGCGCAGCAGTGTCCGGCTCCGTGGGTGGTGGCTTCTCGCCTGGCTTGCCTATAACACCTCCAGCCCCCTTGACCTCCGACTTATCGACGGTTACCGTCTTTTTGAGCGACTTGCCGTTCTTGATGGCGTCAAGCAGAGCATTGCGCTCTGCCATCGCTCTCACGCTTGCAGATCACGACACTACAAGTGCGTCTGAAGAACGCAGAACGCGTGCAAGGACGGGGTGCACAAAGCGTCACAGGAGTTGATACAGCGTGCATCAGGACGAAAATGTTCACTGTGAATATGCACACCGAGCGACGCGACCGCGGTGACAGCGCCCGTCTGTCCTGTGTTTCGTGTGGTAGTGGCTGGTCGGTACCTTGTGTCTCGATTCAACTGACCCTTTCTCAACACGAGTTATTCCATGTTATTCACGGAACACTCCTGCGAACTGCACCTAGAGTCCGAGTAGGCGGCCGAGGTATACTTTTCTAGATAGAGTCGGTGCACAATCGAATAGAAATGATAGAATTTGGAATTGAATTGAGCAATATATATTGACCAACTGCGGTAAACGCGCAGCGCCTGTGGCTGTGTGCGTGCATCTCGGATCTCCGCGACTGTTCAAGGCGCTGAGACCGAATGGAAAAAGTAATGCGCGGAGATCACTCTCACATCATGGAACAGTACGGCGCGGAAACTCCACTCTCTCGTCTCTCATGCATAGGTATTGCCACGTACCTGTTCGCGTGTTCGGTGGCTGTTGATGTTCACTGATCCCTAGCGCCTCGCGGGTCGGCAGTCGCGGCATGCTCGATGCTTTGGTGTAACTTTGGTCTCAACGAACCCCGCCCTCGAGCAGTGTCACAGCCGCTTCTTGTCGATATTATCGCACGTTTGGCTCGTCGCGCGGCTGGCGATGACCTTTCTGTATTGCTGGATGGCTGCGGTGCGGACCTGCTCCAGCTTGGCGTGGGCCTGCTCCAGCAAGGCGTCGCACTGCTGTTTGCGCGTCTCGTACAGCTTGGGGAGCGAGAAAACGGCGGCGAATGCGACGAAGGCAACGAAGGTGATGCTGAGCCAGCGCAGCGCCTGACCGGTCGCCAGCAGCGCGAGCGTCCAGATGAGGGTGGTACGTTGGTCCTCGACATTGGCCAAAGACATGATCGTGAATGCACAGTCCCTGACGGTGTCTGCCACACGCGCGGCAAGGCGATCGGCAGCATCGGGCGTAATCGAAAACCCCGTCAGCTTCTTGTCACCGGAAAGTTTCGCCTGCACGAGCCGTGAGGCGAGGTGCAGTCCGGCGAGCGTGCAGAGCAGCCCGATACACGAGTGCTGCAGCACGCCGATCGCGTAAAAGATGGCGAGGCCAACGGAAAGAGCAAGCCCAGACTCGACAGGCGATGTCCACAAGACGAGCTCGCGCAGCGTGGAGGTATGCATGGCGAAGACGCCACACCACTCAATACGGATTGCCGAAATCGCGACCCACAAGCTTCCTTTTTTGGAGCTTCGCCATTTCACGGCGCATGTGCATTCTCGAAACAGAATTCGAGCTCTTATTGGAGAGATAGCACTTCTACATGTATTGAAAATAATGAGATTTGGCACTCCAAAACCGATCACTCTGATCACTTGTCACTTGTACAATCAATCCTGATGCCGGAGTCAAGCCTTCACAAGGCGGCTCGCGACGGCAATAGGCACGAAATTGAGGCTCTGATCAACGAGGGCCTTAATGTGAATGAGACCGGCGCGCAAGGTACGAGCCGCCTTCAACCCACACGCCGGTGCTGGAGGCGGAACGCCAGCGCAAGGGTGATGAGACTCAGTCTGAATCGTGTGTCTGCTCGCTTGCTCACAGGTCGAACAGCTTTGCACCGGGCTCTAGGAGGAGGTTTTACAGAGTGCGCTCAACTTCTCATTGAGGAGGGTGCCGACCCGAACATTGTGGACGCGCTCAAGCGAACGTCGCTGCATTGGGCTGCGATGGGGCCTGCCCCACACAACGTAGAATGCTGCGCCCTCGTCTTCGCGCACGGCGACGGGTCTGGGATGCTTGCAAAAACAACCAAGTCGGGGTCTACACCGCTGCACTCTGCTGCGGGCACGAATAAGCCAGAGGTCGTCAGATTCCTCGTGGGAAAAGGCGCGGATCAGGCGGCAAAGGATGAAGATAACATGACAGCGTACGATCTGGCCAAGGTGCGTGCTCGCCCGCTGCGTTGCCGCGTCGAGTCGCCGTGCATGTCGCCGGCCTCACGTTCCCGGCGATGGCCCCGTGCGCATCGGCAGGCGAACGGCTACACAGAGGTGATGGGCTTTCTGGACACAACGAAGGGAAAGGCCGACGGTGGCGGCGGCACGGGAGGCACGCCCGCGCCCCCCGCGGGCGCCAGCGCCAGCGGCTGCTGCCTCGTGCAATGATGCTCGCTGGATTGAATCTCGCTGGCCGACTGATAGCCGGTGCTCAGACATCAATAGAGCCTCTCTCTGTGTAGCATCTTGGTTTCTTGTGCGTTTTGGCCGAAGCCGCGCGGCCGGCCACGTAAGACGTATCGACCGCGTATCGTCAAGACGTCGTGTCTAACCCCCGGGCCGGATAGGCCGCGGTCTTCCGGATGGGCGGACTACCGCGACTACGATGCCGATTTTTGATTTTTCGCGTTTCGGCCTTGGGTCTCCCGCCCGGGACGGGCGGGGGTCCGGATGTATGATCAGCGGATTATTCAAATGGACTATACTCGTTCAAGATCACCCATTCGACCCTCTGACCCTCAGCACTCCCGGTCCACCCTGCTGTGCGCTGCGTGGCTCGGCGGAGCCGGAGGCGCGGCATTCGGCGAAGGGCGATCCTCTTGTTCGAAGGCTTAGAGCGCCACCCCACGAGGGTGGCATAGCAATGTCGAGTGTCGTGTGCATCGGCTGCTCTGTGCATGCGGACCCCACCGGGGCCCATCCCGTCGTCATATGTGCTCGCCATATGCCCTTCGTAAACGCCCGTCGTACCCGCCAGTGGCCTCCTGTGTCCAGACCTGTGGGGAAGACGCGAGCCTCTGCGGCAGACCCAGGTCTCGCATTGGGGCTGCTCCGGCCTTTCTCCAAGATGCGGGCTTCAGGACGGCGGCGGCGGTGGCGGCGGCGGTGGCGGTGGCGGTGGCGGTGGCGCGTTCTGCGACGGCGGTGGCGGTGGCGGTGGCGGTGGCGGCGGAGCGCCGTATGACGGTGGCGGTGGCGGTGGCGGCGCG
>Ga0210247_102717_pt1 | contig 9813 bp, 11 predicted proteins | sample ChrtobMetP3_16mM_FD_155449 | JGI IMG/M metagenome (GOLD analysis project Ga0210247, IMG submission 155449) | Chrysochromulina tobin associated microbial communities from unialgal haptophyte culture, Seattle, Washington, United States - P3_16mM | ecosystem: Host-associated > Algae > Haptophytes >...
CCCCCATGTAGCCTCCCGTGATGCCAAGCCCGATCAGTTGCACGACGCCCGACGAGCCCGGGTTGATGTTCAGCACACGACGCGGACTCGAGGAGCTCGCTTGTGCGTTCAGGGTGACCGTGGCACCCGCCGCCGCCTCGAGGACGACGCTCCTGGTGATGCTGAGCTCGGCGGTGAGGTAGTAGGTGCTGGAGGCAAGGACGATGCGGCCGACGGCGGTGTTGGCGAGTGCACTGGTCAGGTCGGCGGCAGTGCTCACCGCCGCGGTCCCCGGCGGATACGGCGGCGGCGAGGGCGATGGCGGCAAGCGCGGCGGCGAGGGCGGCGGCTGCAAGCGCGGCGGCGGCATGCGCGGAGGCGACGGGGGCGGCGAGTGCAGGTCCAGAAGCACCACCGTCAGCCCGTCGGCTCGAGACGCCGCCACGTAAGCGAAGGAGCCGCTCACCGCGACGGCATGAGCCTGTGTGTGCACAGCACGTGAGGGCGAGCGAGTGAGAGCGCGAGGACATCAGCGGCCGCCGCGCCGCGGGGGCAAGCATGATGGACAAAGCTAAGGGCCACACGTACCCCATCCAGAAAGGACGACGAGACCACGCTGCCCCGGATGACTGGAGACGCAGGGTTGCTTATGTCGACCACCACCAGCGAGTCGGACATCCACGCCGCCACATAAGCGTAGGAGCCGCTCACGGCGACGGAGATAGCCTGTGTGCACAGCACGTGAGAGGGAGCGAGTGAGAGCGCGAGAGGGCATCGGCAGCGGACGCACCGCGGGTGCGAGCATGATGGACGGTGCGGACGCAAGCGCGACGAGCCTGCGCCCTAGTTCAATCACGGTCGCAGCTCCGCGTCGTACGCACCTGAACAAGAAGTGACGACGAGACCACGCTGCCCCGGATGGCCGGAGACGCAGGATTGCTAATGTCGATCACCACCAGCGAGTTGGAATAATGCCCCGCCACGTAAGCGTAGGAGCCGCTCACGGCGACGGAGATAGCCTGTGTGCACAGCACGTGAGAGCGAGCAAGTGAGGGCGCAAGAGGGCACCGGCAGGCGGTAGCGCCGTGGGTGCGAGCATGATGGACGATGCGGACGCATGCAGCGGCGCCTGAGGCCGTCCGCGGTCGCAGAATAGGGTCACGCGCACTCCATCAAGAAGAGACGACGAGACCACGCTGCCCCGGATGACTGGAGTCGCAGGGTTGCTAATGTCGACCACCACCAGCGAGTCGGAATTGAGCGCCGCCACGTAAGCGTACGAGCCGCTTACGGCGACGTTAGCAGCCTGTGTGCACATCACGTGAGAGGGAGCGAGTGAGAGCGCGAGAGGGCATCAGCAGGCAGTGGCGCCGCGGACGCGTGCATGATGGACGGGGCGGACGCATGGCGCGGCGCCTGAGGCCATCCGCGGTGAGCGGTCACATGATCCAAGAGTGACGACGAGACCACGCTGCCGCGGATGACTGGAGACGCAGGGTTGCTTATGTCGACCACCACCAACGAGTCGGAAAGATCCGCCGTTACGTAAGCGTGCGAGCCGCTCACGGCGACGGCATTGGGCTCATCCATAAGGGACGAGGAGACCACGCTGCCCCAGATTACGGGAGATGCAGGGTTGATAATGTTGACCACCACCAGTGAGTCGGACCCATGCGCCGCCACGTAAGCATACGAGCCGCTCACGTCGACGCCATAAGCCTTCGTGCACAGCACATGAGAGCGAGCGAGTGAGAGTGGGTAAGGACATCAGCAGCGGAGGCGTCGAGGGGGCGAGCACAATGGACGGTGCGGATGCAAGTGCGGCGCGCGGATGCATCCGCAGCTCAGGGTCGCAGCTCAGGGTCACACGCACCCCATCCAGGAGGGACGACGACACCACGCTGCCCCGGATGACTGGAGACGCAGGGTTGCTCATGTCGACCACCACCAGCGAGTCGGATAAACACGCTGCCACGTAAGCGAACGAGCCGCTCACGGCGACGCTAACAGCCTGTGTGCACAGCACGTGCGAGCGAGCGAGTGAGAACGCGAGAGGGCATGAGCGGCCAGGCAGGTGGGCGAGCATGCTTTGCGGGGGGTGGACAGGCGACGAGCCGCGGCGCCCGAGGCGAAAGAGCAGGGTCGAGTCGCACGCACGTAATCCAAAACGGACGCCGAGGTGACGTCGCCCACGATCGACCCGGAGCCCACGATGGTTGTGGAGTGCGCAAGCTGCCGCCCATCATGCTGGCTGCTCGTGAGGGCTCGCCCGAGCTCCGTCGAAGGCGGTCGCGGCGGCGGCAGAGGGCGGAATCCGCTGTCGTCGGGCGCGGGCGGGAGTGGCGGAGGCGGCACTACGGTCAAAGGCGGCGGCACAGGCGAATGTGCCGAGGCTGTCACGGCGACGATCCCGTGCAGGAGTCCTCGAGCCATCGATCGCAGACCACGAGCACGTTCGGCCGGCAGATAAGTTCACAACCCACGCTCCGCAGCAGCTGGTCCTGCTGTCCGGGTGCAGAGAGAGTCGACCTCCGAGCGTGAGACGGGGCTGCACTTGGGGCGGGGCGGGGCGGCATGCGCGGCACTCTCCCGCCCGCCCGCCCTGCCCGCGTGACCACCCGCCCCGCCGCGCCCGCCGCCCCGCCGCGCCCCCGCCGCCGCCCGCACCACCCCATTGTGCTGTGAACGAACACACAAACGCGCGCACGCGCGCACTCTCCGGACACCCATGCACGAGGGCCTCTACATTGTGCGGGAAAGCACGTTGGAATGCGCGTATCCGAAAATATGAGTTTTGAGAGTGGAGGGTGCGTGAGGCTGGGGGTGACGTGAGCGGTGCGGAGGGGGTCGGAGGGCGGTGAGAGGGGGTGCCAGGGGGCGAGACGAGACATTTGGTACATGTGAAATCGTTACGAAACTCGTCGGGGAATGCAGCTCACAATATGACAGTGCTAGTCCTCGTGCTCCTCGTCCAGCTGGGCATGCTGAGGAGGCTGGCTCGCGCAATAGAGGCGCACGCCCACGAGGTTCGCACAAAGGAAGGCGACGCAGAAGGCGGCCGCATGGATCGGCGTGGCGCACAGCGGCACCGTCGAGAGGGTGGCCGCCGCAACGTCGCTCACGAGGCCGAGCGCGTGCGCCGCGACGGGCAGTGCAGCGGCCTGCACCTGCAGCGCGGCTGTCTGCACGAGGGCGGACTGTAGTGAGGGCAGTCGGGGCGTGCTCGGGGCGCTCAGCCGGTAACGACATGCGAGGTGGTGGCCGGTGGCGGCGGCGGCGATCAGGTGCAGCCAGCCGCCGCTGACCAGCCTCAGCCAACTTGCGGAGGCTTGCAGCGGCGGCGGCGGCGGCGGCGGTGGCGGTATCGCCGCGGATCCCCACAGCCATCCACCGGAACCCCACAGCCATCGGCCACTCCACTGCCAATCGCTCCACAGCCGCTCCACAGCCACCTGCTCGGCCTCCGTGACGAGCGCCGCGTCGGCGCTCGCCCACCCCTCCATCCACCACGAGGGCGACAGCCCACGCGGCTCCTCTAGCGCGACGCTGGCGAGCAGCAGTTGCAGCAGCGCGGCTAGCAGCAGCCGCGCCCAACACGCGCCCACGACGAGCTGCGAGAGACGCGAGGGCAGCGCGCGCAGCGTCGCGTATGCCGCCGCCCGTCGCTCCTCGTGGGGAGTGGGCAACGGCTGTGCGAGCAACGAAATCGACGAAATTGACGAAATCGACGCATCGTGCTGGGGGCGCCGGCGGGGTGGGCTCCTGGCGCCCATGTGCAGGGGCGGCGGCCGTTTCGTATCGCCGACGCGGTCCGCTGCCGGGGCGCCCACCTCGAAGCCCTCGTCAAACTCCTTCTCCTCGGCGCCGTCGCTATTGATGCGGCGGGCGCTGCCGCCCCCGCCGCTGCCGCCCGCGCCGCTGCCAAAATGGTCGCCGCCGCCGCCGCCTCGCCAATGGTAGCCGCCGCTCCCCTGGTAACCGCTGCCAACTACGATGTGCACCCCGACGACGCCCCCGGCCCGCTCGCCGCTGAACTTGCGCCGGCGGCGCAAGCGCGCAGCTACGCCGACGCCGTCGCTGTCGGCTGCGAGGTCAACACCGTCTGCGGCGCGCGCGGCGGGCGCGCCAGCGTCGACGTCGTCGGCCGAGGAGCCTGGGGTCCAGCTCCATGGAGCGAGCGGCGAGCACGCGGCGAGCGGCGAGGGCGGCGGGCGCGCCGCGCGCAGCCACGCGGGGAGCACATCGACAGCACGGCTCCAGCTGCACAGCCCGGCGGCGCCGCGCGGCACCGTGAGCAGCAGCAGCGCCAACCCGAGCTGCGCGAGCAGCGCCTGCGGCTGCACGACGCCGTCGAGGACCGCGGCGAAGCCCTGCTGCAGGATGAACAGGATCCCGAGGAGTGCCGCCGCCTCGGCCGCGCGGCCGACGGCGCCCGCGGCGCTCACAAACGTGTGGCCGACGCCGACCGCCTCGTGGTACAGGTAGGCGAACGCGGTGACCCACAGCCACGAGGCCGCGTACGAGCGCGCTGCCGAGAGCATCGGCCCGTCGCTCACGATGTCGTGAAGCAGGAGCAGGAGCAGCTGGCCCCACGCGACCGTCTGTGAGAGCGCACACAGGTGGAAGGGCACGCCGTCCTGCGCCTCCTCCTTGCCGAGCACCCAGCGCAGGTGAAGCAGCGATGCGCCATGCGTGGAGAGTAGTAGCAGAATGCCGACGAGCGCGACGCGGGTGGTCGTGTAGTACGCCTCGGTCGCGGCTGGCTCCAGCGGCGCGACCATCGAGCCAGAATTCTGACGCGCCAACTTTGCCGAGACCGGCGCGAAGGCGGCGAGCAACCGATCAGAGTTCCCCCACCCACTCACTCCGGTCTTCGATAAAACACGCAACTTTCAATCGGCGGCGACGCGCTAAACATGGCGCTCCTCGTCGCGATGCTCACCGGCCTCGCCAATACCGACCTCACCGTCTACCATGTGAACCCGCTACACGAAGGAGTGGTCCCTGTAAACATGGTCACGGCAGATCTGCGTGGCGAAATGTTCTTCGATTTCGGATCAAAGGTTCTGCCGATCGAGTGTGCCAGCAATCCACAATCTAAGGAGTGCACCAACGAGGAGGTCGATTTCGGATCAAAGGTTCTGCCGATCGAGTGTGCCAGCAATCCACAATCTAAGGATTGCACCAACGAGGATGTGGTGATCACCAAGCTCATTCTGAGCGTGAAAGGCGAGTTTGGCGAGTATGGACGGTGCAACGCGTGCAACGCGAGCGACATCGATCCCTTCTCCCGCCTGCCATGCCACGGCCAGAACTACCTATGCAGCTGCGGCGAGGATCCGCAAGTACATGACTGCAGCAGCCAGAAGCCCGTTGGCGCGGCAAACCTCACGCAGTCCTCTGGGCGGTACGACCCGTGCACGTGGGACACTTGGATCCAATACCCGTGGGCTTGCTGGGGCTTCTCGGTCATCAACAAGACGGCGGGGCCCGGGAAGAACATGTGGTACTCGTCGACGGCCGCGGGCTGGTGCGACGCGCCGGGCGCGAGCCCGGCCACGTGCACGTGGTCGGCCAAGGTGCTCAAGATCGTGAACAAGACGTGCAGCGACAACTCGGTGCACCGCGCCGTCGAGGAGTACGATGCACTGCACGATGGGCGCTTCGCCAAGTGCCCGCACTCGACGCCGGGGCCGAGCCGCAACATCTCGGACGTGTGCTGGATCTATTCGTTCTACGCGACCGTGCTCGGGCCGGAGGCCCTTCTACCCGGCGGTGCGATGGGGGGCATGCCGATCGAGCTCCTCGACGAAGCCTTTGATCGCCCCTTCAACGACGAGGCGCAGGGCGGCTGCCCGGCCATCTCGCCGCCGGAGGAGGCCGCGCCGCGCCTCGGCGCCCGCCGCGGCGACGGCCACCGCTCGTTTGGCGTGCTGCAGTCGCCCGCACCAGAGCTGCAGGCGGCGTTCCGGGCGGCAGCCCAGATGGCGGTGGAGGAGGTGGAGAAGCGCAAGCGGCGGCCGAGCTCGCCGGTCGTGCTACTGATGGGAGTCGGGCTGGGCGCCCTGCTCTGCGCGGCGGTCATGCTCAAAATGGTCCTCAACGTGCTCGTACGCGCGTCCCTCACGACTCACGTCGCTCGCGGGACAGGCAGCAGCGGCGGCAGCGGCGCCGGCGCCGGCAGCAGCAGCAGCAGCAGCCTGGCGCGTGTCTCCTCGCTCGCGAAGATCGCTGCGATGGCGCAGCCGGGAGAGCCTCTCGGCTTGCCTCCGCGACTTCTCACCATCGCGCGCAAGTCGCAAGGGCGCAGGCCGGGTGGCCTGGGCGTGCTCGGCCTCAAGCAGCGCGTGAGCTCGCGCACGCTCACCACGCTCGCCTTTCCGCTCATGCATCATCAGAACGCCATCAAGGAGGCGTCTGACGAGGAGTCGCTCGATGGCAGCACGCCTCAGCCGCCCGTGACCTTCCTCTCGCGCAACGCCGCCGCCGCCGCCGCCGCCGCCGCGCTGCTCTCCTGTGGCCGAAGCTCAAGCTGGGGCGGCCCGAGCAGCTGCAGCAGCAGCAGCGAGGACGGCGGCGCGTTCACAGCAGGGCGCGTTCACAGCCGCGAGGACGCCGGAGCGCCTTCCAAACCCCAGCCGCGCCCGAGCCGCTGCAGCTCGACCGTTCACAGCAGCGTTCACAGCAGCTCGATCGTGGACTCCGTCGAGTTGGGCCTCACCGGCCGTTCACAGCAGCGTTCACAGCCGCTCGAGTTGGGCCTCACCGGCCGAACAGCCTGGTTTGGAGGCCTCGTGGTGGCAGACCCGGAAGCTCTTGCGGCAGCTCCTGTGGCAGCTCCCGCAGCGGCTCCAGCGTCGGTTCCAGCGGTTCCAGCGGCATCGCTGTCCGATGCAGGCGCTGCGATCCGCTCGTGGTTTGGCCGGAGCTGAGGATTCGGAGGTTTTGGATGTGGAGGTTTTGGATTTGGACCTCCCAAATACGGAGCTCGTGGTTTGGCCGGAGCTGAGCGACGCTCCTACCCGTACGTACGCCGGACCCATGGCCAAACCATTTGCGGCTGTGCGCCCCTCGGCATCGACACCATGCAAGCCTCTCATGAGATTGCCCGAAGGACCACGACCGCCTTTCGGCACCGCGCACGTCTCTTTACTCTTACTAACAACATACCCTACCCGCGGCCGATCCCGGCAGCCGTTCGGCACATGCCCATGCACATGTGCCACAGCATATGCCATATCCGTACGAGATCAGTGTATTACCGATCCAAGTTAACAACAGTATTCAATCTCTGAAGGCTAACGGTCCCCGTCGTACACATGTACCGAGTCTCTGAAGAGACAAAAGACGAACTTTTCTACACTAAGACGAGAGTGTGTCACATTCAGAACGGAAGTCCCGGTCGGAACGCAGCACGTACCAGTGCCCAGTACCTCGGCCTTTAATATACGTAGTCGCAGTCACAGTCGTCGTCGATCGCGCATGTTGGTGGAGCTTTACATGAGGAAGACTAGTGTAAGGTCTGCGCGGTCTCCCAGGTGTACTGCTGGTGGCGGAAGGTGCGAACGCCCATCCAACTTCCAAGCGGAGGAGCACAAACGCCCTTCTTATTTGCAATGGCGGCGCCCGTGCCAACGGCGGCACTAGTGCCCGCGACAGCGGCGTACCCAGTGCGGCGCGGTCCCCAGAGCTTGCCGACGCGCGCCCAGGGGTGCTTAAGATCAGCCGCCGCCGCCGCCAGCCTTCGCAGCCGCCTCCGTCTTGGCCTTGGCCTGGAAGGCGCCGCAAGGTTCGCACCCTGGCGCACCTGGCGCACATTGGCAGTCGGGACCACAGGTGCACTCCACGCAGGGGCATCTGTGGGCCGCTCCCGCACCGTCTGCGACCGCTTTGCTCTCAGCCTGCAGCGCGCGAAGCGCCTCGACCGCGGTGTCAGCTTTGTCGTGCGCCACAAAGATGTGGTCGTGGAAGTAGGCGGCGACCACGTTGCATGAGATGCCGAGCGATGCTAAGCGCTGCGAAACGCGGTACGTGAGGCCGACGGCCTCGAGCGATGAGTGGCACGTCAGCGTGATCATGCGCTGCACGCCTGAGCACGCCGTTCCAGCAGGAAGGCCGGAATAGCCCGACGGCACGATGAGCGTGATGCCCTCAGCCTCTGCGAACGTGCCTATAGCGTCGACTGCGCACGCGGCCGCGGCAGTCTTGTCCGCGAGCGTGGCGAACACGTACTCGCCATCCTGCAGCTTGGGCTCAAGCGTCGCGAGTAGACGACTCAAGTCGAGCACGCCAGTCGACGCCATGGCGATTGCGGAGTTTGGAGAAACTAAGAAAACTTCTCGGAGACTGTAGAGAGAATTAACACGGGTCGACACAGTATGGTGCCGTTCATGCGAGTGTGTTGTGGTTTTGAGATTTCGTCAACGAACTTCTGTTCAGGACAATCACGACGGGAATCTGAGCAGAAGGAAAACTTGGCGACTTTTCGATACTCGTAGAGATATTTTGCGCGCGCAGCGCGCAACAAAATTGCGCCGCGCAGCGGCGCCAAGCGGCGCCGCAGGCGCCGCCTGGCGGCGCGCAGCGCCGCCGTAGGCGGCAAGCTCAGACGCGTCGATTAAGGCCCCCCCTGAGCCCGTTATTTTGCACTACTTTTCACTTTCCCCGTAGTTAACGCCCAATACGGCGCATTTTCCAGCCTCTGTGGAGCCCTGTGCGCTGCTAGTGGCTGTGGGATGGTCGCTGCCACTCATCCTGCATCTTATTCCATCGGCACTGACGGGAACCGCGTAAGTTGAGCGCCTGCGCCCTGCGTAAACAAGGGACGCTGTGAACAGAGGTGTGAAGAACAAAAAGTGTTATAGGATCGGCCGAAGCTGGTTAGGGCTCATCAGCCCCATCACTAGCGATATGGGAACAAGCTTCTGTCGTTCACCAAGCCCTCATTTCGATCCCCCCACTCTCAAAACGTTGCAAGGCCCAAGGCGCGTACATAGGCGGTAGGGCCGCGGGGGCGAGGCTACAGGGGAAAAAAGGGCCGAGGCCGCGCCTCTGGGAGCATGGGTCGGTGAAATATTCAAAACTGACATGTCATATTTAATCAATTGTGCTCGGCAAGTGCGTCCCCCTTCGGGACCTTCGATCACCGTCACCGCACTTGTTGGTGTTCACGCGAACCGCTAAAAAACCGGGCCCGTCACAAAGCTCAAAGGAGACGGTGAGTAGTATGTATGCTATGATGATGATCGAACTGATTTATCTACTTTATACTTCCACCGTTTATCGCCTATGTACGAATTCACATGCTAACCACTGCGTCCTGTACGCTATAAGTTCCCCAATCTCCTCGTTAACGGTTCATCACCATCAGCCGCGCGCATCCGCCAGGGCAACGGCAGCCGTCAGGTCGCCCGCCACGGCGCCCCACGCCGCCACTGCAACCACCGCAGGATGATCCGCCTGCAGCGGGCTCCGGCGGCGCCTGCGGCGGGCTGTCTTCGACAGCGCCTGCGGCGGGCACCTCCGGCGGGCAAGCCTGCACCTCCGGCGGCACCTGAGGCGGGCGGTCTTGGACGGTGCCTGCGGATGGCGGTCTCCGGCAGCGCCTGCGGCGGGCCGGCGAGCCTACGTACCGTACGGTTGCGGCCGGTGAGCCTACTTACCGTACGGCGGCGGGCGGCACCTTCGGCGGGCGGGTCCGGTGGCGCCGGCGGGATAGCCTACCTGCGGTGGCGGCTGCGGCAGGCGGGCGCGGGCTCGGTGAGGCGGGGGCTAGAGCTTGGCGCGGAGGTCGGGCGGCGGCTGCGGTGGGACTTAGCGGCGTTGTAAGTACTG
>Ga0210247_102723_pt1 | contig 9747 bp, 8 predicted proteins | sample ChrtobMetP3_16mM_FD_155449 | JGI IMG/M metagenome (GOLD analysis project Ga0210247, IMG submission 155449) | Chrysochromulina tobin associated microbial communities from unialgal haptophyte culture, Seattle, Washington, United States - P3_16mM | ecosystem: Host-associated > Algae > Haptophytes >...
GCGCTCCCCGCTCCCCGTACCCCGACGCCGCTCGGAGATAGACCGCGGACGGTGTCGCGCTATAATTACGCAATTTCTCGCGGCGCGCTGGCGCGCTGGCGCGGAAAGGAGGCGGTTCGTACACGACGATTTTTATAGATGCCGCATGCCGATTAGCAATTTTGCTACTAGGTTGCATGGACCGATTGTTCTGCTACGCCGCCCAGGTGGACAGCCCCCCTGTCCTTTCCCCGAGCCTATAGCTCGTGGCAAACGTAATTTTACGTATCCGCCTCGTTCACTAATTGGGAGCCCGGGATGCCGGTCGCGCTAGGCAACCAACTCCGCCGGCCTCGACGAAAGTGAGCTTCCTCCCAAAGGCGTCCCTTTAATACCCCGAGCCTATAGAGTATTCGAAACCTAATTTACGTATCCGCCTCGTTCACTAATTGGGAGCCCGGGATGCCGGTCGCGCTAGGCGACCAACTCCGCCGGCCTCGACGAAAGTGAGCTTCCTCCCAAAGGCGTCCCTTTAATAGGTGGCGCCCCTCCCTGAATCTCAATTTAGATACCTACCCCTCGATATAATTGGAACTTGGTTTTCGAGGTAGAAATTCGCCAGGCCACCCAAATTTGGGCCTTCGACTGCGTCCGCAGCCCGAATTAAACAAAACCGAAACAGCCCAAACGCGTAAAACGCCAAAGCCTCCTCTTAAATCTACCGGAGGTGCGCCCAATTACCGAAGCAGCCCATACGCGTAAAACGCCAACGCCACCTCTTAAAATCTTCCGAACGTACGTGCGCCCAATTGTCATCGTTGTCAATGTACGAGCGTGGCAACTCGACCAGGCGCCCATGGAGCAGTCGCACCTTGTCCAGAGTGCTGATTAGATCGTCAAAGTTGGCGTGCCTCATGCTGTGGCCATCAGCGGGATATTCTTCGTGCGGACAGGCTGCTTTCGTGTCCTCGTGCACGTCAGGGTCGTCGATGGCGCGAAGACACACATTCGGATTTGAAATTTGCCAGCCCCACGATGCTAAGGCCTCTACTCGCCCCTCGGGCCAGAGGTGTGGATAGTAGCCCCATTGAAGCACACGCCCTCGCAACATGAACCACCTCTTGAGCGTCGTGATGAGCGGTGCATCCCCGTTTGGATGGCCCAGCACTGCACCCTGACACCAGTTGAATTCTGATGGCGCCGCCGAATCTGGAGCTCTGGCGTCGAGCTCAAACTGGGAACGGGCTGATTGTAGGCTCAGGGCATTGATCTCACGAAGTTGGTGCAGCGATATCGACTGCTCGGAAGTCGGCAAGGGTTTCAACCGTACGTACGTGCTGACCGACCGCCGCAAGCCAGTAAGCACCACGCCATCGTCGCCGTGCGCGCGCGCGCACCGATCCAGAACCGGAAGTCGAAGGTGAGGGCATGCAGCTCCTCTTCCGTGATGCAAGTTTGGTTTCGGGCCAATTCCTCGTTCTGGAAGGCGCGGCGCCATCGCAGCGGCTCTGTGTGGGCCAGCGCACAATCCCAACGAGCACGGAACCCAAATTTCGACCTCCAACGAGCATGGCATAAGCGCTTCCAGAACTCATTGGAGCCATGTACCACGGTGGCAAATGACTTGCAAACTAATGCGGCAGCTTCTAGGTCGCCAAGGTGCATTGGGTTCTCGTGCAGTGGAAGCATTCGAACATGTGCCCATCCCCTTGCAGCATGCTCTGCATCGAGACAGAGGCGGTCCACAACTGTCGAAATCACGTCTGGACTGCTGAAGATGAGCTCAACCAACTTTGAATGGGCACGATGGCCCAATTCTGTGGCTGGACAAGTATAGTCCTGGGTGGCTCGACTTCAATCTGTACAGCAATCCTGCCTTGTTCGTTCGGGAAACCATCGCCAAGGACGCGAACCGTGCGTCCATTGAGCTCGGGGCTTCGAGAGAGGCCAAAGAGCATCATGGTCGCCTTGGCCGAGAACCAACGAGAAGAAAAGGTCACAGGTTTCGTCACATGTGGACTCACGAAGGCACAACTTCGTTGTATTCGTTGATTAGACAGCTGTCTCGTGGAACACCAACGTTCCCATGCGTTCCGCTGACCTGTTCGCGCATGCCTAATGGCAACTCTGATCATCCGCGACCCGTTCCAGCCGCGCCGCCTCGGGCGCATGTATGCCGTCCTCAGTGCGGCTGACAGTACACAATACAGAGCACGCCTCCGCCTCGTCGAGGCGGAGGCGATCGGGATAATCGCAGGCTGCGATGAAGCGCGACGCCGCGCTGACGGCGGCGTTTGCGCTCGCCCGAGGTATTGCAGACGTCCTCGGCTGTGAACCGTGTGCCTCGAGTACACGATGTGTGAGCAGGAGCGACTCACGCTCATCGCGCAGCACGCCCGACTGCTCCTCAGCGAGATAGAGCCTCCGCACGAAACCGCGCGCGCAAAGGATGCCAGAGACCGTCGCGCGCTGACCGCACAGCCGAAACCGGCCCTCGCCGCGGGGGCGTGGGTCGGCACCGCAGGCCAGCAGGAACGCAGCGAGCTTGGGCAGGCCGCGCGCCGCGGCGATGATGAGCGGCGTGACCGCGTGCGCATGCGGCCGCGCGCTCGGGTCAGCACCGAGCTTGAGGACTAGGTGCTCAGCCAGCGCGATCAGCGTTTGCTCGCGCGCGCCTCGGGCGCGGCACACCTCCATGAGGAGCGTCGCGTTGTACACGGGCGACGGGCGGTCGATGAGCCGCTCGCCAAAGTGCGCCACGCGTGCCTTGAGCATGCTCAGCGTGAGGTCCTTGGAATCCTGGCCCGCACAAGCGATCGTGTGGTGGCGAGCCTCGAGGCGCTGCACGAGACCACGCCATTCGCGTCGGAAGGTCTCGCCAGGGCTGAGCTCAGCGAGCCGCGCGCTTCGCCGCGACGGCGAGGATGGTTGCACCAAGACCACGCTGACGAAGCAGGGAAGGAGAGCCGTGTAGATGGCGCTTTCGGCAGCGAGCGCCTCAGCCAGCGAGCGGCAAACGAGGCGCAGCGCCGCGATCGACGGCACTAGCGAGCCGAGCGGCAAGAGGTGCATGCAGCGGCCGAGAAGGTCATCGGGCAGCGACAGGAGTGGAGACGTGGTGGACGCCATTATTTCATGTGGTTCGCACACCACAGGCATCTTGGTTGGAGAGACACTCCTCAAGCTAGGAGGCTTCATGACTCTGCAAATGAGAGACCACAAAAAACTTGTTCGCAATTTCTCGTGCGGGGCCAAGTCATGCCAAGTCAAGTCAAGTCATGTCTAGACTTGTGGCTAGTCAAGTCAAGCCAAAGGCCGAGCTCGGACGCACTATTCACACACGTTTTCGCACTGTCATTCCGTTGCCCTCTGCTCTCAGCGCCGCTTCGGGGACTCGGCTTGCCGCCGCCGGCTCCGGGAGCTGTCGCCGCCGGCCTGCGGAGCCTGCCATACCTCCAGCGTGTTGAACTTGCCACGGAGTCTGTTGAAGACGCCGTTTTGCGCGACGGGCACGGAGCGCTGGAGCACGAGGCCGCTCGCCTCGAGCACGCTCGCCTTCAGCTCGCGGTAAGAGTCGGCCGAGCAGTACACGATCATCGAGCCCGGATGCTTGGCCACCTGCGCAGCGAGACCCGCGTACAGGCGGTCCATCTCGGCCTCGGGCAAGTTGGCCATCCAGAGCGGCTCGTAGATGTAAAAGGCCGCGCGCCCGCCGAAGAGACGCTTGCCAGCGCACACGCGGTCCACGAAGCCAAACATGTCACCGCACTCCACCTTGCATCTTGGATCGTCCTTGACAGCAGCTACTGCCTCCGTCGCTGTGTTCGGGTCGAGCTCCACGCCCACGCATCCCTCAAACATGGGCTTGCCATCGATGGTGGCCTCGGACATTGGACGTAGCATGACGCCTTGCCCGCAGCCCAGGTCCACAAACGTGAAGTCCGTCGCACTGCTGATGGGCCCGATCACCTGTGCCAGCTCGCTGCGGATGATCGGGATGACCATCGGCATTGTCGGCTTGCAGGCCGGCCGCCCTCTGAGTGTGGGCATGAAGAGGTTTTTGAACCATACGTAGGCGCTGTAAAGCTCCTCTGACCTGGTCATTTCAATGGCTTCCGCATACACAATGGTATCCGGCATCACGTCGGTAGCGAGATCTCGTGATCTCCCTTCGAGACGTCGTGGTAAGATCGCCAAGAGAAGTCAGGGGGGAATGTAGCTTCGTCAATGAAATTCACGAGGAACCCCTTTGTGGATTCGACTTGAATCGACGGCGTTTTCGCACAGCCCAAATCCAAAAAGCCCAACTTGCGTCATCTCTCATTTGTATCGGTGGGTCCTGGCCGCGGCCATGCCGGCGCTTCGAGCCTTCCTCAGTAGTCGTGCAACGAGGGCGCGTGGCCACTGGGTGTTTGTGAGCATCATCTTCGCCCTCCTCGGCTCCAATGGCCGGCTGCTGTCTACGCCTGCCGCGCTTGACGCCAGCGAGCGGCTTCATCATTTTGGCCCCGGGGAGCGCGGCGGTCTCATGAGCAGGCTAGTATGGTGGCGACGGCGGCGCGGCCCGGAGGACTGGCCACGGATGTGGCAGGCACAGCAGCAGCAGCAGGTGATCGCGCCGACGGCGCTCGAGGGCGCATGGCGCTGGATCAGGCCGCCCGCAGACAGCGAGAAGAGCCGTGCCTTCGACCGCTTCCTCGATCGCGCCGTGGGTGTGGGCTACCTGAAGCGCAGCCTGGCCATCCGCGCCTCGCAGGACCAGGAGCTCACTTTCGAGGAAGACAAGAGCCTCACACTCAAAGTTATCGACCGGCGTGGCACGAACACGTACACCATCCGACCCGACTACCGCGTGCACTCCAGCCGCGGCTTCGGGCGGCTACCGATCAAGCAGCGTGCAAAGTGGCTGCGTGACGGCTCGCTCTGGGTGGAAGAGACGTACGCGCAGCACCTGGGCGGCTCCGAGCACGGCCGCCCGTGCGTCAGGATAGAATGCCCCACCTTCCGGCAGCGTCGTTCAGTGGATGCCGACGGCCGTATGGTAATAGAACTGGAGCGGACCCTCCGCGATGGCGAGACCGTGCGCATGACGCAGCACTTCGAGGCGATATAGCCAAGGCGCGGGCGGGAGCGCTCCCGCGAGTCCGCGCGGGGCGGAACCGCTCCTTCCCCGTGGGTGTACGACTGCACACGTGGTTCCCCCTGTGGCGGGCGATTTATTAACTCAGTTTCAATATCCTCGTAACACGAGCGCGTCGTCGCTCATCAGTCTCGACATTGTACAACACTATGTGATAGACTATATGTGGGTCCTTTTTCGGGACACCTTGTTCTTTACAAGAGTGCCGCAGTCATCATGCTTTGCCAAAGCGCTTGCGCAACAACATATTGGAAAGCATAGGAACGAGACGTTCAAAACCCAAAGACACCGGACCGGGCGACTTGAAAGGATCGTTCACGCTAGTTTTTCGAAGGCCCTGAAAATGGACTCCTCGGCTCAATGCCTCTTGGAATTCCATCCTTGGTTATCGGACCGCGTGATGGGGCTCAACCACCAGCTGGCAGCCCTCTCGTGCGCTATCGCGGAGGCCGTCGCACTCAATCGCACGCTCGTATTTCCAGAGGCTCTCTGCATCAGCGTGAAGCACGAACTGCGCTGGCACGCCAAGGGCCGCCAGCCGAGCCCTGGCTGCGTGGGCGAGAAGGGTGTGACAGGGTTCAGCGTGCCCACATCGACCCTCATCGACCTCGACGGCATCCGCCGATTGGTGCCGATCGAGCTCCGTCGCCTCGACATCCATCCGCCGCCGCCGGCCTCGCATGACGCAACCAACGTGGACCGCACGTGGACTACGGATCGCATCGCACGCGATCTGCCGTGCTCGCGCGCGCCGTTTGTGCGCCGGCGCGTCTCCGGCTACTGGTTCCGCCCGTGCTCGTACAATCTAGTGCAGTGCGACGCCCTCTCGGCAGTGCTCGATGCTGCGGTCGGTGCGCGTGGTGAGCTCTATCGAAGACGAAGCAGCTGCGGCCTGGCGGTGCACATGCTGCGCTCGGGGCTCTTCTACGCGGCACCGATCCGTGCTGCTGCTGCCGCCGTGCGCCACGCGCTCGGCGGGTGGTACGCGGCAGTGCATGTGCGCCGCTCCGACCGGCTTCGGGTGGGCTATGGCTGCGGCGACGCTGCCACCTGCGCCGAGGCCGCGGCGCTCACAGGGGCGGACGCACTGCTCGCGCGGCTCGGCCTGTGGTATCCGCCCGGCACGCCGCTCTATGTGGGCTCCACCGAGCCGCCAAGCTACTTCGAGCAGCTGCGTCGGAGATATAATCTCACCTTCGCCGAGGACTTAAGCGCGCTGCGAGGTACACCCGTTGCCTCTTGATTGTCTCTTCATTGCCTCTCGATTGCCTCTGGATTGCCTCTGGATGGAATCTGGATTGAATCTGGATTGCAACCAGTTGCCTCTCTATTGCCCGAATCTCTCTTTGATGGTGGCCTCCTCTGTCTTCTGAGTGGCGCTGCACGTGAGCCTGCACAGAGCTGCCCAACAACTACGCGCTGTATGCGGCAGAGACGCTCGTGTTCTTTGGCGCGGCCTCCATGCTCGAGACTTTTGGGTATATGGCTGATTACCTCTGAGTGCCCCCCTAACCAGGTTGTTCGAGACGTTTGGGTACATGGCTGAGTGCCTCTGAGTGCCTCCATCATCAGGTACCACTCCGCCTAGATCTCGCACGCGTGCTTGTACATGGCTGATTGCCTCTGATTGCCTCTGAGTGCCTCCATCATCAGGTACCACTCCGCGTGGATCTCGCACGCGTGCTTCCCGGCTCTGGCGGCTGGCCGCTACTCGGGCTTTGGCGGCGCGCGCGCGAGGGGCGCTTGGAGTTCGGGAGGCGCTGGCGGCAGTGGAGGAGGAGAAGGTGCGGGAGGTCGCAATGGAGGTAGGGGCGTTGCCGTTCGTGGCGATGGAGGTTTGGCTACGGCGCCCATGCCCATGCCCGCTACGGTGCCCATGCTCCACATCTCATGCGCTGACGCGCATGGTGTGGTAGTCAACGATGTCTTCTTCGGGCCAGCATGCGGCGCAAACCCACCATGCGGCATGCAAGGCGGTGGTGAGCAGATGAGTCTTGTGCCCGACAAGCAGACGAATGGCGAGCGCTTCCGAGCGGGCTGCGGCCGACTGCTCGACTTGGGGCAGTTCAGAGGTGGTGGAGGAACGAGAGGGTGCGCGTCTTCGTTGGCTTTGCCAGTTTGAGCTGCGGACTCCCGAAAATCATGGTTTATTTCACAGCGCGAGCGCCAAGTTCACAGCTCACGGTTCCGTGACTTCCGCTTCAATGGAGGAAGCCTCTTCACGCTACCTTGTCTTCCGCGCACCTTCACGCGGCCAGGGCATTGGCACGATGATGAATGGCCTAGCGGCGGTGCTAGTCTTGGCGCAAAAGCACAATCGACAGGCTTGCGTAAAGTGGGCGGCGTTCGAGCTTGCCTTTGATTGGCGACTCGTCTGCCCACCCGCCGAGTCTTACTTTGCCGTCGCCGCCGGATCCACGGCGTTGCTCGATGCGGACGCGGTGCTTGAGCTGTGGAGCTTTGGCGAATCGACGCCACTTCCCACTGCCGAGGAGTTGCTCTCTGGAAATCGCAGCGTCGTGGTCGTCCATGGCGATGGCGGCGGCGGTCTCGTCGACTCGTCTGCGCGTCCGCTTGAGCTTCCGGCGGATCCCAGACTTGAATTATCTCGCTTGTTACCCCCGCCGCCACCCGCCCGCCTCGTCGTTCACTTACGCGTCGGCGATCTTCACGAGCCCAGCCGGCGTGGCCTCTTTGCTGCCGCCGGGATCGCTGCCGCTGCCGTCGACGGCGACGACGATGAGCCCATAGCGATGGCGAAGCGTATAGCGAGGGTGCTACCCGCTGACGCGTACGTGCTCACCGACTCACAGCCGATCCGCGACGTGCTGTGCGGTAGCGCCAAGTGGGCATGCCCTCAGTGGGGCGTCTTGCCGCACAGTGCCGAGCGCTCCGTCTTCGCAGGCGGCGGACAGGGATCACCAGGGGCCGAGCAACGGCGCAGCGAGCGCACGCTCGCGACGTTGCGCACTTGGGCGGACTGGTGGGCTATCAAGAGCGCCACCGAGCACGTGCTCCACACGCCCTCCGCCTTTTCGGAGTCCGCCCTTCGCTTCTCAGCGGCGGAGCCGTGCGTGCTGCGCGATCAGCGCGCGCTGGATGTGTGCAGCGCGCGGAGCAGGAGTGCGGAGGAGAAGCGGGTCGAATTATGAAGTCGTTTCGCAACCTCATTCACACAGAATTCACAGTCAAGTTTGAAATCGTCACCCAATTCACACGGATTTCCCGCCGACGTCGCGGCGGGCATGAGCGAGCCTCTCAAGCGCAACCTCGCCGAGCAGCTCGCGTGGCTCTCGCAGAACCGCGCGGCGGCCGCCGCCTTCGCGCCGCCTACGCCAGGGGCGATGGCGCCAGCTCTAGCCAGTGCTGCCTGCGGGCCGTCCTCCATGGCTCCGGATGTGGCCTTAACCGCCACGATAAGCAAGATTCGTGCCTCGGAGCCCACAAAGTGGGCCTTGGCGCCTGGGCGTTCGCCCGCTGAGCTGTTCGCTCGCTTCGATCCGGTGCCCAAGCTGCCGCCAGCCCAGGCGCCGCCGCCCAAGCCCGAGCGGACCGCGATGGCGGCTGCGCCGGCAGCCCTGGCAGCAGCAGCGCACTACCCTTCAGCTTCAGCGCATCCGGGTTACGGCTCTTGCGGAGTCGGCGCTGCTGGGCCGAGTGCCTGGCCATCGGCGTGTGACACTTGCAGGTGCTGTGCTTCGGGCGGTATGCCACCCTCTGCCGGCGCCGGACCGTCGGCCGCCCCACCCTCGGCGCCACCAGTGCCGTTTCATGCTTCGATGCCCCCGCCGCCGTCCCGGCCGCTGATGGATCCGTCGACACTGGTACGCGGTGTGCCGAGCCAGCCGCCGCTGCATCCACCACAGCTACCGCCACACCACCAAACACAGGAGCCGCCACGAGCACCAGCGCCCGCAGCGCCTCAGCAGCGGCCGCCGGCGTCGCTGAGTCACGAAGAGCTCGCGGAGTTGTGCAATCTGCAAATGATCTTCATGAAGAGCGGCGCCAGCTGGCCCGATGAGGCGAGCCGGGTGCGCCATGACGCCCTGAGTGCCCGCCACACTTGTGCGGCGGCTGCGCCGTCGCTACAGGCGTCCATGGCGCACCCGGCTACAGGCGGCGGCGTTGGTGGCGTTGGTGGCGGCGCAGGCTGGGCAGGCGCGGGGGCGGGTCCGCCATCGGGGGCGGCGTACGCGCCGCCGACGCCAGGAGCCTCAGCTGGCTATGCGAGCACGCACCCGCCTTTCGGACCCAGCTATGCCGGCGGCTTTTCCGGCGGCGATGGGGCGTACGGTGGCGGCGGCGGCGGCGGTGCATACGGCGGCGGTGCTTACGGCGGCAGCGCGTACAGTGGTGGGGGATACGGTGGAGGTGGTGGCGGCGCAGGGCCAAGCGGTTTCGGCTTTGACAGCGGCGGCGGCAGTGGCTACGGTGGCGGCGGTGGCGGCGGCGGCGGCGGCGGCGTCGGTGCCTACGGCGGCGGCGGCGGCAGCGGCTACGGCGGCGGCAGCAGCGGGTACGGCGGCGGCGGCAGTGGCTACGGCGGTGCACCGTGCCACAACTGCGGCCAGGAGGGCCACTGGGCTCGTGACTGTCCCAACCGCGGCGGCGGTGGCGGCTTCGGCGGT
>Ga0210247_102724_pt1 | contig 9746 bp, 7 predicted proteins | sample ChrtobMetP3_16mM_FD_155449 | JGI IMG/M metagenome (GOLD analysis project Ga0210247, IMG submission 155449) | Chrysochromulina tobin associated microbial communities from unialgal haptophyte culture, Seattle, Washington, United States - P3_16mM | ecosystem: Host-associated > Algae > Haptophytes >...
CTCGCTAGCCGGCCCTTGAGAGAGGGCCGCGCGCCCGCCGTGAGGGTCCGCTGTGGGCGTTTGGGACCGGTCAAACGAGTATTGTACCGACCTCGTACATGCTTGGGCCGGAGGTACACGCATCAGTAACGTGTTTAGGCTTTACTAACGACCCGCATTCATTCATTTGTCGGAAAGCGACGCGCTTGGTTTCACCCTGGCATGCAACACGTCTTCCGCGGAACGGATACGGATGTAGCGAACAGCACGGTCCTGACGTCTTGCATGTCCCCCACCAGTCGGCGCGTGCCGTGCGAGTGCTGGCCGACCGCGGCGATGTGCAATGAGCCAAAGAATGCAAGAACTAATGACTCACGTACAGCTTCGAGTATAGATCCGTACCGGTAGAGGCAAACTCGCTCGGCACTCAACGATTGACGACAGGGGCAGGCGTGTTCAGCGGAGTTCGAAGCCCCCATCCTGTGCGGCCCACTGCATGAGCGCTTCCCGTACCCGTGCCTGCCAGAGGGCAATGTCTCCCTTCGTCACCTGGCTCGTGTGTGCCTGGCCCCGGCGCGAGAAGGTGATGCGATACGAGCACGCGCGGGAGCCCTCCGCAGCAGGCGCAACGGTCGAGGTGTGGCCTGCGGCTGCGTACCATACCTCGCGAAGCTCGACCTCCACCAGAGAGTGTGCACCCTCGCCACCCTCGCCACCCTCGCCATCCTCCGTCTTCTCGCACGCCACGTCCCCCCCGCCATGCCCAACACGGCGCGCCGCCGCAATCGCCTCATCAGTCGACCAATACAGCCCTCGAACCACGCCGTCGGCTTCTTCGGATTCATCGACCGTCCTCGATCTCCATTGAGCTCGGCTCGCGCACCTCGCGATCTCCGCGAGTGCTTCGGCAGTTGGGGATGCCCCTTCGGACTGCCAGAGGCTCACCTCAATGCACCGCGCCCATTCCTTTGCCTTTCGACCCGCGAGGGCGGCGACCGCGGGCTCGTCGGCCAGAGGGATGCGCTGCACGCGCACCGCTTGGCCCTTGGAGGCGCTCACGACGGTTGGGCGTGTGAACTCATCGAGAATGCGAGCGCGCGGAGCGCTACCCTCGAGTGCCCACGACGGCGCTCCGAGCAGCAGCCGATTGTACGGTGTGATGGACGGCGAGATGTGAAGCTCGCGCGTCTCGTACCTGATCAGGGAGGCAATCGCTGGCCATCAGGGGCCCATCAACGGCCATCAACGGCCATCAAGCGATATGAAGCTCGTCACGTCTCTTACCCGTAGGCCACCATCTTGGCGAGGCGTGCTTCGTCGAGGGCCGAGCTCATGCCGCGCTCGGCGGCGCTGGCGGCGAGGGCTTCGTACGCGGGGCCGGAGTCGGCTGTTAGCCGCTGCTTGCGCAACGAATGGCAGCACGGCAACAGGGCGACCGCCGCACCGCTGCCCAGTGCCGCGTGCAGAACGTCATCGCTGAGCGGCCCGCACGCGTGAATGGCAGTCAGCAGGACGGAGGGCGAGGGCTCGATCGCTTCAATGCCGCCCTCGACGTAGTGGAAATCGGACGCCACGTCGGGAAACCTCCGAGTGATCGCGTCGCCCAACGTCTCGGCCGACACGGGCATTCGCACATCCACGCAGACAGCTGTCCGCCTCCGCCCGCCTTCGCGTGCGAGAAGCAGCAGGAGCCAGGCAAGAAGCCCATGCCCTGCGGCAAGGTCGGCGATCCGAGTTGCTGTCGGAAAGGCAGCATCGATGCGCGTCGCAACTTCCCAGGCCTCGTACAGCTCCTTGCGTGGCAGTACTTCAGCGGTGCACACGGCGCGGCCAACCTCCGCCAGGAGATGTGGGTGGCGCTCGTCGTCAAAGAGATGCTTGTGCATGGGCCGCAGCTTTGTCCGCGAACCCAACGTGCGCGCCGAGAGCGTGGCAGCTGTCGTGAGCCCATCGGTGACTGGCAAGAGACGCGGTGACAGCCTCTTCAGCCGGGAAGCGCTCATGCTCGTCTCGGCGTGCCTGTGAATCACGAATATTCAACTGTGAATATTCGTTTTTGATACCAACACTTACGAACGAAATCGCGCACACGTGAAGAACAACACCTCGCACAGTGAATATTCATAACCAATCTCAAAACCACACGACAGTCTGAGTCTCAACACAAGATCAGAACCGCGGATTAGAACCGGACAGAAGGGACTATAATAAGGGTTAAGGGACGACCAAAGGGCTCCAAGCCGAATAGGTCGTCGGACGCGTCGACCCCATAGTGTGGTCCGACCCGTTCACATGTCATTCGTGCACACTCACGTCCCCCATCCCCGGGAACGCTGAACTTCACACTGAGTCACTGACTTTGTTCCACGCGATCGTGCAAGGCGAGGCGTTCTTTGATGCGCTCGACGTCGATGAGCTCGATGCGCTCGACGTCGATGAGCTCGCGTGCCCTCCCTGAGAGGGGGCTGCACCGAGAGGCATGGTGGGGGCAGCACAGAGAGGCGCTCGGAAGGGCGCTTGCCTCTGCACCAGAGGTCTTTTACTCGCTCCCCATGCTCCCTGTCAAGCAATTCCGGCACTCGCCTCTGCACCAGAGGTCTTATATTCGCTCCCCATGCTCCCTGTCAAGCAATTCCCGATGCAGCTCCCGCGCCTCGTGACTAAGAGCCTCGGGCGGTCGGTCCCGCCCTTGCCGTATAGTCCTGCCCCGGCGTAACTGCCTCAGCCCATTGAAGCACGATCAGCGGCGAGTACCGATTGAAACGTTCGAGGAGCTTTCGCTCGTTGGTCGCACGGTGCCACTCTTCGAAGGGGTTGTACAGACCGCGGCCGCGGGCGAACTGCAGGCAGATGAACAGGAACGAGATCGTCCCGATCGGGGGTTCCATCCATCCCCAGGTCCACATACCGACCTCAAGAGGCGTCTCGAGGTCCTCCGGAGGAGGCACGTCGGTCGTGACGAAGAGCTCGTTGAAGTTGATCGCGGTCCATTCGTGGAAGACCATCGGAACGGAGCCCACGCCCAGCAGCACCGCGCACGCGCCCACGACGCCCTCAAACTTGGAGGTGACATGGCTCTTGCTGATCTCGTCTTCGTGGCCGTCTACCTTGAGACGAGCCTCAGGCCAGCTCAGCTGGTCGACGTGCATGACCTCGCGGACGAAGCGCTCGCGCCGTGCGTGCACATCGCCATGGGCTGAGAGCAGCAGCAGCACGTCGTTGCTCATCTCGTGTGCGTGGCGAGCCTGCGCGGCGCACTGCTCGAGCGTTGGGTACCGGGAGTGCCCACTTTTGGTGCTTTGCACCGATTCGCTGCTGCTGCTGCATAGACATCGTGCGACTGGCCGCAAAGCCGCGAGCGGGCGGGAACCGACGGTACAAAGACCGTGTCTTGTACGAGCTGCGATAGGACGTGCGAGCAGCAGACTGTCGAAGCGCAACATGAGTTTCGAAACTTGATTAGGAATTCCTACTCCCGTACCGGGTACACTCGCCGTTTGGCCCGCCCCGCGCGCACGTGAAAAGGCCAAGTGTGGGATTGAAGTTAGACATTTCAAAGTTAGACCTTTTCACACCCTTTTTCCGAGACTTGGCACAATCAATGGCACATGAAGCCTGGCACACGGGAGGTTGTGGAGCCTTATGCAGCGCGGAAGGCTTTGGCTACTGGTGCTGGCGATTCGTGGTGCTGGCGTGCACTCCGATCCGAATCCGTTGTCGGCTCTGAAAGGTGATCCGCCCAACCGAGCGACGCCTCGCGCACAAGCGCTCATGCAAGGCCCGCGTGGCCCTGCGCCGTCGCCCCGCCTCCGGCACTCGGAGCGTGCATGCTGCTGGCCAAACCCGGATAGCAGCGACCGCTCGATGCGCATCGACTGCCCCTCACCCGGGATGCATCGAGAGAGCCCTCTCCCCTTGCCGCCACCCCAAAAGATGGAGTCTCCCCGCCTCACAGCTGTCTTCGCCTACAAGCTCACCTTGCCTTGCCGCGTGCGCCCGTGCGCGTCTCCCTCGTGCGCGCAGCAGCGTCTGGAGAAGGTGCTCCGCCGCCACCACCGCCGCCTCTTCCGCCTCCGCCGCCTCCGCCACCTCCGCCGCCGTCGCCGCCACCGCCCCTGCCGCCGGCGCTGCCTGTGCACACGTCGGCGGAGCTTCGCGACGCGATCACCTCGGGCACGGCGAGCGTCCTCTTGCTCGACGGTGACACACCGTTCGTGCTTGACATCTCCATCGCCACCGCCGTTGGGCCGACGGCGCTGCTCGTCAACCGCTCGGTGGTCCTCGTGGCCCCGGTGGGCAGAGTCGCCGTGCTCGATGCGAACGCGAATGCCACCAACCCGCGGCGCGTGCTCACCGTCGTCGGCGCCGACGTCGTCGTCGAGCTGCGCGGCGTGGCGCTCACAGGCGGCTTCTCCACCGAGTGGGGCGGCGGCGCGCGCGTCGAGGCCGGGGCCGAGCTGCGGCTCGTGCGGAGCGCGGTGCACGGCTGCGTGGTGCGCACAGCAGGGATGGCGGACGCGAGGGGCGGCGGCGTGCTCGTGAACGGCGGCGCGAGGCTCGCTCTGCTCGACGGCTCGCGCGTGAGCAACAACACCGCCGTCTCCGTGAACGGGCAGGCGCAGGGCGGCGGGCTGCGCATCAGTACCGGCGGCACGGCCGTACTCTCGGCGAGCGCCGTCGACGGCAACACCGCGCGCGCCGAGGGTAGCGGCGTCGCCTACGGCGGCGGCGTTGTCACTGCAGGCGCCATCACCGTGAGCGACGGCGCGTCCATCTCGAGCAACACAGCCGTCTCCGTGAACGGGGACTCGGAGGGCGGCGGGCTGGCGATCGACACAGGCGGCACCGCCGTGCTCTCGGCGAGCGCGGTCAACGGCAACACTGCACGCGCCGAGGGCAGCGGCACCGTCTACGGCGGCGGCGTGGTCACCTTCGGCACCCTCACCGCGCGCGACGGCGCGTCCATCTCAAACAACACCGCCGTCTCCGTGAACGGGTACTCGGAGGGCGGCGGGCTGAAGATCGGCCCTGGCGGCACGGTCGTGCTCTCGGCGAGCGCCGTCGACGGCAACATTGCACGCGCTGAGGGTGGTGGTAGCGCCCACGGCGGCGGCGTGGACACCGACGGCGCCCTCACCGCGCGCGACGGCGCGTCCATCTCGAGCAACACAGCTGTCTCCGTGAACGGGTACTCGGAGGGCGGCGGGCTGTTCATCTCTGCCGGCGGCACGGCCGTGCTCTCGGCGAGCGCCGTCGACGGCAACACCGCTCGCGCCGAGGGCAGCGGCAGCGCCTACGGCGGCGGCGTGCTTACCTTCGGCGTCCTGACCGCGCGCGACGGCGCGTCCATCTCGAGCAACACCGCCGTCTCAGTCAACGGGCTGGTGCTGGGCGGCGGCGTGTGTGGGGGTGTGGGCAGCATTTCGGGCGCGAGGGGCGCTCTCGAGTTCCGCACGATTGCGATCGTCAACAACACGGTGCGCGCGGAGTGTGGCGCGCGCGCCGAGGGCGGCGGCCTCGCGACCTTTGGCAACCTGACGGCGCGCAACGCGACGATCGTCGGCAACCATGCGTTCGCCGCCAACGGCACCTGCCGCGGCGGTGGCCTTTTCCACAACGGCAACCCCGCCTTTCTCTACGGTGGCGTCATCGACGGCAACGTGATGAACGGCGCGACGGAGGTGGGCAAGCAGGCGTTCGTGGGCGCACCGCTCACGTACGTGCTGCCCGCGCCGCTCGGCAGGTGGCTCGACGGCGTGCGCGCATGCAATCGCGCACGATGTCCCGACGGCTTTAGCACGGGCGAGGCGGACTGCGCGCTGCAGCCGTGCGACCTCGCCACGCACCCGGAGCTCGAGGGCACGCAGGTGGCGCTCGCGCTGCCCGGGCCCGTTGACGGCGACGCCTTCCCGCCGCGATGCCTCCCGGGCTCATATGCCGCGGGCGCCGACCCCGAGGCCGACCAGAGCGGCCGCACGTGCTCCGGCCTCTGCCCCGCCGGCCGCGCGTGCTTCATGCCCGGCACGATCGCACCCGGCGGCGATGCGAGCGCCCTGCCTCCAGCCCCCGCCGGCATGGCCACGTCGCTCGGCGACAGCGCCGGCCTGCCATGCGAGGTGGGCTTCTACTCCAAGGGCGGCGCCGCCGACCGTTGCCAACAGTGCCCCTTCAACTCCACCTCGGCATTAGGCGGCTCCTCGATCGACGCCTGCTTCTGCGAGCCAGGCTTCTTCGGCGCGGCCGGAGCCTGCCGCCCCTGCCCGCCCGGCCTCGACTGCGCAGCTGGGGCGGAGCCGCTCTCCGTGAACGTGCTACCAGGCTCGTGGCGGCCGAGCCGACGCGCGGCAGAGGCGCACGTGTGCCCAGGTGGCAGCCTCACGTGCGCCGGGGGCTTGTCGGCGGCGGACTTCTCCGTCGACGACCCCAGCACGTGCGCCCCTGGCTTGGCGGGGCCATACTGCTCCGCCTGCACGGATGCGCACAGCTATCTCGATGCGAGCTCACGCACGTGCCGCACCTGCGTGCAATCCTTCTCCTTCTTCGGAGCCATCGTCGGCTGCGTGGTGGGCGTCGCCGTCGCGTGCCTCCTTCTCGCCGGCTTCATGCACGATCCCGCCCTCCCCCTTCGCGATCGCATCAAGGGATCCTGTTCCAATGGGAAGCGCGCCCTCACCACCTCTCTTCTGAAATTGGGGAGCCACCCGCGCATCGTCGCCCTCCGCGCCGCCTCCGACTCGATCACCCTCCTCGTCAAGGGGAAGCTCCTTCTTGGCTTCGCCCTCGTCATGGCGCAGATGGGCGACGTGTACCAGATCCGCTACCCTCCAGGCTTCCAGTCCCTTTCCTCCACGCTGTTCAGCCCGCTGAGGCTGCAGCTCTTCGGGTGGATCCCTGGTCTCCACCTGAGCTGCCTTGGCATCCACACACTCCAAGCGGAGCTGCTCCTCAACTCGCTGCTACCACTGTTAGTGCTCCTCCTTTCGTTTGCCATCTCCTGGGGTCGAAATAGAAGCTTTGCCCCGGCTCTCCCGTTTGTGCTTCGCCTGACCTACCTCCTCTACCCGTCCGTCGCATCGAAAGGTGCCTCCCACTCCGATGTTCACAGCTGGGGCCTCTCCGTCTCACGTGCGCGTGTTCACGTGTGTGGCAGGCTTCCAGACCCTGGGTGCCTGCGACTGCTTCCCGCCCTTGGACGGATCCACGAGCATCTGCTTCCTGCCCGCCGACCCATCCGTCCTGTGCCCGAATGGGTATGCTGGCGTACCGGAGCAGCCCACGGCCGTGCTTGCCGTCGCCCTCTACGGGGTCGGCGTCCCCGTCCTGTACGCCGCGCTCCTCTTCGTCTCGCGAAAGGCGATTCGCGACGAGGAGCCGACGCCGCTCTCCACCGCCCTCTCCTTCTTGCATGAGTCGCTCCACCCTTGGGCGCTCTACTGGCCGCTGGTGGAGGCGGCGCGCGCCATCCTTCTCACCGGCTTCCTCGCGCTCGTCACTCCAGGTGCGCCGATCAGTGATTGGCGCTGATTGGCTCTGATGACCACTGATTGGCTTCCTCGCGCTCGTCACTCCAAGTGTGCCGCGCTCGTCCATTCACAAGAACGCGCTCGTATCCCTCCCGCTTGACGCGTCCTCGTTCGTCTTACGCGCAGGCGAGCTCATTCAGCTCCTGTGTGGGCTGCTCGTTGCTAACATGTTCTTGGTTCTACAGCTCTGGTGCGCTCCCTACCGCACGGCATCGAACAACTTCCTCGCCATGGCGATCAACGTCTCGCTCGTCCTCAACTTCGTGAGCTCGATCGGAGTACGGGAAGCTGCCAAGTATGGCATCGAAGCTGTGGACCCGATTCTCCTCTCGATCGCGCTCTACACCGCCGCCTTCGCCGTCTTCCCGATCACCCTCTTCACCCTCCTCCTTGCCATCCGCAAGCCTACCGTCACACCTGAGCAGCTGCGCGCCTACCTTCTTGACGATCCGGACGACGAGCCAAACACGAGCGGACCCTCGGCAGGAGTCCAACTCCCGCCTCTCATCGCTCGGTTTGGCTCGTTCTCGATCAACATCGAAGACGTGACGAAAGCCCTCAACGCGCCCCTCCTCTCCGACCACGAGCGACGCATCCTTACCCAGACGGTGTCGCGGGTCGCGGACGGGTCCCGCTTCGCCTCCGACCCGGCCGCCCTCGTCTTCGGCCAGCCACGCGAGGCTGCGCTCGGGATCGACCCCTTCCTCTGCGTCCCCCCCAACCAGATCCGAGCGGGCATGTCGGAGGGAGTCGTCGCCATCCGCAGAGAGATCGAGGCGGCTGCCTCCACAGAAGAGCAAAAGGCGCTGGACACGCTCGAGTGCCTGGACTACGTCCAGCTCTCCCGCGCAGGCTCATCGGCCACGGTATGCGCTGCCCGTGTGCGCTCACTCGCACGTGTTGAGTGTGCTGCATGCAGCTCATCACCCCACTGCATGCAGCTCATCACCCCATTGCATGCAGCTCATCGCCCCCCTACATGCATGCTGCTCATCACCCCACCTCTTCCACTCGCTTCTGTTCTCAGACGTTCCCCAACTCGCCCCACCCTCGTGACTGCGACGAGAACGGACTTCGCCCCGACCGCCGCACGGCGTCGGGGGACGGGATGACGCTCGCCGATTTTGTGTCCGACCCGAATTCTCGGGAGGCGGAGCTAGAAGAGGCGCACGTCCTCGCCCTCCGCCTCTACACGACGAGAGCCTTCCTCCTCATCAACATCCCTCTCCGAGACCTCGGCCGCCACGAGAGGGGAGAGGCCCACCCCCTCCCTGTGACGGTCGCCTTCCTAGCAGAGGCACTCCGCCGCTTGCGTGCGGTCGGCGCCAAGCAGGCGAACGCGCGCTCGCCGGTCGTCCTCTACCGTGGGCTCGCCCACCGGACTGTCCCCCCCGCGTTCTTCAAGGAAGGGGGCACCGAGTACGCCCCCATGTCGACGACGAACGACCTGTCTGTCGCGGTACGGTACAGCGCGAGCCGGAGCAGTGTGCTGCTCCGCATGGTCACCAAGTCCTTCATCGAGCGAGGCGCAGACATCTCGTACCTGAGCGCCTTTCCTGACGAGGCGGAGGTCCTCTTCCCGGTAAGACTTGACTTGACTTGACTTGACTTGACTTGACTTGACTTGACTTGACTTGACTCTTCCCGGTACGATTCGACTCGCGTCCTTGCCGTGCCTCCACCGGCCTTCAACTCTCTCACATGCCAATTACTCTCCCCCCCCCGTGTATCGTTCGCAGCCACTCACGTTCTTGAAGCCGAGCGGCAGAACGGAGGAGGTGGTCACCGGGGACGCTTCGTTCACCATCATCGATGTCGTCCCACGGATGTAGAAGGTTTGGCCAAGGATGTTGCGACGCGGGTCGCCGCACGCCGGGCTTTCAGTTTCATGTTCACGTACTTGGCATGACACAAACAAAGAATAGGGTTGAAACTGCTCCTTCATATGAGGCTCGTCCGTCCACTACTAGTGGACAGGGTTATTAGCTTCTCCATGTTTTCATTACGTTACGACTTTCGCGACGGGTTGCAACTATTTTCCGTGTCAAGACGTACCCCAGTTCAACCCCGACAAAACAAATCGGCTGCGTCATCGGCGATAGCCAGCTGAAGGATCGTTGGCGTAGTAAAGCTTCAAAGTACGTCGAGATGCGGACGGTAGGGATGAGCGAGCGTTTTGTGGGAGCGTCCAATCTTTGGCCGTTCCGAGAGCACGGTTGAATGTGGCGTTGATTGCATCTCCAG
>Ga0210247_102731_pt1 | contig 9693 bp, 7 predicted proteins | sample ChrtobMetP3_16mM_FD_155449 | JGI IMG/M metagenome (GOLD analysis project Ga0210247, IMG submission 155449) | Chrysochromulina tobin associated microbial communities from unialgal haptophyte culture, Seattle, Washington, United States - P3_16mM | ecosystem: Host-associated > Algae > Haptophytes >...
CACCTCGACAAGGAGCTCTTTGTCAACGTGATCGTTCACGACACCAACCTGCAACGTTGGACGCGATGAGGTCGGTAGCAGCAGCAGGCGGCGCCGGAGGCAGCGGCAGCGGCAGCGGCAGCGGCAGTGGCAGCGGCAGCGGCAGCGGCAGCAGCCGAGCCACGCTCAGCTTCGCTTCAAGCGGTCTCTGGTGTGACAGGCCGGGCACCATTCAGCTATCTAACGCGTCCACGCGTTCAATCGATGCAGCACGCACCGTCGCCGCCATCTGAACGCATCCTGCGTCGTCGACAACATGCGCTGCAAGATGTTGCGCCACGCCTGGCTCGCCGCCCAGCATCTCCACTCCGGCCGCAGTTTCGACCTGCATGATGCCGAGCGCGCCGTCGTCGAGCTGCATGCCGTTCAAACTCAGCTCGCCGAGCGGCGGCTCGCCGAGCGGCGGCCGCGCCGCCGCGCCAGCCATGCTCTCGTCTGCAAGCGCCATGCTTTCTCGTCTAGAATCGCGCTTTGAAAAGCGAACGCGGATCCGGGCTTTTTGTTGACTCCAAATTTGGGACGACAGACTGGCACACGGACACACACACACACGCACACGCAAAAAAACGAGGAGGTGGCAACCTGTGGTGGTCTAATAACAAAGGTAATCCGAAAAAAAAAATGGGTCCGCCGGCCAAAACCTATCGGGTCGCGCGCGCGCTATTTTCACGCGGGCGGTTAATCTCAGAGGCTTCCCTCCCGGTGTTCCAACGGGGGTGGGGAAGAATTGCCAAAGCCCCAGGGGCGGGGGAGGGTGAGGAAGGAATGGACAACGGTGGAGCCAGACAGTGAAACTAAGTTGGTTCGTGTCTCAGGGGGCGCTTCCCGCGCTTGCTTTTTTATGCGATCAAATTACATGTTGGGGTTTGGGCTGGTTTGTGAACTTCCGAGTATGGGATTTCCACGTTCGATTCTGAAAGTTTTGAGCTAGAACTCAATGGGAGAGCATGGGACACCTCTGGCTCGAGTTTCGTCCAAATCTGAAATCAATTGGTCCAAAACCCACTTCAGTGGTTTTGCAAGGGTGGACGTTTTGGAGATCACTGATCAGCGTTTCGCCCCATGTACATGTACATGTACACCATGAGCGGACTACCTTAAGTCAAGTTAAACCGGAACACTGATACACTGTCGCCTGGTGTCCCTGAAAATCGGCGCCACAAGTTTGGAGGGCAACTCGGCGGTGGGTTCTTCGATGGACTTCGCTCTTTCGCAAAATTATAGGAGCCGTTCCTGTCTTGGTTCCACAGTCTGAGTATGAGTTGGAACCGCGTTACGAACCTCGGTAAGTCCGAGCGTTGTGTTGAACAGCAGCAGCAGCACCGGGAGATGCGCGTTGTGTTTAACAGCAGCAGCATCCCGGTAGGGGGTCTGTAGAGAGTGCGCGCGCGCGCGCGCGTTGTGTTGAACAGCAGCAGCTGCCCGGTAAGTCTTCTCCACGGGCGCGCGCGCCGCGCCGCCCGCCTAAACGGCTCTTGCACACAGGCAGGCGCAACACACATGATCGATGCAAGCGACGCGCGCACTACGCCGCATCCTGGGTTCCACGAGCCAGTGCCGCTAGCAGAGGCGGCGCGGCTTGGCCATCCGCGATGCGCCTTCGTCACCGGTGGCCCGCGTGAGTACCTGCCGGGAATAAATTGCATCAGCCGCCGGCTGCAGGCGCTCAACTCATCCTACCCTCTGCTGGTTATGGTCGAGCCCGAGGACGCGCATCACATGCATCGGCACACCTTTGTGAATATGCATCCATCCTCTGCGGTGCTCCCGTGGAAGCGCTTTCCTGACCCGATCAATCGTTCCGCCGCGTGGCGGTTCCGCTCAGCGCACGTCCTGGACAAGATGAATCTGTTCGGCATGCCTTTCCGGCGCCTCGTATGGCTGGATGCAGACGTCTTTTTGCGGCGCAACGTGGACGCTTTGTGCGAGCTCCCGGATGATGTGAGGCTGGCCACCGCCCTCGATGCTGAGGGCCTACCCACGAAGTGCTGGCCACGTCGGCAAACCTGCCCAACATCATGTCAGAAAAACTTTAGCAAGCTGCAGCTGTCAAGCACGTACGTCGGCCTGCGCATCGATGATTGGGTGCCGGCACCCGATCGGTGTCCATACATCCTGCAGAGCGGTGTCATGGTGCTGACCCCATTGAATCTGACGGGCTTCAACGAGGCGATCGTGGGCCCAGTTTCGAGAGGCGAGGTGAGCTCGTATGACGGCGGCGACCAGGGCATCATCACAAGCCTCACATATGGCAGCGCGAGATTGTTTGGCAACGCCTACATGCGCCTGCATCCCATGTACAATGTCATCGCGCGCCATGCGAAGCACACCGAAGGTCGGTGGGGAGGCACCGAGCACAACACGGCCGCACTGATGCACTTCACGCGCGAGACTCGACCGTGGCAAGGTCCGCCCGTGAACGCCACGACGCTCAGGCCTGGCGAGTGGATGCAAGGATGCGGCGAGACGCTGTGTGACGGGCTGAAGCTTGGTGCTAGTTGGCGACGCCGACAACACAACACGACTTTCCATGCCTCACATCAGGGGTCAAGGGTAGGGCAAGGGTTCGGGGCTAGACCTGAGGGGGCAGCGGCGGCCGCTCACATAGACGTGCACCCCGCGTGGTTTGATGCCTGTGGGCTGGTCGATAGACCCTCAGAGTGAGACCCAGCGTGTGCGGATAGGTGGCCGACAGGGCGCGGTGTGCGGATAGCGTCGTCGGTGGTACGCACGTCTTCGATCTTGGCGGGCTTCAACCATGGCTTCAACCCGTATGGGTATTTACTATTTTGTATCCTTCAGCGGCGCTAGACCCCCGGGACGCTTACCGCTGTACTCGTCGGCCATGACACGTCGGCCCGCCCGCCGCGGGACCCGGTCCAGGCCCATGTCCGATGTCGGCACTGTCAAGGCACATGTCGCGCTATTTGATAGGATAGATACCAAGATAGCCGGCCGTCCTATGACGCGCGCGGACGCCCGGCCTTGCGAGCGGTAGGGGGGTCATTCCCCCGGTGGGGGTCCGTTAACCTGCTTACGGAACATTCCTAGAGACCGGTAAGTGAGCTCCGTCGAGATACCGGCGGATCCCTGGTGGAGATCCGAGAGATACCGGCGGGAGATCCGACGAGGTATCGTGGAGCTCTGACGAGGTGTAGGAAGATTCTCAGGGGTGAGACGAGAGTGTTCGTGACCCTGTTCAGTCTAAGCACCAGTCTCCTACCTCTCGGGGCCCAACGACCCCTATGCCTCCGAGGTCCCCCTCAGGCAGGTTCTTACCGGCTGGCTCCCCTCTGAACCCGAGGAGCCCAGTCGCAGGCCTAATTCCAATTCGGAAATGTCCGTGGTACACACATAGTATACGACCGCACCGCCGAGGGTACAGGGGCGCGGGAACTCCAACTCGGCAAGACACCGTCTCCGTCTCCGAGCGGGTCTCTCGGACCGTCCGAGTACCGAGACCCCACCACGGACTCCGCCTCCCCAGCGCCCCAGGGGTTCTTAGCACGGACGAGAGGCTGACGAGAGGCGACGCTCTTTCCCTTCACGCGGGCTCCCCGTGGAACACGGATCAGACGTCGAACGTGCTGGTGCGGGGTGCAGGGTGCTGCTGCTGGACTTGCTGATTCGTGGTGGTCTGTGTCACGTGTCTTCGCCACTTTTCAGAGCACGTCGTCACCGTACGCGTTCTTGCGTCGTGGCGCCTCACGCGCAAGGGCGCGACCTTCCGGTAGGCTCGGGACAGGTTCCAGGTCCTTGTCTTCGTTGGCAAGCCGCCCAGATTGCTGCCGTTCGCGGTATTGAGCCCGCACGTGGTCCCAACTAGAAGAGGGCGCAGCCGTGCTCATGTTGTCGTTGTTGCTGCGCGTGGGCTCTTCAGCAGGCTCCGGCAGTTTTTCGACGGGCGTGGGCGTCGCCCAACTGTGGGGTACCGTGCTCTCCGCGGCCTCCGAGTCGGCAGCAACCCAGTCCGTGGCTCCATCACGCGCACCCCGCCACGGCTCCTCGCCTGCGCCCACGTTGTTGCTCGCCTGCAGGGCTTGTCGCAGCAGATTCCTTCGACCGCGGCACAGCTTCAAGCACGCGGACAACGTCGGTTGCTCGGTTTCCAAGAGAGCTTTGCAGCTTGCGTCCGCCGCGCACGGCTCGAACTCGCTCACGGCCGGGCAGACGATGATGTCCGCGATTGAAGAGCCCTCGGTGCTCGCCAGCATGTCCTGCACCACGCGTGGCATGGTACTGGCGATGTCGACAAAGGAGGCTAGGGTGCCGGCTGATGCCGCCACGAGGGCGCTCGTGAGTGGCTGCGTGCGATATGGAAGTGCGAGCCTGAGCGTCGCCACAGCAACACCAACCGTGATGACAGCCTCTCGGACATACATGGAGCGAAGGAGCCATCTGTCGCTATCGCTCGTGCGCTTGTAGATTTCGTGGACCTCCTCGGGCGTCGCTTCGGCGAGAGGCTTGAGTGCTTCAACGGCACGCTTGGCACACTGCGAAAGGAGGCGCGTTGCACTGGGAAGATCGCCATCGTCGCCAGCATGTTGCATGAGAAATATCTTGTTGTTCAACACAACGCGCATTCATCGGACCCCCCCCACACGAGGGCGGTCGTCGCGCGGTCGTGTGTGTGCGTTTGTTCGTTGAAGAATCAGTCTGTCTCTGTGTGATCCCAGCCCCTTGTGTGATCCTGTGCCCGTGTGTCCCGTGTGTCCCGTGGCCGAATGTGATCAAGCTCACCGCAGGTGTGGTGCAGTGTGTGGGTGTGAATGAGGGCTCCCCGACGTCCTTGCATGCATGAGATCCTGTCCATTTGCGGAATGGGGCGCGTCCCCCTGGGAAGGAAACGACGAGGCAACTCGTTTCTCGTACGCCTTTGCGTGTTGTTGTCGTGTCCCACGCTCCCTACGCGCTACGGCGAGAGCAGGCTCAACATATGGTCAATGCAAGCGACGCGCGCACTACGCCGCATCCTGGGTTCCACGCCCGATTCCACGAGCCAGTGCCGCTAGCAGAGGCGGCGCGGCTTGGCCATCCGCGATGCGCCTTCGTCACCGGTGGCCCGCGTGAGTACCTGCCGGGAATAAATTGCATCAGCCGCCGGCTGCAGGCGCTCAACTCATCCTACCCTCTGCTGGTTATGGTCGAGCCCGAGGACGCGCATCACATGCATCGGCACACCTTTGTGAATATGCATCCATCCTCTGCGGTGCTCCCGTGGAAGCGCTTTCCTGACCCGATCAATCGTTCCGCCGCGTGGCGGTTCCGCTCAGCGCACGTCCTGGACAAGATGAATCTGTTCGGCATGCCTTTCCGGCGCCTCGTATGGCTGGATGCAGACGTCTTTTTGCGGCGCAACGTGGACGCTTTGTGCGAGCTCCCGGATGATGTGAGGCTGGCCACCGCCCTCGATGCTGAGGGCCTACCCACGAAGTGCTGGCCACGTCGGCAAACCTGCCCAACATCATGTCAGAAAAACTTTAGCAAGCTGCAGCTGTCAAGCACGTACGTCGGCCTGCGCATCGATGATTGGGTGCCGGCACCCGATCGGTGTCCATACATCCTGCAGAGCGGTGTCATGGTGCTGACCCCATTGAATCTGACGGGCTTCAACGAGGCGATCGTGGGCCCAGTTTCGAGAGGCGAGGTGAGCTCGTATGACGGCGGCGACCAGGGCATCATCACAAGCCTCACATATGGCAGCGCGAGATTGTTTGGCAACGCCTACATGCGCCTGCATCCCATGTACAATGTCATCGCGCGCCATGCGAAGCACACCGAAGGTCGGTGGGGAGGCACCGAGCACAACACGGCCGCACTGATGCACTTCACGCGCGAGACTCGACCGTGGCAAGGTCCGCCCGTGAACGCCACGACGCTCAGGCCTGGCGAGTGGATGCAAGGATGCGGCGAGACGCTGTGTGACGGGCTGAAGCTTGGTGCTAGTTGGCGACGCCGACAACACAACACGACTTTCCATGCCTCACATCAGGGGTCAAGGGTAGGGCAAGGGTTCGGGGCTAGACCTGAGGGGGCAGCGGCGGCCGCTCACATAGACGTGCACCCCGCGTGGTTTGGTGCCTGTGGGCTGGTCGATAAACCCTCAGGGAATGAGACTGTGAGACCCTGAACGTGGTGTGACGCTCTAAGTGACGCTCCAAATGATAGTAAAATGATAGGCAGAGTGTACGATGCATGCACCATAGGGCAGATCGCGCAACAGCTGTAGCTGTTCAAGACACACAACGCGCAAATCAACTATAACATTACAACACGCGCACACCGCAGCTACATGTACATGTACACTGCAGCTGCAGCTTTTCAACCGAACACAACCGCGCGGCGCGAACACCAACACGCTCCGGACCCCTTTAAGCAGTTAAAGCACAGGAGCCACTAATATCACGTATGGAAGGAGATGTGGCCGATAACGCGATATTCGCTGCGAGCTGTTCAACACAACGCGCATGACCTCCGGACCCCCAAGCACGAGCAGGGCCTGAGTCTCTTGGCCTGTCTACATGTACGCTCAGGGTCTACGCTATGGCTATGGACATAGGTGTGACCGACACGGCCCCAAGGGGGTTCGGTCGGATCCGGGGTTGTGGCTGAGTCGGCCGCGGATTCGGTCGTGCTCGGCTTGCTGCTCGCGCGGTCGTGTGCTGTGTGTGGCTTGGTGTGTTGGTGCTACAGTCTTCCCCCACCAATAAGAAAACACCACAATAAGAAACTACGGCAAGCAAAAGTGCCATGGGGCTCTAAGAAAACAGCCCATGGCTAGAGGTGAGGGCCCGCTGGTCACCCTCTCTACATGTCCGCGTCCATGTGCTCCGCGGGGCCCGGGTCCGCAAGCGTGTGCGCCTCGCGCGGGCCCGGCTCTATTGGGACTGCGGCGTCGCTTGCCAACAAGACCCACTCACTGTCATAGTCATGCAGGCGCAAAACTGTCTTCACAGTCTGCTGGTCGATCTCGTAGAAGATGAGAAAGTTCACTTTCACTCGCTCACCGTCAATCGTCTTGAAAGAGCGCCCATCAGTGTTGCGCTCCACGACCTGTCCCACGCACCAGCCCACCACCGGCCAGTTGTAGAGAATTGATTTGCCGACCAGTGCATCACCTGGCGCCTCCTTCTCCTTGCTGAAGGCAAGCTGCTCTGCACTCGGCGGTCCATCCGCGATCTAGTTGAAGCCCGGCGGAGCCTCGCGGTGGCGCGGGCGGCACGTCGTCCACCTTGGCGAGGAATTGAGACATCGTCGAAACAACACGCGAACGCGACCGTGCGCGGCGCTCGCCTCGTACATGTAAGTTTGCGACAAAGGTCAGCGCTGTCCCAAAATGTATTAGCGCGCGACGCCCCTTCAGTACAGTCTTCCCCCCCTTAAAAATATGTAAGAAAACGCCCAACACGACGGGACGTGGTCGGCCGGCCCGCTAAGAAACCAGCCCATGGTGCGCCAAAGGCGCTAAGAAACTACGGCAAGCCTAAAATCCCTGTTTTCTTATTGGGGGGGGAAGACTGTACATCAAGATACATTAGGGATACATGTATCCTTCAGGATACACGCGCAGGATGCATCACGATACATCAGGATACGTATCCTGATAACAAACCGCCCCCCCAAACTCGATAACAAACCCCCCCTAACCCGGGGGGATCAAGGTGTCACCGGGTGTCATCAGTCCGATGAACCCCGGGCCGTATTGGCCGTTATACTTGTGGGGGCCGCACGTAGGGGGGGTCCAACGGTTACAACGGTCCGCCCTCTGCCAAGGGGGCGGGGGGGTCACGTGGGATTTCCTATCCTTTTTGGGGGGGGAAACCAGCAGATTCCCTATGACGCGAACCGCTCCGCGACTCTCCCCAACGACATCAGCGCACCGGGTGTCATCACACTGATGAACCCCGGACCGTATAGGCCGTTATACTTGTGGGGGCCGCACGTAGGGAGGGGCCAACGAACCGCCCCCTGCCAAGGGGGAGTTCCAGCCACCCGATGGTCGCCCGCCTCGTTAGGTACGGTCCGGTGAGACAAAAGAAAACTTTTCTATCCCATGTATCGTGCATGTATCTTTCATGTATCGTGCATGTATCGTGAACGTATCTTGATGTGTCCCGTCATATACATCAAGATACATCAGGATACAACAAGATACAGATACGTACCTCTCTGGATACAATTGAGATACATGTATCTCATTATGTATCTCTCATGTATCCCGCATGTAAGATGTATCCTTCGCGCCACCCCCCTCTACGGGGGCGGCCGCGACGTCCAACACCGCCACACAGCAAAGAAAACGAAACCTCCCAACCCACCCCCCGTCGGAAAAGCGGGGTTCGAGGTGTGGGTTCTCTCTAAGGGGGGTCTATATAGTTAGTGTGCACCTCCACTGCAGACATGGCCAAAGTGAAGATACAAATGTATCCTGATGTATCTCGATGTATCTTGATGTATACATGTACGGGACACGTCAAGATACGAACAGGATACATGCAGGATACATCACAATACATCAGGATACGTATCCGATAGGAACCGGGACGGGCGCTTTGCATGAGCGTCGGCGATTGTGAGCAGCATGGAAGGAGGGCGCGCAGGGCTCCAGATTCGCTTGTTGTTCGTGATTTGTCGAGGCCGCAGCGTGGGGAAGCCCCCATGCTGCGTCTTCAAGAAGAAGCTCGAGAGCATCCTTGAAGTGGGAACTCGTCGTTGAGGCCGAGCGTGATGGTGACCGCCGTTCGGCGAGAGTCGGGCTGTGAGAGGGGTGGACGCGCGGCGATCCTGTGTAAGGTCTCTAGGACCATAAAAAGTAAAAAAATAATACCATAGGTGGAGGTGGCAGCAGCCCTGAGAGCATCGCTGCGATGACGGGGGTATACCAGCCAAGGCTGTTGAAAGCGTTAGGTCGGATTGGTCGGCTATTTTTGGTTGCGGATAGCGATAATACGCAAAAGTTGGCCATTTTGTTGGCCGGCCACATTTTCCGAAAAAGTGTTGTCGTGCAGAGCCCTCCTACCGGTTAAAGACACCCGCCACCAGCGCAGTACGGGACAGGCACCGACGGCGCGACGCCGTCGGGAAACACGGGCACACACGGTCACACGGTCACACATAGACGAACCTCACAACCACCCCGAAACCATCCCAACCCACCAACGCACCCACACAACCGCGCGACGACCGAATCCGTGGCCGACCCGGGGGAGCCGGGACACCCCGCCCGTTACATGTACCGGTATGGGTTTGGATGGTTGTGAGGCCGCGTTACGGCATCACAAAGTCAATCACACCGCGCACCACGCGCCGTATCGGTATCGAATCGATGCGTTCACACAAATATTTTCACACGGGTAGCTCACTGAGCTCTTCCTCACTAAGAGGGGATGACCTCCACACACGGATTACACAACGGGACAGGTCCCGGGAGTGGGCGGCCCGGCGCTACATGTCCCGGGGTATCGACGGCCTGTTGGGAAGTGACGGGGGTGCTCTATAGAGGGGGGGTAATCAAGTTGCCCCGCGCACATAGCGCGCGGGTTTTCAGCCCGCCGCAGGCGCGAAAATTTTGGCGATATTGACTGTAAATCACTACATTTAGGCCCTGAAATTGATGCCACTCACACACTATTGACTGCGACGTACATGATGTAC
>Ga0210247_102750_pt1 | contig 9616 bp, 3 predicted proteins | sample ChrtobMetP3_16mM_FD_155449 | JGI IMG/M metagenome (GOLD analysis project Ga0210247, IMG submission 155449) | Chrysochromulina tobin associated microbial communities from unialgal haptophyte culture, Seattle, Washington, United States - P3_16mM | ecosystem: Host-associated > Algae > Haptophytes >...
CGCGGCCGCGAAGACGCAGAAGAGCTACGCGGCGGACGACGATGCCATTCTCGAGGACTTCGAGCTCGGGCGTGCCGCCTCGGCCGGCGCCATGCGCGAACCACTTGCGATCCTTGCGCGCGACTGGGAAGCCCTCAAGAAAAACAACGTCCTCTCCGTGCGTCTGGGCATCAACGTCCTCCCAGGTGGGCGTCAGGCGCGGGAAGGCGGCAACTCAAAGAACGCAACCTCGGCGGACGTCAACGGGCCAACACACTTTTGCCTTGAAGACGCCGAAACGGGTAGGCTGCTCGACAAGGAGGACGAGCTCGACAGCTACCGGTGTCGCCACGTGCACGATTCGAAGGTCGACCCGATTCGACGCCCGGTCGCGCGAGAGCTCAAGGCGAACAAGTCCGAGCACACCGCGGCGTACAGGCACGCGGCGATCCAAGCGAACACCTTCTCGGCCCTCGTCGAAAGCATCCTCGCGGGCCGCTCGCAGGCGGCCATGATTCCACAGATCTTCGCCTTGGACCCGCCGTGGAAGCAGGGCGACGCGAGGCGCTGGATGACCTCGGAGAGCGCCTGCTTCGGCGAAGGGGATCTTCCGGAGCGATGGGCAGCGCCGGCGTACCTCGCGCACAAGAATTACCCGCCGAACTTCATTACAGCTGTCGAGCAGCACGAATCCTTGACGGAGTGGCCGACGTTCCCCACCACGGACGATGACGTGTGCGATGGCGACGAGGTGTGCAAGCCGTTCCCGACCGAGGCGGACCTCGCAGGGGCGACCGGCGGGCCATTCGGGGCTCTCCTGAAGGCGTTCGAAGCATCCACCAAAGCCGGAGAAGTGCGCCCGCTGCAGCCGCGTCGCCCCCGGCCTTTGCACGCAACTCCCCTCCTTGCCGCCACATTCGCCCTCCCGCCTCCGCAACTCACCTCCCACCCCTCCCTCGCCGCCCTCGTCAGATGAAAAGCTTATCCCCCGACGACCAGCGCCTCGTCAGCATTGCCCTTCGGCTGGCTGCGACGCCGGGCCATCTCGACACAAACTGCTATGGGTCGGGGACCAAGCACTGCTCGCGGGCACAAATAGTTTCGGTTGCCAGGCCGTCGAAGACTCGGCCCTACTTCGATGGTTCCTTTCTGCTCGAAGGGCAGCCAGCGAAGCACGACGCCAACGGCAAGCGCGTCGTCGACCCGTCCAAAACGACCGAGGGAGTGGGCTCCTCCTACGAGCTCCTCAAGCAGTGGGAGGCAGGCAGCCGATTCCTGCCAGCCTTCCCCGCCGGCCGCGTAAGTGGAACGCCGGGGAATGACACCCACTTCGTAGTTGGCGTGGGCCAGGACGGGCAACGCGTACGAGATGTCCAATACCAGACGGCGAGCTTTGGTGGCCTCGCACGCCGGTTGGCGAACATGAACCCGGAGGCCTTCGAGCCCATTAGAACTCTCGTGCAGAAGGCGGCGTCCCTCACGATCGCGCAGGAGACGTGGCTCACCTTCGCCCCGCCCTTCGACGCGGACGAAAACTTTGCGAGGATCATCACGTACCTGTTCGGCGCGTTTCTCGTCGAGCGCCAACACGAGGAACCCGACCTGTGGGCGGCCGGTCGGCTCCAATGCCTGCGCCCGCAGACTTCAGGGGCGCCTGGGCCGTCGCAAGACAAGAAGAGGGAGAAGCGCCAGCGCACGGCTGAGATGTGGAAGGCCAAAAAAGTACGCCGATGCGCCTGACACGTCCTGTCGCACGTAACCGGGACGCATACATACCCTTGCGGTACCCTTGTAACATCGTCCTGTGCTCGGCGCCGCGTCTAGCCGGGTGAGGGAACACACATTGCAACCATACCGGCGACGCAGCTGTCGCGTGCGTGTGCTCAGGGTCGTGAGACGTGGGGCCTTGTCGCATACTGTCCCTTCCTTGCTGCAACCGTGGCAACAGCACATCCGGTGAGCGCCGTGTTGCATCACACCGCGCACAGCCCATGCCCGCACGTCCTCACGCCATGCCTCCCGTGACACACCCCACCCCGCCCATCGCCCGCAGACTCCTTATGTACTTTTCTGCCGCAATCGTCGCACCCGTGCGCTCCCCATGCTCGACGATGGCAAAGACACGAGCGCCCTACCGCCACAACCATCGCCCGCATGCAAGCGGTCCATACGGCACCTTGCCTACAGTAATCTCGACATGTGCTCGGCGCCGTGTCTAGTCCGGTGAGGGAACGCACGCACGGTACCATTCATGCGGTGCAGCTGTCGCGTGTGCATGCTCGGTACTGTAAGACGTGGGGACCGGTCGCATACTACCGAGCTTCACGACCCCTTGCTCGTGCTGCACCCGTGCGGCAACACACGCCGGCTCGCCGGGTGCGCCTCCGCCTCATCCGCCCGCCTAATCGTCGCGCATCGAGAAGCGGGTCGATGGTCCGATGGTGGCCGAGGAGGATCCGGCTGCAGAGGCGGCGCCGACCGCAGGGGCCGCGCCGCCATTCGAGGACGAGCCGCCGGCAGCCGAGGCGGGCGTGCGCACGGCGCCCGTGCGGGCACGCAGGCGCTCGAGCTCGTGGGCTTCCCGTTGCAGGTGGAAGGCCCTGTGATCGCGCACCCACATCTCCGCGGACTGCAGGCGCGCTACCGGCACGTCCTTCGAGTACTTTGCCTTGAAGCGCAGGGCCGTCTTCGGGTGCAAGCCCAAGGCCAGCGACTCGCAGTCGAAAAAGTTGCCGCGCGCATTGTTCATGACGACGATGCCCGCGCAGCCCGCGCGCACCGCGAGGGAATCGCCCAGGGGCCCCGGAGCCTCCATGGCGCGCGTGAGCGTCGAGAACACGGCGTCGTAGCACCAGATGTGCTCAAAGTGCATGAGCAGCCACGGGAAGCCGCGGCCGGTGTTGCTGTGCGACGTCGTCAAGAGCCGGTACTTGACGGGCCACTGCAGCCAGTGCAGCTTCGACCCGTGGAGGACGTCGGAGGTGTACAGGAGCATGGGGATGAGCGCCGTGGGATAGCCCTCTGCCTCCTCGTCGTAGGGGAACTCGGGGCACTCGACGAGCAGGTCGCTGTACGTGCGGCCCGCAATCAGCGTGCCTCCCTCGACCTCGCCCACCGGCACGATGCGGCTCCCAGGCTTCAGGAACCCGAGCTCCTTCTTGCCATTCCCGCCCACGGGGATCTTGACCGGGCTCGTGCCCGGTTTCACGTGCTGCGGCAGCGTGCCAAGCACGAGCTCGTACCCCTTCTTCCAGTACAAGTAGCACGCGACGGCGCCCGACACGTACTGCCGTCCGCCCGACGTGTCGTCGCCGCTCGTGCCGCCAGACCACGTCGTGCATCCCGGCGACGGCCACGGCTCCCCGCTGGCGTCGCACTTGATGGCATGGTGCTCGTGCACCACGTGCGCGTCGGGCAGGACCGCCCAGGCTTCCTCGGGTCGGTACTTGCGCACGTGCTCCTTGGCGAAGGTCTCGAGGCGCTGGTTCGTGAGGAAGGAGAACTGCGTCACCTCGTACACCTCGGGGCGCTCGACGAACAGGCGGCGACCAACGTCCTGCAGGCGCGCGAAGAGCTCGCGCACGGCGTCCGAGTCGGTGATGCCGTGGTGCAGCTCGGTGATGGCTCGGTACCACAGGGCCTCGGCAGTCTGCTGCGCGACGGGCAGCCCGTCCGCGTACGTGCCGTTGCGCACGCGCTTGCTCCCGAGGAGGTGCACGGACACAAAGTTCGCCGCCCGCGACGTCGCCGCCCGCAGGTGCGCCTCCGCCACGTACTCCACCCGCACGGGAGCGCTGCTGCCAAAGCCCCGCGTCCCGAGCTCGGCCGCGCCCTTGCACCGCACCAGGAACTTGTCCCGCATCAGGCAGAAGCGGACCACCGTACCCGGGCGCGCCTCGCGGGCACCGCCGAGGCTGGCAAAGTGCTCGCCCAGGATGCAGACGGCCTGCTCCGGGTAGAAGGCCTGCAGGCACTGGCTCTCGAACGCCAGGGTCTGGAGAGGCTGCCCGCCGGGGACGAGGGCGCCTCCGACCCGCAGGCCTTCCGTGCCCTGGCCCGGCGTCCCATCCTGGACGGGGATGCCGCCGAGCTGCCGCTCGTCGCCGATGGTCACGATCTGCTTGTTGCCGGCCGGTTCGGGCCCCTCGCACCCGCACACCTTCGAGATGACGGCGAACAGGACATCTTTGAAGGAGGGCACCGTGTTCTGCTCCTCCTCGATGAGCAGGACCTGCGTCTTGCGGATGCGTTGGAGGACGCTCTTCGTGTACGGGGCGGTCATGATCTCGTCCGCCATCTCCTCCACGCGATCGAAGCTGAAGTCGCTCCCCAGCGAGGCCCAGAGCTTCGACGAGAACGTGCCGATGACGTTCTCGACGTCCTGCAGGCCATTGCGCTTGTGCCGCTTCCGCAGGAACGAGGTGATCATGTTCGAGAGGGAGACGAGCATAAAGTCGACCCCCGCCGCCTGCAGGGTCACCATGAGCGCGGAGGCGACTTCCGTCTTCCCGGCGCCCGGCTCGCCCGTGATCTGCACGTTGACGTGCTCCTCGAGGACGAGCCGCAGCACCTCGCGCTGCGACGCCGTCCACGCACCCCCCTGAGGCGGCGTCGCCGGCGGCGTCATCGCGACCGTCGGGCGCGATCCGAAGCGCTGCACGGACCGCGCCAGGAACTTGCCCGGGACGACGAGCCCACCGTGCTCGGCGACGTGCACTTCGTACTGGTCGTCGCCCTTGACGAGCGTGACCACGTGCGTGCCCGCGTGACGCCCATGCGGACCGCCGACGATGCACACGAGGTCGCCCTTTTTGAACGTGGCTCGGGCGTGCAAATCCGACGCCTCCGACGCGCATGCCTCCCCGACGCGCGGCACATCGACGAGCTCGAGGTCCTCGTAGCGAGCCGACGCGGTGGTGTCACCGCCGAGCACGGACGCGACGACGGCGTGCGCGACCTCGAAGCACACGACGCGCACGAAGCCGGCCGCAAAGGGGTGCAACTGGCCGCGAGGCACGCTGACGCGCACGCGTGCGCGCCTGGCCTCCTCGGGCCGCGCGTCGGCGTCAACGTCGGCGAGCGTACGCTTCGCCGCTAACGGCGGCAGGGGCGCGAGCGCCGGGGCCGGCGGCATCGCAGGCACCGGGGCCGGCGGCACCGCAGGCACCGGCGTCGACGCAGGGATGCCTCCGCTGCGCCTCACCAGCGCCACGAGCTCTTCGCGCTCGAGAGCCCCCTGCACGGACACGCCGCGCTGGCGCAGGATGGCGAGGAGCTCCCCGGTCCTGAGCACCGCCGCGTCACGGTCGGCCATCTCGGCCGCACGTTGAGCATGTTTTTCTTCGTTTTTTCGAAACGGCGACCGCTTCAAGATGCATGCATGCATGCATGCAACAAAAAAGGACGTCGATGCTCTACCGGCGCGCCGGCATGCAAGATGCAGGCAGCCGCGCCACGGCAAGAGGTGCGCGCGGCGCACGCGCAGGCGCACCACAAGCCTCACCCTATGAAAAGCCCCCCTCCAAATTATTAGCACGTACCGCCTGCTCCGCTCGCTCTGCAATACCTCATGCTGTGCTTGCGCTTGCACAGGCGGAACCCTGCATGCAACGTGCATGCCACTACCGAACGACCTCACGTGAGCCTCGCCTTCCCCCCGTGACACCTCTCTGTCCCCTCACGCCCGCAGCCGCCGTCACGCGCACCCGCGTGACGATGCATGCGACGTGTATACCATTACGGCACGCCCTCACGTTCACGTGAGCCACGCACTCACCCGTGCCGCACCCGTCCTCTCCCGCCCGCAGCCACTCGCCAACCAGTCATGCTTCAGATCTGTACGGGCGAGACCATGCATGCAACGTGCATGCCATTCCCGCACGCCCTCACGAGAGCGACCCTCCCTCATCCCCGCAGCCGCTCGCCGTCCCGCCCGCACGCCTGACCATCGCCGCCGGTACCGCCACGCGCGTACGCGTCTCGACCGTACGCGTCTCGACCATCGCCGCCGGTGCACCGACCAGGCACGTGATGGAGAACGAGTTCGACCGCACCAGCTCGACCGCCCGCCCGACGCCTCCGTGCCCATTGCCACTGGTGCGCCGGCCGGGCACGTGATGGTAACGTGAGGGTAAGATCGAGTTCGACCGTGCCGCCTCGGCTACCAGCTGGCGCCGCCCCGAGCGCGGCGCTCCGCGGCCTGCTGCGCCCCGGCCGCGAGCACCGAAGCCGACGAGCCCACCACATCGGGCAGGAGGACCTCGCCCGACTCCTCCGCGTCCTCGAGGCCGTAGACGTTCTCCCACATGTACATGGACATGCAGAGGAGCGCCGCCCCTTTCTCCGAGGGCACGTTGAGGCGCTTCAGGTTGTACACCGCCCCGTGCCGCAGCCCGTGGACGCGCCAGAGCTCCTCCTTGAGCTTGGGCGCGTCCGGATTGCGCCGCTCGTTGATCCGACGGGCCCACTTGTCGAACATGAGGCTCATCTGATCGGGGCTCAAGGGCTTCTCGGCGAAGCAGCGGGCGCACTCGTCGAGGTCGGGATGCCCGTCGTCACGCATGGGCATGGGCACCGACCCCTTCTCCCACGAGAACTTGCGATAGTCGGGCGACATGGTTCCATCCGCCTGCCGCACGGGCCCCTTCAGCGAGCGGAAGGCGCTCTGCGTCCCGGCGGCGTGGTAGCCGGCGGCCGTGGGCAACGCGCCGTCGTGCGCCGCGTACAGGGCCTTGAGCGCGCAGACGCCGCAGCGCGTCTCGGGGAGCGCCACGCCCTCGCGGAAGCGCACGCACGTTTGGAAGGGCGACCAGGGCCCTTGGCCGCCAGCGAGCCCCGTACAGTGGCACGACCGCGCATGCGGCACGGCCCGCCGCCGCCGCTTAACCTGCTGGTTGTTCTTACCTGCAAAGCGCGCCCAGACGAGGACTTGCCCATCAAACTCAAAGTGCAGGCGCAACGCTATGTGAAAGTCGGACGCGCGCGGGCCAGTTAGCTCCCCGAAGGCGGCCATCGCAAAGAGCGTCAGGTCTGCGGCGTAGTTCAGGTCGAAGCACAGCACGGCTTCGCTCATGCGGTCGTCATGGATGGCGACGGCGCGATACGTATTGTCCGCCTCGAGGACCTTGGAGACCCCCTCGCGCGCCACGCGCACGAAGTCGAGCTTGCGCAGGTCGAAGCCCGCGCCCATATGCCGGGCGACGTGGTCATGGACGTACTGGAGCGCCACCTTGAGCGACTTCTTCTTGAAGGCGCGCTCGCGCCCCTCTCCATCGGCGGCGTACGCTGACCGCTCGCTATAGGCGAGCTTCAAGCGCGCGTCGAGGGCTTTCTCGAGCAGCGTGGGGCGCTTGCGCTTCTTCGCGCTGCTGCCGACGTCAAGGACCGGGCCAATCGGGCCAACCGTGCCACTGCTGCCGCCGAAGACGACGGGGCCAAGCACCGTGCCAGCGCTCGTGCGCCCGCCGCCGCCGCCGCCACGGCCGCGGCCACCTCCGCCTCGGCCGCTCCCGCCACGCGGACGGCCGCCCCTGCCTCGAGCACGGCCGCTGCCCCTCGCCTTGTCGTGCGCCAGAGGCAGCACCACCGGTTCGCCCGTCGCCACCACCTCCGCCCGAGCCGCAGCGGCCCCCGTAGCCACGTCTGCCGCCGCCGCCTCCTCCGCAGCACGCGCCGCGCCAATGTATCGAGCGTACACCAAGGCGGCCTCCTCAACGGTGGGGAACGAGCCCAGGTATTCGTCACCGAAGTGCGCCTGGTACTTGGTCTTGCGATTCTTCCTCACCCCCTTGAAGCCCGTCTCGTTCGTGGACCGCACGAGGCAGAGGCCTTCCCGCGCCGCGAGCGCGAGCACATCCTCGACCGTGAGCTGTGGCCGCAAGGCATCCTCCACCTGCGCCGCCACTCGCTCTCGCCCGAGGTACCGTGCATAGCGCAGCGCGGCCGCCTCCGCGCACTCAAAGGTGCCGAGGTGCTTGAGGTCGCGTGTGCCCGGCACGCTGCAGCTCGCCTTGTACTTCTTTCCCGCCGTCGTCACGCCCTTGAAGCCCGTCCCGCTGCTGGACGTGAGCAGCGTCAGTCCTTCCGCCGCCGCGGCCGCCAAGGCCTCGCTTCGCGTCATCGGCGGCGGCCGTGCAGCCGTCGCCCTCGCCACCGCTGCCTGTTCCGCTGCACCCTGCGCCCCGAGGAACCTCGCGACGCACAACGCCGCCTCTTCCGGCGTCGCAAAGGAGAGCTTGCGCTGCTTGCCATCCTTTTGGATCGTCGCCAGGTACTTGTCACGATGCCGCTCCACGAACTTGAAGCCCGTCCCGCTCCTCGACGAGAGGACGAGCTCGAGGCCTTCGGCGGCCGCGGCCGCGAACGCCTGGTCACCTGAGAGCGGCGCCGCGGACGGGCTCGCAGCGGGTGCGACGGCGCCGTCCAGCGTCACCACCGGCGCCCACTGGACCGGCAGCGGTGGCACCGTCGGCAGGATACAGGGCGTTCCCGCTGCCTCCGGCAGGGGCGGCACATGGGGCCACGGCGACGTCGGAAGCACGGGCGGCATCCTCCCCAGGTCGTGCACACCCTCGGTGCGACGCACGGCCTCCGTGGCCTGTACGCAAACGAGCCCCTGCGTGTCCGCCGCCGTGAGAATCTCCATCGGTACCTCCAGTACCGCCGCAATGGAGCGCGGCAACGGCGGCTGCGGAGGCACCGGGGGCGGCACCGCAGGCAGGGGCGGCGGCTGGGGCAACGGCGGCGTCGGAGGCATGGGCGGCCGCATCCCCTCTTGGTTACCCTCGGTGCCACGCACCAGCTCGCTGGCCTGGACATGAACGAGCGCCGGTGCGTCCGCCACGATACTACGCACCGCCGGCACCCCCGGCACCACCACGTTCGAGCGGGCGGCGAACCCCCCCCCAATCACGCCGAGGGGCACGTCGAGCACCTCCTCGAGCACCTCCTCGGGCGGCCGACCGTGGGCGCTGGAGTGAGCGCCGGCGGCCGCCGCCTCCTCCTCCGTGGCCAGACGCTGCTCGTCGGCCTCCTCGAGGAGGTCGCCATCCAAGGCGCACACATCGAGCTCCGAGCATGCATGAAGCTCCGCTAGCATCTGGCACGCGGCATGGCGCTCGTCATCGGCAACGTCCTCATCCGAGTCGCCCTCCTCTCCCTCGTCGCCCTCCTCCCCCTCGGCCTCGGCCGCGAGCGGGTTTGGCAGGTGCACCTCCTTCTCCGCCGCTCCGAGGACACAGGCGGTGCCCTCAAGCGCCGCGAGCATCCGCGACGCCAGCTGCGCATGTAGCGGTCCGTGCCGCGAGCCATGCGCCGGGTAACGCGCAACGGCCCCCACGCCTGCACGTTCACCTGCATCGCCGTATCCCTCCAGGAAGGAAGTGTCATCCTCGAGATCGTCGTCGACGACGTCGCCAAGCCCATTCTCGGAGGAGGAGGAGGAAGACATGTCGGAGGAGGAGGAGATGACGCTCGGGTGCGCCGCCGCCGCCATCATGGATGCCAATGCTTCGTCGGTCGCACACTGGCCCCTTGCGGCTGCCACCACACCTGACCCGTCATACGCAGGTAGGAGGCACGATGCCGATGGCGGCATAGGCACGGCCTGGCGCAGGATGGGCAGCACAGGTACCGATGC
>Ga0210247_102757_pt1 | contig 9584 bp, 9 predicted proteins | sample ChrtobMetP3_16mM_FD_155449 | JGI IMG/M metagenome (GOLD analysis project Ga0210247, IMG submission 155449) | Chrysochromulina tobin associated microbial communities from unialgal haptophyte culture, Seattle, Washington, United States - P3_16mM | ecosystem: Host-associated > Algae > Haptophytes >...
GTGCCCCCGCCCCCCCCCCCCTTGCCCCCCCCCCCCCTCCCCCCCCCCCCCCCTCGCGTCCCCCTAGCTCGAGGAGACGCAGCGCGAGGCCGAGTGGGTACACTGGCGTCGTGACCGGATGCGCGAGCTCATGCGCGAGCTCACCACGAAACGCCCCACTGACGAGTGGAGGCGCCGCATGGAGCGCATGCATACCGCACTCGACCTCTCCGAGCGAGATAACGCGAGATTGCGCGCCGAGCTGCAGCGCATCGTCACCGCGAGCGCGGGCGGCGCTGGCGGCGGCAGCGCGGCGGCGGCGGCGGCGGCGGCGGCGGCGGCGGCGGCGGCGGTGCAGCGAGGCGGGCTGCAGCAGGACCTTCTCGCCAAGTACGAGGCACTGCAGCTCGAGTGCGCGCAGTCGAATGAGTCGTTACGACTCGCGCGCAAGGCCGCCGCCTCGCAGGAAGCGTACCTGGGCGTGCTCGAGACCGAGGCTAGCGAAGCCGCGCGACGGAACGAGGCGCAGCAGCGGCGTCTCGAAGCCCTCACCGCCGAAACTTCCAAATTAAGGAAGGAAGTGACGAAACTGCGCTCGGACGCGACCTCGGTCCGGATGAGCGCCTTCGAGGTGGACCTGCTGCAGCAGGAGCTCAAGGTCGCCAAGGACGCTGCGGGCGCGATGGAGGCGCAGCTGCAGCGCATGCATGCCGAGAACGCCTCGCTGCGCGAAGGGGGCGGGCTTGAGGCCGAGCTTGAGCTCGCGTCCGAGCAGCTCAAGACGGCGCTCGAGGGCAAGGAGCTGCTGCGCGTCGGCCTGATGGCGCAGGTGCGCCGCGCCCAGAGCGAGCTCAAGGTGCTCAGCACGGCGCTCGCCGAGGGCGAGCGCGAGCGGCAGGGCATCGAGCTCGCCTTCGAGATCGAGATCGAGCGGAGATTGCTCTCGCACGAGGGCGCTCAGCATGCAAGCGCCCTCGTGAGCGTCACCAGCCGGCTCACGGTGCTCATCGACGACGGCGCGCTGCGCTGGGCGCTGCACACGTGGGCGGCCGCCGCGCCCTTTGCCGAGATGGGCGTCGTCTTTGGAGTGGTGACCCAGCGCGTGCAGGCGCTCGCCCTCTCAGCGGAAGCCATGGAGCGCGAGTTGACGAACCTCCAATTGGCCGAGGCGGGCGGGCTGGCGATCGGCCAGCTGCGCCTGCTGCACGACACGACGACGGAGAGCTTGCTGACGGAACTCAAGTGCACCGAGGAGGCGGCCCAGCTGCACGAGCGCTTGCATGCAGGTGAGCGCCTTTGTTTGCCTCCTATTGCCTCTGAGTGCCTCTGAGTGATTCTGAGACGGCCCAGCTGCACGAGCGCTTGCATGCAGGTGAGCGCCACTGAGCGCCACTGAGTGCCACTGAGTGCCTCTGAGTGATTCTGAGACGGCCCAGCTGCACGAGCGCTTGCATGCAGGTGAGCGCCACTGAACGCCACTGAGTGCCACTGAGTGCCTCTGAGTGCCTCTGAGACGGCCCGGCTGCACGAGCGCTTGCATGCAGGTGAGCGCCACTGAGTGCCTCTGAATGCCTCTGAGTGCCTCTGAGTGCTTCTGAGTGATTCTGAGTGATTCTGAGTGCTTCTGAGTGCGTCTGAGTGATTCTGTTTGCCTTTGAGTGCCTCTGAGTGCCTCTGCTTGCCTCTGCTTGCCTCTGAGGCGGCCCGGCTGCACGAGCGCTTGCCTGCAGCGGCGGCGACCAAGCTACGCAAGCGCGAGTCGGACCTCGTGCTGCTCATCCAGTCGTACGAGGACCTGCGCGACCAGCACACGTCCCTCAGCCGGCGCGTCGAGTCAGCCGCGGATGGGTCGGCTGCGCACGCGGCGCGTCTCGCGTCCGAGCTCGCGGGCACGCAGGCGCAGCTGCACGCCAGATCGGTCGAGATCAAGGAGCTCGTCGGAGATCGCGACGAGCTGCGCGAAGCTCTTCGGATGCGAGAGAGGCAGCTCGCCCTCATGCTGACCCAGATGGAGGCGGCGCAGGTGAGTGCCTCTGCGTGCCACTGAGTGCCTCCGACGAGGCAGCTCGCCCTCATGCTTCTGACCCCATGATTGCATCGGATTGCCTCTGATTGCCTCCCTCATTGCCTCTGATTGCCTCCCTCATTGCCTCTGATGGCCTCCCTCATTGCATGCACAGGTGGAGGCGGATCTCAAGGGGAGCTACACGGGCCTTGAGGCCCAACGGCTGGGCACGCTCGTCGCCGAGCGCGAGGCACAGCTCGTGGCGCTCGTCCGGGAGCTCTATGGCCTCGCGGCCGCCGAGCGCGTCCCTGGTGTCGTGGCGCACGAGGCGCGCGCGCGCGTCTTCCGACGGTGCGCGACCGTGTACGTACGTGGCGCTCCGCATGCAAGTGCTCACCACGGCGCCTCTCCGCCTTCCCCACAGGTGCGCGACCGTGTACGAGGCGCTCGGCGAGGGCGCCTTCAGCGAGGAGGCGCAGCTGGCCGGCATGCAGGCGGCGACCATGGCGGCGGCGGCCGTCGTCGCGGAGCAGCAGCAGCAGCAGGGCCAGCCTGACGTGGGCCGGGGTCGCGTAGCTGCCGCGTAGGCAGCCCATCCCAAATGTACCTTACAGTTACACATTCATCATTCTCCTCCGTTCACGACAATAATTGAGCCAACCAAATGTACCTCACCACACAGAGTCACTCTCCTCCGCCCGACAGCGGACGGGGCGAGAATCGAGATATTATATAGTTCAGGACATGTGAGGCGTCATGTCGGACGGTCGTGCTCGTGGCGGAGCAGCACGGCAGCACGCTTATGGCTTAACGGCGGGGTCTCGCCATATTACTAGAAGTCGAGGCCTACTAGCTACTTACCGTAATACCGTTTTTCGGAGGTTTTCTGAGAGCTTATGCCTTATCTGAGAGCCGAACGATCACGATTGTATCCCGAGGGAATTTATCCCGAGTACGCTGTCAGAGAGCCTAATATTGCCCATGTATTGCTTATTGGTTATTGCCACTGTCAGTGCCACACCGCTCCCCGTGGTTTCCGCATGGTTTTCCGCCAGCTTTTCTCCACAGGGGGGTCGGCCCGGCGCGGGAGCGCGCACAGCGTCAGCGTGCTGCGTGGGAGCCCCCATTCACAAATATCGAATGCAAAACGCCGGACGCGGGGTAGACGAGGGGGCGCTTTTACCGCAAACGAACACCGCGGGGTCCGGCGGTTGTCCGGCGGTGAGCCAGACACACACGAGATAGACACACGAGACAATGCCAAGGGGCGGGCACCGCGATATGAGCCTAAGCGCCTGGTCTTGTGGTCTACAAGGGACCAGGACTGCCTTTGTGTAGTCTCACTCACTCACTCACTCACTGTTGCCAGTAGTCATGTAAGCGCGCCTCCCGGGGACGCGCCTGCATGAGCGCCGCTGTACTGTGTGGTCCTGTTTTAAATTCACACACAAACAGTGTAGTTTGTTGAACCGCTTTCATCACCAACCGTCGACACCAAACGCATTGAAACCGCCCAGTTTACTTCACACTGACCACTAACAGGGTCGTACTACAAGTAGCCTCTTCCTGAACAGACTTTTCTGCGCGCCTCGTCCCGGCCTCGTCCGCGTCATGGTTAAGGTCGCTCCGGAGGCGACCCTCGACATCAACCCCGTAAGACACGCATCCTCAGCGAGCGTGCAAAAGACCCTCTCCCTACGTAACGGAGAAGGGATGTCGGAGGTAGCACTCAAGTACTTCAAGCACTTCCAGACGAAGATCGAGGATGAGATAGGGGCCAGCATTGATGAGGCCCTCTCGACACAGCCGGAGAATCCAATTGTCGCCATTGCGGCCGCACTGCTCAAGCGGTGCAAGGTGGAGAGTGCAGCGGATGCCGCCTTGCTCAGGAGCGCGGCGGCGGCGTCGCTTGGCAGCATCAACAAACTAAGCCGATCAAAGCCGTCGAGCAAAACGATCACACGGCTGGTGGACGCGGGCACGGTCATCCCGGACGAGAAGGAAGGGCCCTATGCCTTTGACAGCTACCACAGCAACATCAAGGGCAAGGATCGCTGCTACAAGAACCGGGGAGGCGAAAAGGCATGGAATCAGGAGAATGACGAGAGATTCGCCAAGGAGACAGATTGGGGCACCATCGATTTTGAGACGAACGGCGTGGACCCCGACTGGATGTTTAGCTTCGGCGAGATTGATGGCAAACCCGTGCAAATGTGGAAGCTGCGGCCGGTCGTCAAGCGCGCTCAGGAGGCCATGGTCCAGCAGTACGGGGCCGCGTACGACAAGGCGCGCGCGCGCGCGCCGGGCGCCGCGGCCGCCCTCGACCGCATCGAAGCCCTCGAGGAGCTGACTCAGAAGAAGGCGTCGCAGCCGGGCGGCACGTCGCTCACCATCATCGGCTTGTACAAGGGTGCGCTGTCCTCGGTGGAGAGGCTCTGGAATTTTGGCATGGAGGCCGTCGAGGCGAGCGGCGAGGCCGTCAAGGCGAGCGGCGAGGAGGGCGTTGTGCTCGAGTGGCGCATCAAGAAGGTGCGCCGCATCTATTTCAAGCTCGCGACCAAGTACAAGGGCGATGTGTCCAAGGTGACCGACTGCGCTGCCATCTCGATCGTCTTCACCTCGGCCGAGGGCTTGGAGCGCGCGGCGGCGTGGGTGCTGGCCTTCAAGAAGGTGCTGACCTTCAAGAACCGCCTCAAGCACCCGACCGACGAGGGCTACAGGGACCTGATGTTCACGGTCGGTATGACGGACGGCCACGTGTGCGAGGTGCAGTTGCACTTGAAAGAGATGATGGACGCGAAGAAGAGCGGCGCGGGGCACGCGATGTACAAGGTGTGCCGGCGCGTCCTCGCCAACCCGATCGTGGAGAAGCGCACGTACTGCCGCGCGCTGGATACGTACTGCCGCGCACAGCCTGTTGGCGATGGCGAGAGGGGGGCGGACGGCAAGCCGGAGGGGCGCGGCGTGATGGTCTACACCAGCGGCGACATGTATGAGGGCGAGTGGATGGCGGGCAAGAGGGAGGGCCAGGGCACGGTCCGCTATGCCATCGGCGACGTTTATGAGGGCCAGTACAAGGCGGACGATAAGGATGGCCAGGGCACGTTCCGCTATGCCAACGGCGACGTGTATGAGGGCCAGTACAAGGCGGGCAAGAGGGAGGGCCAGGGCACGTTCCGCTCTGCCACCGGCGACGTGTATGAGGGCCAGTACAAGGCGGACAAGAGGGAGGGCCAGGGCAAGAAAAGCGATGCCAACGGCGACGTGTATGAGGGTCAGTACATGGCGGACAAGAGGGAGGGCCAGGGCACGTACCGCAATGCTGGCGGCAACGTGTATGAGGGCCAGTGGAGGGCGGACAATAAGGAGGGCCATGGTAGGAAGAGCTTCGCCACGTCCGGCGACGTGTATGAAGGCCAGTGGATGGCGAACAAGAAGGAGGGCCAGGGCACGATGACCTCTGCCGACGGCACAAAGAAGGAGGGCCAGTGGAAGGCGGGCGACTTCGTAGAGGCTAGCGCGTAAATACGCGTCCGAGCGATGATCCCACGGTGCCAACTTTTCCCGCCTGCCGCTTTTGGTGCCTGACACTCCAGTCTCCCCCACAGGGCTGTGGGGTGGTAGCTTTAAGTGGTACTGGTAGCTTTAATTGCCACTGGATAATTATACTCAGGCCAAGTTTTTAGCTTTAGGGACCAGGAGTTTCCCCCCCCACGGGCTGTGGGATCGTTGTTAGGTAATTGCGTGGGCGGGCCGTGGCCCTCTTCACCTGGCGCAGTTGCGACCATCCCAGAGATCATCAGAGTTGCGGTGATTTCGAAGCTTCCAGGAAAAGGCGGCCCGACCCCCCATGAGCCTCGCTGACAAGGTGGCCGCTCTGTGCCGCGACTTTGGGCTGCCCGAGTCTGAGCCGATACCCGCCGTGGCTGCTCATGCATGCGCGCGGCTTGGCTTGACTGGCCTCGAGAACGCACCCCTCGCGGCTCGCATCGAGGCGTGCTACAAACTCATGCACGAGCTGGACACTCCTGCGCCGCCGCCGTCGGCAACGGCGAGCGGTGCGCCAGCTGTTGTGCAAGGCGTATTGTTGAACGGCCCACAGTCACTCGTGGCGCAACCGACTCCCGCCGTCGCCGTCGCTCCTAACGATCCTCGAGTGCCCTTTGCCGTCGGTCGGCCTGTTTCCGACGGTGGCGGCAACCTCGGGAGCTCGACGACCGTCGCGCGCGCGCTCGGCGCTGCCATCGGGCTTGGCGCACCCGCGTACAACCGCGGCGACCACGAGGGCTGCTACCGTCTGTACCGCGCGACGTGCCAAGCGCTTGTACTGCACGTGGCGGATGAGGAGGTCAAGTCGGTGCTGGACGCGGCGTTGGACCGGGCAGCTTCTGAAGCGGCCGATGGGCTTTACAGGGTGCCTCCGGGCTCCTTCACGCGAGGCGCGTGGACGCTGCGCCGCGCGATGGACGGGCTCGAAGAGAACGGCCGTTGGGGTTCGCTACCCGTCATCGGCATGCCCGCAGTGTCTGATCTCTGGAGCGAGCTCTGTCGAGATCGTGCCGAGCTCAGCCTCGGGCCGCTCCGAGCCGGCGCACTTGCTGGAGGCGGCGGTGGCGGCGGCGGAGGTACCGGCGGAGGCGTCGGCGTCGGCGTCGGCGGCGTGGGAGGGATCTCGATGAAGGAAGCAATCAAGGGCGCGATCTCCCTCGGAGCTCCCGCATACAATCGCGGCAACAAGGCGGCGTGCTACTACATCTACCGGCGCACGGCCGAGGAGATGATCAAGTGCCTCGATGCCGGCGTGCCGAGCTCGGTGCTTAGCTCGGTGCTCTTGAGATCGCGAGCTCTGGAGCTCGAGCGCCGTGACGGTGGCGACGCCGCCGCGTGGGCGCTGCGACGGTGCTTTGACGGGCTGCTGCTGGCGCGGGAGAATCCGAGCCTCGGACGCGCCATGCCGAGCGCGCGTCTCCTGTGGGCGGAGCCATCGCGCCCGCGGGGGGGGGAGGCGGAGGCATCGAGCTGCTGCGTGCTTGCGTGACGCGTTCGCTCTGTGGCATATATGCTGGTGTGCACGAAGAGGAGCTACCCTTCGATCAGTAGGCTCTGCAGTTCCCGAGATCCCGACCCGGGCTCACCGCACGCGCAGCGACCAGCGCGAGGTGCGAGGCTGCGAGGGACGCTTTTGCGTGACGTAGTGGCATGCGACCTTATTGATTATTTCCAGATTCCACTTCATCGTACACAAATTGCATTTCGACCAACGCGATCGTGCGTGCGTGACCGGTGCGCGGTGGCCAGATCGCGGCAGATCGCGGCAGACGCGCGGCAGATCGCGGCAGACGCGCGGCAAAGGTTAGCCGCGTAGCACGGCCTCTAGTCCGCACTCTAGTCCCTGCTGCTCGCGAGACTGCTCATGCAGTCCTTGATGATCTGCATCTGCGGCTTCGTCAACCCGAGCGGCCCCCTTTGGAGTACCTGCCCCACCCTGTACGGCAGCCCGCCCCCCTCGCGCCAGCTCTCGTCCTTGAACCCATCCAACGGCAGCCACGCGAGCGGGTCGCCCTCTGCACCGCCCACGAGCTTGAGCACGCGCGCGCTCGACACGGCGCTCGGCAGCGGCTCGCCCGTCTTGCGCCCGAGAAGGGCGCCCGGGACGGCGCCCACGCCGACGGGCGCCGTGTCGGCGGGGAGTACCCGAAGCTCCTCAGCGCCGAGGCTGAGGAGATCGCGATCTGCGACGATCTCGCCCTGGTCGAGCATCCCTTCGTAATCGATCGAGTAGAGAAAGTCGACGCCCGAGCACCAGGCCTCCTTGAAGTGCGGCATGGGCAGCCAGACGCACTGCTTGTGCTTCCCGCAGCCCACCTGTGCATGCAGAGGCGATCAGAGGCGATCAGATTCCATGTGTGGCAATCAGAGGCAATCAGAGGCAATCAGAGGCACTCACCTCGAGCCCGCGAAGATGACGTGGCTCCATCAAGCAATCAGAGGCAACCATAGACAATCATAGGCAATCATAGGCAATCAGAGACAATCAGAGGCAATCAGAGGCAATCAGAGGCAATCAGAGGCAATCATAGGCAATCACTCACCTCGAGCCCGCGAAGATGACGTGGCTCCATCGAGTCCATCGCCCACTGTTTCCCACAGGGCATCGAGGGGATCACGGCGCGCCTGCCGAGGAGCGTCGCGAGGAGAATGAGGCGGGCCGCATGGAAGTCGAATTCTCGCATCGCCCCAAATTTGGAAAGGAAGGCGCCCTCGACCACGAGCAGCTGCCATATCGGGGGAGGGTGGGGAGGGGGGGGGGGGGGGAGGGGGGGGGGGGGGGGGGGGGGGGGGTGCAACCCGTCGCCATCAGAGGGGCCATCAGAGGAGCTCTCCGAGGCAATCAGTGGCAATTACTTTGATGGCGAGGGTAATCAGTGGCAATCACCTTCTCCGAGCGCACAGAGACCCAATCGTTGATGGCGACCTTGTCTGCATCAGAGTGCCACACTCCAAGCGCCCTCATCACCCCCCGACGACCCCACTGCCCGTTACGCAGCCCGGCCATATGCACCATCACGACCGGGACCCGGAAGGTGGGCATGCACAGCCGCTGCTCGAGGGCGCTCCGTCCGTCTGCCCAATTCGAGTCCGCGTGGCACTGGCGAAACGAGTCGAAAAAGGCGCCGTACCTGCCGCTCGAGGAGACCCCATCAGCATGCAACCAACATGCAATCAGTATGTAATCAGTATGCAATCAGTATGCAATCATAGAGCAATCATACAGCAATCAGCGTGCCATCAGAGAGCAATCAGCGTACGGGAAGTGGGAGAAGAGCCATTCGGGTGCGAGGAGGAGCTTGGCGGGGGCTGCCGACGCGTTGTGTGGCACGCTGAGTGTCGCCTGCGAAACGGAGACTCAGATCAGCAGGTTCACTCAGCATTCACTTAGCATGCAATCAGCAAGCAATCAGCGTGCCCTCGGACGCAATCCGCATGCAATCCGCATGCAATCCGCATGCAATCAGAATGCAATCAGCAGATGCACTCAGCGTGCAATCGGCATGCAATCAGCGTGCAATCAGAATGCAATCAGCAGATGCACTCAGCGTGCACTCGGCATGCAAACAGCGAACCTGCGAGACGGAGACCCAGAGCCCCGGCTTGCATAGCAATCAGAATGCAATCGGAATGCAATCTGAATGCAATCAGCGAACCTGCGAGACCGAGACCCAGAGCCCCGGCTTGCATAGGTGCACGAGAGGCGCGTACTGCCGATCAGGGTGCAGCTGCATCGTCTTGCGCTTGGCGGGGAGGACGTCGGCGGTAGACATGCGGTTCATCCATCCGCCGTCCCGCATCAGCTGCGCCGCGTGAGGATCGCCGCGATCTTTCTTGAAGCGCGCCTGGTATGGATGGGGAAGGGGGGGGAGGGGCGGGGAGCGAGGGTGAGCAGCGGGTGTGAGCGGGGGTGTGCGCGGCTTGAAGGTTGAGGAGGTAGGAGGGGCTTGGTTGGGAGAGGCGCATAGGTAGGGATCCGCATGCAATCAGAGGCGCATAGGTAGGGATCCGCATGCAATCAGAGGCGCATGGGTAGGGATCCGCATGCAAT
>Ga0210247_102760_pt1 | contig 9550 bp, 8 predicted proteins | sample ChrtobMetP3_16mM_FD_155449 | JGI IMG/M metagenome (GOLD analysis project Ga0210247, IMG submission 155449) | Chrysochromulina tobin associated microbial communities from unialgal haptophyte culture, Seattle, Washington, United States - P3_16mM | ecosystem: Host-associated > Algae > Haptophytes >...
TTTGCCACGCGTATTCGAAAGCGAGCGCACTGTGCTTGGAACGGAAACCGCGCACGAAGAGCACAAGTTCCCACGGCCGTCCTGCGGTAGGGGCACTTCCACCTGCGATCTCCCCATTATGCTGCCGAAGGCGACGAAACGGATCCGGTGAGTAGCCTACGTACGTCCGGCGCGTATGCGCGCTTCGCAGCAGGTACACGTTGTGAGCCGAAGGCTCGAGTCAGAGGTCGTCGTCTTCGTTTTCGTCGACCGCTTCTTCTGCTTCATCGTCGACGAGAGGGTGGCTCGCCTCGTCCTCATCGTCCTCGTCCGACTCTACGTCGAGGTCGACTTCAGTGATTTGGACTCCGAGCGATTTGAGGTACTTGGCCAGGGTGCCTGTCTCTTTGGTCTGTGCACTGCAGGGGAGGACCCACGCCGACCTGATCGTGGCGCCGCCGTCGAGGATGAGGGTTTGGAACTTGATGATCTCCTCTCCAAACTTGGCCTTGAGAAACTCCTTGAAATCGAATGCATTGCCTACGATCATGATGGAGCGTGGGAGAATGCCGTCGTTGCGCGTCTCGAATTGCGTCGCCGACGTCGCGAGCGTGAAGTGCGGCCTCTTAACCTTGTCGAAGGGGGAGACGTCGAGCTCAAGGTTCAACTGGGAGGAGGTCTTGCGCATCTTGGGGGAGGTCTTGATGCTCTCGAACAGTCTCAGAGCGACCTCCTTCGTCGGAACTTTCACGGCCCATTCCTTCTGCTCCTCGAAGAAATTCGGCCTCTCGACATGGGCAACTTTGCTGACGAGCGCCTTGAACGGCTCGTTCTCTCCGAACGGAATGTGGATGGCAAAGTACATGTTACCCGTAGGCTGCCCTGTCTTGGGACCCTGCTGGTGCACCGCGGCAACGATGTGCGCATGGGCGTCCTTTTCCTTTTTCTTGTCGAAGTACTTGTTCGCCGACGAGTCCTTGAGGTCGCCGAATCCTTGCAGGTCGTGGAAGCTTCTCTTCTTCTTCTTCTTCGGCGTCTCTGCCGGCGCTTTCTTAGAGGAGCGCTCCGTAAAGGAGAAGCGCTCCGGCGTCGCTTTCTCTGGCACGAGGATTTCATTATGATACGACACGTCAGGGTCGAGATGACGGTCGGAAGAGGTCCCTTTTCCGACGTTGGCCGCACTTCTGATGAGCAGTTCTTCTTGCACCTGCAGGTCGTGCTCCTCGTCGTCGCTCTCGGGCACAGTATTCTTCTTCCCCTTCGTCACCGGTACGACCGGGGCTTTGCCCTTGCTCGAGCGAGGTGGCATGACCACCACCGACGCCGCTCTCTTTCTTCCGTCCAGTCACGGACAAAGATCGGGGTTGGTCCGACCTTTGCGCCAACGATACTTGCCTAGAAAGGCAAGGATGAACAGACTCCTTTGGTGGGAGGGGATGAGCTTTTTCATTCTCTGGACTCCGAAGCGACCGTGAAATCTGTGCGTCGTTAGTGCTCAGAATAAGCGCGCAACGCGTCGTGCACATGCCGGAGATCTGGTTGTAACAGCGGCCCTGCTCGAGCGCAAGGAGACGGACATCGAGATCGATACGCGCCACCAGCTCGCCGAGGCGGGCGCGCAGCGCAACGCGGCCGAGCGCGAGCTGCAGGCGGCGGTCGAGAAGGCGCAGTACGGGCGAGCGAAAAGCAAGCGGAGATCGAGCAGATGGGCCAGTCGATGCGCTCGGCGCCAACCTCAAGAAGCCCTCGGCCGGATAGAGCGTGGTGTGCGACGCACCAACCGCAAACTACCGCAAACTTGTCTTTTAATTCTCATTTCGTATTGGCATCATGTGGTTCTTTGCACGAGTGTATCCTACTGTACTTGTGCTGCAGTACTCTGCACTGGATGCGCGCTACTGTCATGGGGCGAGCGTGGGGTAGGCGTTAATCGGCGTCGGAGTCAAGCGTGTCGCACTAGGTCGCCGCCGTGCGCCGTCGAGCGCTGCATACGAGCTATACAGCTTGACCACCTTGGTGAGCAGCGCGGGCCTGAGCTCGTCGCCCGCTGCCAAAGAGCCACCATGCCGTCCGGGCCGCTCGGCGCTCGGAGCGAGCGCCGAATTATGACGTAGTGTCTGGAGCTCGCAGTAGGAGGCCGTGGTGGGCGGAAAGCCCCAGCGTTGCATGAAACGCGGCATTGGCGCGCGGGCGTCCGCAGCGGCGGCCGGTTGCGCTCGTACGCACTCACCGCCGAGTTTCACACGATCGCGTCGGCGCGCACGTTGGCGCGTCGGCGCGCACGTTGGCTGAGCGTATTGCCTGCACCAGCTACATCGCGTGTGTCGCTTGGCGCTGCACGCGCATGTCGCGCGGCAGCTAGCGCGCGGGCTTCCACAGCGGCAGTCGGTTGCGCGCGTGCGCATTTAGCGCCGAGTTGAACATGATCGCGTCGGCGCGTACGTTGGTTGAGCGCATCGCCTGCACCAGCTGCAGCGTGCGTGTCGCTTGGCACCCCTCACAGCACGCGGCGACCGCGGAGCACGTCGGCCGAGTGTCGTTAACGTCTAGGACGGCGATTGGTACGTCGGATGTAGCCTCTTTCGAATCGTCGCCCTTTGATCTATCGGACTCCACCACGCCATGAGCATGCTCGATGAAGATGAAGAGTATGAAGACGAAGTGCTGTACGAGCGCCGCGGCACGGCCCCTTTGCGCGGCGCGCGCCCCGAGCTCGTTGTTCCCACACCTTGGACGAGTTGGCTCTGGCCTGGAGCCCCAAATTCGAGGTTATGGCCTCGAGCATGCGCTGCGACGGGGTTGCGCGCCTCGATGAGGCAGAGCCGCGTCCCCCGTTTTCCGGCCGCTGTCTTGGGTGGTCGGGGAGTGAACAGCCCCATGCAGGTCGGGCATGTTCCGTCGAGTACGATGCGTCACACAACTCTGGAGCTCCAGCCTGAAGATGAGCGCGTTTGGGACCCGCAGACTAAGATGTGGCCGCAGACTAAGGTCTGGGAGGCGCAGCGACCAGCTAATCTCACGGGATCAACTCACGGCAGCTCCATCCACACGCGCTCCATCAATGCTGCAGTGCGCTCCATTCAGACGGATCCTAGCAGCTTCCCCGTCGGAAGCGCGGGACGGAACCTATTTCAGCAAGAGATCAAGCCCAACTGGGACACTTACGTGCATAGGCGAAACAGTGAGCAGCTCGAAATGCACGTCCGTGCCGCCTCCGCGAATTCTGCGCGCGCAGCGAACAAAGCAAACGCGCTTCAGCTGGCTCTCGACCAGACCACGGCCAAGCTGCTCGACGCGCAGAGCAGGCTCGAGATGCAGGATCGCAGTGGAATGTTAATCGGCGTGCAGGGTCTTGGGCTATCTCACCGCCAAGCGCCTGAGTTCGCTGGTGCTCAGACCCCCGGCGCGCTCGCAATCAAGCAAGCGATCGCGGCATCGTTTCGCAACGATCTGCACAGACGCGCCGCGTCGAGCGCGCCGCATCCACAATCTGCGCGCCAGCCAAAGGAGCAGTCCGTGGCGGACGCGAAGCACGAGGCAAGGTTGCGCCAACAGATCGCATGGACGCGCTTTCACGCGAGGATCTCGCCACGCAACGACAAGGATCCGCCTAAGAGCGATGCTGTGTTCGCCTGCATCAGTCCTTCGACATATTGGGACGGCCTACGTCGCTCGCCGCCGGTAGATACGGGCTACTCACCCGCCGTTCATCGCGCCCAGATGAATCAAACCAGCATGCTGTACAGGCCTGCTCCACCTCCCGCGCGGCCGAGTCGCCACGCCACCGCGCCGGGCGACGTGGCAAGTGCGGCCGAGGATCTGCTGGGGCAGTCACTGGGGCAGGAGGAGCAAGCGCCGCGCCACAAGCCGACATGGGCGACAGAGAGCTATCTCGCCAAGCTGCGCGGGCGGAATCCGATCCACCTCGAGCGAGATGCACGCGAGCGGCGGCTGCGCCAACGGCTCGGGCGGGAGGCGGAGGACGCGGCGGCGGCGCGCCGGCCGGCGCCCGCGCCGCTGCCCACCGAGGAGCCTTCGATGAGTATGGAAGAGATGATGGCGACAGAGGCATCTCTCTCTGCGGCAGAGGCCAATCTCGATCGCGAGACGGTCAATCTGCACAACTTCCTCAGGATGAAGATCGAGACGAGATTCAAGCAGTTGCGCAGGGCGTTTCGGCTCATCGATCTGGACAAGTCTGGCTCGTGCGATCGCGCGGAGGTCCGGCAGATGCTTCAGCACTTGTTCAACTGTCAGGTCGATCATGGCCCCATGGAGCTCCTCCTCGACCTACTGGACTTCGATGGGAGTGGCCACATTGAGTTACGCGAATTCGCGCGCTTCTTCACCAACGATGGCGAGCGGATCGATCTGCGCGAGCGGCTGGCGCAGATGCACAAGGCGAGGGCCAGGCAGGCCCAGGCCCGCGCGCCTCCTCATCGGGCGCCGCTGCGCCGCCCGGCCTCCGCGAGGTGAGCGTCTGAGTGAGCGACGAGCGACTCGTCCTGTGTTGTGCGAGGCGGAGGCTCCATGCTGTGGGTTTCAGGCACGGAGTTGACCCGGGGTATGCCGTCCCTGAACCCTGAGCCGTGTGGGTGCGCGTGCCTGTCGTGTATCTGGTGTACCACAGACCGCGTCTACACATGGTATACATGGTATACAGACCGCGTCCGACATGGTATACATGGACCGTTACACACATGCGACCGCGCGTCGTAAACGTCCAGCAGCGCCCCTGGTGGAGTACTGGAGTTGTGAACATGTTCGAGCCGTCGAGCGAGCCGTGTGTGAACGTCATAGCGTAGTGTAGGCTGTGCGCGTGTACACGTGGTCCGTGCTCCGACCTCCGTGATGTGATAAAAGCCGTACCATAAGCTTTCAGGACAATCCCTGGGTTCCCACGCGCCACGGGCCGCCCATGTATGCGGACCTTTGCGCAATGAACGCGCGATGAAAGCCATGCCGCTCCACTTTTCACACCACCAGTGAGTTAAGTGAGTAGACCTGACCCCTCGAGAGGGTGGTTTCTAGCGCGTAAGCGCTAGATTAGTTGTGCAAGCGGAGTTGCAGGGCCGTAGACGCGCACCAGCCCCACGAGCTAGGTGCGTCGGCGGGCGGGCAATACTCGCATACCATTACATGCATGCATGATGGTACAACCTCGAAGAAACGTCCTCGAAGGCGAAACGTTCGCTCGTTTGTCTCGTTCTTCACGCAAGGCGCAGGCGCAATGGGGGATGAAAAGCCCCTTTCAGCACCTCGTCCGATCATCACCATCGCCTGCGTCGGCGATTCGCTCACAGACGCGCACTCAGGGCGCTGCGAGCTTGGTGCTCAGCAAATGTGGCCAGCGCTGCTACAGGAGGAGCTCGGTAGCCTATTTGTCGTTCGCAATTTCGGTGCATCGGGTGTGCCCGTGCAGCGCTTCCATGAATGGGGACCGATGGGTCACCTGAACGAGGTGCTTGAACTGAAACCCGAAGTGATAGTCGTCATGCTAGGCACCAACGACGCGTGGATGTGGAACGAAGGCTCGTTCACTCAAACATACACAAACCTGCTCACATTGCTGCAGTCGGCCTCAAGCTTCATGCTTGCCATTGTGCCTCCACCTTTGTATACGCCTGGGGTGTTTGGGATGCGAGCTGATGTCATCAACGAGCGGCTGCCCGTCATCATCCCTGCAGTCGCACGCACAGTCGGCTGCGCCACAGCGAGCGTGCCGGCAGCGCTTCGCTCGGCTGGCGTGGATGACGCGACCATCACGTGCGATGGCTGCCACCTTGTTCCCGCAGGCCAGCGCATAGTGTTCGAGACGGTGCTTCATGCGCTGAGGAGCTCACCGCTGCCGTTCGCTCCAGAGCTCTTGCCGCCGCCGCCGCCGCTGCCGCCGCCGCCGCCGCCACCGTCACCGCCCTCGCCACCGCCACCGCCCTCGCCACCGCCGGGCTGGCCTCCGATGCCTTATCCGATGCCTCCGCCAAAGCCGCCAAAGCCGCCGTTGCGCCCTCCTCCACCTCCGCCGACACGCGTGCACATCTCCGGGGAGGCCGCCTCGCCCTCACCGCCGCCGCCGCCATGCCCATTCACAGCCGCCCATTCACAGCCGCCGCGCCCTTGCGGAGCAGCTGTGCCATCACCACCTGTCTCACCGCGCGCACTGATGGAAAGTTTGAGTTCGGATTCGCTGCAGGCGCAGCAGCCGTTCTCCCACTCAGGCCTGCTTGTAGGCGCGGCGGCGGCCCTCCTGCTCGTCGTCTGGCTTCGCAACCAGCGCGGCTCCGCGAGTAAGACGAGGCGCGAGGTGCACTGCAAGGTTCATGAGAGTGTGAACGAGAGTGCCAGCATGCTCGATCACGAGGCCGACGACGAAGAGAAGGTGGAGGAGGTGGCGCGGGAGGCGGCGGAGCCGGCGCGGCCGGCGGCTCGCAGGAGTCCGTGCGAAGCCGCGGCGGCTCCACGCGCCAGCTCCAGCTATTACACACCGAACGTCCGCCTCGATCACGGGCTTGACTGAGCCGAGCGTGTAAAGCCGGTGAAGGCTGAAGCGAGTGTGGGCGTACTGCTGCTGCTCAACACAACGCGCACACGCTCCGGACCCCCAAGCTGCAAGCACGAGGGCCTCTATCGCTATGGACTCGCCGCGCATGACGCGCCGTGTGGGAAACTTTACCGCTTGATTGCATTATATGCGCACGATGATTGAATGTGTTTGATTTCGAACCACTTTTGCGAGGTGGCGTGTCTTTGCATGTCGTTGCCGCGCCCGAGGAGCGAGGTCTTGTCCTCGGTACTGCGATACTTCCATACTTGGTAACGCGCCCCTTCCTAACTGTCAGTACGATATGATGTGCGGCGTGTCGACGGACGATGCAATGCCGGCCAGTGCCGCCGCCCCATCACTGATGGCCACACCACTGATGGTCTGCGATGGTCCCCGGTGGCGCCCATCACGGCGCCCATCACCGCGTCAGGAGCGAGGCAGCGAGGGCCAATTGCAACTGCGCCTCCTCATCAAGCTCATCAAGGGGACCAGCGCCGGGCGGCGGGGGCATCGGCAGCCCGGTCGAAGGTCCGCCCACGCCGCCGCTCAAAAGCGCCCCTCGACTCACCGGGGCATAGGCATTCGGACCGACCTTGTCGAGGCAGACCCACTCGGGAAATCCAGTCAGGTCCCAGATCTTCGTCTGCGCGTCCCCCTCTGGCAAAAAGGTGCTCGCCACGTGGCCGGCCGCCCAGCGCAGCTGCAGTAGCAGCTCCTCGAAGGACGGGCCGTCCTTGTAGAAGACGCCCTTGAGTCCCACTCGAGCCACCGCCGCGTGTCCGGGTCGCGTCGCGTACAGCCGCGCCTGGTTCCCCAGCTCGTCGTAGCTGCGCTTCTCGGCCGAGCCGTCGCCCACGACGAGCACCTGGCGCGGCAGCGCGACCTTAGGCGGTCGATGCGTCTCGTCCCACTGGCGCGGCAGCTGCTTCTCGGACACGAAGTGGAAGAACATGTCCGTCTTGTACCACTCGGCGTAGTTGTCCACCTCAGAGCCGATGTCGGTCATGTACTTGAGCCCGGCCGGCTTCTTGACCATGTACTTGTTGCCATACGAGTCGCGGTACTTGGCTGGCAGGCTGTCGAGCAGCGCCTTCGTCTCGGGCAGCAGCACCGCCGAGCTCTTGTCGTACCAGCTCTTGCACGCATGGGTCACTATCCTCACGTCGCCCACCCGCTGCAGCGCCCGGACGAACTCGCTGATCGCCTCGGAGAGTGCGCGCACCTTGCTCTCGCGGAGCGGCTGCGCGGCGTCGGGCTCGACGCGCGCCTTCCATGCCGATGTCGGGAAGAGCGTGTCGTCCCAGTCCACAAGGATCAGGTTATGCGCGCCCATGAAAAACCTGTCCTCGTCGCCCGGCTGCGCGTCGGCGGCCGGCGGCACGTCGCCGCCAGAGGCGGCCGCCGCCTCCTTGGCAGCCCGCTTAGCCGCCGCGGCCGCCTTCATCTCCTGCGCCTTACGTTTGGCAGCCTCGATCTTGTCGGCGTGTGTCGACATGTGTGGGTGGATCTGTGGGTGGCCTAAAACTTTCGCGCGTCCACAGAGACGGCGGGTTTGCTGCTGCTGTGAAACACGGAGGTGTGGCTGACACAGGCCGATAACCCTTCCCCCTTCCCCCCAGCTTCCCCCTAACGTGACCCGATAGTACATGTACCGATTGTGCGCCCGCGTGTCCCGTGTGAACGTTAACACGACAGACGCGACAACCGGTGCTACGGCACTGTTACAATTGTACCCGTGTGTGTCCCGTGTGTGTCCCGGCTCCCCCCGGTCCCCCGGTGAAGACCGATTGAGAACCAAATATCATAACTACCGCCCTTTTTTTCTCACCGAAGAGGCCACTTGGCGAAAATTCATTTCCAAAAGATAACCCCCGGTGATGTCTTCTAACCGGTGTCTTCTAAACGGAAAATTTTACTAAACGTTTTACTTTCCTTTTAGTAAAATTTCAGAAACCTCACCCTCCCTCGACCCCCTCCCTCAGGTCAATTATGGACTGTGGTCGAATTCTGCATGAGGATGAGCGATTCGGTTTTGTTTGCTTGTGGATGTTGCAGCTTGCACTCCTCCAGTACTCCACCCAGCGGCCAGTTTACACATGGCATCATGGTTGAACGAAGAGAGTCGTTCCGAGCCATAACATTGATGCGCGTGTGAAGTAGTGTCGCTTTCCAACCTCGAGACTGGAAGTTCAAAATTGATGAAGGGATCTTGTCTTTCCGTAAGGTGGCGTAAGCACCTCCTCCTGAGATCCCATGAATGAAGTAATCGCTGATCGGGAAAGGCGAGGCGGAATAAGTCGCATTCGGGCAAACTAACCTCCAGTTTCTACGCCACCCGCAGATGCCCGCCGCAGTCTGGTTTGAACTCTTAGTCATGGCGAACTGACCATGAGAAAGAGCACTAGGCATCCGCCTCAAGTCCCAGTGTAGAAACAGAGACCAGACGTACAGGTCGTCCAGGTAGAGGTTTTCTTGAAACCATATCTTCTTGCAAGGGTATTCGACATCCATGAATGCCTGGCTACTGAGATTTACGCTCGAATTGGCAAAGAATCGAAGCGATGGATTGCAGAGACATGTGCGGGCAAGTATCGCAGCGTCGAAATCATAGAAATTAAGAAGCTTCTGTACGAAGCTGCGTGTGGCGGGGCTCACCCTGAGCGCCAGGATTCCGGTATCAACTATCCAAGTATGATCCTCTTTTAGACGGCTGAGCCCCACTCTCGGATTGTCACCAAGCTTATTTGTCCATGCGGCATTTCCAAACCTGAACGACGGAAGGTATGTGACATCGAAGCGCTGCATGAAACTGAAGGAGAATTCGAGGTCCGACGATTTGAAGCTGACATCGAAGTCAAGCCAGAGAAGTTGAGAATTCAAGCTCATCCTCTGCAGTGCGTCATATGGGCCCAGGGGGCGAGGGCTGGGGACCCGCTTTTCTTTTCGTCTCTCTATTCAAAAACTTGCACCCAGACCCGGCCTCCCACGCAGCCGGGCGGGTCGGCGGCGGGCGCAGGCCTGCGGCGC
>Ga0210247_102765_pt1 | contig 9512 bp, 7 predicted proteins | sample ChrtobMetP3_16mM_FD_155449 | JGI IMG/M metagenome (GOLD analysis project Ga0210247, IMG submission 155449) | Chrysochromulina tobin associated microbial communities from unialgal haptophyte culture, Seattle, Washington, United States - P3_16mM | ecosystem: Host-associated > Algae > Haptophytes >...
TAACTCACCCAGTTGGATATTGAAACGTACGTCGAATGTCGCCTGCGTCCCCTCGCCACCCTTTTCGAGCGTCGAGCTCCCATCATCTCCCGCCGTCAACAAATCTTTGAAGTTGGATCGCTCCTCGCCAATACTGCTGGCGCTGTGCTCGGGGTCATTGCGTTGGGCAATTGGATTCCGGCAACTGTGGCCGTCGCCTCGGTGCTGCTGGCGCTTCAGGACTATTTTTACATCCCGTCGCAGCTCGAGGCCAATAACCGCGCGCTGCAAGAGAACCACGCGATGATCAACTACTACGAGTCACTCTCGCTCGTGCAGCGCAAGACGCGCTCCGTCAAGTTGGAGATCTGCAAGTGCTGCGAGGACGCCGTGCTTGCCATTTGCTCGTCGCGCACCGCCTTGTCGCCAGCGCTGCCGAACCAGAAGAGTGCCGACGAAGAAGAAGGTTAGAGACCAGGGGGCACAATTAGGGCACAATCGCAGTCGAAGATATGGAAACGGCTTTGGGCTTACCGTACAAACACCTCAGTCGAGAAAGACTAGGGGGCACAAATCACACTGACACTCGCAGTCGAAGAAGGAAGATATACAAGAAACGGCTTTGGGCTTACCGTACAAACAACAAACCTCAGTCGAGGTCTTTACGTACAGCTGAAACGCCTAACAATCACCGAGTACAATTTAAGTACAAGTATGCATATTCTGTGCGGACTGCGGAGAGCGGTGGTGGACGTTTGTGAAGTATTCTATCGGCCGCAAAGTGGGTGAAGTATTCTCGTCTATGGGTACGCAGGAGTACATGGTGTTGGTGAAGACTAACGGTACCGCGAGTAAGGATATCATATAGATCCGAAACCCTGTCGTACGAAAGGGCCTAAGGCACAAAGTGACTAGTATGCTCTGTGTAGTAAGCAGTAACTCCACTCCCCAGTGTCCGGTGTCCAGTGACAGCCGGGGTTTTTCGGCTCGTCGCGACCGTCGACATCGGCCTTAACATCGGCGAGCTTGTCGGCATCTCGGCGACAAGAGAGAGGGCTCGAGCGCCCTCAAGGACGGGAGTCTCTCGGCGAAAGTAGTGCTGGTGGTACGGTACCCATATGCATGTCGACGCGACGGTCGGGGATTTGTGCACGGTAGGTTTTTTTGAATTGGATCAGAGAGTAATGCAAATTGTTCAATACCGAAATGCTCTTGCGCCTCGGCTCGCTGCGTCGCTGGTTACGCTTGTCATACAATTTCAATGAAAGCTGAGCGATGGTCAGCAAGAATGTTCAAATGGGGCGGCAGAAGCGAGCACTGGTTCTGCTCTCGCAAATCGCGCTGTGCCATGCGACACTGTGTTGCTCCTGCGGCGTGCGGGTTCTCGTGGCTGGGTCGACTCTCTGGCCATGTCTCTGGCTCGGTTGGAATGTGGCCCCGCCCATGAACGTTCATGACCAGGATCCCACACATCATGTTACGTACTGTTGCGCGCTCAGGCTCGCGTTTCTCCCGAGTCCTGCCCGAGTCCTGTCCAGAGTAGCCTGACCGTAACCTGAGTGTCAAGCTCCCCCAAGCACGAAAGGTACGTAGAACTAGGCTTTTCATCCAATCGCAAGTATCGGCCGCTCACTGAACCAGGCAGCGACAACACCCACCCGACTTGGCGGGTGCCTCTGGCGCGGGCTTCAGCCTATTTGCAGCATCCCTGACCTTCGCAAGCTCCTTGAGGTATTGCTTAAAGGTGTTGTTGCATAGGACCAAAAGCATCTCTTGGTAGCCTACCTCGAAGGCATCGGTCTCGCCTTCGTCGATCTTGGGCTTCATGAACTTAATCATGTGGTCGGCCAGGTTGACGGGCGCGTCGCAGCCGGGCGCTAGGTGCGTGTTCCAGATCATCTCGGCCTTTGGCTTCCGATCGTCTGCTGAGAAGAGGAGGCTGTACTGCTGGCACGCCACGCAGAAGTCAACATTCTCCTTGACGCCCTGCTTGGCCGCCGCGGTGCGCATGCACTCGAGCTTATCGGGCGAACGGAGTACCTCCGCCACCGCCTTGCGAGAAGCTGTCCCAGAGGCCCAGAAGCTGTCCAGGTCTTCGGATGAAGTACATGGGAGCCTATCAGCTGAATTTGAATGCAATCGCTTCCCTGAGAGTACAGCCTCTTTGTACGTGGGCCACGTCTCCAGGTTGAGCATGATGAACACCTCGTCGTACAGCTTGTCGAACAGGTCGAGCGGCAGCGCCTCCATCGGATTAGGCGTCTCGAGCGCATGGATGAGCCTCGTCCTCTCCTCCGAGCGGACGACGATGCGCGTCTCCGATTGGGCCGCGAGGTATCTTGTCGAGATCTTCTTCGCCTGATGGAGGAGGTCCGCGGGCGAGAAGAGCAGCCGGTAGTCGCCCACCTCGAGAAGGAAAACTACCAGGTCATCGCACATGATGGTGCGGCAGTACTCGCAGAAGCGGTACACCTCAATGTCCTGCGCTTCGAACAATTCTTTGAGTGTCGTGTCTGCTTTGAGGTTGCAAGTGGAAGTGCCCGTGCCATCCGCCTCGCCTCGGTTGGCACACGCCTCGCAGAAGCGCGGAAAGAGCTCGAGCAGCATTACCTGGTTATCAGGAGGGACCGGATAGAGTCACATGGTAGCGCCGGACACGTATCAGTAGAAGACTCTTACAGGCATTCATGGATATCCGCCCACACGCACGTCAACTCGCATGAGGGACGCTCACCTGGTACATCTCCATCTGCAGCTCCTCGAAAATGTCGACGGGCGGATTCGAGAGCCGGCCCTCGATCTTGGTGCGCATGGCCGCCTGTATGGTCGACACTTCGTATTCGGCACCTTGCTTGAGGTAGCGCTGGTGGATCTTTTTCGCGGCTCCCCTGAGTTCCTCGTTGCCAAAGATCATCCGGTAGTCCTCGGCGTCCTTCCAGAAGAGCAGCACGCCCAGAGCTTTCTGCGTGGAGAGGAACTCAGCAAATCCGTCGACGTTGAACATGTAGGACTTGCCGGCGCTGCTATCTCTGCCATTGGTCACGATTGGTCTGTTCTTGGCGGCTGTGTCCGCGCTGGACTGCAGCTGGTAAATGACTTTGTCAAGATTCTTCTTTTCTAGGCACTTGTCGAGCTGGAAGGCTTGCATTTTGTTCTGTGGCGGCTCGAAGCTCAGTTTGCGACTTCTGTACAGCGAAGCGTTGGGTCGGAAAGCGCCGCGCACTGACATACGGCTTGCAACGTTCTGCATTGAGTCAGTGCGGGTGGATGCGGAGTGGTGCAAAGTTGTCGGGCCCAACTCAATCAAAACTTCGTTGCAAGTTTCCGTCCGTCGCGTTGCGATGAATACTCATTTGAGGGATTTGTAGTGGTGACCGATGGCGTGACTTCAAAAGCCGACTTCGAACGAAGGGCGTTGTGGTTGTACTGAACAGCGAAGCATTTTCGTGCTGCGCTGCCGCGGCAGCTGCCGGCCTGCCGCTGCGAACTTTGTGTATAGCAGGCTGTGTCGGCCATGCCTCCGTCCATCGCGATAGCGGCCCCCGTGCTTGGGGTCGATGCGCGACTTGACTTGACTTGACTTGACTTGGGGTCGATGCGCGCGCGCGCGCGCGGCGCGTTGTGTTGAACAAAAAAGCATTTTCGGCGACGGCACCAGGACGGATGTTGGTAGGAAGATGAGCCGGCAGATGTTGCCTCGGATGTTGGTAGGAAGAGATGAGCCGGCATGCGACGCCGAGGAGCGCTTTAATAGCTTCAACTATTGGCATGTTCCGCCTGCCTCTCCAAGCGAGGTCGGCGTGCCTGCCTCTCCAATCGAAATCGGCGTGCCGGATGACGAGCCGATGCACGAGGAGCCGGTGCATGACTCCAACATGTCGCCTGTGCACTTCGACGAACCAGCGCCGGCCACCCTCGCGCTCGCGCAGGAGTACGACGAGAACGAGCAGAACGGCACCGAAGACGACACGGAGGAGCCGGATGAGGAGGAGCCACTCTCACTCATCTCCAGCGACGCGGGCAATCGCTTGCTCGGCATCCTAGGCCGGCTATCGCAGCACCTTGGTGCCAATAGTCGCTTCGCACGGGCCGCCAACGTGCTTCAGGACGACGTGCTGCGCGCGCGGCTGGACGCCACCGAACATGGTCGCGTCGGGCCTGCGGAGGGCTCGATACTCGAGCAGCCCGATGTGCGATCCTCTGTCGTCTCGCTCTTGACCTTGCTCAACGACCCGCATCAGCCCGCGGCCGCCGGAGGCGCTCTTTCGTCTCCTGCGCGCCGGCTGCAGACGATCGAGTTGCGCTCGATGCCCGAGCCGTTCGTTCTTTTTGACATGCAGATGGCCATGAGTCCGCCGCTCTCTCCCGCATCCCCCAAGGCGCTTGCATCCCTATCGCCGCCCGCATGCCCAGCCTTCGGCCTCGACCAGACACCGGCCAGCTGCCCAATCTGCCTCGAGCCGATTACGGATCTGAGCGAGGCGCTCGAGATGCCCTGCACGCGCGAGCTCTCTCGAGATGCGAGCGCTCCTGCCGTCTCGCATGCCTTCCACCGCCCGTGCCTGCAGCAGTGGCTCGGTACGCGCAGCACATGCCCCGTGTGCCGGTTTGCGCTGCCTACGGAGGAGGACGAGCTTGCACGGCAAGACGATGCGACTCTCGAGGCCGCTGCCACCGCCACGATCGCGGAGATTGCAGAGAACGCGGAGATGGTCCGTGGCAGCGTCGTCGAGCGCGTCGCCGTGCCAGCGGCCCTGCCAATAGCCGATGCGGCTTCCGATGAAGCTACCCCTGGAGCACAGCCATGATGATGAGCAGTGTACACCATCTTGGCGATGCTGTGCTGATGGCGCCGCATCGCGCCAAACATGCTCGATCTGCCGCCGCAGCATGGCACGGGAACCCGTTCTGGCGCCGGGACGCGGGAGTCGAGCGAGAGGCCCGGGACAGCGGACAGTCACGTCGGAGGCGGCGGCGATCCCGCACTCCGCAGCACGTCGAGACATACGCTCATAGCTAAATCCTAAAGCAACTACACGTTTTCCCTATACCCTTTACCCCTGTTTCCCTATATTCCGCGTCCGAATCGACCGCCCGCGATCTAGCTAGCTAGGTTGAAGCTAGCTAGCTTGTTCGTACACCAGAACACCACGGCGATCCACGGTCGCTGCTCACGGGGGACCGGACGCGAGCCATGACACGAGCATGGACGCGACCCGGGCGATCGCACACGAGTCACTTTTGAACATGACTTTTGTTGCTTCGCCTTCTGTTGTACCGCGCGCTCTTCCGACACGTCCGTTCTGACGCGTGGACGGGCGAGGTACTCGGGTGTCGGGTCAGGGTCAGCCTCGCCACGCGCCCCTGTGGCTAGTGCCCTGTCGTGTCACAAGGACGGGATATCACGGTTCACGCCATGATGCAAGTTCTCGTACGTGAGCTCGTTAAGGGATTGAATATTTAGAAAGCCGCGGTTTCGCTGAAAAGTCGCCGGACACGCGAACGTGTGTTGGCCCTGACTGCTGCGCTGAGCTTCGTGGGGTTGCTCTTGGGAGCGCCGCCATTTCGTTTTGGCGAGACAGAGATGCCTGGGCGGAACGAAACGTCTGCCGGCGAAACGTTTCACCGGGGCGCCCAGCAGGGCCCTGCTCCCCCGTTGGATGACGTTTGGCAAGGTCTCACCGTTGGTGTGTGCCTATGCAACAGACCGATAGTCTCGGTTGGTTCTTGTAGGCACATACCACTGATCGGATATCAACCCTGCCCAGCGGGTGCGGGTGACGTGGGGTTTGTTATCGAGTTTGGGGGGGGTTTGTTATCAGGATACGTATCCCATGTATCGCGCATGTATCCCGCATGTATCCCGCATGTATCTTGATGTGTCCCGTTCATATACATCAAGATACATCAAGATACATCGAGATACATTTGTATCTTGACTTTGGCCATCATAGGAAATGTATCTTACCTAGGGATATGTATCCTTCTTTAAGATACATTTAAGATACATTTAAGATACATTTAGGATACAATGTATCTTAAGCCTCAGATACATGGCACACAAGATACACTCACGATACATGTTGGATACATCGGGATACATCGGGATACATACAAGGATACGTATCTCGAGCCCTACTTGCGGCCATCAAGTACATGAGGAGCTGCAGAGTGCTGGAGTTGACCCACTACTGCTCAAGGACCCAATGGGTGGCCTCATAGGTGTGCTGCACACGATGATGGCATCAAAACATTCCCCCAACCCCCGAGATACGTATCCCGCATGTATCCCGCATGTATCTTGCATGGATCCAGAATGTATCTGGATTGTATCTTGATTGCCACTGAGGATACATGTATCCCGCACGTATCCCGTATGTATCCTGCATGTATCCCGCATGTCGCCTTCGTATCAGATACATCTCTCTCTGGATGCATTTGAGATACATGTATCCCTCATGTATCCCGCATGTATCCCGCATGTATCTTGATGACCTCTGAGGATACATGTATCCCGCATGTATCCCGCATGTAACTTGCATCTGAGATACGTACTTCTCCGGATACATTTGAGATACATGTATTCCTCATGTATCCCGCATGTATCCTCCATGTATCCTCGAACCGCTGCAGATACATGTATCCCATATGTATCCCGCATGTATCCCACATGTATCTCTTATGTATCCTACGTGCGTTCCTCCTCGCAGGTGTGCCTACCTTGCAACAGCTACAGGGGCGCGCAAAGGAGATGAAGAGGGCGAGGACTGCTGCCGTGCAGCTCGACCAGCTCATTGACTTGAAGAACCTGGCACTCACATACTTTCAGCCCATGCCAGAACCACTGACCCTGATGCCACCCTCGGGCACACAGCTAGCGGCCCAGCAGACGGAAAGAAGGCGGGGCTCATGGGGAACAATCGAAAGGCACCGGTGCCAGCCCTTCAACGCGAGCCCCAAGTGGAGCCCGACTCGAGCGACGAAGAGGCGGAGCCCCTTCAGCTCCTTGGACAGCAGGGCAAATAGAACGAGCCCAAGATACGTATCCTTGATGTATCTGCTGTGTATCTCGAGCGTATCTTGTGTGTATCCAGCGCGGCTCGGACGAAGCGTCCGAGATACATGTATCGTGATGTATCCTGATTGTATCCTGAAGTGTCGTCATGACGCGTTCAAGATACATGTATCTTAATTTTGTATCCCGGTGTATCCTGATGTATCGTGATGAAGAATCCAAGATACATGTATCCTGATGTATCCTGACATGTATCCAGTGTGACACCAAGGAAGCGCCCAAGATACATGTATCTTGATGTATCTGATGTGTATCCCAAAATGTATCCTGGACTCGTTTGGGATACGTGTAAAATACATGCAAAATATCAAGATACATGTATTCTCTTGGAATGTAACAGGGCATTTAAGATACATTTGGGATACATCAGGATACATGAGAGATACATGTATCCTTCAGGATACACGCAGGATACATCACAATACATCAGGATACGTATCCTGATAACAAACCCCCCCAAACTCGATAACAAACCCCCCCTGACCCCAGCGGGTGCTCAGCCAACGGGTGGAGCGCTCTCCCACCGTACCCTCCGGCTGGCTACGGGAGCGAGCCTCGCCCGCTCTGATACCTCACTCGCCGGGGTTACCTTCACCCCAGCCCAACCGCCCTTCACTGTTAACTCGCTCCTCGGCGAGAAGACCCAATCTGAAGCAGAAGAAACCCCCAAAGCAACCGAAAACCCGGTTGGCAAAACCAAAAGTACGACGCGAAGTAGGTAGTCCGAGCACCGGCATGGCTAATGGCATGCGCAAGGGCCGCAAGGCATCGTCCACGGGACTCCGGTACTGTACGGGTATGCCCTATGGGCTGCTCAACTCAGCCCCATCCGTACATACGTTTTTGTCGTCACTGCTCTAACGTTTTTGTTGTACACCCTTTTTGTTTGTACGCTCTTGTAGCCTCCCGTTGTAGCCTCTCTTTTGTGGTACGCTCGTGTAGCCACCTGACCGTTGTAGCCTGTCTTTTGTTTGTACGCTCTTGTAGCCTGAAGCCTCTCTTTTGTTTGTACGCTCTTGTAGCCTGAAGCCTCCCTTGTAGCCTCTCCCCATCTGACGCTCCGCCTCATCGATGTTCGCCGCCACACGCTCCGCCTCCACCGCCTGAGCGACCCGCGTTCGTGGCGTCGGATGAGGCTGCGGAGCGATTGGGGCGGACGAGCATCACGCCCATGGTGTACAAGGTGCTCATCTGCGAGGACGACGAGATGCAGAGGAACATTCTCCAGGCGCACAAATCCATCCGCTCACTGTCATCCGAGCTTCCGCCTCCGCGTTCTCTCCGCTCCGAGCCTGAAGCTGCCGGCGGCAGCGGGCGTCGCCCGTGCACCGCCGAGTGGCGAGGCGACGGGAGCGCCCGCGCCCGCGCCTAAGGAGAAGCTGCCCGCGGCGGGTGTCGCGGCAGAGGCGGCAGCGGTAACGGCTAGCCGAGATTCGCGAGATTCCGGCGATCGAAGGCTCGAGCTGAAGCTGCTGGCGGGCGATTGCAAGCTTATCTTCGGGGAGGCGGTCGACGGCGCCGAGCTGCCTGGCCTGAAGCTACTCGCCGGCGATCTCGAACTGCTCAAGACGAAACTGCCTGCGTCGTCGCTAGATGTTGCCAACTTTGGCGACGGCTTTGGCGACCTTGGCGTGCAGTTAGGGCGAGTCGTCCCCATGCTCGGCAGCTTCTCTACTGGACGCCGTGCTCTAGGCCTCAGAATATGGGCGGATGTGGGTGCCGCACTGACGAACATGATGATTAACCTTTTCGGACTTTCCTCCTCAGGTTCAGGCGAACTCCCAGTCGGTGACAGCACATTTTGCATCGCCGCCAGCTCTGCACCACTGCTGCATCTGCTGCCGCAGGCGCCCGCAGCCAGCTGGCCCTTCAGCCGCTGGATCTCCTCCTGGAACTCGCGCAGAATGACGTCCTTACGTTCCTCTTTGATCTGGGCGGCGCCCGGTGAATGTGCAGCATTCTGAGATACGCCTTTTCCTTTTGCGCTGTAGGGCTGAGAAGCTATCGCTTCGTCCAGCGGTTTGAGGTCCAACGGTTTGAGGTTTTTCGAGCGAGCTCGTGGAAGGCCGAGGCGACATGAGACCTGTAGCGTAGCGGCCATATTTTCGAGACGCTGACGAAATTCCTCTCGCAACAGGAATTATTCTGATGTAGCATTCTAAAACAATATATTTAGCATTTCTTGCAGAGAATTGGTCAAACCCCTGAAGTGCGGTGGGGGAAGGTGGTATGTGCCTGGTTCGCCCCTCGGGGCGGTGCTCGGGACTCGACAACCGCCTTGACTTGACTTGACTTGACTTGACTTGACTTGACTTGACCTCGGAAAAGCGCTTGTGCCTTCACGTTGCGGCGCCTTTGCGGTCGTTCATGTGAACATGTGTTCGAGGGTTGGGTCTCAACATCTTATCTCGACAGACCAGCCGAGGCTGGCTGCCGCGGTGAGCCAGCCGTGAACGGC
>Ga0210247_102770_pt1 | contig 9485 bp, 1 predicted proteins | sample ChrtobMetP3_16mM_FD_155449 | JGI IMG/M metagenome (GOLD analysis project Ga0210247, IMG submission 155449) | Chrysochromulina tobin associated microbial communities from unialgal haptophyte culture, Seattle, Washington, United States - P3_16mM | ecosystem: Host-associated > Algae > Haptophytes >...
AAGCCGCGATCGAGGGCACCGACATCCAGGTCGGCGACGCCGACGACGTGGCGGGCTGCGTGGCCGAAAAGCTGAAGCTCATCGATCTCCCTCGCGCGATGGAGAGCTTCGGCGGAGCCACGCAGGAAGCGCGCTCTCGCGCGCTCCTCAAGGAGATCAAGGCGATTGTCAACCCCGCCGCGCGGCAGGAACTTCTTCGCGAACGCTTCATCGAGGCCGTCGACCGGCTGGCGGGCGTACGGGCCCTCGTGGGCATCCGCGCTGACGGCGGGTGCGACATGGGCAGCTCCGCATGTTTCGGACTTTGCGCGGAGGTGGCCACTCGGATGGGCCTCTGCCGTTCGGAGGACGAGTTCTCCTGGGCGTCGCTACGGGCGCTGCGCGACGAGATCGCTCAGACGCTCACCTCGACGAGATGCTCAACGCCGAGCCATGGGTCCACCGCACAGCGCGCGACCGCGCGGATCGCGTCATCGATTTCCACCGGACGCAAGCGAAACGGGCGTCCGCCGCGTCAGTACTTTACTCCACGCCCGACCGGACCGCGACGGGACGCAGCCCGGACACCGCGCTGACCGCGGCGGAGTCTCGTCTAAGAGGCACCGTGCCCAGACACTTCCAAGGGGACTTGTCTCAAGCTACTTCCAATACGCAGTGGCTCACGCTCAAGGCGGCCATCATCGGCCGTCTAGCGTTGGGCGGCAAAGGATGCCACCTGGACGCCATGCAGATCGGAGCGTCTGGCATCGCCCTCGACCCGGCGACGAACATGCCCAAGCAGCGCCAATGGTGCCCACTGATGGCCATGCTCGCCGAGGGCGCCACGCGTGGCGTGGATGCGGCAACACTCGATCCGGAGCTGCAAGCACTCACCGACGCAGCGCGTGACCGGTGGCCAGAACTGTACGGCCGCACAGCAGGGCTCCAACTGGCGCTCGATAAGACGACGCTCCCCGAGGAATTGGAGGGCTGGTGCTTGGATGAGCTGGCGAAAGCATTCGCGTCAGCCGACTGGAGCGCCATCGATCTCGGCGCGGCGTTCGAGCAAACGCGGGCACGGATGCGCTGCGAGAAGTTCGAGGCCGGGCCCGCGGACAAGGCGTACACAAACAGGCGCAGCATCGAAAATGCTATCGAGTTAGCCGAGCCCATGCTCATGCTGAGGGGCTTCGGCGGCAACGGCAAGGGCACGTTACCCTTCGTCCTCGAAGAGGTGCGCCAATCATGGGTCCTCTACGGCGGTCAAGGGGCGCACGAGAAAACCCTCGCGAAACTAGCATCGGAGGGGCGCGCATACGTCGTCGACACCTTAGCACACTTTGGTCGCGTACGCCACGCGGCCATCGCAACCAAGAACCCTCTCGCCCCGGACCACGAGCGCACGACCACGGCGGCGGCAGCGCAGCGCTGGGCGCGCCACCTGATTAAGCTGCAGGGCGCTCTCAGCCTCGCCAGCTACGCAGAATATTTTGGCGGCGGGGGCGCGGGCGGAGGCGGCGGAGGCGCGAGCGGGCAATCTGGCGACGGCGAAGACGGCAGCGGCGGCGGCGGCAGCGGCCACGGAGCCGGCGGGGGTGGCAAGGCAGCCAAGCGCCAGCGCAAGGAGCCGAACGGAGATGCTGCGAGCGACACACGCGGCGTGACGATGTCCCTCAACCTCAGGGCCGGCACCCTCACCATCACCCCCAAAGACGGCAAGCCCAGGACCTACACCACCGCGCGTATGCGCGAGCGCGCCAAGAACCCGAAGCGATGCTGCTTCAAAGGCATGGCGGCGGCGGCGCTGCAGGTGCAAGAGCGGGCGTTCTGCGACCTCGATCACAAAGAAGGCAGCACAGAACACCAGTGGGCGGCAGCTGGCCCAAACCTCAGTCTCTGCCGATCCGACGGCGTGGAGCGCCCGAAGAAGAAGCAGAAAACGGGTCACGCTGACGACACGGCGACCGGCGCGGGCGGCGACGACGCCGACGACGGCGACGAGGACGACGGCGACGAAGGCGACGCCGACGACGAGGGCGACGCCGATGACGCGGGTGGCGCCGGAGCGGACACCGGAGCCGGCGCCGGCGATCCACCCGCACCCAGCAAATCCTCCCACGCCCGAAGAAGAAGCAGAAAACGGGTCACGCTGACGACACGGCGACCGGCGCGGGCGGCGACGACGCCGACGACGGCGACGAGGACGACGGCGACGAAGGCGACGCCGACGACGAGGGCGACGCCGATGACGCAGGTGGCGCCGGAGCGGACACCGGAGCCGGCGCCGGCGATCCACCCGCACCCAGCAAATCCTCGGCTGCCGCACGCGGCGGCGGGAAAGGCGGGAAAGGCGGCAAGGGCAGAGGCCGCGGCGGCAAGGGCGGCGGGCGGAGCGGCGGCAAGGGCGGTCGCAAGACTGTCGCGTTCACAGCCGCTGCGACCACGGCGCCCACGGGCGCGTCGGGGGACGCCACCTCCACAACAACCGCGGCAGCCGGCATGCTTGCCGACGTCACTCAGGCGGGCTATTCCGAGGACGGCGGCATTGTACGCGTCACGGACCCTGTCCTCGTACAAGCGCTCACGCGCCTCAACCCGCCAATCACGACCATCACTATCGGCGACGACAGTGGGCTCCTACGCGACGCGTCCAATAGCGCGGGATGGCCCGCTGTTTCCACCTCCACACTGCCGTGCACGAGCGCGCGACCAGGATTCAGCTTCGCGGGCGACGTCCGCGATGTCCTTCGCGTCGCTCAATGGCGACGTGCGATCGCCGCTCCTGACTGGCGCCAGCAAGCTGCGCGCATGGGCCTCAGCATGGCGGCGGTCAAGGCTTCGGACGGCCGCATTTTCGCATGTATGGCCGCGTGGCTGTACCTTTGGTGCACAGCAGCGGCAGCTGTGTGCATCATGCAGCCGGATATCTTCACAGTCGATTTCTATGACGCGCCCTTCGTTGCCACATCACCGGACGCGTGGGGCGACAACGGCAGCGACAGGACGCTGCTTTTCTGGCGTGGCTCCGCGATGCCAGTGCCGCCCGACGAGAGTGGCAGCACTGCGGCGCCCGTCCTCGAGCGCGCGCAAGCAGGGGGGCAGGCGTGGGCCCCGTCATCCTCGAAACTCGCACACGGTATCGCCACGCAGCTCGTGCCCGACGGCAGCGGACCCGACCTTCGGTTCGCCGTCGAGATCGAGCGACTCGCAGCCGCCATGTACTCGGTAGGGCTCCCTATCCCGCCATGGTACAGCCGTGAGGACGGCGGGCCGCCCGAGCGGGCGGAGCGCGCCTACATGCACGAGCGCGGGCTCGGCGATGGACGACGATTGGACGGCCGTACCGTCCCTCTGCTGGCACGACGGGATCTCGGCGATCCCGCTTGGCGTGCCGGCATCAACGAGCGCCTCGCCGACACCCTTATGCACTCGAGCATTCCAGTGGTGTCACGGCGCGGGCACGCGCTCGCCGATGCGTACAGAGCGCTCCGGCGGACCGACGCTGAGCGCGCGCTACGCAAAAGGGCGGCGCGCGCACAACGCCGCCTGGAACACGATCGGCTGCGTCCACGCCGACGCGCCCGCAACGAATTCGGTCGCGGTCGTGCCGGGACGCATTGTCCACGGCGTCGTCATGCTGCTATTCCCTGGCGCCTCGCACGCAGCGGCGACCGTGGCAGGTCGCCCGCTGCCTTGCGCGCACGGCGCCACGTCCGAATCGCGCAAACTCATCACTAGCGCCGCCGAGGCGATTGGAGACGTGCTCATCGACGCGGGCGCCGCCCGCGACGCGCACGCTGTACGGGCTCGGAGCGCTCTCGCCGCCATCCTCACACGGGGAGACGTGTCGCTGGCCATCGTGGTCACACTCGTCCCGCCGCAAGTGGATATCAGCTCAGAGGCGGTCAGCGCAGGCTACTCATGGCAGCGCGCGGCGGCGGCGGCCGGCTCTCCCCGGCACGCTCTTGCGTGCATTGCGGAGCAATACCTACTACGCTGGGTCACCGCGTCTAGGGATCTCTTTATCGCGGGCGTCCGCACCGGGGTCGCCAAGGCGCAGCCTACGGCGCGTGCGCTCGATCCCAATCGCCTGAAGAGCGTCGACATGGATGCCGCTACACGCGAAGAGGCAAGCGCGCTACTCTGTGTTGCAGACGGGCTGCTCGAGGCCGCCGCACGCGAACCGCACCTTGCTGACGCGCTCTTATGCTGGCGCGAGAAGGTCACCACCGCGCGCGACTTCGCACCTCCGGCAATCGTCGCCGCGGCTGGGCGAGAGCCGCCCGCCTCTCTGGCGAGCAAGCCCTTCAAGCACCGCTGCACTATCCCGAGCACGACGCCGGTCCCAGTGCAATGGAAGGCGCCGCGGTGGCCCGTTGGCGTGCCAGCACCGGCGACCTTGCTCGACACGTACACGCCGACGGCCCGCGCCGAAGTGCGCGCGCAGCTGGAAGCGGTCGCTCGGTGGAACGCGACGCGGGTAGGGGGCACTATGGCGCCCCGCCCCGTCCACCGCAGCTGGAGTGACAAAGCGCGCCTGCCATGGTTCCAAGGCCGCGTGCTATGGGAACGCGACGGCAAATGCGCGCTCGTCGACGGGCGTCTTCCCGCCACGCGCGTTCGCATGCACCGCGAGGCGGCGCTCTGGCTGCTGCGCGACTACCCGCACAGGCAACTTGTGTCTTTCCTGGTACATGGGGTCACGCTACACGACGACCTCCCTCTTCAGACGTCCATCGCCGCCAACCTTCTCTCGTTCTACGACGTGCGTGGCGGACCTGACGGCGTAGCCGAAGAAATGCACGGGCTCAAGGAGCGCGGCTGGTATCTCAGCAGCGCGGGCCTAATTGCGACATCCGCGGCGGTCGCGTCCACAGCAGCGCAGAAGGCGGACACGGCGGCGATGGCGCCAGTGCAGCCCGCGGCGGAATTGACCTCACTGCGAGAGGCGCGTCTGATGACGTCGCCGGCCAGGATAAACCCGCGCGGCGCGGTAGCGCGCAAGGATTTAGGGCCGCCCCGAGGAGTAGCCGAGCTCGGTCACCCACGGCGCGAAACGGTCACGACCGACACCGGCGAGATCGTCACCTCAGTCAACGAGGCCACCAGCACGGAGCGCAGCGTGGCCACCGGCGACGATTTCTGGGCGCGGCCGGAGATCAAGCCAAGGCCGAGCGATCTCGTGCTCAACCTGCTCATCCTTCGGGCCATGGGCAATTGCCTGCGGCCGGCCTTCGGCGGCACGGCACCGGCCATCCTGCTCATCCTCTTCGACTACAAATACTTCTTCCACTCGCTGGCGTACATGGCAGGCGAGGTGTGGAAAACCGGATGCGCCGTGCCCGCGCGGGCAGCACCGGGCGTGGCGCACCGTAAGCGCTACGACGTCCTTGCGGAGCTCGTCCTAGCCATGGGGTGGACGCAGGCGAGCAAGGTAGCCCAGGACTTTGGCAACGCCCTTATGTGGCTGCTACTTCGCGCCTTGGACAAGGCGCTCGCCCCGCACGTTGCCGAACTTCGCGAGGCGAGCAAGGCCTTCGACTCGATGTGGAAGGGCAGGCTGGCGCTCCAACATGACGACTATGGTACACAAGCGCGCGTCGTCACCGCGTTGCAATACACTGACGACAGCGTCAAGGCGTGCCTGGGAGCAACGGCCACCGTCACCACCATTGTTGAATTTTGTCGCATCATTGGGCCTCGCTTCTACGCCGGGCCCGACGCACACGAAGCCGCTCGTGGCACGGTCACGCGATCCGTCGTTGACGAATACGGTGTCGCGCTGCAGGCGTGGCGGCAGCTCGCGCCCAAAGGCAGCGTACGCGCCCACGGGCGAGACGAGCCCGCGCCGGCCCATGCTAGCACCGTCCCCATTGGAAGGGGAACCGCCGCTGGCAACCCATTTCCAGTCACCGCAACGCAAGACGCGACTCGGGTGACCACGGGCTTCGCCTGCTTTCTCGCCAGCGTGCCAGACACATCAGCGCGCGCGGTCGGAGCCCTTCTGAACTTACAAGTCGCCCAGGGGCATGACGAGCGGCTCGCAGGGCAGCTCCAGGCATATGCCGATCAGCTCGCCTCTCGCGTGCGCGCGGGAGAGCACCTCGCTCTTCAATGCCCGGGCTGCCGCTGTCCCTTGCAACCGGGGCGATGCCACGCCACGGTTTTCGCGGCGGCGATCGCACAGCGCTGTTCGATAGCACTGGAGGAGGCGGCAGGTCCGCCGACGGACCCAGTTATCGCCCCGCCACGGGAGGCCCTCGGGCTTGATCTCGAGGCGGCCAAGATGCACAAATGGCATCTCGGCGGCAGCGGCATCTGGACGGGAGTCGGCGTGAGCGCAACATTCCTCGTCATTTGGGTCCCGCAGGCGAAAGCGGTGCGATGCCTGGTCGAGATCGCCGACGTGCTCGACGGGCGCTGCGAGGTGGCTCGGTACCGCAGCCTTCATGGGGCCCTCGCCGACCTCGTCCTCCCCACTGGTGGTGATTGGTACCGCATGCAGGGCATGGCGGTGCCGCTGCGGAGCGACCAGGAGCTCGGCGAAGGCCCCAACGTTCTTGTGCGCGAGAGACCGCAACTGTGGAAACGACTCAAGGCCTGGCAGACTCTTCTGGCCAACAGCCCTGGATCACCCATGACCGCCACACTCCCAGCGGCGCATTCAGCCGTGCGCACCGACATCGTCACCTGGGACATTGGCGGTGATGCCGCCAAAGATGGCGTGCCCAAACAGGGCCTAGGCGCATGGTTCTATGGAGTCTGGTGGTGCGCGCCACTTGGGGACTGGCCTGCGCTCGCAGACGCGCACATCACGTGCCTCGAGCTCGTCGAGGTAGGGCTCGGCGTCGTCATGACGGCCAGATGGCTCGCCGGGGCGAAGCGCGTACGGCTCCGGGCTGACGCGATGGCAGCCTTCCTCACGCTACGTGCGCGGCGGGATGACGGCTCGCTCGCGCGCGGCGCACAAGCAGCGGAGCTCGTCGCGGCGCACGAGGTCATCATGCAGCAGCCAGAGTGGAAACGGCTACATGACGGTCGGTGCGAGATTCTCACCGAGCAAACGTTCGGCGAGAGCATGCTGCTGCACGACGCAGCTAGCCGCAACAACCCCGAGCTCATCCGAGACGTGAGCGCTGCCCTAGGCGTCGTCCCGAAACGGATCGAGCTCTCGGCACGTGCTCGGGCATACCTGCAGGACGTGTCGAACGCGCTCCTCGACACGCGGCGAGGCGCCGCACAGCACGCACCGATGCACGCCGCCGCACTCGAACACGGCGCGGCCGGCAATGGTTCAGGGCCGCGCACGCCCTTCTCTCAGGCATGGCCTGGAGCAGCTGCCTCATCAGCTCGCGCGATGCAACAGCAGATGCAAGCCGACGAGGGCACGGTAGGCGCGCCTCGGCCGTGCGATGAGCAGCTGTGGCTTTTTATACTTTTCTACGAATCCTACCTCCTCGCCCTCGACGACGAGGCGCTCGCTGGCTTACCGTCTCCACCGTCAAGCGACTACTGGGATTCGCCCCACTCGATTGACAGCTACAACAATTGGGAACCACCAGACCTCGATCCGCCTGACGAGTTGTCGCCCGGCGAGTGGTTCCCAACCGGCCTCCATCACGCGTGGTCACCTGGCGACGACCCGTACCCCGATTCGCCGCAGGGCTCTGGCGGCGACACCGGCGCGGTCGCGGACGCCGTCGACACCGGCGTGACCTGCGCGGCGCGAGATTCACACGTACCCATGCACGCCGCTGCTCTCGAGCACGGCGCGGCTGCCAACGGCACTGGCCCGCGCACGCCCTTCGCTCAGGCTTGGCCGGGTGCGCCTGCCTGCTTGCTGCGCGCAATGCAACGGCAGACGGGCGACGGCGCATCCGACGCATTCACAGCTGGCGCGGCGCAGCACGCCCGGCAGGCGCACGCCGAAGGGCGTCGCCACGGGTGCGCGATGGCACCGGCGCCAGCGCTCGGGGCACCATCGGGAGCACCTGACCTGACCGACAGAGTCCTCGCCCGGCGCACCAATCGGAGGCAGGCCCAGAGCCCGCCCGAGTGTGACGACGACGAGCACGCGACCGCCTTCTCGGCCGCCCTGGCTCGCTGCGCCTCAGGACGCGCACGTTTTCGCGGTCCAGGCGCCGACCCTGTCGCGCCTTCCCGCGCCCTCGTCACGGCTCGCGCGGTGGCGCCCCCGCTCCGGGCGGTTGAGATCGCGCGGAACGCGCTGCTTACCACGGCGGCCGCGCCCGCCATGCCAGTGGCGGCACGGCGTGGAGCGGCCGAGCTCGAAGAATCGCAGCGCATGCTCATCGAGCGCAGCATCAAAGACGCTCGGTGCGACGAGGACGGCCTCGGCATCAGCGGCGCGAGCGACGAACTCCTTCGAGGGCTGCTCACGGCGGCGATGCTCGCGGTCGAGAAGCGCTTCGCGCCCTCCACGCGGGGGCAGGACCGCTCCTACTGGCGAATGTGGGCCGAGTGGTGCGACAGTATAGGCACGCCGCCCCTCCGCACCAACTCCGCCGCCAACGAGGGGCGCGTCGAACATCTACATCGGCGCGAAGTTGCCCTGGCGCTGGGCGCTTTCATGACCTGGGCGGCGGAGGCGGAGCAACGCGGCTACAAAATCGAGAGCATGCTCAACCGGCTGCGCGGCGTGGCGCGGCGCCACTGGGCAGTCACGATTCGATTTGTTTCTCTCGCTCTCGTCGTGCAGGCAGCACAGGGACTCGTGCGCGAGCACATCGATGCCCATGGAGCTGACGCGCTGCGGCGACGCTCCAAGGAACCACTCGAGACTGCGGAAATCTTCGCCCTCCTCAATCTCCCGAAGGGCACCCTCGTTGCCCACGGGTCCTCGTGCATTGTAGTCGGCGACAACCTCGAATGGCAGGGCGTTGTCGTCTTCATCAACTTGTACTGCACGGGCGGCTGGCGCAAGGAGGCCATCGCGCTGGGGCCCAAGGAAGTCTTCGGTGGGCGCAAGCTTTCCCTAAGCGAGGTCACGTATCGCATTGGGGGCACTCTTCACCGGGAGCCGACCGTCGCAATCCTACAGTCACTCACGTGGGGCGACATGTGCTACGTCAACCCGGTGCCGTGCAAGAACGACCCGGACAACTCGAAGTTCGGAGGCTCGCCGGTGCCGTCACGCTACCATGCGACACAGCCCATATGCCTAGTGCGCGAGCTCGCCAAATACGAGATCATGCGCATGCGCGCCGACCCCATCGCCTCGTCTCGGACGCCCCGCAAGGAGATGCCGCTCGTGCTATCGCCCGCCGGCCGCTCCTGGGCCAAAGCCGAACTCGGCAAATTCTTCGACGGGCTCATTCGGCTCGTATGCACCGAGGAGCGCGCCAAGCAGCTCTCGGTGCACAGCTTCCGCGTGTGGCTCGCCTGCGCGCTGCTCGCAGCAGGGGCCACGCCGGAGCAGATTATGCTGATGGTGCGATGGTCGTCGGAAGCCGCGCGGAAACTTTACGCGAGGCTCGCGATGACGA